>Ga0335081_10020628_pt1 | contig 10657 bp, 6 predicted proteins | sample Lox_Sample_35_FD_206713 | JGI IMG/M metagenome (GOLD analysis project Ga0335081, IMG submission 206713) | Soil microbial communities from Loxahatchee National Wildlife Refuge, Florida, United States - Lox_Sample_3.5 | ecosystem: Environmental > Terrestrial > Soil > Wetlands | place: USA: Florida... | reverse complement strand
AGGACCCGCGGCATCTCCGGTGGCTCACACACCTTCCGCCCCAGTTCCGGATTCCGTCAGGGGGGAGGACGAAGATCCGGTCTGCGGGAACTTCCGGGAATTTAAGAAAACCGGCGGAGCGCACTGGGGCACGCCCCGCCGGCAGGTTGCGAATCCGGCTTAGAAGGTAAAGATGGTGCCGAATTCCTCGCGGATGTCGTGGTTCACATGCGCGTTGACGCCGTTGACCGGGACGCGGACCGCGTCTGCTGTGCGCGTGTCGTACCACGTGATTTCGTTCACCACCTGCGCCCACTTGTTGATGCGATAGCGCAGGGAAACGGGCACGTAGTCGGTACGGTTCAGACCGTTTCCGCCGAGGGCCGCGCCCGAGTTCCGGACGTCCCTGGCGAAAGCGGAGTCAATACCGTACGCCATGAAAAGTTGCCAGCCCGCATTCCTGCCCTCCGGGTTTGCCCCGAAGATGCGCGAAAGCGGGAAAGCAAGCTGGATGAGACCGCCCTGGCCGCGGATGCCGCGATACGGATCCACGACTGCGGAACCATTTACCGCGGAGAAGGTGACCGCATCGCCGGAGAGCGCCAGCACGGACTGAGGAATGTTGGTGCCCGCGGTCGCCAGCGTGGTGCTGCAAGTCGCTGAAGTGGTGCAGGTCACCAAATTGACGCTGCCCGGAATGGTAAACGGAGCAACCACCGCCCCGTCCGGACCCACTGTCGTGGCACGGAATGCGGAGTTCAGGATGCCACCGAACATGAACCGCAGGTCGTCGCCGCGATAGTACTTGGAGACGAGTGTGAACCACGGTGTGGGCAACTGAATTTCAGCCGAGAAGGCGTTCTGCGGCACGTTCAATTTGACGCCATCCGGGTAGTAGCACCGCACGCTGAAGCCAGTCGCGGGAGCGCCGGTGCAAGTGACACCGGGCGCGTCTGCGCCTGTGGCAGTGGTGAGGATGGCCGCCCCGGTGGTCGTGTTATACACGCCCGTAGTCGGGATGTTCCCAACCGGGACGATGTAGGTGCCTTCCGCATGGCCGCCGCTGAAGATGATTTCCGCGTTGGGCACGCCCTTCCAGCCGGAGTTCAGCGGGAAGTCGAACACAATACGCCCCTGCACGCCGGGCTGGCCGCTGGCGGAGCCGAGGACCGCACCTTCACGACCCTGTTCCTGCTCGCCCGCGGCAACTGCGCTGACCGAGCCGAGCAGCGCGTTGTTGACGGAGTTATTCAGACCGCTGTCGCCAAACCCACCGAGCGTGATGGCGAATTCGGGCTCGATCTTCAGCTTGCCCGCGGTGAACTGCGAGCCGACCTTGATCTGAGGAATGCGCTCATAGAAGTTTCCGTATCCCACGGCGAAGCCGGTGGTCTCGAAAATGTCCATGACTGTGGAGGAGCCGAGCAGCGTCCAGTCCTGTCCCAACTCAGCGAACACCGGTGTGTCTCCCCACTTCGCGTCGAGGCGCATCCAGGCCTGCCGCAGGCTGAGCTGGGAGGAGCGAACCGAGCTGATGTTCCGGTTGTTGACTACGGTGTAGTCGCCTTCCCAGTCGAACTCCATCTTTCCGGTCAGCGTCACGTCAGGCCCGCTGATGGGATAGAAGAAGTTCACGCCCGCACGTGTGCTGCGTGCCTTGATGCGGAACTGGTCCTGCTGCGGTCCTGTGTCGCCGAGCAGCAGGGGAAGCGGGAAGTCGTTGTTCCCAAATGTCGAGCCGCCGCTGTTTGTGGTGTCGTAGACGGCGCTGGCCTTCAGGAAGCCGTAGACGTTCAGCATTGCGCCGCTGCCGAGCTTGATGTCGGGAATGATGCCCTTGGGATCCTTGGGCAGCCCGATCGGCAGGACGCGAATGGGCGCGACGGCCGGAATGGTGCTGGCGTCCGCCGTTGCTCCATCGGACGGATCGTAGCCGACGTTCATGGCACTCACCGGCCACTCCGCCATTTTCTTTGGTGGTTCCGGAGTGGCCAGGGCACGTCCCGCCATGGGTGCCGGTTCCGGAGTTACCGAGGCCCCCGCATTCACCATGCGTGCGCCACCGCCGTTGGTGCTGGACGCGGCGATGGCGGCTGCGGCTACGGTTGAGTTGTACTCTGCCTGGCTGATCAGCCCTTTAGACCAGAGCAGACGCGCCAGCCGCTCGTTGGCTTCCGCCGTGGTCGAAGCTGAACGTACGTTCGTCGCTTCTTCCGCCGACAGAATGCCCTTCGACTGCAATAGTTGAACGAGCGGGTTCGATGCACTCTGGTTGTCGGCTTGCTGTGCGGCGACGGGCAACGCCAGTGCCACAACAGCAAGAGCAACCAGAACGATACGGAACATTCTGTTCATCGATACCCTCCACGAGAGATTTGGGAACACGGATAGCTTTTGGACCTTCGGTAAACCACAGACCCCCCCTGGGTTTGCGGTTGAAAATCGTAGTCTTGATACTCCGGGAGTGCCCGGAAAGTCAAGCTTTTCTAGGGTTTGTCAATCACCTTCCATTGTGACCTCTATCACAACCACATGTGAAGAGGGTCCTTTACTCCAGCGGGCGTCTGCACCTGAGGAACGCTGACTTCCTCGCTGCCTTGCGCGCACTGGCTGGCTTGCTAGACTCAATCCATCGGTTCCCATGGAAACGCTGGCAGCGGAAAATCGGTACCTGGAAAACCAGGTCGCCTATGCGAGGCCCATCTTTCTGGTCCTCGCGCTGGTGGATCTGGTGGAAGCGATGCCTGTGGAAGGCTGGGGCGCCTCCCTCGCCTTCCTGATTATTTATTTGATCTGCTCGCTGGTGCTTGCCGTGGTTGCCGCATCGAACCGCTTGCCGGCGCTTCGGCTGCCGCCGCTCGCGGACGTCGCGCTGTTTGCCGCCTATTTCGCGCTGATGCCGCCGGTGACTTCGGTGATCTTTCTGTATCTCTTCGTGTGTTTTTCGAGCGCGATCTTCTGGCAGTTGAAGCAGACCGTGATTCTGAGTGGTGTCACGTCGCTCGGCCTGCTTCTCCGCGTGGTGCTGATAGGAGCGGGCCATTGGAGCTCGCTGCTGGTATGGCCGGCTGTGGGCATCGGCACGTTTGGCGCCGGAGTGGGCCTCGGCTTTCTGGCCGACCGGCAGCGCCGCCACGCGCGCGAAACGCAGACGCTCGCGCAGCTCACCGCCCTGCTCGACGTAGAGCATGGCCTTTCCGAATCTCTGCGGCAATTGCTGAGCGCGCTCGCCTCCACCTTCCATTGTGAACGCGCCTCGCTCGCCTTTCTGGACGCGGACCTGGAGCGCCTGTTCGTGTGGACCGCGCGCGACGGCGAAGTCGATCGCATCAGCCCCGAATCGTACCCGCCGCAGCGCGCTGACGCCTTTCTGATGGACTGCCCGGAGATCACCGTGTGTTGGAATTCGCTGGAGGGCACGGGAGAAGGTTTTGCCTGGGACCGGCGCGACGGCCGACACCCGGCCGAGGTCCCGCGCGTTCCCGGCATCTCGCGGCGCGAGCTGGGAATCAACGCGCTGGCCGCCGTAACGTTTGACTTCGGAGGCAAGCCGGCGGGCCGCCTGCTGCTAATCAACGCGAATCCGGGCCTGACGGCGCGCGAGCTGCGCTGGTTCGAGCGCATCGCCGCGTCGCTCAGCTCGCCGCTGGAGAATCTGTACCTGCTCCGCCACCTGCGCGCGCGCGTGATCGACGCGGAGCGCAGCCGCATTTCGCACGACCTGCACGACGGCATCCTGCAGACCCTGCTCGGTTCGATCATCCAGCTCGACGTGATGCGCAAGGGACTGCCGGCAGCCAGCGCGCTGGCGAAGGATCTGGAGCAACTGGAGAACACGCTTCGGCGCGAGAACGGCGAGCTGCGCAAGATGGTGCTGGACCTGCGTCCGCTGCGCGTGGCGCGCGCGGACATGATCGACCTGATCCGCGGCTACTGCGAGCGCTTCCGCCAGGAGGCAAAAATCGAGGTGGATTGCCTGCTCGAGGAGCTGGACTTGCGGGTTTCCGACCGCGTGTGCCGCGAACTGTTCCAGATCTGCCGCGAGTCACTCAACAATGTGAAAAAGCATGCGCAGGCCACGCACGTCGTGATAAAACTATGGCAGGACGAGGCTTCGGTACACTTGGTGATCGACGATAACGGCCAAGGTTTCAGTTTTGCCGGGAGTTTTTCCAGCGAGGAGCTCAACCGGCTGCGCATCGGGCCGATTTCCATCAAGGAGCGGACGCGCGGGATTGGCGGGAGGCTGACGGTCGAGTCGTCGCCCGGACACGGCGCGCGCATCCTGGTCGAGGTTCCCATCAACTGAAATGGCGAAGACGAAAAATCCAATCCGGGTGGCCATCGCAGACGACCATCCCATCTTCCGCGACGGGCTCCGCAAGCTGCTCGAGCATGAAGATGACATCGTGGTCGTCGGCGAAGTATCGAGCGGAGCCGAATGTCCCGCGCTGCTGGCCAAGATCAAGCCGGACATCCTGCTGCTCGACCTGCGCATGCCGGATAAGGACGGCCTCACGCTGCTCGAGGAAATGAATTTCGATTCCATGTCCACGCGCGTGATCGTGCTCACGGCTACCGAGGACGATCGCGATGTCATCCGCGCCATGCGCCTGGGCGCGCGCGGCGTGGTGCTCAAGCAATCCGCCTCCGACCTGCTGATCAAGAGCATCCACAAGGTTGCCGGCGGCGAGATCTGGCTCGACAAGCGCATGACCAGCGAAGTGATGAAGGCCTTCTCGAAGTCCACCGAAACCGGCCGCCGCGAAAAGCCGCTGCTCAGCGACCGCGAAAAAGAAATCGTCCAACTCGTCGCGCAGGGCTACCGCAACCGCGAGATCGGCGAAAAGCTGTTCATCAGCGAGCAGACCGTAAAGAACCACCTCCACAACATCTTCGACAAATTGGGCGTCTCCGACCGCCTGGAACTGGCCCTCTACGCCATTCATCACCGCATTACGGACCAGGCTTGATGGAGCTCTTGCCGGCCTGCCCTGCTCCCCTCCCACCCTGGTTCTAGTACCCCGGTACTGATTGAAGAGTCATCGGTTTAGCCCCTAGGCGCTATTGTCACCGGGTGGGGCTCCCCCTATTCTGTGCGGGCATAGGGAGGCCACTGTTGGACGATTCGGATCGCAGAAACGTTCAGCGTTTTCACCTCAAACTGCCGCTGGTAGTTCGCTGCGGGAAAGAGGCAGAGGACAAGGTCGCCACCGCGACCAAGGACGTCAGCTCGCGTGGCGTCTACTTCTTTCTCCCCAAGGACGTCGGCCAGGGAGCGGCGGTGGAAATCATCATGACACTGCCAAATGAGCTCACCTTGGCCGGTCCGGTCCAGGTGCGTTGCCTGGGCCGCGTGCATCGCTCGGAAAAGCTGGACACGGGCGAACTCGGCGTAGTCGCCACAATCGATCGATACGAATTCCTGCGCGGAGACAACGAAGCGTAATCGCTCGCTGCGGCAGTTGGTCGCAGAGTCTCCCGCGGTGCGAGTCTTGCCTGCTTTCTGCGGAAGTGGGCAGGAAGGCCGGGATGCCTTGGCCCCTCAGCGATGGCGTCCCGGCCTTATCATTTCCGGCAGCTTCTTCTCGCCACCCATCCCTGGTCACGCGTCACTGCTTCCCAAACGCCTTCCAGTGAAACTCCAGCGACGCCGGCATGTGCTTGGCGAAGTATCCCCAACCGTGCCCGCCGGGATAGAGATGGAATTCATGGCGGATTCCGCGTGAAGTGAGCAGGCGGTCGAGCGCGCGGCTTCCTTCGTCGAACCCAAAATCGTCCTCGGTGCCGCAATCGAAATAAACTTTCCAGTTTTCGGCGGGCGGTGCGCGGCGCGCCGCGGCAAACACGCTGTTGCGCTCCCAGTAGGCCTTGTCCACGGGCCAGCCGAACACATCTTCCAGAAAGCCGAGCCGCGCGCCATGCGTCATGGCGTCGGGGGGATGCTCCATCAGCGCGGCGCTGTGCGCGCTCACCGCGCCGAACAGTTCCGGATACTTGATCCCGAAGTGCAGCGCGCCGAATCCCCCCATGGAGACGCCGGAGATTCCGCGGGCCGCGCGCCCGGCCTCGATGCGGAACCGGTGCTCCATCGCGGGCACGAACTCACGGATGAAGAAGTCTTCGTAGCGGGTTTCGCCGTCACGCGAGTTGAGATAGAACGTGTGGCCCGCGTCCGGCGTAATCAGCACGAATTCGCCGATCAGTTTCTTGCCGCGCAATTCTTCCAGCAGAGCGAGGCCGCCCGCCCCGACGAAGGATTGTTCGTCCTGCCCCAGCCCGTGCAGCCAGTAGAGAACAGGAAATCGCCGCTCGGTGTGTGAGTCGTAGGAGGGCGGCAACACCGCGCAAAAGCGCACGCTGCGCCCCAGCAGCTTGCTCGGCATCGCGCCGCACTCCACGCGTCCGCCGTCGGCCTTTGTGCTAGCCGCAACTCCCTTCGATTGCCACGCGCTGCCGCTCGCTGGGTGGGTAGCGAATTGGATCAGGAGCAGAAAAGAGGCCGTAAGGCGGAGTAAAGGAAAAGGCCGCACCTGCATAGTGTAGCGGCAGTGCCTGGAGAGTTGCACGCTTCCCGCGCACGAGCCTTGCCCTTATTCATTCATGAACTGCCCGGGAGTCTGGTTCAAGGAACGGAGAAACTTCCGGAAAGTGTGTACGTCGTCCCGTCCGGATTCGTAAGCACCAGATCGGCCGCGCCGGAGGGTATCGTGGGGACCGTCACTTGTAGTGTTTCCGCGTCCACAAAGGTAACGGCAGCAGTCTGCCCGCCTATGGTCACGCTGGTCCCAGCCACAAAACCGCTGCCGCGAATCATGATCTGCGCGCCGGGATCAGCGCTCGTGGGGTTCACCGAGCCCACCGAGAGAGGTGCCTCACCCAGATCGATCACAATCACCTGCGAGCCGGTGGCGAGATAAATGTGCTGGCCTGAGGAATCCACGGCCATGGGAGAAAACGTGTTTGCAAGGCTCCCGCGCAGGGCGAATCGAATCCGAAGCACGCCGTGCTGGACGTCAATGATGTCGATGAACTGGGGATACGCGATGTAGTACAGGCTGCCCGTGTCGTTGAGCTGAGGCTCATTCAGGGGGTAGGGCGCGGATACCACGTTGCCGAGCAGGTTGTAATAAACGGCGGGCTGCCCCACCCGGCCCACCAGGTTGGAATTCGAATCCACGAACTCCCACTGGAAGGCTGCTACATTCCCGTCGCCGGAAATCGCGCCGCCGTTGAATTCATTCGAGTCGGCCTGCTGGGTGTATGTTCCCTGAGCGACGTTGTACATGCAAAACCCACCGGTCTGGACGCCGCCGAAAAGCGCCACCAGGCCGCCATCGTGCGATGAGGATGCAAACCCCGCGCCATAGATGGCTCCTGCCGGCCCCGTGAGCGTGCAATTCGCGTTGTAGGGCAGTGCCACCGAGTTCTTCGTCACCAAGTCCACCATGTACCCTGGCCCGAATGCGCCACAAGCCGTGCCGGGCACTCCTCCCAAGGTGACAAAAGTGAGGCTTGTGGATGTGGCCGCCACATACGAAGGTCCCGTAACGCAGGGCGCATAGGTGGTCGTGTTGATCGGTGCGACGGGAATCGCTGTGCTCGCGGCCGGTGTGTTCAGATTCACCACGGCCAGCGAGCCATCCATCAGGTCTGCCACGAGCAGCGAGCTGCCGTCCGGAGTAAGCGTCATGCCCGCGAAAAGTGTGGTCGTGCCCAGCGCCGGCGGTTTGATTGGTGTAAGGAACGTGTTCGTGGTGAGCGAAAAAACGTCGATGTGATCCGACGCCGAAAGGTAGAGCTGATTCCGTCCAGAGTCGTACAGGATTGCTCGATAGCTCGAAGTACCCGAATACTGGTCCACGCTTTTTGCATAGAAGAACGACTTGGGTAGCGTGGACGAACCGTCCGGCGTCTGCACCGTGATGTCTGCCCACCCGGGCGACCCCGGAGGCACGGTGTAATTCAAGTAGGTATTCGGATACGGCGTGCCCACGAAGGGCAGATACTGCGTCTGCACCGTCGTGATCGCAGCAGTTGCCGATCCTACCTTAAGCGTGCCACCGCTCCCATCGAGCGGCATTCCAAATCCCGCGATCGTGGCACCGGTCCCGCCCGCCGGCGAGGAACCCGAAATCGCACTGTACTGGACCTCCGGTCCGTAGGAGAAAAACAGGGGGTTGTAGATCTGGACGCCGTCTGGAAAGAGAAACTTCAAATCCACAGGGCCCGGCACAGTGGTGGGCGGCGAGGTGATCGAAATGAAGCCGCTGCCGTTTACAGCCGTTCCGCGATTCGGCCCGTACCAGATGTCCGGCGTGGTCTCCGCGCTTTCGCCAAAGCCCGAGGAAGTTGTTCCGCCGCTCAGCGGACCGAAATAGGGGCTCATGTGCTGGAAAAGGGTGGGAGTCGGCGGATCGAAGCTCAGCAGATTCTGGTAGAACGACGAGTCGTCAAACGAGATTCCAAAATCCTGAAGCCCGATGATGATCCCGCTCGAGTCCACCGCCATTGGCAGAGCCAGTTCATATCCGTCGGAGCGTTCCGTCATCACCGGAATCAACGGCAGTGCCGGCGCCGAGCCGACAATCACCGGGCCTTCGGGCTGAACCACCAGGATGCTGGGTCCTCCCAACGGTTGGCCGAGCTCATACAGATAGCCGTTCGTCGGGCTGAAGATCAGTCCACCCTGCAAGAGGAAGTCGGCAAGGTCCCCTCCTGGCAGGACCGCCAAAAACTGAAGATCGCCGTCGTACAGATTCAATCCGTTGGAATCGTAAACGGCCACCATCGAGCCATCGTAGTTGGCCGCTGCCGCGACTGCGTAGCCGCCCAGGGTGGCGACAGGACTCGATGATTGCAAAGCTACGTCGTAGGAGTACGAGCGTCCGCTGGAATCTCCGCTGATGGAATAGACATGCGCACCATTCAAACTCTTGATGATGAGACCGGGGGACACAGCGCCCGGTGTAGCCATCGAGGGCCCGGGCAGTTGAGTCATCGTGTTTGTCGCCGGATTCCAGATGGCCAGGTCTTCGCCCGAACCTCCCATGGTGTGCTGGAAGTTGAGCAGCAACGTACCATCGGAGAGCGAGTAGATCAGGTTTCCTTCCCATGTGCCGCCTGTAACTCCGGCATAATTCGGAAGCACGTGAAGCGTGGCCGTGAGCGTTACGGGATCGATTTCATATACGCGCTGGGAACCCGTGGTCAGCCACGCGCGCGAGTTGTCCACAGCCATGTCCACGCCGCGCGGGTCGCGGATGGGGATGGATTTGATGATCTGGCGCGTCGTCTCGTTGATCACATCCACGCGGTTCCAGGAAGGATTGCTCGCAAAGATCAGCTGGTGCGTGGAATCGTACGCTGCCCAATAGGGAGAGCCTTCCAGAGAGAGATAGCTCGTTCGATTATTCGGCAACTGGCCCGGCGCCGCTGTCACGTCAACGAAGAACTGAATCGACCGGGAGGGCACGCCGTTTATCGAGGGAGTGGCCACCACCAGAATCGGCACATTCTGCGCCGTCCGAGCGTTGGCTGCCGCCTTGATCGTGAGCACGCCGCCGGAGCCCGGATTGATGGTGGACGAGGTGAACGATGCTGTGGTGCCGGGCGGAAGGCCGCTCACGGACAGTGCGAGAGTATACGGAGTCGGGCCGTTCACTCCCGTATTGAAGCTCGCGCTCGCAACTCCGCCGAACGGCACTGCGATTTCGATTTGGGGCGGAAGATCGAAGAAAAAGTCATACGCCTGCTCGACGTCGAGGTCGGCGAACGCGTTCGCGCTGGCCGCTCCCGCCTGGCCGCTGAACTGCAATTGGAACTCTCCGGTCGGCGCCGCTGGGTCTGCCTGGAGCGTTACCATAGCGCCACCGGATGGCACTTGGAGCGGGAATACAGCCGTCGTTGTCACTCCGGTCGGCAAAGGCCCCATCGTTACGGTCGGCGTAGTCGTGTCGTTTGTCTCGTAGGCGTAGAGTGTGAACGTCGCCGAATTGCCCGGCACGATTTGAACTGTCCCAGGCTGCGCGGAAATCTGGAGTGATGGCGGAGGGGGTCCCGCCGGTGGTGTCGGAACCTGCGATGAACCGCCGCCTCCGCATCCGCTGAGCAGGGGAAACGCAACCACAACGAAAAACAGGGAGCGCCAATATAAGCGGCACCGGGAAAATTCTGGGACGATCATCACCGCTCCCGAGTAGGAATGCGCCGGGATAAGAACCGGTCCGGCACATAATACGCTACTTGATATCCGCTATTGAATACACCTGGCGGAGTAATTAGGAGCGCCAGCGTAGTGTAACGGGCTCGGTGAGCGGATGCTTCAGCGGCTGGCCGCTGCGGCGCGATTCCAGCCACGCCTCCTTCAACTGAAAATACCAGCGCGCCTGGCGGTCGGCGTCGTCCACCAGCATCTGGCGGCGGCTGCGCGCCAGTCCGACGGCTTGCTTCTCCATGGTCTGCTGGTCCTGGCGCAGGAATTTCACTGCGAATTTCCGGAAGATCCAGGGCAGCCCCGGAATCCACGGAAGAATGTTCCACGCGGCTACCACGTCTATGCGGCAGCGGTCCGCGTTGATGGGCGTGACGGTGGCGCGGCTCGATACCCAGCCCTTGCCCGCCTCGGTCCGCTCGAACCGCATGTTCGGCAGCACAAATTCGATGGTGGTTGTAATGG
>Ga0335081_10020625_pt1 | contig 10659 bp, 12 predicted proteins | sample Lox_Sample_35_FD_206713 | JGI IMG/M metagenome (GOLD analysis project Ga0335081, IMG submission 206713) | Soil microbial communities from Loxahatchee National Wildlife Refuge, Florida, United States - Lox_Sample_3.5 | ecosystem: Environmental > Terrestrial > Soil > Wetlands | place: USA... | reverse complement strand
GGCCGGCGAGAGTCCGCGAAGCGCCACGAAACTGGGGATTCAGTACGTTCGAGGCGGGCACCCAAGCTGGACACCGCAGGGGTGTTGCTGATGGGACTTTTGTTAATAACTGTGCAGCCTGATGTCGAGCGCTCCGAAAAGTTCCTGGAAGATCCGGGTCATGCGGAAGTTTCGGTACCCCCTGAAGGCTGTCGCCTGGCTCAGAAGGCCGATGCAAACAGCATCGATGTCCCATCGATGTCGCCCGGGCAGCATCGATGGACCATCGATGTCGTTTCCCGGCGGGTCTCGGCGCGGATCCCGGCGTTCTGCTGGGGTGGGCGGGGCTGGCAAGGCGCGTGAGACTAACGGAGACATAAGGGAAGGGCAGACGGCGAGACCGGAGGCAGGAGGCCAGCGCCGCCCGATCGGAGGCGCTTTTCGCACCGAAACAGCTGCGCGACAGCCTCCCTGGCGTGCCAAACCTTCCGCATAGGCCAAATCCTCCGCGCTAACTTCCTCGATACGGAAAGCGCTCTGGGTCCAGCCGCGGACGCGTGGCTCGCTGTGGCTACGATGCGACCAGTGACCGCGATGCGACCAGTGACCGCGATGCGACCAGTGACCGCGATGCGACCAGTGACCGCGATGCGACCAGTGACCGCGATGCGACCAGTGACCGCGATGCGACCAGCAGGCACGCGGCCGCCCGGGACCTTGGTCCCGGCGGGATATAGCCGGAACGGCCCTTGCCGGCTGGGCTACCGCGCAACCATGATGACGTTGGGGCCAATGATGTGCCCCGGACAGCTCCGCTGAGGAGGACGAGCGAAATGGCATCGAAGCCCATCGTGGCCGGTACGGACGGTTCCGAGGAATCACTGCGGGCGGTCGACTGGGCCGCCAGGGAGGCCGTGCTCCGCGGCGCCCCGCTGCGGATCGTGGCCGCCGCGGAGACGCCGCCCCGGATGATCTCGCGCGCGGGTCCTGGCGAATACGAGACCGTGACCGACGTCCTGCTCGGCGAGCGTGACCGGGCCCTGGCGGTGGCGGCCGAACGGGCCGCCAAGGCCGCGCCCGGCCTGCTGATCGACACCGACCAGGTGACCGGCGACCCCGCCGACGCGGTCACCAACGCCGGCGCGGGCGCGCTGATGCTGGTGCTCGGCTCGCGCGGCGCCGGCGCGTTCACCGCGCTGGTGCTCGGCTCGATCAGCCGGTACGCCGCCGGCCACGCGGCCTGCCCGGTCGTGGTCATCCGCGACGAGACCATCCCCGCCCACGGTCTCGTCGGCGTCGGCGTCGGCGACCTGGAGCACAGCGCCGCCGCGCTCACCTTCGCGTTCGAGGAGGCGAGCGCGCGCAAGGCCAGCCTGGTGGCCACCCACGCCTGGCACCGGCCACAGTCCGACATCTCCCGGGCGGGTGAGGCGGTCGCGCCCCCGAGCAAGGAGACCGTCAAGGCCGACGCGGCCGGGCACCTCGCGGGCTTGCTGGACGAGTGGAAGGCCAAGTACCCCGACGTGGCGGTCAGCCAGGAGGTCGTGCACGGCCATCCGGGCCGCGCCCTGGTCGGCCTGTCCGCCCGCGCCGACCTGGTGGTCCTCGGCCGGCACAGCAAGCACCCCGGGAGGCAGGGCCCCGGCTCGGCCCGGCACGCGGTGCTCAACCACGCGCACGGCCCCATCGCCGTCGTCCCGTCCTGAGCCGGCCGGCGGCGATCCTCACAGGGCATCGCCGGCGGTGGCCACCATGACGGCCTTGATAGTGTGCACCCGGTTGTCGGCCTGGTCGAACACGATCGAGGCGCGGGACTCGAAGACCTCCTCGGTCACCTCGAGGGCCGCCAGGCCGCGCCGGTCGTAGAGCCGCCGGCCGATCTCGGTGTCCGTGTCGTGCAGGGCCGGCAGGCAGTGCATGAACTTCACCGCCGGGTTGCCCGTGGCCGCCAGCACGCCGGAGTTCACCTGGTAGGGCAGCAGCAGGTCGATGCGCTCGTCCCAGTTCTCCTCCGGTTCGCCCATGGACAGCCAGACGTCGGTGTACAGGTAGTCCACCCCGGCGACCGCCGCCGGAAGGTCCGCGGTCACCGCGAGCCGGGCGCCGGAGCCGGCCGCGAGCTTGCCGGCGATCTCCTGCACCGGCCCGGACGGCTGCAGCGGCGCGGGTGCGCAGATCCGCACGTCCATGCCCAGCATCGCGCCGGTCACCAGCAGCGAGTTCGCCGTGTTGTTCCGGCCGTCGCCCAGGTAGCAGTAGCCAACCTCGGCCAGCGGCCTGCGGGCGTAGTCGCGCATGGTCAGCACGTCGGCCAGCATCTGGGTCGGGTGCCAGTCGTCGGTGAGCCCGTTCCACACCGGCACGCCGGCGTACTTGCCGAGCGTCTCCACTGCCTCCTGCGCGGCGCCGCGGTACTCGATCCCGTCGAACATCCGGCCGAGCACCCGGGCGGTGTCCTTCACCGACTCCTTGCGGCCGAGCTGGGACTCGCCCGGGCCGAGGTAGGTGACCAAGGCGCCCTCGTCGTGCGCCGCCACCTCGAAGGCCGAACGGGTCCTGGTTGACGTCTTCTCGAAGACCAGAGCGATGTTGCGGCCGGCCAGCCGGCTACTCCGCAGCCCCATCCGCTTCTCCATCCGGAGCCTGGAGCCCAGGTCGACCAGGTAGGCGAACTCCGCCGCGGTGAGGTCGATCTCCTTCAGCAGGTTGCGTCCTTGCAGGTTCATGTCGTCCTCCTTCAGGCGTCCCGCTCGATCGGGCAGGTCATGCAGCGCGGCCCGCCGCGGCCGCGGCCCAGCTCGCTGCCGGCGATGGTGATCACCTCGATGCCGTGCCTGCGCAGCATGGTGTTGGTCGCGACGTTGCGCTCGTAGCCGACGATGACGCCGGGCGCGACGGCGAGGTAGTTGGTCCCGTCGTCCCACTGTTCGCGCTCGGCGGCCCGGATGTCCTCGTCGGTGCTCAGCACCGTGACCTTGTCCACCTCGAGCGCCCGGGCCACCGTGTCCCACAGGTCCCCGTTGCGGGCCACAGAAACGGTACGCACGTCCCCGTCCGGGGTCAGCGTCCAGGACCGCGGCGGCCGCTCCAGGTAGGGGTACTGCACGAAGGTGGCCCGGTCGATCATGGTCAGCACGGTGTCCAGGTGCATCATGGCGCGCGAGGCGGGCAGCTCGACGGCGATGACCGTGCGGGCCTGGCCGGCCCGGAACAGCGCGCCGGCCAGCAGCTCGACCGCCATCGGGGTGGACCGCTCGCCCATGCCGACCATCACCGCGCCGTTCCCGAGCACGTGCACGTCGCCGCCCTCCACGGTGGCCGGCTGGTGGCTCGCGTCGTCGTCGCCGTAGTACCTGGTGAACTCCGCGGCGGCGAACATCGGGTGGAACCGGTAGATGGCGCGGCTGTGCAGCGTCTCCCGCTGCCTGGCCGGCTTGGCCATCGGGTTGACCGACACCCCCCGGTAGATCCAGCAGGAGTTGTCCCGCTGGAACAGGTGGTTAGGCAGCGGCGGCAGCACGAAATCGTCGGCCCGCAGCATGTCCCACTTCAGGCTGCGCGCCCCGGCCGGGTGCAGGTCGGCCTTGAGCACGCCGCCGACCAGGAACTCGGCCAGCGCCGGGCCGTCGAGGTCGTCGAACAGCTGGCGCAGCGGCCTGACCAGGTTGGGCCCGAGCAGCTCCGGCGTGCACAGCCGGTCCAGGACGAACGCCCGGCCTTCGGGCCGCTCCAGGGTCTCGCCCAGGAGCTGCCCGAAGTAATGGACCCGCACGCCCCGTTCCCGCAAAGCCTCGGCGAACGCGTCGTGCTCCTCCTTGGCCCTCTTGGCCCACAGCACGTCGTCGAACAGCAGCTCGCCGATGTTCTGCGGGGTCAGCCGGGACAGCTCCAGGCCGGGCCGGTGCACGACGACCTGGCGGAGCTGGCCGGTTTCCGACTGGACGTTGAAGGTCATCTCAGGCCTCCGCGCTGTCCTCGGCCGGCGCTGCCTCGATGGGCGCCGGCACCTGCCCGGTGTTCTCCCGGTGCGCCTTGAGGAAGGCGTAGATGATCACCCCGGCGAGCACCAGGATCAGCGCCTGGTACACCGACTGGTAGCCGGCCGCGAAGGTGACCCACAGGGAGAACAGCACGCCGGCGCCCGCGATGAACAGGTCCCGGGCCAGCGCCCAGCCCTGCACCCGGCGCCGCCTGGACACCAGGTAGGCCAGCTGCGCGCAGGCCGAGAACAGGTAGGGGATGGCCACCGTGACCACGGTCAGGTCCACCAGGTCGGTGAAGACCGTCAGCCCGCTCTTGGTGGTGTAGCTCCACAGCATCAGCAGCGAGGGCAGCGCCGCCGCGGTCAGCACCCCGAACCAGGCCGTGTTCTTCCGGTCGGTCCAGGCGAACGCCGCCGGGAACAGGCCGTCCTCGGCCGCGGCCCGGGCCACCTCGGTGGTGACCAGCGTCCAGCCGTTCAGCGCGCCGATGCCGGAGACCACCTCCAGCGCCGCCACCAGCTTGCCGGCCCAGGCGCCGTGGGTGAAGATCGTCTCGAACGCGGTCACGAACGGCGCCGTGCTGGTGACCAGCTCGTGGTGCGGGACCAGGCCCATGATCGCGGCCGACACGACAGCTGGCCGAACAGCACGGCCAGGAGCATCGCGCCGACGGCGATCACGGCCAGGACGAGCAGCGAGCTCGTGCCCGCGCCGGCCAGCACGGCCGGCATGGCGAAGACGCCGGTCCCGACGATGCTCCCGATGACCAGGCCGGTCGCCGACGTCAGGCCGAGGGCCCGCGCCTTCTGCTGCGCCCGGGTGGGCGCAGGCTGATGAGCCTGCCCGCCGCCAGGCCGGGCAGGGATAAGGGTGGACATCGAAGCCTCCTCCCGGGCGCCCTCGTGAGGCACCCCGGTGAGCCGATCACATTGTTGTGATCTCAGCTTGCCTATGAGGCGATCTACGTCGGCAGGGGCGTAAGTCCTTGATCATCGGGGCTTAAAGCCACCATCGTTAGGCCTGTGACCAGGCGAAATTAGCGCCAGGGGTCGGTCTGGCGGACGACGCCGACCGGGCAGGGCGCGTGCTGCAGCACGACGTGGGCGACGGAGCCGAGGCTCATCTCGTCCAGGCCCTCACGGCCGCGGGCGCCCACCACCAGCATCTGGGCGCCCGCCGCCGCGGCCAGCAGCGCCGCCCGCGGCGTGCCGGCCTGAACCTGGCGGACCACCGTGACCCCGGGGTGCTCCTTGGCCTCGCGCGCCATCAGGTCCTCGAAGTCCTCTTCGACCTGGCGATGCTCGCCGAGCCTGCCGGGCGCGTCGGTCAGCGCGCACACCGCCACCAGCGGCACGTCGCGCAGCGCGGCTTCCTCGAAGGCGAAGACCACCGCGGCCTGACCGGCCGCGGAGCCGTCCACGCCCGCCACGACCGGGCCGGGGGGCTGGTTGGCGGGCCGCCACGTGCCGCGGACCACGACCACCCGCCCGGCGGCGTGCCCGGCCACCTGCCAGGCGACCGACCCGAGCCGCAGGCCGGGCAGCTCGCTGTGACCGCGGCTGCCGACCACGACCATGTCGGCGACCCGGCTGCGTTCGCACAGCACATATGCGGCCGGCCCGCCGGCCAGGTCGGCGCGCACCCGGCCCGGGCCGAGCACCGACTCGGCGTACGGCAGCCCGCGGGCCAGGATCTCCCGGCCGTGCTGCCTGGCCAGGTCGCACAGGGCCGACTCGGCGGGCAGACCCATGTGATCTGGGGTCCAGGCCAGGCAGGCCGTCAGCGTCGTGCCGCGGGCCCTGGCTTCCCTGGCCGCCCAGCGCAGCGCCTGAGCGCCGCCGGGCGACCCGTCGTAGCCGGCCACGATCCCGTAAATCGTCCCCGTCATGGCGACCTCCTCCTCCCGTCGGTCCCCGTCACCGAACCTGGTCGCCGCCGGGCCCCGGCACCAGGGCAGAAGGTCCCGGCGCCGCCCTCCTTTAGCAGGAAGACCAGACGCGAAGATAGGGCCGAACGACCCTGCTGTTTCCGGCCCCGGCGCGGCAGGCTGAGCATCGTGACCGGCTGCCGGAGGTGACGTGATGCGCAGGCATGAACACCACTGGCCGGGCCGGGGCCTGGCCCGGTGGTTCGGCTTCGATCGCAACCCGCTGCGCCGGGGCACGGACCGGATCCAGGCGGCCCTGCGGCTGGTCACGGTGGTCGTGCTGGTGGCCGGGGTGCCCGCGGCCGCGGTCGCGGCCGGACGGCAGGCCGATCACCTGGCCCTGAACCGGGCGCACGCCCAGCAGGCCACGGAACACCTGGTCACCGCGGTCCTGCTGGAGAACGCCCCGGCCACCGGGATCCCCGACCCGTACACGGACGTGCAGACCGTCTGGGTGCCGGCCCGCTGGCAGCCCCCGGGAAAGCCGCCGCGCACCGGCCAGGTCCTCGCCCTGGCGGGAGCGCGCCGGGGCAGCACCGTGCGGACCTGGATCGACTCTTCCGGCGCGGTCACCGCCCCGCCGATGGACCACCGTGACATCGTCGGCGACATCTGCGTGGCCGTGGTCGGGACCTGCCTGGTGTCGTGGCTGCTGCTGCTGGTATCGGGCGTGCTCGCGCGCCGGGCCCTGGACCGCCGCCGACTGCGCGCCTGGGAGGCCGAGTGGCGGGCCAGCGGCCCGCTGTGGAGCGGCCGCCGCGGCTGACGTCAGAAATAGGGACCGGGCCTGGCGGGGACCTCGGGCAGGGGGTAGACGAGGTGGTCGCGCACCGCCACGACGCCCGGCACGTGGCGGGCCCGCCGGACCAGGTCGTGCCCGATGGCCGCGGTCTCGGGGTTGCCCTCCAGCGTCACCACGCCGGCCTTCACGACGACCGAGTACCAGCTCGGCTCCGAGCGGCTCGCGATCACCTGGCTCATGATCTCCTGGCGGATCTCCGCGTCCGGGCGGTCGAACACGGCCAGCACGTCGCTCCGGCTGACGATGCCGATCAGCCGGCCGCCCGCGTCGACCACTGGCAGGCGCTTGACCTGGTGCGTGAACATCAGCCATGCGGCGTGCTCGACCGTGTCGCCGGGACCGGCCGTCACCGCGGGGCTCGTCATCAGCTCGGCCGCCGTGACCCCGCCCGCCTTGGCCCGCCTGGCGGCGTGCGAGAAGCGGGCGACCGTCCCCCTGATGCCGCCGGGCTCGCCCAGCGTGGCCTCCTTGGCCAGCAGGTCCGCCTCGGAGACGACCCCGGTCACCCTCCCGTCGGCGTCCAGGACCGGGAACGCGCTCACCCGGAACTCGCGCAGCCTGGCCGCGATCTCCTTGAACGACGTGCTCTCGCTCACCCACACCGGACGCGCGGACATGACGTCCCTGACGGCGGCCTTCATGTGTATCACCCTGCCCATGACTGTCCACCTTTCAGTTTCATCCCCAGCAGTCAGGAGAGGCAGGGCCGTTGGTCCGGCTCCGGCAGGCTGAAGGTCAGCTCCGAAGGCCCCCCGGCCCCGTCCCGGCCCCCAGCTCGCCGTCGGCCGGTGACGGGTTACCGACCCAGCCGTACGTCTAGCCGGGGCGCGGGCCGAGGCGGCCGCGCCGGCGGACCAGCGCCCGCCGGATCTCGTCGGCACCCCAGACGATAACCGGGAAGGGCGCCACGATGGCGAGCTGCCCGGGTGAAAGCGGCGCGGTGCCGAACAAGCCCTGCAGGGCGGGCACGTAGACCACGGCGGCGGCGAAGCGAGCTGCGCGCGAACACCATCTCGGATCCCGAGGCGAGCAGCTCATCCAGGTCCTGCTCGGTCATCGCGTCGAGTTCCGTGCCATTTACCACGCGCATCCCGTCAGCGCCGATGCCGATGCGGCGGGCGATCGCGGCCGCGGTCAGCCCGTTGTCCCCGGTGACCACGTGGACGCGGATGCCCGCATGGTGCACCGCCGGATCGCGGCCGGGACCTCGGACCGTGGCGGGTCGAGCATCGCCACCAGCCCGATCAGGCACAGGTCCCGTTCCGCCTCCTCCCGCTGACCTGGAACCGCGGCGCCGGGGAGCAGCGTCTGGCGGCCGAAGGCGAGCACGCGCAGGCCCTGCCGCGCATAGTCGTCCATGACCCGCGCGGCGGCGGCCCGGTCCGCGGCCGTGATCGGCGGCTCGTCCGGGCCGCGGCGGATCCGGGCCGCCCGGGCCAGGACCTCCTCGGGCGCGCCCTTGGTGTGCACGATCAGGCCGCCGTCCTGCTCATCGACGGTGGTCATGAGCTTGATCCGCGGATCGAACCGGAACAGCCGACGGCGCATGGCGTCCCGGCGCTCCGCCAGCCCGATCGGCAGGAAGGCGAGGCCAGCGCCGATCGCCACGAACGCGATCAGCCGGGCGACTCGCTTGACCTGATGCTCGAGCGGGCTCTCCTCGCGCCCCACCCGCTGGCTCAGCGCGGCAATGCGGCCCAGCTCGGTGCCCATCCCCGTCGCGGTGACCACGGCTTGCGCCTCGCCCCCGGTGCACTCGCTCCCGCTGAACACCAGGTCCCTGGCCTGCAGCAGCGGGACCCGGCCGTCCAGGGTCTCGGCCGACCTGATGACCGGGACCGACTCGCCGGTGAGCGTGGACATGTCTACCTCGAGCGTGCCGGTCATCAGCCGCGCGTCGGCGCAGATCCGCTCGCCCTCCTCGATCAGCAGGACGTCGCCCGGCACTAGCAGCCGGGCCTCGATCTCCTGCCGTGACCCGTCGCGCAGCACCTGGGCTCGCTCGGGCAGGAACGCGGCCAGCGCCTCGACCGCCCGTTCGGCCTGAAGCTCCTGCATGAAGGAGAAGCTCGCGTTGAGCAGGATCACCGCGATGATCGCGACCGCGAGCCGGGGCGTGCCGCTGGCCCAGGCCAGCACCGCGGCGGCCGCAAGCAGCAGGGCCAGCGGGTGGGTGAACTGCCGGGCCAGCTCAGCGGGCCAGCGCCGTCCGCCGCGCCGGACGAGCTCGTTCGGACCCGACACCTCCAGCCGCCGCGCCGCCTCCCGGCCGGACAAGCCGGCCGGGAGGCGCGGAGGTCCCGGAAAAGCGCCTCGAGCGGCTCCAGGGGATCCGCCGGACCCGGATCCTCCCCCGCGGCAGGCGCCTCGGGGGCCGGGTCTACGCGCGCATGCTGGGCGCTCCTCACCGGCATACCCTCCTGTGAATCTGCGTCTCAGCAGACAGCCGCGGGAGCGCGCGCGGCCAGGGGCCTAGGTCCGGCGGGAGACAGAAGAAGGTACCGAACGGGCAGGGCAACCGGCCTCGCCGCCGGCGCGAGCCCCGCCCGGCGGGCGCCCCGGGACCAACGTCCCCGGATCAGCCGGCCGCCTCGCGGGACGAAAGCAAGACCTCCGTCTCCCGGGCCCGGGCACAACGCCACTACCGTCCGGCCGGTCACGCTGTGAGCGTGGCCGGCATGCAGATGTTCCGGCACCACAAGGTCGTGACCGCGGCCGACCGGGCCAGGCTGGCCGAGGAGCTGGCCGAGATCGGCATGGCGATCGGGGTCACCGAACGCGCCTGCTGCTGCCCGGCCCGGCCGATGGTCAGGGTGGTGATGCCGGCCACGGCCAGCCGCCGCGAACCGGTCGACCTGCTGCTGTGCGGCCACCACTACCAGGCCGGCCGGGTGGCATTGCTCGCCGCGGGCGCCGCCGTCTACGACGAGCGGGGCGCCCTGCTCGCGGGCGTGCCCGCCGGGCGCCGGTCCCGGCTGCGCCGGACCGCGGTGGCCGCCTAGCCCTCAGGCCTGTCGTGCTCCCTGGCAGATCAGAGCCCGAGGGCCAAAGTCATGCCTCCCGGTGCCCTCCGCCCCTGCCCGCTCATGACGTTCCCGTTGTGCGATTGAGGCAAGGCACATGGCATACCAGAGAAAGGCAGATCAGATGAGCACTCTGCTGCGCAAGGACCCGAGGACGATGTTCCCGGACCTGGTCGAGTGGTTCGAGGAGCCCTTTATGACCCTTCGCCCCTACCTGGCCCAGGCGATCAGGGTCGAGGACTGGGTCGAAGAGGACACCTACATGGTCCGGGCGGAACTGCCCGGGATCGACCCGGAGAAGGACGTCGAGGTCACGGTCGGCGCCGGCTACCTGACGGTTCACGCCGAGCGGCACGACAAGACCGAGGGCAAGCACCGCACGGAGTTCCGGTACGGCTCGTTCACCCGGAGCCTGCCGCTGCCGGCCAACGCCGACCAGGACAACGTCAAGGCGACGTACCACGACGGCATCCTCACCATCGCCATCGCCCTCAAGGTCGAGAAGAAGGAGCCGGTCAAGAAGATCGAGGTCAAGAGCGGCAAGTAGGTCGCTATGACATTGGCCGCGCCCGGCGGGCCCGGCCACTGTCATGTCATGAGGTATCCGGTCCAGGCGGAAGCTGCAGCCGGGCCGCGACCGGGGAGGAGCCGTCGCAGACCACCGCGACCTCGTCGCCGTCTTCCAGCACCCGGCTGACCATCTCCTCGATCACGTCCGGCACCGGCAGCGGCGCCGTGCCCCAGTCCTGGCAGCTGTCCGCGGCGAGGCTCAGCGCGCCGCACCGGCCGCACTCGTACCCGGGGACGAGACCGTCACGCGGGACGATCAGGGTGGCCACCGGACCGGCGTTGACCGCGGCCAGGCACGCGATCAGGCCGATGGCGACCGGGACGCCGGCCGGCATGGCCAGGATCTCGCCGGCCAGCTGCCGGACCCGCAGGCCG
>Ga0335081_10020624_pt1 | contig 10659 bp, 10 predicted proteins | sample Lox_Sample_35_FD_206713 | JGI IMG/M metagenome (GOLD analysis project Ga0335081, IMG submission 206713) | Soil microbial communities from Loxahatchee National Wildlife Refuge, Florida, United States - Lox_Sample_3.5 | ecosystem: Environmental > Terrestrial > Soil > Wetlands | place: USA... | reverse complement strand
CCGGCAGGCCGTGCTCGAGCGGCATCAGGTCGAGATCCGCGCACTGAACGAACAGATGGTCAAAGCGCAGGAGGCGGAGCGCATGCGTGTCGCCGGAGAGTTGCACGACGGCGTTCTCCAGCAGATTACTTCCCTTACTCTCAGGCTGGGGCACGGTAAAACGGCAAGTGCCACGCGATTCGGAAGCTAACGCGACGGTGAGCGGTTTGCAGCTATTGCAGCAACGAAGGATGCAGTTCATGCGATATATGGCGGGTGTCCGTTCCGATCTCGATGAGCCGTCGCTTGAGATCAGGCAGGTGCAAGATGCGTTTTGGTACTGCTGTGCCTTCGTCCAAATTGGTTGAACTATCACAAAATTCCGTGATCTGAGTCACCGACTTGCTCACCCCCACGGCGCGATTCTTGTCCTAGGGAGATATTCATCCGGCTTCATAGAGGTTCGTGATGATCTCCAGAGAGCCGAAGCCCCAAGGGCCATGCACTCCGTTTGCCAGCGATTTCTCGCCCTAGTGAGGATGACTTTTTTGGGGGCGGCCCCCTGCGGCAGCCATCCCCCAAAATTCACAGATTGAGAGCATAGGGCACGAGAACCTGCTGGTGCGTTGCTAAGAGGCAATCCGGTGATTGTCGGACTGGGAAGTGATCTCGTCGAGGTCCGCCAGGTGAGGAGGGAACTCGCTCGCGGCTCTTGGAACGCAGGCGACGGTGTGTTCACATCCGCGGAAATTGCCTGGTGCGGTCCCGGCCGCCGACCGGAACGTCGCTTCGCGGCCTGCTTTGCTGCCAAGGAAGCGGCACTGAAGGCACTCGGAGCTGAACTCGAGAATGTGGGTACGTTGCGCGAGGTTGAAGTGAATTTCGGGAGCGGGCCTGGCGGCCAGATCATTCTGCACGATCATCTGGAGGCGATTGCGAGGCGGCTGGGAGGAAGGCACATCAAGCTTTCGGTCGCCGTCGGGAGAAAGAGCGCGGCCGCCATGGTCATCCTGGAGTCCTGAGCAGAAGGGCCCCAGGACCGGAGGTCGGTATGAGCCATTCGGTTCTGTACGCGGAAGCGGGCGCGAAATCGTACGCAGAGCTCACGCGAAATTTCGATTGGTCGACTGCGGAGCGTGAACTGGGCTACCAGCCTGGCGGTCCGATCAATATCGGCGCGATGTGCAGCGACCGCATCTGCCGTCTGGGCATGGCAGACAAAGTGGCGCTGGACTGGGAAGACTATCAAGGCAACCAGCAACGCTTCACGTTTGAGGATGTGCGGGTGCGATCCAACAGGATCGCAAAATTTATCTGCGAACTCGGAATCCAGGCGGGCGAGCGCATCTGCTTGTTCATGGATCGTATTCCTGAGCTCTACATCGGATTTCTCGGCATCCTGAAAACCGGCGCAGTAGCGCAGCCGCTCTTTTCCGCATTTGGTGACGAATCTCTTCTGGTGCGCCTGCAAAATGCCGAGACCTCGGCGATCATTACGCAGAAGAAACACGTCCACAAGGTGCGCAACATTCGTGACCGGCTTCCGAAGCTGCGCCACGTTATCGTTGTCGATGCGAAGCATTCGCCGTTGCAGCAGCGCGAGGTGCATCTTGACATGATGGATACGCCGGGTGTCGACGATTTCCCGGTCTATCCCACCATGGCCGAGTCGCCCTCGGTCCTTCACTACACCTCCGGCACCACGGGGCAGCCAAAGGGCGCACAGCACGTCCACTATTCCATCGTTTCGCAGTACCTCACCGCAAAATGGGTGCTGGATTTACGTCCCGATGACATCTACTGGTGCAATGCCGATCCGGGATGGGTTACGGGCACGTCCTACGGCATCATCGGCCCCTGGGCCAACGGGACGACACAGGTAGTACTGGATTCCGGATTCAATGCCGAACGTTGGTACGACTTCATCGAGAAGCGGCGTGTCACAGTCTGGTATTCCGCACCTACCGCGATCCGCCTGCTGATGAAGGAGGGCACGGACATTGTGCGCAGGCATGATCTGTCGAGCCTGCGACATCTTGCGAGCGTGGGAGAGCCGCTCAATGCCGAGGCGGTCACCTGGTCGGAGCAGGCCTTCGGCAAGCCGTTCCACGATACCTTCTGGCAGACCGAAACCGGCTGTATCGTGATCAGCAACTTTCCCGGCATGCCAATCAAGCCCGGCTCGATGGGTAAGCCGTTCCCGGGTATCACGGCGACGGTGCTCAACACCAAAACCTATGGGCCGATTGCGGAGACCGGCATCGCGGGGCTTATAGCCTTGCGCCCGGGTTGGCCGTCGCAACTCCGCAGCTACTGGAACAACGAGGCCGGATATAAGGCGAAGTTCAGGAACGGCTGGTATTTGTGCGGCGACCGAGCCTCGATCGATGCCGACGGGTACTTCTGGTTCGTGGGACGCGATGACGACGTTATCAACACGGGCGGACATCTGGTCGGGCCGTTCGAGATTGAGTCGGCGCTCCTGGAGCACCCGGCGATCCACGAATCCGCCGCGGTTGCCAAACCCGACCCGGTGAACATGGAGGTGGTGAAGGTCTTCGTGACTCTGAAGCGCGGCTACACGCCGAACGACGATCTGGAACTGGAAATCATGAACCATGTGCGCAAGCGCCTTTCGCCGCTTGCCATGCCGCAGGAGATCGAGTTCGTCGATTCCCTGCCTAAAACTCGCAGCGGCAAAATCGTCCGCCGCGTTTTGCGCTGCAAGGAGTTCAACGAACCTGTGGGCGACCTTTCCACCATCATGGACGACTAAGTGACGGCGCGGCTTTCGAGGCGGGCCGTTGAATAACAACAATGCAGGCCAACAAGTAGGACAAAATCATGGATGACATCACCAAAGCAGTTCGCGATTACATCGTCCGGGAATACCTGGAGGAAGGGGACGACCGCGAGATCACCGAAACTACGCCACTCATATCGGGCGGTATTGTGGATTCCTTCTCGATGGTCTCGCTCAAACGTTTCCTGGAAAAGAAGTACCAGATAAAGATTCCGGATGCCGATGCCACGCCTGACGCCTTCGACACGGTGCAGAGCATTGTGACGCTGGTAAGCCGGTTCCGGAAGACAGCGCCCGTCACCGCTTGAGAGTCTTTGACGAGTGTCCAGGTGAAAGGCCCGGGCTGGTGTTCATCTGTGATGCGGAAGCAAAGGTTCTTAGGAAGGGATCGGCACAGGCATTGAGGACAAACGTATGGCTTTCATAAATGCATTGCGCAATCGATATCAGACCGAGATTGAAGGCATCAAAGCTTCGGGTCTGTTCAAGGACGAACGTTACATTCATTCGCCCCAGTGGTCGGAAATTGAGGTAGAGTTTCCGGCCGGCTCCAAAATCAAGAAGTGCATCAACATCTGTGCTAACAACTATCTTGGGCTCTCCAGCCATCCGGAGGTGATCGCCGCGGCGCATGCGGGTTTGGACAGCCGTGGCTACGGCATGTCGTCGGTGCGCTTCATCTGCGGCACGCAGGACATTCATCGCGAACTGGAGAACCGCCTCACCGAATTTCTCGGCACCGAGGACACGCTGCTGTTTCCATCCTGCATGGACGCTAACGCCGGCTTCTTCGAAGCCTGCCTGAATGAGCAGGACGTCATGATTGCGGATCGGCTGGTGCACGCCTCGATCGTCGATGGCATGCGCCTCTGCAAAGCTATGCAGGACACCTACAAGCACTCCGACATGGGACACCTGGAGGAGAAGCTTCAGGAACACATGGACAAGCGCTCGCGCATGATTATCACCGACGGCGTCTTCTCCATGGATGGCGATATGGCCAAGCTCGATGAGATCGTTGAGCTGGCCGAGAAATACGATGCCATGGTCTTTCTCGACGATTCGCATGCCAGCGGCTTCATCGGCCGCACGGGCCGCGGGACCCATGAGCATTGCGGAGTGCTGGGAAAGATCGACGTAATTACCACCACGCTGGGCAAGGCGCTGGGCGGCGCTTCTGGGGGCTGCGTCAGCGGACGTCGCGAGTTGGTGGAGATGTGCCGCCAGCGGGCACGCCCATTTCTGTTCTCCAACTCGGTCGCTCCCGTAATCGTTGCGGGCGCCCTGAAGGTGATGGAACTGATCACCGCCAGCACCGATCGCCGCGACAAGCTGGAATGGAATGCCATGTACTGGCGTGGACTGCTGAAAGACAGCGGGTTCGATATCAAGGAAGGACAAAGCCCGATTGTGCCGGTGATGCTTTACGACGCGAAACTGGCCCAGGATTTCGCCCGCGATCTATTCGAGGAGGGCGTATACGCAGTCGGCTTCTTCTTCCCGGTCGTTCCCAAAGGGCAGGCACGCATTCGCACACAGCTCTCCGCCGCACACGAGAAGCGTCACTTGGACTTCGCTATCGATGCCTTTAGGAAAGTCGGTCGGAAGCACGGTGTGCTGGGGCTGGGAAAGAAGGAACTGCTGGCAAGGGCCGGCGCATAACAGCTAAGCAAGGCGCAGAGATCTGGGACTCTGCTCATCGCAAACAATCTTCGGCGGCCGTGCAGTGGTTCGGCTGGCGACCGCCGCGGCAACCAGGATAAATCCTTCCGTGACGCAATAGCGCCTCATGAGACGGAGGTTCATATGCTTTGCGAAGAGCTTGAGGAGCTTGAAGGACAGTTCGACGAGGTCGTCACTGCTTTGGAAGATCAGAACTTGAGCGAAGAGAGAAGAGTGACTCTGGAGAAGGAGTATTCCCGCCTCAGCCATATCATCAAGGACCATCAGGTGAGCGGTCACAGTGGCGGTCCCTGTTTCGAGGAATAGGGTAGGCCAGGTCGCAACCAACGGCACGCACTCTTCTGGTTGTGCCGCCTCGCATGGCTTACTCGACGGCCACTTTCGTACCTTTCTGGCCGTGGCATCCACCGGCGTCAGGGTGACGGGTGAAGGAATTGAAGGCCACCCGGCACCGCTTGCGGCGTTCCCTGGGGCGCTTGGGCGTGCAACCCAGTCAAGTTCAGCACAAGCAACCAACTGACGAGTTGTGCAGCTCTTATTAGAGACATACTGCTCTCGAATAGAACATGACGCTCGCTCTGATTTAGCTAATCCGATATATTGCTCGCCTGCCCGTTGCTGGTAAATCCCACGCGTAGGTCGGTTGCAATCGCCACTCCATGAGCTCCAGGTGTGTCGGGCATTTCCCCTATTAGCTCACCGATTTCGATGCTGACGACCATGAAACGAGTGCGACGGGCGACTTCGCAGCACCTGGACATGTTACATCGTCGACCGCGGGATGACAGTCTTGCCTGGTTTTGCTTCACTGGAAAGCGCTTCTATCAATATGCCCGGTCGTCAGCAACCTGCACCAGCGTGAGTCGGTGTCAAATCATGATCTATTTCGATTCCTGTAGCAGAGTCGTTCGACCCCGCATTTCTAGCTGCATGGCGCGGCGTACTAAGTTTAGACCAGCCAAGTAGACGAAATATGCAATAATCGTGTTAACGGCTGCCGCCATAGCGCCATACTTGGGCAGGAAAATAATATTTAGTATTATATTGGTTCCAGCCGCGACCACAATACAGCGCAGCAGCTTTCGCTCCATGCCCCACGCGATATAAGCGTTATTAAGATACGAGGTCACAAAATCCAGCGGAATTGCCCAGGCCAGAACAAGAATAAGGATTGCAGCCGGAAGGAACGAGCGTCCAAAAACAATCACGAGAAGTTCACGGCGCAATAAAGAAACGGCCATCGCGATTGTAGTCCCGATGGCAAACAAAGCAATGAGGACGCGCGGCCTCAGAAGTGCCAGACGCCGTTCGGGACTAAGGCGCGACAGTGAAGGGTAAAGAGCCAGGATGATTAGGTAGTACGTCACAAGTACCTGCATAAGAATGCGATAAGCCGAGCTATAGAGGCCAACCTGTTCAGGACCCGAGACTACGCCAAGCATGAGCGTGTCGATTGAGTTGAACGCAATTTGAGCAAACCAGGCGATACCCATTACAATCGTCGTACGCCAAGCCAGTGAATCAGCGATCATCGCTGGGACAGGACTCTCCCCGGTAGTGGAGTGCAAGTGCTGTCTTCTCCACCAAAGCCGGAAGACAACGGCCTGGAGAATATAGCCCGCGAGATTTCCAGCCGCTGCCCACCAAAGTACTGTTTCTCCTTTAGCTTGTGCCGTACAGACAGCCACGAGGATGCTAAACGGGATCAGTGCTCGGACACCTCCGACAAGTTGCAGATGTTCCTTTCCCCATGCAACCCAGTCCAGCGATGTCGCGTATAGCGTGCTGCTGACGGAAAAAACAAGGACGAAAATCTTCAACCTCAAGGGGAGCCGTGCGCAGATGGAATAGGTTGCGAGCAGCGGTATGATTGTCCCCGCCATGAGACTGCGGCGTCGCTGAATGCGGCGAACGATTTCTGGTTCGTATGCCGGGTGTTGAGCAATAAGGCGTGCCCCAATGTGCCTGAGCCCGAAATCGATCAGCGGCACTGTATACCATGAAATGCTAACAGCTAGGGCGTATATGCCGACTATGACCACACCATACTTGTGGCCCAGAAATATCATCACCGCAATGGAGCAAAGCCTGGCGAGCGCTTCTCCAGACGCAAAGCGAGCTATGTTCTTAAGCAATTCACGAGAAAACATTATGGCTACGACCGCGAATGCATTCTTGTTTCGACAAGCTGCGAAGGCGATGAGCTATTTCAACGAGCGGATTGGCCAAGATAGTACCTACTCGACTCGGGGATAGCCGAAGTACCCCTGAAGTTGTCCTTTTGCGCGAATCGCATACAGGCCGGCACCCTCTAAGTCGAACTTGCAGAAGTACAGGGCCGCGCCGCAGAGCGATCGAAGCACGAGGTCGCCGATCACCCACCATGGATAGTTATGTGACCGCAGCACATGGCCGAGGCCGAGTGCGTATGGATATGTCGTTCTGAGCAGACGGCCTCGGGACTTGAAATTTGGGTGATAAACGGTGAGGCTAGGTTCATACCATGCGGCAAAGCCGACCTCAAGGGGGCGAATCAGATAATCGATGTCCTCGCCGGATTGGTACAGGGAGGAGGTGCCGGGACCGATATCCTCCCGAAAAAAACCGATCCTGAACGCGGTTTGAGCTCTCATAAAGGCATTAAACGTTACAGCACACCGCAAGGCGCTCGTTTTGGTACATGGCCCACGCTTTAACGGAAACTTCGGGCTCATGAGCTGCCCGCGTTCGTCACGGGTCGCGGTGAACAAGACCGCAAAGTCGGGGTGCCGCTCAAACCAAACTGTCACTGCGGCTAGTAATTCCGTTGGGTACCAGCAATCATCGTCAGGAAACGCGATAATGTCGCCCTCAGTAAACTGTAGAGCAGCATTTCTAGCCCTGGAAAGCCCGCGTTCCAAGTGGAGGTGCTTGACTCTGAGTTCCGGGTGCTCTCGCACTAAAGCATCCAGCCGGTGGTCAGAGTTCTGATCGGCCAGGATTATTTCGAAGTCGCGGTAAACCTGCTCATCCAAGCTTTTCAGCAATCGCTCAGGTTCAGCTACCCGGTTCCATGATGCTACGATCAGAGATATCATTAGTCTGTGTTCTCGGGGTAGTGTCCCACAGATGCCGACTGCCCGGGTCCGCCCTCAGGCCCGCGCCCGATTCGCAGATGCTTTCGCAGCAGGCGGGACATGACCGCCGCCAGAATTAACCAAATGGCACCTATTATAGACAAATTGCAGAGCACGACGGCTGCGGGAGAGGCGGTGCGATGTGCATACATAGTCTTACTCGCGTTGATATTCCTATTCAGCTATTTGCATGTGTGGGGTGAGTCACAGCAAACGGACCGCAGTATCTCGGATTAGAAGTCAGGGGCTTAACTTGCCTCATCCCAGCGACCGCCGACAGCCTACCTCCGAAAACGCGACCGTAGTTTGCGCTTTAGCGCTGCCTTTATCCGCCGAAAGCTGTAATGTTGTTGATCTTTGTATAACAGCGGCTGCATGTGCCATGCCACGTCGTCCACCGACTCAGTACGTTTTTCAAAACATATCGAGCGATCGAACTTCTGCACGCACTCCCATCGGGGCTTCTCCGATGCCAGGAAATCTGCCAGCAACCTGACGGGCCAGAGGTCGATGTCGTCGAGTATCATTAGTCCGCCTCGGCGGAGCATCCGAGCTGTAAAGAACCAGTCGAGAATAGGCCAAGGGAACGCGTGCTTACCGTCGATAAGCACACAATCCAAGTTTTCATAGTGAGCATTGGGCAGATGATTCTCTGACGCGAGAGGAACAAACGTCAGACGCGAAGCGTCCACCTGATGTTCGACGGCCCAACGCTTTATTTGAACCGATTCTTCGGCATTGGGTGTAATTGCGACATGCCAAGCTCCGCGTTCTAGGAAGATGAGCGTGGACAGTCCAGAACCGGTTTCGAGCGTGTGCCAGCCGCCTGAAACCCTGCGAAACAGGAACTCGGCCAGGTCGATGTCAATCCCGTGACAAATGTCCTGGTCCGCAATGGCATTCCATTGCCTGGCGTTCAACAACAATTCTGAGGCATCGATAGGGCGAGAAAGCTCCGTTTCGCCATGGTGCAGGAGTGGCCTTTCGGAATAGAGAATATCGATGAAAGTGCGCGTACTAGTTTTCACGATAGCCGCTTTGGCCCGTACCTTGGTTGGGGTAGGTTGGCAACCGCCTCTGAAAGACACGCGTCATATTACGCCATCATACGAGCGCCTAAAGCAGTCGCTCATGCAAGGAGCTTCGTCCCGCTGTTCAGAGGCATGCTGTGTCGTTACCGTGGTTGATGAAAGTCATCCTATCACGCCGTGTCGTTCCCGTGCAGAACAGGCGCTCCAGCAAGCCACAATACCGTGCAATACAACAGCCAACCAAACCAAAGAATAGCGACGAAGATGCTGGTCTTCAGCAGGTCGGAGGCCCAATCCAGCAACTGGCCCCGCGGCATGAGCATGATGACCGGCATGATACTAGCAACCACAAAAAGGGAACGGGCGTCCTGGCTCCAGCGATAGAGCCAATGAAGCCCGCTCCCCAGGAGCAGCGAAAGCACGACAACGCCGGCGACTCCGCCAAGAAGGTACATCTGCGCAAGATACGAACCCGCGTCTCCTCGACCGCGCGAAAACGCGAGTGGATTTAATAACACAGTGACATCGTTGGGTAAACGCTGGCCCTTGACATACTCGCGGACGCTGCGCAAGACAAATGCGTCCTGCAAGTCGTACCACAAGTAATCCAAGGCGTAAGGAGCGAGGACTTTCTCGTATTTCACCGCGACGGACGTAACATCGATTGAGTCCCCTTCCAAGCGCATGAACTCGAGCGGGGTGAAGGCATAGCCTGAAAACTCCGGTTCGCTGTTCTCCCGGACCACCTGTACCAGGCCGCCGATGAGCACGAGGGCGAAGGCAAGTGCAGCGAGCACAACCAGCCTGGTTGTCCTGGTTGACTTGATCCTGGCGACATACCACAACACCAGAACAAGCGCAAATGCACCACTACGAAATCCGATAAGGAGAGTAAGGACCGCGCTGGACAAATAAGAAACAGTCGCGAGATAAATCCATTTTCTTCTTCGCTCAAAGACAAAGATGGCCAGGAAAGCCGGCGCATTAATTAGCGCGATTGCGCGCACAACGAGGGGGACGCTGGAAGCGATGGCGCCGTGATGGGTCCAAAAGTAGAGATATCCACCATGATTCTGAATAAACTGATAGTAACTGTAGTTCTTGTAGAACTGTATCGGAAGGGTCCCATAAAACACGATGTAAAGAAAAGGGAGATAGCGCGCTACCGGAGCAGCCGACGGCGCTGGGATTCGCCGGTAATTCCAGCGGCACGGGGCGTAGATACATAATGCGGAGAGCGACAGGCACAACAATACCGTGCCCGCTTCAGTACGCGTTAGATCGAAGGGATGGGCCACTACGCCGGCAATCCTCAGGGGGTGAGATCCGTCCCCAAGTAGATACGCTAGGGATCTTCCGGCCTGTAGCAAGGTAAGCACACAAAGAAACAAGAAGCAGGGGTGCCGTCCCTGATCGAAGCGCCGCCAGGCCAGCACATCGAGGCACAACAGAAAAATGGCAGTGCTTCCGGCAGCCTGTTCCGGAGATAGCCAGCCGAATTCGAACGCTAAAATGCCCAGACCGAGAATCGTGCACAATACACATAGCTCGATGGCAGCACCGGGAACGGCAAGCGAAAGCGGCACCGATTCCGTTGTATCGAGTCCCGAGCTGTTCATGAATTCCACTTCAACAACTGCCGTAAGACGGCAAACCGAGCTGCTCTTTGGCCCTCGGCGTACTCTCCCGCGGGTACGAGCAAATCAAACGTCTGCACGCGATTTCCAGAGGACTGGAAAACAGCCGCATCGGCTTGAAAGGATTGGTCGGGGCGAGAGGATTTGAACCTCCGACCCCCTGCGCCCAAGGCGGATTCTACACGATATTGAAATCTCCTGAAAATTGTAGAACGCAACTCGTTGGCGTTGAACTTGTTGCGAGCTGCCTATTGTGCTCTATTGAGATGTAAAGAAACCGGGTGCTTTGACAGCTACGATTTCATCTAACTCGCAGTGGCGAGAAGCGTGGGTCACCCGGCTGATTTTTCAATCGCTTTGACAACGCCTTCATCTTCGGGGCGACGACCACCGAGCAAATGAAGCTGCCA
>Ga0335081_10020623_pt1 | contig 10659 bp, 7 predicted proteins | sample Lox_Sample_35_FD_206713 | JGI IMG/M metagenome (GOLD analysis project Ga0335081, IMG submission 206713) | Soil microbial communities from Loxahatchee National Wildlife Refuge, Florida, United States - Lox_Sample_3.5 | ecosystem: Environmental > Terrestrial > Soil > Wetlands | place: USA: Florida... | reverse complement strand
TCAGCATGGCGTCCACTCCCGAAGGCGCGTATGTCCTGATGCTGGCGACCTCGGGAGTGGGATACCTGTTCGATTCCAGCATCGACAATTTCGTCAGCGCACGACAGGTTGTTCCCACGCCGATCGCGGGCTATTTCGGGCCGATCGCGGCCGGACCCAACGGGCAGTACTTCCTGACCGACGACCAGGTGTTGAACCAGGCGCTGACCTCTGTCGGCTCCTCCGCCACCGTGGGCAGTCCAACCTCGACCGGTCGCCCGGTCTTCGCCGTGGCGGCAGTGAGCGCCCAAAGCTTCGCCCGTTTTTCGATGCCGGTCCGTGCCAGCGCGTCGGTAACCCCTACGGATGCGGGATTGGTGGAGGTCGTCGATGCGGCCTCCCTTCGAACCACCGTCTCGGCCAATGCGCTCGAAGGCCCTCTGAGCGTGGTGATCGGGACCGCCCGCGTCAACGTGAATGGGCGGACCATGGCACTGGATCCCGCCGCCTCCACCGCCTATATCCTCACCACCTCAGGACTGAGCGTGATTCCGATCAGCGGCGCCACTTCCGCGCAAAACTCCCCGCAATTGTCCGGGACGCCGATCCTCAACACCGCCAACCTGACTGCCGGCATCGCCCCCGGCGGCCTGCTGTCGATCTTCGGCAGGAATCTGGCGGCGAGCGCCACCTCGGCGGGGACGCCGTTGCCGTCCATCCTGGGCGGCACCTGCGTCACCCTGAATAATGCCCCGATACCCTTGCTTGCGACCTCCCCGACCCAGATCAATGCGCAGGTGCCCTTCACCCTGGCGGCCGGCCGTTATCCCCTGGTGGTCCGCTCGATCGCCAACCAGGCAGCCTCGGCCACGGCCAATGCCACAGTGGCCAAGTACGCACCCGCCATTTTCTTCGACGACCAGGGCCCCGCGATCTTCCACCACGACGGAACGCATGTGGACAAGGACCATCCGGCTTCCCGGGATGAGCCGCTCACGATTTATCTCACCGGTCTGGGAACCACGACCGGCGGCAAAGTGACCACAGGAAACCCCTCACCCTCCGATCCCCTCGCGGTTACCGCTGCCGTTCAGTTGTATTTCGGGAATCCCCTGATCAAGGACGCCGCCGTGATCGTGGACTGGAGCGGCCTCGCTCCGGGAATGGTCGGCGTGTACCAGATCAACTGCCGCATACCTGGGACTCACCTGAAGGGCGACGCCCTCCCGGTAACGGTGCGGATCGGAGGCGTGAGCAATCCGACAACTGGTCCCACGGCGGCCGTTGTGTATGTAGACTGACGGCGTCCGTTAAGTCGCGGGTGTTTTCAGCGGAAACGGCCAAAGCGCTTCATTTGCATGGTATTGCAGACACGCCCGCGGGGATACTGGTACTTCCTCTCCAGTACCGTAAGCGGACGGGTGCTGACCTTCGTATCGTAGCGGTCAGACCCGGTCTTGTCTTACAGTGGAGAGTGATCGCTTAGTGGCGAGGATTCCATGCATTTCAGAAGAATAGCTCCAGTTGTTTCCTTCGCGTTACTGGCACTCGTGTCGTGCAGCCGGGATCCGAACGTGGCCAAGCAGCGCTATCTCGAAAGCGGCAACAAGTATTTCGCCAACGGCCGGTATAAGGAAGCGCGCATCAAGTACCTCAATGCCTTGCAAAAGGACATGCGTTTCGGGCCGGCCTACTACGGAAGGGGCATGGCGGAATACAAATTGGGATCGTTCGTCCCTGCAATGCTGGCTTTCCGCAGAGCGATCGAACTGCTTCCCGATACCGACCCGCAAAAGTGGGACGCCAAGGCCAAGGCGGCGGAGATTCTCCTGGTCAAAGGCGGCAACAAGGATGAGTTCCTGGTTGAAGCGAACGGATATTGCGAGTCCCTCCTCAAGCACGATCCCAACAGCTATGATGGACATCGCCTGATGGGGCTATGGAATTTCGATTTGGCGGTCGGCGACATTCAGACGGCTCTGAAGGATAAAGCGATCGTACACCTCGATGCCGCCATTGACGAATACCGCAAGGCTGAAGCCATCAAGCCAGGACAGCTTGACGTCGAGATGCAACTGGCGCAGGCTTTAGGCGGCAAAGGCGACTTCGCTGGTGCGGAGCAGCTTTACCGCCAGGTGTTGACGCAGGATAAGAGCGCCGCTCTGGCCTACGCGAACTTGTACAAGCTGTTCCTTTTCAACAAGCGATACCAGGATGGCGAGGATCTCCTCAAACAGGCATTTCAGAACAATCCGAAGCAATTCGGCTATTTGACCTTACTCGCTGCGCACTATGCCAGGACGCAGCATAAGCCCGAAATGCTGGCCGTCCTCGACCAGATCAAATCCCACGCCAACGACTACCCGGATGCATACATGGTGGTTGCCGAGTTCTATCTGCGGCTGGGGGATGGCGATTCCGCCATTAAGGAATACCAGGCGGGCGAGGCCAAAGACACCAAGCGGAAGCTGGACTACGAAAAACGCATCATTGAAGTCCTGATGCGCCAGGGCAAGCGGAGCGAGGCTGCGGACCGGAACGCGGCTATCCTCAAGAACGATCCCAACGACACCGACGCGAAAGGTCTGGCTGCAACTTTCCTGCTCGACAAGGGCGACATCAACCGCGCCATCGTCGAGTTGCAAGCTGTAACCACCAAGGCCCCGACCAACGCTCTCGCCCGTTTCACCCTCGGACGCGCCTACTTCATGCAAGGCCAGGTCGAACAGGCGCGGCAGATGTTCCAGAAGGCCATTGAGTTACAGCCGAATTACATGGAGGCTCGCATCGCTCTGGCCGAATTGCAGATCACGCGTGCAGAATGGGAGTCCGCGCTGAAGTCGGCCGATGAAATGCTCGCCATTGACCGTGGTAATTCCCGCGCCGTGCTGATTCAATCCGCGGCGCTGCTGGGCGAGAAGAAGTTCGACGAGTCGCGCAAAAAGCTGGAGCTGCTCGAGAAGGGCAATCCCAATTCGGCCGACGTTGCCTATCAATTGGGAGTGATCAGTCTGTCGGAGGGCAAGTACAAGGATGCGGAAGCGAGTTTCCGCAAAGCCTATCAGCTCAATCCGGCCAATTCCCGGGGCTTGGTCGGTTTGGTCGAAACCGACATGGCTCAGAATAAAAGCGAGGACGCTCTGGCGCTGCTGCAGGCCGAATCGGACAAGGCGCCCAACCGCGTCGATCTGCGCGTATCGCTCGCCAAAACCGCGGAACGCGTGGGCAAATACGACATGGCACTCGCCGAATTCCAGAAGGCGCTCAATGCCATACCCAAAGAATCCCGGGGCCGTGGACAGCTTTACATGGAAGTGGGAGAAGTCTACCGCCGCAAGGGCGACGATGCCAGCGCCATTGATGCCCTCCAGAAAGCGCGCGAGGTGTTGCCCGAGAGCGGTCTCGTCCTGACCACCCTGGGGCTGACCTTCGACCACGCCGGACACACCCAGGAAGCCAAGCAGGTCTACGAAGCGGCCATCAAGCTGGATCCCTCCAATGCGGTGGCTCTGAATAACCTGGCGTTTCTGTTGGCCGAGCACAACGGCGATCTCGACGACGCCCTCACCAAGGGCACCCGCGCCAAACAGTTGATGCCGAAGCTGGCCGAAGTTTCCGACACGCTGGGCTGGATCTACCTCAAAAAGAACCTGTCCGACGACGCTGTCAAGATCTTCACCGATCTGGTCTCGGACCACCCCAACCAATCGACCTACCGGTATCACCTCGCGATGGCCCTGCAGCAGAAGGGCGACAAGCCGAGGGCCATCAAAGAGTGCCAGGAAGCGCTGAAAAACAACCCGACAAAAGATGAGCGTCAGAAGATCCAGGATCTCCTGACGCGCCTGAACGGCGCATAAAGCTCGCCGAACCGGGCCCCCCATCGGCAAGGCAAGACTCGGCGCATCAGTCCACTGGCTTGGATGCGCGCGCCTTCACGTTTGGCAGGGATCTGGTCTTCGGGCATGCACCCGGCGCCCGAATCGGCGCGGCAAATTGCCGGCAACGGCGGCCACTCGCCGGTTCCTGGCATTGGAACAACGTCTGCTCGAACACGTCTGTCCGGTACAACTCCCACGGCCAATGCTCATTGGCATAGATTGGCGTCGACTTTCGGTAGCGGTGCCGGGGCGTTCCGGCAGATCCGCTATCGGTGAAGCGTGGCGACGATCTTCTGGAAATCAGGGTTCCGGCGCAGCCTCTTCAGGTCCTCGTCCTCCATCAGCCGGGCGGCGTCGTTATATCCGTGATCGACGGTCTGCCGGAGATGGCGAAGCGCGTCGTCAGTTGGTTGGCGGCGGCGGCTACGCACGCAAAGGCGTACCACGCCGCCCACCGGTTTCCGCGGTTGGCCGTGTTGTTTTCGTTTCGAAGGACGCCTTGAAACAACCTCACGGCCTCCGGGTAGCGGTGGCGGTAAGCCATCGCCATTCCAAGTTGTTGCAAGGCATCCAATGTGCCGGGATGGTTCGGCCCCAAGCTGCGAAGCTCCACTTCGAAAGTCCTGCGGGCGATCGGTTCGGCTTCGGCGTGGCGGCCCTCGCGGTTCAGGATTCCCGCAAGATTGCCCTGTGACACCAAAGTATCGAGGTTCTCCGGTCCGAGGACCCGCATCTGAGTCTCCAGCGCGGCGCGTTGGAGTTGCTCCGCTTCGCGCAAACGGCCTTGCTGGAAGAGCAGGCTCGCCAGGTTTGCCTGAGACTCCAACGTCTCCCGGTGTCCCGGCCTCTCCAACTGTCGGTCTACTGTGGGGATCTGGAGAACTGGCCGCGTTCGTGGATGGGGCTGGACAAAGATCTGCTTCCAGGGGAAGAATTGGTCGCATGTTTCCGGCCGTTTATCGACCATCTGCTGGCAGCGGGCTTTCCTCGAAGACGATTCGACGCCACGTGGACAACCTATGGAGCCTGGGAGGGGAGATCATCCGCGATTTGCACTACGATCCCTCCCTGAGAAAGAGAACCGCGGAACGACTTCTTCGGGATGCCGTGCATGAATACGGAGGGCCGTCGGTTCACAACGCCTCCGAGGAACAGCAACGATCGTTCGACGCCACCTGCTGGAAGCTTCACCGCTACCTCACCCGGCAGCAATCCTGAGTCCGAACTCACCCACAAATTCCCCCGACGAGGCCGAAATGTGATGCGTATTCGAGAGTCCCAGATTGCGCCACGACTTCCCTCCGTCGAGCGTCTTGCAGGCGCCGTCGCCGAAAGAAACGCTGTTGCGCGCGTTGGCCTCGCCGGTCCCCACCCACACGACGTCGGGGTTGTGCGGATCGACCGCGATGTTGCCGATGGAAATCGTGGCTTGATGGTCGAAGGTGGGCGTCCAGGTCGTGCCGGCGTTGGTGGTCTTGAAGAGTCCGCCGGAGGCAGTCGCGACGTAGACCAGCGCGGGATTGCCGGGAATGCCTTCCACGTCCGTGATGCGGCCGCCCGGATGGCGGCGGCAAGAACAAGGAGTACGAAAAGGGTTCGGCGCGGCATCGAGAATCCTCCTGGGGAAATGTAATGTAACAAAATCGGGGAACATTCCTGCAAGGGCCTGTCGCGAATTGTAAAAGGCGGGCAGTAAAATAAGTCAGTGAAGCTGTCCCGTCGATATGTGTTGCTTGCGTCCGCGGGCGTGGCGGCTTGTACCCGCCAGAAGGCCATCGGTTTTCCGGGGTTCTGTTTTGTAGCCAACCAGGAAAGCCGCTCGGTCGCCGTTGTCGATCTCAACCGCTTCCGCCTGCGCAAGCAGATCTCCTTGGATGCCGCGCCTGCGGCTGTTGTCGAGCATTCCAGCCGCAAAACGGTCTACGTTCTGGCGCCCGATGCCGGCACGGTTTACGAAATCGATGCCCGAACCCACGCTGTCACTCGCCGCGCCCGTGCAGGGAACCAGGCCGCCGCGATGCAATGGTCATTCGCCAAGGACGCACTCTGGGTGCTGTACCGCGATCCGCCTTCGCTCGTGGAGCTTCCGCTCGATTCCTTCCGTCCCAACCGCCGCATCCGCCTCGCTTCGCCCGGCCTGACCTTCGACGTCAGCCGCGACAATCAGGCCGCCGTGGTCTGCCCCCAGGATGCCAGCATCGTGTTGGCCTCATTATCGCGAGGCTCGATTGAACGGACCATTGCGGGGCGCGGCGTGCCTTCTCTGGTGCGCTACCGTTGGGACGGTCAGCATGTCCTGGTGGGGAGCGCCACGGATCACAGCGTCGCGATCTTTGACGTGCCCACCGGCAAGGTGATGGTGCGCCTGCCGCTGCCGCTCGAACCCAGAAATTTCTGTGTCAGCGCCGACGACGGCCAGTTGTTCGTCAGCGGCGACGGCATGGACGCCGTCGCTATTATCTTTCCGTCCACCACCGAGGTGGAACAGACGATCCTGGCCGGTCATGCCCCCGGGGCCATGGCGGTCACGAAAGGAGTTCCGCAACCCCCGCCCTACCTGCTGGTGACCAACCCCGACAGCGACAAGGTCACGGTCATCAATATCGACACGCGCGAACTCGTGGCTGTCGTGCAGGTGGGCCGCGGGCCTCGCTTCATTCGCATGACGCCGGACGATCAGTATGCACTGGTGCTCAACCGGGAATCCGGCGATCTGGCCATGATCCGAACGGCCGCCCTGACGACGCCCGATGGCTACACGCGGCGTTCCCGCCAGGCGCCCTTGTTCACCATGATCCCGGTAGGCGAGATGCCCGTCAGCGCCGCAGTGGTGGGCTTCCCGTAGGCGCCGGGTGATCCCCTGTTTCTTCTTTCCGTGCGCCGCCACGGCTTCCATCGCTCCGGTTGTCGCAAATGCTATAGGCTCCCCGCCATGGGCCGCTTCGGAGGAAACACAAAGCGCCTGCTTGCGAGAACCCCGGTCTCCTGCAAACCGCGAGGCGACCACCGTGGCGATGTTTTCGGCGGTGCGAAAGTCTGCGGAGCTTTTTCGATACTGAGACGTCTCAATATTAAGCTTGACTATGGCAAAACCAGATTCCCTGCAGGGATCGCTCGATTTGCTCGTTCTAAGATCCTGTCGCGCCGGCCACGCCTGCATGGCTATGCCATCATGTCGGCGATCAAGGAGTCTTCCGGCGATGTGCTGCGCGCCGACGAAGGTTCTCTCTACCCTGCGCTGCACCGGATGGAGGAAGATGGCTGGATTCGCGCCGAGTGGATCACAAAAGATACCGGGCGTCGGGCGCGCGTCTACGAATTGACCGCCGCGGGCAAAAAGCAGCTTGCCGATGAGGAGTCACGCTGGCGCGTAGTCACTTCTGCTGTAAATCGAGTGCTGAGGACGGTGTTATCCCCTTAGCCCTGGACAGCGGCGAAGCCTAGACTTTCGGCAATCTGATTCAAATAACCGAAGATAGCTACAAATGTGGAGTAGATTTTTGTTGAAATAACCACCGAATTCATCGGAAAGAAGCTGCGATGACGGAAGAACTTGAAATACTCGCTCCCGTAGAACCGGAAACCATTGAACAGACTGGGCTCCCCGAGTCCATGATCGAAGAACTGGTCCTCAAGGTCCTGTACTTTCGAAATGACCTCTACGGCCAGGACCTCTCGGTCGCTCTCGGGTTGAAGTTTAGCGTCATCCAGGATGTTATCGACACCTTCAAGCTGCAACATCTCGTCCAGGTCAAGCGTTCGATGGGTATGGGCAACGTGGGTGCGGTCCTGGCGCTGACTGAAGCGGGACGCGCCCGCGCGCGAGAGGTTCTGGAGAACAACTTGTATGCGGGCCCCGCGCCGGTGCCCATCGAGCAATACGCCGAGATGGTTCGGCAGCAACGGCCGCGGGAAGGATGGCTCACCAAAGAGGGCCTCGCCAAGGCTCTGCGCGGGATGGTGGTGACCGAGCGCATGGTGTCCCAGCTCGGGCCGGCCGTCAGCTCCGCCAATACGCTGCTGCTGTATGGCAAGCCCGGCGATGGGAAGACGTTCCTGATCGAGTCCTTGGCCAACCTCGAAACCTCACCCATCTTTATCCCCTACGCGCTGGAATCGCAGGGCAACATCATCCAGATGTACGATCCGATCTATCACCAGCGGCTTGAGGAGGAGGAGCCTTCGGTCCTGACCGTTTCGGTGGAGCGCTCCTACGATAAGCGCTGGGCCAAATGCAAGCGCCCATTTATCGTCAGCGGCGGCGAGTTGTCGCTCGACATGCTGGACCTGCGGTACAACACTACGTCCAAAATCAACGAGGCGCCGTTCCAGCTCAAAGCCAACAACGGCATCTACCTGATCGACGATTTCGGCCGCCAGCGTGCCACGCCCGCGGAAGTCCTGAACCGCTGGATCGTCCCCATGGAGCGGCGTGTGGATTATCTGAGCTTCCCCACGGGCGGCAAAATGACCGTGCCCTTCGAGTCCTTCCTGGTCTTCTCCACCAATCTCAATCCCAACGATTTGGGGGATGAGGCGTTCCTCCGGCGCATTCAGTACAAGCTGCTGGTGCGCAGCCCCGGAGAGAACGAATTCATCCGCATTTTCGAGAGTTTCTGCGCCACGCGCCGCATTCCGGTATCGCGCGAGCTCATCAAGGCGTTCATCGACAAGCATTACCGGGCGGCCCGGAAGCCGTTCCGCCGCTGTCATCCGCGCGACGTTCTGGGTCATGCCCTCAACCTGATCCATTTCGAAAAACTCCCCCTGCATCTGACGCCCGAGCTTCTGGACCGGGCATACGAAAGCTGTTTCGTGCAGGAGCCCGAGGACCAGGCCCCGGTTGTGGCCGAAGCTCCCATCATGCCGCTGCTGGTGAAATCCTGCTCGGACTTCTGGGGAGACAAGGTCGCGCTCATCAACACCGCCTTTGGAAGCCTGGTGTTCACCGCTTCCTTCCGTGACCGCGCGGCTGGCCGCTATCACGACGTTCACTCGGCGCGGCAGTACGGTGAAGCCGAGACCTCGCGAGTCTTGCAGCGCCTGCACCAAAGGGCCTTCCTGGAATGGCTGGCGCTCAGCAGCGCCCAACAGATCCGCGATCTGACACGGTATTTCTCGTCGCCGGAGGGCAACGCGGCGAAGAATCTCGATCCCAGGGATCTATTGCTGGCGCTGGCTCCGGCAGAGGCACGGCCCGAAGAGAACCGCATGTTCATCCGCGACCTGGGGCCGATGCTAGAACAGTTCTGTCAACGCCCCGCGGCTCCCGCGGCGCCGCTCGTGGCCGAAACGCCGGCTCACATTTCGTATCTGACGCCGGTAGAACGCATCGCCTGATGTGAAGCAGGGCAGCAGACTGCGCCGGGCTGGAGATCGGGGGACTATTCCTTCCATACAGAAGCGAGCACGTCCACGCCCCGCCTCAATTCCGCCGGCGCGCATCCCGCAAAGCCCAGCACCAATCCAGAGGGTTGCGGGTAACGTACCGCGAACCGTGAAAGTGCTGCCAGTTCCAGTCCTCGTGTGCGGGCCCGTTGCGCCACGACGAGATCACTCTCGCCGTTCCGTACCCAGCCGATAGTCCGCATGCCGGAGGCGGTATGGGCGACATCTACGAGGCCTTCCAACCGGCGGGCCGCCGCTTCCACCAAAATCGACAGGCGCTCGGGCGTAAATCTGGCGCATCCTTCGGACATGGTGTGAGAAATGCCCTTCGAGGATGAACTCGGCGAGAATCGCCTGTTGCAGGGTGGGCGGATGCCGGTCGGACAAACTGCGTGCCGCCGAAAACGCTTCCACCAGTCTCTCCGGAAGCACCGCAAACCCGAGCCGCACAGAGTTGAACAGCATCTTGGTGAAGGTCCCGATATAAATCACCGAACCGGATTCGTCCAGACTCTGCACCGCCGGGACCGGCCTCCCGAAGTAGCGATACTCCGCGTCGTATTCGTCTTCCACGATCCAGGCGCCCTTGACGGCCCATTTGAGCAGCCGCAGACGGCGCGGCAGCGACATGGTAATACCCAAGGGAAACTGGTTCGCAGGCGTGGTATAGACCAGTTTGGCTTTCTGCCGCTGGCGCCGCGCGGAGTCGATCCGCAGCCCCCGGAATCGACCGGGATCGGCACGATGCGGGCGCCGGCTGCCCGGAATGCATGGGCGGCGCCCGGGTAACCCGGATCTTCCATCAGGACCGCATCACCGGATCGAGCAACAGACGGGCGATGAGGTCGAGTGCCTGCTGTGTGCCGGCGGTGACGAGCACCTGGCCGGCCTCGCAGCGGACGCGGCGAGTGCCCCCGACGTACTCCGCGATCGCCTTGCGGAGCGGTGCATAGCCTCGGGCATCTCCCTGTCCGTAAAGCGAGCGGGGAGCGCGCCGCAAGACCCGGCCCGAGATGCGCGACCAGAGATTCACCGGAAAAAGGTCGATGGCCGGTTCGTACGAGCGAAACGCTTTTCCAATGGAACGCGAGGCTGGAAGAGTCGCCACGTGCTCGGTCGTGATTCGGCCTCTTTTCGAAAGGGTCGCGCGCGAAGATGGTTGCGTCAGACGAATGGGCTCCCGCCTGGCAGTCAGGGACTCTTCGGGCAGCGAGAGGGCGACAAACGTACCCGAGCCCCGGCGTCCCTCGACGTATCCTTCGGCACGAAGGTGGTCGAACGCCACCACCACGGTCCCGCGGGAGCACTGATGCTGCCGGGCCAGGCCGCGGCTGGACGGCATTCGGGTGCCGCGCTTCAAGCGCCCATTCGGAATCGCGGCCCTCAATTCGTCGCGTAACCAACGCCACAG
>Ga0335081_10020620_pt1 | contig 10660 bp, 13 predicted proteins | sample Lox_Sample_35_FD_206713 | JGI IMG/M metagenome (GOLD analysis project Ga0335081, IMG submission 206713) | Soil microbial communities from Loxahatchee National Wildlife Refuge, Florida, United States - Lox_Sample_3.5 | ecosystem: Environmental > Terrestrial > Soil > Wetlands | place: USA... | reverse complement strand
CCGCCCGCCCTCACCCCCGACGCCGCCACCAAAGCCGCCTAACCACCGCAGGCCGACCCGCCGCAAATCACGGACCAGAGCCGATGCCGACTGCTGAATAGCTACCACCGCCCGGGTGCGATCACCGGCGGGCTCCTCCTCCCGGCGCAAGTTGGCAGGCGGTCAAGCTCTCGGCGCTATACGCGACGTCTGCCCTTGTACCAAGCGCGGCCATGACTCGCTGTATGCGGGTTATGTGTTGATCCTGGTTCTCGGATTGCGCCGTGGCGAAGCGCTCGGCCTAAAGTTGACATCTGGCCAGGCCGACCCCATGTTCGAAACCGGCCATTGACCGGGCAAGGTCTTCAACTTTAGGGGTAACCTGCGCGAACTATGGATGGCTGGAGGGCTGCCCACAGTCTAGCGGGCTTTACCCACGTTTTCCGGAGGCGGCCGCTGCCGCGGCACCCAGGCCGGTCAGCATGCCCAGCACAGCGTGTGCCGGGTTGCCGTTAGCCAACCCGCCGACGGCGGCGATGACGGCCAAGGCAACGGCAGAGATGACCTCGGAGCTCAGCAGGGCCAGGCTGTCCGTGGCGGCATCGGTGCCGCGGGCGCGGAACTGCCGCTGAGAGCAGGCGACCGGCATGCCCGACCCGGCCACCGGGACGGCCAGGGTGATGGCGTTGCTGGTCTAGGCCATGGCCAGCAGCGAGCCCAGGGTGAGCCTGGTCGCGAAGACCCAGATCGCAGTCTCTCCCCAAGCCCGGTTGCGGAGATGCCCGTCGCTGACCGGGCCGCCGGCGGTGCAGTGAAAACCAGCGCATCGCCGGGACGGCACGGGCATGCCCTCTAGGATGTATGCGAGAGCCGGTCCGGATCGCCATCCTGATGGGCGGGGATGGTGGCCAGTGCTGCAGCGGCGAGGCTGACGCGGTCCAGACGCGCACCGTCGGGTTCGGCGCGCAACTCGGTGATCCCGCCCGCGAGGGCGGGAACGTCGGCAAAGGCAGCGATGAGGGAACGCTCAAAGACCCAGACAGCTGAACGGTGGCAGCCGAGCGAGGCCGGGACGAAGACGTGGGTGACGCTATGGCGGCGAGGATCCGCGACGGGCTCGTGGCGCCGGCAGCGTCCTGAAACCCCGAGCCCCGACCTCGAAGGCTTCGAGCGGCCTTGGGACACCGCGGTGCCCCTGCCTGGCGGCTAGCCGATGGGCCGCAGGATCGACTTCCACCACGACCCAGCTGCGCCGCAAGCGACCAGCATCGTCCCTGCGGTAAACGTCGCGGTAACCAATGAGTCCGGGGAGATCCTGCTGATCCGCCGCTCCGATAACGACAAGTGGGCATTGCCCGGCGGCGCTGTCGACATCGGCGAGTCCCTCAGCCAAGCTGCTGTCCGCGAGACCAGGGAGGAGTCAGGCATTGACTGCCAGGTCACTGGCCTGTCCGGCATTTACACGGACCCCCAGCACGTCATCCTCTACACGAGCAACGGCCAGGTCTGTCAGGAATTCTCGATCGTGCTGACCGCCCGCGCGACCGGTGGCCAGCCGGCACCAAGCAGCGAGTCATCCGAAGTCCGGTGGGCCGCGCCGGACGACCTCGCCGGGTATGAGATGGATTCCTCGATGAGGCTGCGCCTACAGCGTTACCTCGAACGGCGCGCACAGCCTTATATCGGCTAGGCCGCAGCAGCCAGAGGCCAGGAGCAGCAAGGTGTCAATGGCGAGTGAACCTGATCACCCTCGGGATCCGTGGACGATCTTGGCGGTGACCGGTCCGGCCACGTTGCGCGGTGCCTTGTCCCGGTCCTCGCGGCTCCCAGATGGCGCGCTTGACGCGCCTCACCGTGGCCCATGGCTGCCCGCGGCCGACTTCACCTGGGCGCCTTCGCCTCTTCGCGCTCCTGACGACGCACCCGGATCATGCGGCGCCCGATGATGTCGGCGATCGACGTCGTGATCCAGATGATTATCGTCGCGAGCACATACGTGTAGGCACGGTGAATTGAGAGCCCGCTGATGATCGCGTTGACGATGATCAGCGAGATGATCGTCGAGGCCAAGGCGAGCAATCCGGCCAGTGCTATCGAAGGCTCATGGACGAGCACACGGAGGGCCAGGAGCTGAACCACGATGTGGATGCCCCAGAACAGGAGCGTTGCCTCGACGACGGCGCTCGCGCTGATCGAGAACTTGCTGAGGACGGCGGCGGAAATCAGCAGGCCGGCGGCGACGCCCACCAGCCCGGCCAGGAATCGGATACCCAAACGAACCAACATGAAGATCACCCCTGAGCTTGGCTCTTACGTACGGCGTCGGTCCGAGGTGCTCTCATCGTGGGCACCTTGAAGGTTCGACAATGTTGAAAGCGGGATCGCCTGCTGGGGCACGCCGAAGACCGCCCGTAGGGCCGTCGCGCCGCCATCGAGGGCAAGGCCCGCGGCGCGGGCTGCCTGGGGTCGACGGTATCCGGCGCGTCACTGGCCAGGAACGAGCACGCGTCCCTGTCCCAGGCCACCCCGCTGGCCGCGTTACGGACCACGCCCGGCGCCTGCGCGGCTATGAAGCCACGCTGGCCGTCGGCGAAATCATCCTCGTCGTCAAACGGGCACACCGGATCGTGCCGCATCGGCCCCCCTGTCTGTCGTATCAGGCTCTATGAGTCTGTCACCCGGTATCAGGCCCTCACTATGCGAGCCACCCGGTTTCGCGGCCGGGCGCCGCCAATCGCCCATCTGTACGTGGGTTCACCAAGGCTTGTAGCCTTCTTGTCGAGGCGGGATCAGCGAGTATGACGTTCGCTTTAGGTCAGGACTTTGGGGAGACCACATGGATGTCAACGCGCTTGTCCACAAGGTGACCGGAGGAGCGCAGGGTGCCCATGGCACGCTGTCGACGCTCATGGGCATGATGGGCGGCCAAGATCACGCGGGCTTTAGCAACATGCTGTCGTCCCTCGCCAGCAGCGGACTGGCCGACCAGGCGAAGTCGTGGGTCAGCACCGGCGCCAATCGCGTGGTCGACGGGCAGCAGGTGGCCAGCTGGCTCAGCCCCGACAAGCTGCAGCAGCTAGCCCAGGCGACCGGGCTGAGCCCGAGCGAGGCCGCTGATCATCTGGCCAGGCAGCTCCCGACGGTTGTCGACAAGCTCACTCCGCGCGGCGCGGTGCCTGACCAGTCGGGTCTCCAGAATACCGCCGGGCGGCTCATCGGCCAGTAGCCCCGAGGCAGGCTCAGCTGGACGTGGCCACGATCACCACAGGGCACGCCGCGCTTTGCAGGCATGCCCGCGCCACGGCGCCTATGACCGGTGTTCCCTCGTTCACGGGCCGGCCTGGCGGATAAGCACTGCCGAGGACGAGCAGGTCGGCGCCGGCGGAGCGGCCGATCAGCACCTTGGCCGGTGAGCCGTCCGCCAGTTCGGTCACCAGCTGACGGGCCGGCAGGCTCTGGCTCGCCTGCTGCCTCGCGGCGGCCAGCAAGGCGTTCCCCGCAGCATCGTCCTCGCCCAGTAACGGATCCTCCGCCATGCCCGAATACGGCGCGCGCTGGTACCGGCGGCGGACAAAGATAAGATGCAAGCTGGCCCCGCGCAACAAGGCCTCCCGCACCGCCCAGCCCACCGCGGGGGGCGACGTCGCCGTGCCATCTACGCCAACAACGATCCGGCCCCCGGTGGGGTCGGTGTCTTCGGTCATCTGGCCCATCCTCGCGAGAAGAGAAGCTGGCTGCCGCCCGGCCACTGTGGCGGGAGTCCGGGACCCACCGTTGCCGATGTCATCGCCGACTCCCAGGTCGTAATCGGCAGGACGTTCGGGACCCGGTCCTCCGGGCCGCAGTCCCATCGTTTCCACGCTCGGGTGACCGAGGACCCATGTCCTAATTTCACAATCTTCGGGCGGCAGGGTTTGCCTTAGGGCCAAAGGTCCCGATGTACCGGGGCCAGTGGGCCGCCACCCGCCTACCCTGCAATAGAGATGGGCCAGCCTGAGGAGACAGCACTTTCGGTAATAACAACACAAACATCCCAAATGCATCTTAATGCCTGACATTGCGCTTCGCCTAGCGGGCGGCGTCATTTCGTTGTGACCATTGGTCGCCTGGCCAGCCCCGTCCTGAGCGTGCGGATCGGGCCGCCGGCATGGGCCGCGCAGCCGTCCACGCGTTGTCCGCGGGCTGCGGCGAGGCCAGGGTAGATCCCGGCCCCGGTCGCTCAGGTAGTGACCCGCCGGCTGACCGGTGCCGGTTCCGGGTACGCGTTGGCAACGGCGCGCACGGACGGACTGCGCTGCTCGGGCGGCGCCATAGGGCACCCGGTACCCCGCGGCGGCGGCGTACTCTTGGCGAGATGACGCCCGCTCTTGATGCTGAACGGCACGCTCCGGCGGTCGCCGACCCGGCTGGACGACATGGGGAGACCAGCCGACGATGAGCCTGCGCTTGACCAAGGACGGCGTCCTCCCCTCGCAGATGATCGCCGACGCCATCAAGAGCGGATGGATAGCTAGCTGCGAGACCGATATCCCCGACGAGAACATTCAGCCCGCCAGCCTGGACCTGCGCCTCGGGCCGGTCGCCTACCGGCTGCGCTGCAGCTTCCTGCCTGACAACGAGCGGGTCGAGGAAGCCCTGCGCCGCTATCAGATGGGCCGCCTGGACCTGCAGGCGAACGGGGGCGCGATTCTGGAGCAGAACCGGCCGTACCTCATCCCGCTCGTGGAACGGCTTGACCTGCCAGCGATGGTGCGGGCCAAGGCTAATCCGAAAAGCTCAACCGGCAGGCTCGACATCTTCACCCGCGTCATCACTGACAACAATTTTATGTTTGATGAGGTGCCAGCCGGCTACCGGGGGCGGCTCTATATCGAGGTCGTGCCGCGCACCTTCACGATCCGGGTCAAGCCCGGCCTCACGCTCAATCAGCTTCGCCTGATGACGGGGCACACGGGTCTGAGCGACGATGAAATAAGGAAGCTGCACGTCGCAGGACCGCTGTTGTTCCGTCAGGCGCGGGCACTGAGGTCGGACCAGGTAGCCGTCAGCAACGGGCTGTTCATGGGCCTGGACCTCGGCCGAAGCGCGGGGCAGGAGCTCGTCGGCTACTCAGCCAAGGAAAACAGCAACCTGATCGACCTGAGCAAGGTGGGCTACTATCCGGTCCATTCCTTCTGGGAAGAAGTGATCAGCGAGGGCAGCAAGCACGGCGCGAGAATAGTCCTGCAGCCCGAGAGGTTTTACCTCCTCCTGTCGCGGGACGGCGTGCGGATACCTCCGGGATACGCGGCGGAGATGACCGCTTATGATCCGACGAGCGGCGAGCTGCGCACGCACTATGCGGGCTTCTTCGACCCAGGTTTCGGCTACGATTCCGGATCCGTAACCACCTCCGGGAGCCGCGCGGCCCTGGAAGTCCGCGCGCACGACGTCCCCTTTGCCGTGGAACATGGGCAGAACATATGCAGGCTGAGCTTCGATAGAATGATCGAGCCGCCGGACAGGCTGTACGGTCATGCCCTGGATTCGAACTATCAAGGCCAGATGATGGCCCTGGGCAAGCATTTCAAGCGAGAGCACGATACCGGCCCGCCGCAGCCGCGGCTGTTCAACTGACCAGATCTTCTGACCAGGCGCTCGCCAGGGGCGCGCGTCGCCGCGGCCACCATCCGCGCGCCACCTTCCGCGATCATGAGACTTCGGGGATGCGGCGCCGACCGGCGAAGCCGTGCGCTGGCTTGTGATACCAGGTGAGCGCCCGCTCGCCTTCGAGCCAGCACAGGAGCACCGGCTCACCGTCCATCGAGGCGGGAAAGTCGAGCAGCAGCGGCGAGATGCCCTTGACCTCGAGGCCGTTGCCCGGAAACCAGCCGAGCAGTTCGGACAGCCGCGCCTGGAGGCCCTTCGCCTCGGGCAGGCCGCCGAGGTGCGGAACTGATACGCCCCGCGCCAGCGCGCCTTGAAGCTCGATGAGGTCCGCGCGGACGCTCACCAGCTCGTCGGCGCGTGCCAGCACCTCGGGTAGCAGGTCGCGCGCCTGGTCCAACGTGAACATCACAGCTCCGGGACGAGCAATTCCGCGATCTGGGCAGCGTTCAACGCCGCGCCCTTGCGCAGGTTGTCGCCGCAAACGAAGAAGTCGACCGCCTTGGGGTCATCCAGGCTCTGCCGGACCCTGCCCACCCAGGTCGGGTCGGTGCCGACGATGTCCGCGGGGGTCGGGAACTCGCCGCGCTCGGGATCATCGGCGAGCACGACACCCGGTGCCTCGGTGAGCACCCGCTGCGCGTCCAGCCGGGTGACCTCCTGGCGGAAGACGGCGTGCACCGCAGCCGAGTGTCCGGTGATGACCGGAACCCGGGCGCAGGTCGCAGACACCCGAAGGCCGGGCATCTCGAGTATCTTGCGTGTCTCGTCGCGGATCTTCAGCTCCTCCGAGGACCAGCCGGCGTCGCGGAGCGACCCGGCCCAAGGCACCACGTTGAGCGCCAGCGGAGCCGGGAACGGGCCGAAATCGCCGACCACCCCGCGCAGGTCGCCGGCCCGCTGGCCCACGGTCCGGCTGCCGGCGACCTTGGCCAGCTGGGCGTAAAGCGTGTCGGTGCCGGCCTGCCCCGCCCCCGACGCGGCCTGGTAGGAGGCCACCACCATCTCGCGCAGGCCGAACGCGCGGTGCAGCGCTGCGACCGCGACGATCAGCGACAGCGTGGTGCAGTTCGGGACCGCGATGATCCCCCGGGGCCTGATCGCGGCCTGCGCCGGGTTGACCTCGGGCACCACCAGCGGCACCTCGTCGTGCATGCGGAACGCCCCGGACTTGTCGATGACCACCACCCCGCGGGCCGCCGCCACCGGCGCCCACCGCGCCGATACCTCGTCGGGGACGTCGAACATGGCCAGGTCCACGCCGTCGAAGACCTCCGGGGTAAGTTCGGCGACCTCAACCTGGTGGCCGCGGACCCGCAGCCGCCTGCCGGCCGAGCGCGCCGACGCGACAAGCCTGATCTCGCCCCAGACGTCCTCCCGGGTGGACACCACGTCGATCATCACGGTCCCTACCGCGCCGGTCGCGCCGACGATCGCCAGCACCGGCTTCCCGGGTGCCCGCGTCACCTGCCCGTCCCCCCGTACACGACGGCCTCCTCCTGGCCGGAGCTCAAGTCAAATGCCCGGTGCGCTGCGCCGACCGCGACCGGGACGTCGTTCTCGTCCACCACGACCGAGATCCTGATCTCGGACGTCGAGATCATCTCGATGTTCACCCCGGCCTCCGCCAGCGCGCCGAAGAGCCTGGCGCTGACCCCGGGGTGCGAGCGCATCCCGGCCCCGATCAGCGAGACCTTGCCGATCCTGTCGTCGTAGCGCAGCGACTCGAAGCCCATCTCGGCCTGAAGCTCGCCCAGCGACGCCATCGCGGCCTGGCCGTCCTCGCGCGGCAGCGTGAACGAGATGTCGGTGCGGCCGGTCGCCACGCCGGACACGTTCTGCACGATCATGTCGATGTTGATCCCTGCCGCGGCGATGGTGCGGAAGATCCTGGCCGCCTCGCCGATCTTGTCCGGCACGCCCACGACAGTGATCTTCGCCTCGCTCCTGTCATGGGCGACCCCGGAGATGATCGCCTGCTCCATCGCCTCGTCCTCCGTCTCTGCGTCGGCGATCCGGGCGACCCCGGTCACCCACGTTCCTTCCCTGCTGGTGAACGAGGACCGCACGTGGATCGGGATGGAGTACCGCCGCGCGTACTCCACGCAGCGCAGCATCAGGATCTTCGCCCCGGACGCCGCCATCTCCAGCATTTCCTCGTAGCTGATCCTCGGGATCCGCCGCGCGTCCGGCACGATCCTCGGGTCGGCGGTGAAGACGCCGTCCACGTCGGTGAAGATCTCGCACACGTCGGCGCTCAGCGCGGCGGCTAGCGCGACCGCGGTGGTGTCGGAGCCGCCGCGGCCCAGCGTGGTGATGTCCTTGCCGTTCTGCGACACCCCCTGGAATCCGGCCACGATCGGGATCGCTCCCTCATCGAGCGCGCTGCGGATCCGGCCGGGCGTGACGTCGATGATGCGGGCCTTGCCGTGCGCGGAGTCGGTGATCACGCCGGCCTGGGAGCCGGTGAACGAACGTCCCTCCAGGCCGAGATTGGCGATCGCCATCGCGAGCAGCGCCATCGAGATCCGCTCGCCCGCGGTCAGCAGCATGTCGAGTTCGCGGCCGGCGGGCAGTGGAGTCACCTGGTTGGCCAGGTCGACCAGCTCGTCCGTCGTGTCGCCCATCGCGGACACGACCACGACCACCGAGTGACCGGCCCTCCGGCTGGCGACGATGCGCTGGGCCACGCGCTTGATGCCGTCCGCGTCGGCAACCGAGGATCCGCCGTACTTCTGCACCACAAGGGCCACGGCCGGGCCGCTCCTCCCGCTCGCATGGGTCACGCTTGGTCCCGCCTGGTCGCGTCTGATCGGCCGACTCGAGTGTATCCACCGCGGGCGGGCTCAGCCTCTCCCGTTGCGCCCCCGTCGGCTTGTGGTCAGCCCGTCACGGGCTCGTCGGTGACGTCCAGCCTCGCGTGCGCGACCACGGCGTGCAGCGCCCGCAACGCCGCGCCGCCGTGCGTTCCCCAGTGGTTCACGTACGAGAACTGCCACCACCACAGCGCCTCCGCGGCGCGCCCGGCCTGGTAGTGCTTGAGCCCGTGGATGAGGTCGGCGGCCGCGGCGGCGAGATCGTCGGAGATCCGGAACGACGTCGCCTTCGTGTCCAGGTACGGATCGAACAGCTCGGCGTACTCGTCGCAGTCATGCAGCCGCGCGGCGAGCCCGGTCCTGAGCGCGTCGAGATCCGGGTCGGCGCCCACGTCGGGTTCGGCGTTGCCCGGCAGGATGATGTCCTTGCTGGCGCCGAGCTGCGCCCCCGCCAGCAGGATCTGCGCGACCTCGAGCAGCAGCAGCGGGACCAGCTGGCCCTCGCCCTCGCCGCTGGCCAGCGCCGTCACGCCGTCCAGGAAGTCCTGGGCGTGCCGTGCGATCCTGTCGGCGAGCGGCCGCCAGTCCTCGCCCGGCTCGCTAGCCATCGAGAAGCCTCCGTCCTTCGAACGCCCTGCCGAGAGTGACCTCGTCGGCGTACTCGAGCTCACCCCCCACCGGCAAGCCGCTGGCGGGTCTGGTCACCCGCAGCCCCATCGGCTTGACAAGCCGGGCCAGGTACGCGGCGGTCGCCTCGCCCTCGAGATTGGGATCGGTCGCGAGGATCAGCTCGGTGACCGTACCGTCGGACAGCCGGGTCATCAGCTGGGATATCCGCAGGTCATCAGGCCCGATCCCGTCGATCGGGCTGATCGCGCCACCGAGGACATGGTAGCGGCCACGGAACTCCCGGATCTTCTCAATCGCCGCGACGTCTTTGGGCTCTTCCACGACGCAGATCACCGCGGGATCGCGGCGCGGGTCCCGGCAGATGCGGCACTCGTCCTCTTGCGCGACGTTGCCGCAGCTGCGGCAGAACTTGACCCGCTCCAGCACCTCAAGCAGCGCGGAGGCGAGCCGCCGCACGTCCGCCGGATCGGCAGACACCAGGTGGAAGGCAATGCGCTGGGCGCCCTTCGGCCCGACGCCCGGCAGCTGGCCGAGCTCGTCGATGAGGTCCTGAATGACGCCTTCGTACACCTCAAGACCCGCTGACAGCCCCGCCGGCCGGGTCGCCGGGCTGCCCGCCGGCTTCGGGCAGCCCGGGAAATCCGGGCATGCCGGGCAGGCCCGCCTCGCCGGGCCCGCCGAAGCCGGCGGCGAACGGCCCCATCTTCTCCTGCTGCAGCTCGCTGGCGGCGTCGTAGGCGTCGCGAACCGCAGCCAGCACCAGGTCGGCAATGGTCTGCGCCGATTCCTCCGGATCAGCCGGATCGATCGCCGCCGTGCCGATGGTCAGGTCCACCAGCTCACCCTGCCCGTTCACGACCACCGTGACCAGCCCGCCGCCCGCGGTTCCCTCCACCTCGGCGTCGGCCAGCTCTTGCTGCGCGGTTATGAGCTGGCTTTGCATCTGCTGCGCCGCCGCGAGCAGCTGCTGCATGTCCAACTGGCCGCTAGGGTCCACGTTCTGTCCTTACGCTCAGGTAGCTTGCTTGCGCCCGTCGCTCCGAGCCTAAGGCCTGCCGGGCCCGCCGGGTACCACCGCAACGGCAGGTCCGACGTCCGTAAATCCAGAACGCTCACCGCCCTGGCTCGCCTGGCGACGCACGGCCCGGGCACGGTGTTCAGGGGCCGCGGATCTCCTCGATGACCTGGCCTCCCAGCGTGCGCTGGATCAGGTCCATCCCGGTGAGGACGCTGGCGGCCGGGTCGTGATCGGGCTCGGCGTCCGCGTCGGCGCCCGGCCGGCCCGGGGCGCCGGCCCTGTCTGGATTGCCGCGAGGGCTTCCGGCACCGCCGTTCCCGGAATCGGCACCGCGCGCGCTGGGCCCAGCGTCGGCCGCGCCGCGGTCAGCCCGGTCGCCGCCGGCCTGGCCGGGAGCCCCGCCGGTCACACCGGCAGCACCCGGGCGGTCCCTGCCGGCGCCGGGCCCGCCGCGGCCGGAGCTGTCGGCGCCCGCCACCGCACGGCCGGGCTCGGTCCCGCCCTGCCCCGCGCTGTCGGCGCCCGCCACCGCACGGCCGGGCTCGGTCCCGCCCTGCCCCGCGCTGTCAGC
>Ga0335081_10020619_pt1 | contig 10660 bp, 9 predicted proteins | sample Lox_Sample_35_FD_206713 | JGI IMG/M metagenome (GOLD analysis project Ga0335081, IMG submission 206713) | Soil microbial communities from Loxahatchee National Wildlife Refuge, Florida, United States - Lox_Sample_3.5 | ecosystem: Environmental > Terrestrial > Soil > Wetlands | place: USA: Florida... | reverse complement strand
GTCCGGCGGATGAAGGTCATGAACGAGATTCTTAATGCGGTCTTAGCGATCGTTGCCGGCGCATGGCATAACCGCGGCGTTCTCGTGCTTGGCGTTCTCGTGCTGGCCTGTGGCGTCGTCGCCGGCGCGTTCGATCGCTTCGGCGGCGGCGCGAACCGTGCCGATGCGAACACGCCCGTGGTCGAGCGCACGCTGGTGCGTGACGGCGACCGGATCTTCGTGCCCGAGGGTTCGCCGCTCCGCCGGCGTTTGGTCGTCCACCCCGTCGATGTGCGGGCCGTGACGGAGCGCCTAGTCCTGCCGGCGGTGGTCGAGGCCGATCCGGCGCGCACCGCCAAGGTTCTTCCGGCGCTTTCGGGACGCATCGTCGAGCTCAACGTCGCGCTCGGCGACCGCGTCCGCCAAGGCCAGGTGCTGGCGGTGATCGATTCCGCCGATCTCGCCCAGGCCTTCGACGATGCCGACAAGGCGCACTCGGCGCTGTCGCTCGCCAAGAAAGCGCTGGATCGCCAGCGCGCATTGACCGAGGCGCGCGCCGGCGCGCTCAAGGACCAGGAAGCCGCCGAGGACGCCTATACCGAGGCACAAGCCGAATACAAGCGCACCCAAGCGCGGCTCAAGGAGATCGGCGCTGCGGACGAGCCACGCGACGGCAATCGCCTGCTGACGGTGCGCGCGCCCGTTGGCGGCACGGTCACCGATCTCGGCGTGGCGCGCGGCACTTTCTTCAACGATCCGACACAGCCGCTGATGACGATATCGGAGCTCAGCACGGTCTGGGTCACGGCCAACGTGCCGGAGAAGGACATCGCCTTCGTCAAGAAGGGCCAGGACGTCGACGTGACCTTGCTGGCCTATCCCGGCGAGGTCCGGCGCGGCACCGTGCTCTTCGTCAGCGACGTGCTGGACCCCGACACGCGCCGCGCCAAGGTGCGCATCGCCTTCTCCAATCCCGACGGCGCCCTCAAGCCCAACATGTTCGCCACCGCCACATTCATGGAATCGGAACGGGCGCAACTCGTGCTGCCGACCTCGTCGCTGCTGATGAACAACGACAGCACGACGGTCTTCGTCGAGGTTGCGCCCTGGACCTTCGAGCGGCGCAAGATCGAGATCGGTTACGAGGCGGACAAGACCGTGAGCATCGTCGACGGCGTCGCGAGCGGCGATCGGGTCGTCGTCGCCGGCGGCGTCCTCCTCAATGATTGACAGTATCGTCGGCTTCTGCCTCGGCAAACGCCTCATCGTCGTGATGGTGGCGCTCTTCGCCGCCGCCTTCGGTTACTACTCCTGGACGCAGATGACGGTCGAGGCTTATCCCGAGCTTTCGGACGTGACCGCGCAAGTCGTGACGCAATTGCCGGGCCTCGCCGCCGAAGAGGTCGAGCAGCAAATCACCATTCCGCTCGAGCGCGCGCTCTCGAGCACGCCCGGCCTCGCCAGCATCCGCTCCAGCAGCACCTTCGGCCTCTCGCTCATCACGCTCGTCTTCCGCGACGGCGCGGAGGATTATTGGGAGCGCCAGCGCGTCCAGGAGCGCATCAACGTGGTGACGCTGCCGCCCGGGGCGCAACCCGGGCTCGACGCGGTGACCGGTCCTGCCGGGGAGATCTACCGCTACACGCTCGAGAGCGACACCAAGAACCTGATGGAGCTCTCTGAGATCCAGCACTGGACCGTCATTCCCGCCTTGCGGCAAGTGCCGGGGGTGGTGGAGATCACCAATTTCGGCGGGTTCACCATGGAGTACCAGCTGGTGCTCGATCCGAGCGAGCTGCTCCGCTACGGCATCGGTCTCAATGACGTCGTCACCGCCATCAACAACAACAGCACCAATGCCGGCGGTGGCCGCATCGCCAGGGGCGAGCAGAGCTATGTCATCCGCGGCGTGGGCCTCATCCGCTCGCTCGAGGATCTCGGCAGCATCGTCGTGACGCAGCGGAACGGCGTTCCCATCCTGGTGCGCGATCTCGGCATCCTGCGCTACAGCCATCAGGAGCGCGAGGGCATTCTCGGCAAGGACGGCAACCCCGATACCATCGAAGGCATCGTCGAGCTGCTGAAATACCAGAACGCGTCCGAGGTGTTGAAGGGCGTCCACGCCAAGGTCGACGAGCTCAACCGGCGGCTTGCGCTTGAAGGCGTCCGCATCGTGCCCTATATCGATCGCGACATCCTGGTCCAGGCGACGGTGAGCAAGGTCTCGCACACCGTCATGGAGGGGATCGGCCTCGTCAGCATCGTGCTGATCCTGTTCCTCGGCAGTCCGCGCAGTGCGATGGTGGTGGCGGTGACCATTCCGATGGCTCTCGTCGCCGTCTTCATCGCCATGTATCTCACCAAGATGCCGGCCAACCTCTTCTCGCTGGGCGCCATCGATTTCGGCATCATCGTCGACGGCGCCATCGTCATCGTCGAGGCGATCCTGCGCCGCCGCGAGACGCGACCGCACGAGGAAATCGACGAGCGCCGGGTGCGCGAGACGATGAGCGAGGTCGCCCGGCCGATCTTCTTCGCGACGCTCATCATCATCACCGCCTATTTCCCGCTATTCGCGCTGGAAAGCGCCGAGGCGAAGCTTTTCTCGCCCATGGCCTATACCGTGGGCTATGCGCTCTTCGGGGCGCTGCTCTGCAGCCTGGCGCTCATTCCGGGCCTCGCCTATCTCGCCTTCCGCAAGCCCCGTCCGGTCTTTCACAACCCCGTGCTCCAATGGCTTCAGGCCGGGTATCGGCGCGCGCTAGGCGGGCTGATCGACCGTCCCTGGATCGCCGTCGGCGTGGGTGGCGCGGCGCTGCTCGCCGTTGTGGGGCTGGGGCTCTCGGTCGGGCGCGAGTTCCTGCCAGAGCTCGACGAGGGAACGCTTTGGCTGCAGGTGCAGCTGCCGAGCGGGCTCTCGCTCGACAAGGCGAGCGAGATGGCGGGCGAGCTTCGCCGCACCTTGCACGAATTTCCCGAGGTTTCCTACGTCGTGACGCAGCTCGGGCGCAATGATGACGGCAGCGATCCCTGGACCCCCTCCCACATCGAGGCGCCGGTCGGCCTCAAGCCCTACGACGCCTGGCCCTTGGGCGAGACCAGGGCGGACTTCTTGCGCCGGCTCAATGCGCGCTTGAACCAACTGCCGGGTTTCTCTGTCGGCATCAGCCAGCCGATCATCGACGGCGTCAACGACGTGGTGGGCGGCGCGCACAGCCCACTGGTCATCCGCATCTTCGGCGACGATTTCGCCGGGCTGCGCCGCATCGGCAACGATATCGTCGGCGTGCTGCAGGGCGTTCCCGGCACCGCCGACGCCTCGGTCTTCCAAGAGCCGCCGATCCCGCAAATCGCCATCGAGGTCGACCGCGCCGCGGCCGCCCGCTACGGCATCAACGTTTCCGACATCGCCAACCTGATCCAGACCGGCATCGGCGGCGGGCCGGTGGCACAGGTCTATGTCGCGGATCGCGTCTACAATGTCACGGTCCGCTTCCCGCAGAACGCCCGCAACAATCCCGAGGCGGTGGGCAACCTCGTCCTCAACACCGCCAGCGGCGCGCAAATCCCGCTCTCGGCGGTGGCGCATGTCAAGCTGCAGACCGGCGAGAGCACGATCACCCATTGGATGAACCATCGCCAGCTGACGGTGCGGATCGACCTGCGCGACCGTGACCTCAGCTCCTATCTGGCGGAGGCGCAGGCCAAGATCGATGCCGTGGTGCCGTTCGACCACAACAAGTACCGCCTCGAGTATGGCGGCCAGTTCGAGAACCAGCGCCGTGCCCAGGCGCGGCTCGAGCTCATCCTGTGCCTGGTGTTGGGGCTCATGACCCTCTTCCTCTATGCGGGTTTCAAGAAGTTGCGCCAGGCGCTGCTGATCCTCGGCACGGTGCCGCTCGCTACGCTGGGCGGCCTCATCGCGCTTCATGTCACCGGCGAGACCCTCAACGTCGCGACCGCGGTGGGCTTCATCGCGCTTTTCGGCGTCGCCGTGCAGAACGGCATCATCATGGTGGCGAATCTGAATCGGGTGCGCGCCAAGGGTGGGCCCCTGCGCGAGGCGATCCTCGCCGGGGCCGCCGAGCGCTTCCGTCCGGTGCTGATGACCGCCACCGTGGCGACGATCGGCATGCTGCCGGCGGCGCTGGCGACGGGCGTCGGCAGCGACGTGCAGAGGGGCCTCGCAACAGTGGTGGTGGGCGGCCTTGCGGTGGCGACCTTGCTCACCCTCTTCATCTTGCCGAGCTTCTATTTCGCCCTCGAGCAGCTGGCCGAGCGCTGGCTGGCGGTCGGCGAAGGCGAAGTCCAGCCGACCCCGGCAGAGTAAGCCGCATTTTTTTCGCGCCAGCGCGCCGGAGGCGTTGACAAGCGCCGAGACTGGGACTTATTTCCTGGCCGTCGCCGTTCTTCATACGGCCGACATGTTCGACCACCGAGAAGAAGATGGACAGTCACCCTAGACGTGCCGTCGCCAGCGCCGTTCAAGCGGTCATGGCGAGGGCGAAGGACAAAGAGGTCGCCTGCCTCGGGCAGGGTGACGGAGAGGTGGTCCTCTAGGCCTCTTCGGTTCACCCGAAGCCGCGGCGGCGCGGCAGAGGAGGTGAACCATGAGGGATACCCTCGCTCTGGCGCTGGTTCGCGCCGAGCTTTGCCGGGTCCGTGCGACGGAGCATTCGCCCGTCCGCGGGACGCGTTGGCATTCCCGCTCGGGGGCCATCATTGAGCGGATGCTGCGGTCGATCCGCGCGGCCAGCCGCTCTCTCATCAACGGCACTCATGCGCGGCGCCACGCTGCGTCGGAGAACGTCCCTCCTCCCGCCTAGCCTTGCGGGCTCAACGCCGATTGCTTCATGGCGCTGGCGTTTTTGAGCCGGTGCCGATTTCATGGAACCGTCTTTTCCGGGGATTAAAAACCGGCGGGGGTGATCTCTTCCGGTGCCGATCGATTGGGGCAAGGCAATGACGAGGAACATGGCCTTGGGCGCGTTGGGCCTCCTTGTCCTCGCGACCGCCGAAGCCGCTCAAGCGCAAGACCAAAAAGCGACCCCGCCTGCTGCTGAAGCCGCTGCGGAGGATTGGAGCTATCATTTCCAGCTGACGTTCATCGAGCAAGGCTATCCCGGCTTCCCGTCGACGGTGCAGGGGCCGCAAAGCCTGCCTGCCCACGGGGAGGCGCGCGAGACGATGAGCGGGACGGCGTTTCTCGGCGGGCGCCTGCCCTGGGAGACCGGCGAGCTCTACATCAATCCCGAATTCAACCAAGGCTTCGGCCTCGATCGCACGTTCGGCGTGGCGGGCTTTCCCAATGGCGAGGCGCAAAAGGCCGGCTTCGACACGCCGAAGCCCAACGTGGCGCGGCTCTTCCTGCGTCAGACCTTCGGCCTCGGCGGCGAGCAGGAGGAGCTCGAGCCCGACCTCAACCAGCTTGGCGAGAAGGTCGACGTGTCCCGCATCACCATCACCGCCGGCAAGATCGCGCTGCCCGACATCTTCGACGACAACCGCTATGCGCATGACCCGCGCACGAGCTTCCTCAACTGGTCGATCTGGGAGTCGTCGGCATGGGATTATCCGGCGGACGAGAAGGGTTATGTCGATGCGTTCGTCGCCGAGCTCAACGAGAAGGACTGGGCCTTACGTGGCGCCTGGTCGCTCGAGCCCAAGGTCGCCAACGACCGCGACCTCGATCCACGCTTCTGGAAGCACTACGGCATCACCACGGAGCTCGAGACGCGCCACACGCTCTGGGATCAGCCCGGGACGGTGCGCTACCTCGTCTTCCTCAATCGCGCGCCGATGGGCAATCTGCAGGAGGCTGCCAACCTTGCGGTCGCCACCGGCACGCCGGCCGACATCGCCGCGGTACGGCGCGACCGCTGGAAGGTCGGGGTCGCGCTCAATATCGAGCAGGCGATCACGGCGGATATCGGCGTCTTCAGCCGCTTGAGCTGGTCCGATGGGCGCACCGAGGATTGGGCATTCACCGATGTCGACCGCAGCATCGCGACCGGCGTCAGCCTCAAGGGTGCATCCTGGGCCCGCCCCGCGGACACCGTGGGCCTCGCGACCGCCGTCAATTTTCTCTCGAAGCCGCATCGGAACTTCTTTGCTGCCGGCGGCACCGGCATTCTCGTCGGCGACGGAACGCTCGACTATGCGCCGGAAACCATCGCCGAGGCCTTCTACGACTATCGCATCCTTGCGCCGCTCTCGGTCGCACTCGACTATCAGTTCATCGCCAACCCCGCCTATAACGAGGCGCGCGGCCCCGTTCACGTCTTCGCCACGCGCGTTCACTTGCAGTTCTAGCCATGTTGAGGCGACGATGACGCTTGGCGATGTCGCGATCCAGCTCGCTGCCGCGCTGACGCTCGGCGCCATCATCGGCTTTGAGCGGCAGTGGCGTCAGCGCATGGCGGGATTGCGCACGAATGCCTTGGTGGCGCTGGGTGCGGCGGGATTGGTCGCCTTTGCGCTCCGGACCTTCGGCGTCGCCAGCGTCCCGCTCGGGCTCTGGCAGCTCGACAGCACCAACCTCGAAGGCGGCGACAGCGTTGAGAGGTGACCGCGAGCCTTCACTCCGCCACGCGCAATGACGCGGCGCTCGAGCAGATCGTCGGCCGCTTGAAACTCGAGAGCCAGGTCACCGCCGTGCGCTGGCACACGAGCGAAATCGCGGAGTGACGCGGCGCTCCGCGGGCCGCTATCGTGGCAACCGCATAAGCCGGGAAACGAGGATATCATGGCCGCCTACGAGCAGATTCTCTACGCCGTCGAGGACGGGATCGCCACCATCACCTTGAATCGGCCGGAGAAGCTCAACGCCTTCACCAACACCATGCGGGTCGAGCTCATCGCCGCCTTCGACGCGGTCGATGCCGATGACGAGGTGCGCGCGGTAATCGTGACCGGCGCCGGCCGCGCCTTCTGCGCTGGCGCCGATCTCTCCGCCGGCGGCAAGACCTTCGACTACGCCGCGCGCGGCCTCATCGGCGCCGAGGAACAGCGGCGCGACGGCGGCGGAACGGTGACGCTCCGCATCTTCTCCTGCAAGAAGCCGGTGATCGCCGCGGTCAACGGTCCCGCTGTCGGCATCGGCGCCACCATGCAGCTGCCGATGGATATTCGCCTCGCCGCCGAAGGCGCGCGCTTCGGCTTCGTCTTCACGCGGCGCGGCGTCGTGCCCGAGGCGTGCAGCAGCTGGTTCCTGCCGCGCCTCGTCGGCATTCAGCAGGCGCTGGACTGGACCTTGACGGGCCGCGTCTTCGACGCGGCCGAGGCGAAGGCGGGCGGCCTCGTGAAAGCGGTGCTGCCGCTGCCGGAGCTCCTGCCCAGGGCGCGCGCCTGGGCGCGCGAGATCGTCACCCATACCTCGGCCGTGTCGGTGGCGCTGGCGCGGCAGATGCTCTGGCGCATGCTGGGCGCCGAGCACCCGATGGCGGCGCATCGCATCGATTCGCGCGGCATCCAGATGATGGGCCGCTCGCCCGATGCCTATGAGGGCGTAGCCTCTTTCCTGGAAAAGCGCGCGCCCCGCTTCATCATGAAACCAAGCCAGGACATGCCCGAGTTCTTTCCCTGGTGGACCGAGCCGCCCTTCGCCTGAGCGGCGCCGATCCTCAGCTCCGGCCGGCGCCGGCCGCGGCCACCATCTCCTTCAGCCGCTTCACCGCGACCGAGAGCTGATAGTCCTTAGCCGTGCCGATGACGGCGGGGTCGATGGCGACATCCTGGCTCGGGTTATCGGCCGTCGCCGCGGCATTGGGGTCGCTCGGGTTCTTGAGCGCGCCGCGCAGATCGGCCTCGTGCATCACATTGGCGTCGACGATCTGCTGGTCCTTGGGCGGTAGCACAACCTGGTCGGGGTTGATGCCCTCGTCCTGGATCGAGCGGCCCGACGGCGTGAAGTAGCGCGCCGTGGTGAGCCTGAGTGCGCCATGGCCGTCGAGCGGGATGATCGTCTGCACCGAGCCCTTGCCGAAGCTGCGCGTGCCGAGGATGGTGGCGCGATGGCGATCCTGCAGCGCGCCGGCGACGATCTCGGAGGCCGAGGCCGAGGCGCTGTTGATGAGCACGACCACCGGCACGCCGTGCAGACGGTCACCGTTGGGCCGCGCGTCGAAACTCTCGTTCTCGCCGGGCGAGCGGCCGCGGATCGAGACGACGTCGCCGCCGTCGAGGAAGTCGCCGGCGACGCGCACGGCGCTATCCAGCAGCCCGCCGGGGTCGTTGCGCAGATCGAGAACGAGGCCTTCGAGCTTGCCGCCGCTTTGACGCCGTAGCCGGTCGATGGCATCGACCACTTCGCCTTGCGTCTTCTCCATGAAGGTGGTGATGCGGATATAGCCGATGTGGTTGGGTTCGAGATGGGCCTTGACCGAGGCGACGCGGATCACTGCCCGCGTCAGGGTGACGTCAAAAGGCTTCTGTCCCATACGCAGGATCGTGAGCCGCACTTGGCTGCCGGCGGGGCCGCGCAAGAGGTCGACCGCTTCCTTGAGGCTCAAGGTGTCGGTCGCCTTGCCGTCAATGCGCAGGATGACGTCGCCGGGCTTGATGCCTGCTTCCGCCGCTGGCGTGTCGTCGATCGGCGACAGCACCTTGGGATGGCTGTCGTCGCGCGTGAGCTCGGCACCGATGCCGCTGAACTCGCCGTGGCTGTCCGACAGCATCTCCTGGTACTCGCTCTCGTCCATGTAGTCGGAGTGCGGGTCGAGACCGGTGAGCATGCCTTTGAGGCTGTCCCGCGTCAGCTGGTCCTCCTTGACGGGCTCGACGTAGCTCGAGCGGACTTTGTCCATCACGTCGCGGATGAGGCCGATATCGGCGTCGTCCGTTGCGGCGGTGTGCATGTCGGAGCAAGCAACCAGCGACAGCAGCACCGCCGCCAAGGCGGAGGCAGCGAAGCGCGAGGAGAGTACGGTTTTCATGGCTCACATCACGGGGCTAGGGCAGGGGCGGCAGCGCCCCGGACCAGAGCATGGCTCAGGCCGGGGCGCGCGAGCAAGCGTTATAGCCTTCCGCCGTGAGCGGGTCATCCCCGGCCAAAAGGCCAACAACCTCGTCCCAGCATTAATTTCGCGTTAGCATCCCCCGGAACGCCGAAAGCGAGGAGAACGATGGGCTGGGAGAAGGAGATCGACGAGCTGCGCCGGCGCGAGGCGCTTGCCCGGGCAATGGGCGGCGCCGAGAAGGTTAAGCGCCAGCATGACGGCGGCAAGCTCACCGTGCGCCAGCGCATCGAGCGGCTGCTCGATCCCGACAGCTTCCACGAGATCGGCGCCACCGCCGGCCGGGCCCAATACGACGCCGAGGGCGCCCTTTCCTCGTTCATGGCGGCGAATTTCGTGGTCGGCCGCGGCCGCATCGAGGGGCGGCCCGTGGTGGTGGGCGGCGACGACTTCACCGTGCGCGGCGGCGCCGCCGATGCCGCGATCCGTGGCAAGCAGATCATCGGCGAGCAGATGGCGCTGGAGCTCCGCCTGCCGCTCATCCGCCTCGTCGACGGCACCGGCGGCGGCGGTTCGGTCCGGACGCTGGAGACGGAAGGCCGGACATACGTGCCGGCGAACCCGGCGTGGGATCTGGTCGTTGCCAATATGGGCATGGTGCCGGTGGTGGCGCTGGGCTTGGGCTCGGTCGCGGGGTTGGGCGCGGCGCGTCTCGTCACGGCGCACTACTCGCTGATGGTCGAGGGCATCTCGCAGATGTTCATCGCCGGGCCACCGGTGGTGGCACGCATCGGCCAGACGCTCACCAAGGAGGAGCTCGGTGGCAGCGAGATCCACGCCCGCGCCGGCGCCATCGACGACGTGGTCGAGAGCGAGGACGAGGCTTTCCTCCGTGCGCGCCGCTTTCTCTCCTACCTGCCATCCTCCGTCTTCGATCTGCCGTCGCGGGGGCCCGCGACCGACGTCGCCGACCGGCGCGAGCCCTGGCTCATCGACGCCGTGCCCCAGGATCGGCGCAAGGTCTACGACATGCGCCGCATCGTCCGCGCCGTCGTCGACCGCGACAGCTTCTTCGAGATCGGCCGCAAATTCGGCGGCTCGGCGATCACCGGTCTCGCCCGGCTCGATGGCTGGCCCGTCGCCGTGCTGGCGAGCGATCCCTACATCTATGGCGGGGGCTGGACGGCGGCAGCCTCGCAGAAGGTGACGCGCTTCATCGATCTCGCCAACACCTTCCATTTGCCCGTCGTGCATCTCGTCGACATCCCCGGCTTCGTCATCGGCCTCGAGGCCGAGAAGGCCGGCACCATTCGCCACGGTGCCCGCGCGCTCGCCGCGGTCTATCAGGCGAAAGTGCCGTGGTGCTCGATCCTGGTGCGGAAGGCCTTCGGCGTCGCCGGGGCGGCGCACGCCAATCAGGCGCGGCTCCATTATCGCTACGCCTGGCCCTCGGGCGATTGGGGCTCGCTGCCGGTCGAGGGCGGCATCGAGGCGGCCTACCGCGCCGAGCTTGAGGCCTCGACCGATCCGGAGACCCTGCGCCTCGAGATCGAGGCGCGGCTCAATCGCGTGCGCTCGCCCTTCCGCGTCGCCGAGGCCTTCGGCGTCGAGGAGATCATCGATCCCCGCGACACCCGGCCGCTGCTCTGCGAATTCGCCAATCTGACGGCGAAGCTGCGCGAGGCGGGACCGGTAGCGACGGCGATGCGGCCGTGAGGGAGCGGGCT
>Ga0335081_10020618_pt1 | contig 10660 bp, 10 predicted proteins | sample Lox_Sample_35_FD_206713 | JGI IMG/M metagenome (GOLD analysis project Ga0335081, IMG submission 206713) | Soil microbial communities from Loxahatchee National Wildlife Refuge, Florida, United States - Lox_Sample_3.5 | ecosystem: Environmental > Terrestrial > Soil > Wetlands | place: USA... | reverse complement strand
GCCATCACGGCTGGGCAATCTGGCAGGGAACATCGTTTGCCGCACCAAAGGTCGCCGCGGCGATCGCAAACCGGCTCCAATCGGCCAACAACACCGGCATTGCCGCGTGGACGAGCGCAAAGCAGGACAACAGACTGACTTCAATCCAGGCGCTGCCCGAACTCGGAATCCGGTTCAACCGACTCTAGCTTCAGGCGCGAGCGCTAGCCGCGGAGACGCTGCGGTTGCGCGGTTGGGGAAGGCTTGATTCCACGCCACGGCATCGTGTCGACCTTGCCCTTCAACGCCTCGATCGTCGTCGCGTAGGCGGTTCTGGCCGGGTGCGCCCTCGACATACACCGCACGGCCATCAACGCCCCTCCGAGCATCCCCCAGGTCAGCACGTAGACGAAGAGGCAGCGGAACACCCTGCTCGCGGCACCGTCGAGATCGATTACGCGGTCGATCCCGCGGTGCGCCTCCGCCGGGACGTGGACGCTGCGATCGCGGCCTGGCTGAAGGACGGCGATCACGCACTCGTCCCCGTGCTCGGCCGCGAGCACGAGCTTGTTCTGCGGCCGCCGGCGGACTGACCGACCCCGCCCGCCTGGCGGGGCCTCGGAGGCGGCCCGATCAGGCGCGGATCGAGCGGCCGCGCGGGCCTTGGTCGCGGCACTGCCGGTGACCTGCGGCAAAGGGCACCATGGACGTCCATGAACCCGAGTTTCACGATCGCGCGGATCGCCGGCATCCGAGTCGGTGTCAACTGGAGCTGGCTGATCGTGTTCGCGTTGATCGTGTGGACGCTCGAGAGCACCGTCTTTCCCACGTCGAATCCCGGGCTCACGACCTCCGCGTACGTGGCAATGGCCTTCGCCGCCGCACTCCTGTTCTTCGTCTCGCTGCTGCTGCACGAGCTCGGACACGCGCTGCAAGCCAGGCGTGACGGCGTCGAGATCGAGGGCATCACGCTGTGGTTGTTCGGCGGCGTCGCCCACTTCAAAGGGATGTTCCCGTCCGCCGGGGCAGAGCTTCGAATCGCGGTTGCCGGGCCACTCGTCTCTCTCGTGCTGGGCGGACTGTTCGTCGCGGTGGCCCTCGTCGACGGGCTCGGTAGCGCCGTCGACGGCGTCGCGGCCTGGCTCGGCTACATCAACTTGATCCTGCTCGTCTTCAATCTGTTGCCGGCGTTGCCGCTCGACGGCGGGCGCGTCTTCCGGTCGCTGCTCTGGCTACGGAGCGGCGACTTCACACGGGCAACCCGGATCGCCGCCGATGTCGGCCGTGGCTTCGGCTATCTGCTGATCGCGGGCGGACTGGTGCTGTTCATCGCGCAGGGCGCCTGGAGTGGCGCCTGGCTCGCCTTTCTCGGCTGGTTCCTGCTGAACGCAGCTGCCGCCGAAGGGCGCTACGCGCTGCTGCGAGACGCATTCGGCGACCTGCGCGTCCGTGACCTGATGATCCGCCAGCCGGAGTCAGTCGCAGCCGATTGGTCGCTGGCCGAATTCATGGATGGCGTTGCACACGTGCACCACTTCACCACCTACCCCGTCGTCGCACGCGACCGCGTGGTCGGGCTGCTTCCGTTCGCAGCTGTCGCCCGCGTGCCACGACGCGACTGGGAGGAGTCCCGCGTCGATCAGTGCATGATCCCGATCGACGAGGCGACGAAGGTACGCGAGGATGAACCGCTGCTCGACGCGCTCGGCGACCTTCAGCAAGGTCAGCTCGATCGAGCACTGGTCCTGGCCGACGATCACGTTGTCGGGTTGCTGTCGATCAGCGACATCGGACGGCTGATCTCCCGACATCGGGCCTGAAGTCAGTCGGCTGCAATTGCCGCCAGCTCTGCGTCGGTCACGGCGAGCAGGTCACCCGTGAGCAGGCGCAACGACGTGTTGTGCACTCCCGCCTCCACGACGACCCGGTCCGTCTCGCCGAGGCTCCGGTCGACTACGACGCGATCGCCCGTCGGCCCGCCGAACGGTGGGACAGCGCCCAGCTCGAATTCCGGATAGGCACGGGCGAGCTCGCTCTCGCTCAGCAGCCGGACAGTTGCCCCGACGACGTCGGACAATCGTCGGAGATCGAGCCGGCTCGACGCAGAGACAACGGCGCGGACACGCCTCTCCTGCTCGTCATGGGCAACCAACGTCTTCGCCACCGTCTGGGCGAGTATCCCGAGCGCTCTCGCCTCGCCGACCGCACTCGTCGTCGGTCGGTGCGGGAGCACCTCGAACTCGACGTCATGGTCGCGAAGGACCCCGACGAGCGTTTCGATCGTGCCTTTCCACGACTTCTGCCCTCGTGAACGCCGGCGAGGCGCAAGCCTCCGAAACGTCGTTCCCCCGCCCGGATAGAAGATCGAGGTGTGCCCATCCTCCCAGCGCACGAGGTAGTGAGGATGGTCTCCTGCCTCCAAGACCTCGAGGATCTCGCCGTTGCGGCCGTGATCCCCGACTCGGCGAGCGCTCACCTCGACGATGTCCCCGGCGCTCGGTTCATTCCGCTGCGTGACAGCCATCTTGTTCGCCTCCATTCCATGTGACGCTCGCATCCGACTCGACGCGAGGCATCGGGGAGGTCACCGATCCCCTGTCAGGGAACAGTCGCAGCGGTGAACGTGACCAGGTCCTCGTAACGACGGCGGGCGCCAGTTGGTCTTAGCAACCGCGGGAGCAGGAGCAGCATTCCGCCGCGGCAGACGCGCCTTTGCCGACTGCGCTGCCTTCTTCATCTTCGCCGTAGGCTGAACAATCGACCGCGCCCCCGTGCGGGACGCTCGCGCCAGAGTCTCACTTCGCAACCCCTCAACCGACCAGTGCGGAGCGTAGAGAGCATCCGAGCGACCCGAAGGGCTCTGGCTCACCGGCTCTCCCATCGTCGGCTGCCTTGCGATCGCGGTAGGCTCGCGGTGATGGAAGAGATCGCCCCCGGTCTCTGGCACTGGAGGGCCATGCGGGAGAGCATCGGCAGCGAGGTCAGCTCCTACTACCTCGCGGCCGAGCGCGTAGTGATCGACCCGATGATCCCGTCCGAGGGATTGGGTTGGTTCGACGAGCACGGCCGCCCTGAACACCTTCTCTTGACCAACCGCCACCATGGCCGCGACGCGTGGAGGCTGCGCGAGGCGTTCGGCTGCACGGTGCACTGCATCCGCAACGGCCTGCACGAGCTCGAGGGCCGTGGCCCAGTAGAGCCGTTCGAGTTCGGGGGCGAACTTCCCGGGGGAGTGGTCGCATACGAAGTGGACGCGATCTGCCCGGACGAGTGTGCGCTGCACGTTCCTGCCCACCGGTCGTTGGCGGTCGCAGACGGCGTTGTCCGGTGGCCCGCGGAGGGACCGCTGCGCTTCGTCCCGGACGAGCTGATGGACGAGCCCGAGCGCACGAAGTCAGGCCTGCGCGACGCGTACCGGCGGTTGCTCGATCTCGATTCGATCGGCTGCTGTTCGCCCACGGCGATCCGATCGCACACGGGGCGAAGGACGCGTTGTACTCGTTCATTCAGGCCGCTTGAGACATCCACACCGTGCGCAGCCCACGGCACGAGCGTCCGGATCCAAGGAGGGTCGAACGGGCCTACCTCGACTCTCCGCGAGCGCCTTCATCCGTTCGCGGCTCGACGGGCCCGGCTCACGAGACCTCGTCGAGCTGACTGCGATAGCTCGAGACCATGAGCTCGGTCAGCTCCTCGAGCGAGGTCTCCCGCACCCTCTGGTCGGTGGTGATGCGACCTCCCTGCATCACGTTGATGCGGTCGCAGAGCTCGAAGAGATGGGCGTAGTTGTGGTCGATCACGATGATCGACACCCGGCCGCTCGCGGCGAGGTCCTTCACGAGGTCGATGATGAGGCGCGACTCGCGAGCGCCCATGGCGGCGAGCGGCTCGTCGAGCAGCAGGATCTTCGGCTCGGCCCGCACCGCTCTCGCGACCGCGACCGCCTGCCGCTGCCCGCCCGAGAGCTGCTCTGCCTCGGCCTCGACGCTCGGGACACGTACGCGGATGTCGTCGAGGTACCGGCGAGAGAGATTCCGCATCTCTCGCTTGTCGAGCATGCGGAGCGGGCCCATTCTCGTCAGTTCGTGGCCCAGAAAGAGGTTGAGGTAGACCGGGAGCTGAGGGATCAGGGCGAGGTCCTGGTAGACGGTCTCGATCCCGTGTGCGCGAGCATCCTCGACCGAGTGGAAGCGGACGCGCTCGCCGCCGACGCGCACCTCGCCCGCGTCCTGCTGATGGAAGCCGCACAGGATCTTGACGAGCGTGCTCTTGCCGGCTCCGTTGTCGCCGACGAGCCCGAGCACCTCGCCCTGACGAAGGACGAGGTCGATGCCACGAAGCACGACGAGCGCACCGAAGCGCTTCGTCACGCCGCGCACCTCGAGCGCGAGCTCGGCCGAGGCAGGCGGCGGCATCGCCTCGGCGGGCCCGGCGCTCATGCCGCCCTCGAGCGTGCGATGAGTCGGTCGAACTGCACGTTCAACGCCATCGCGAAGATGATCACGACCCCGACCCACACGTAGAAGTCGTTCGTGCTGACCCCGATCAGCGTCAGCCCGTCCTCGAGGACGCCGATCAGGATCGCCCCGATGAAGGCGCCGATCACCGTTCCGCGCCCGCCCGTCAGCGCGGTCCCGCCGATCACGCAGGCCCCGACTGCATAGAGGATGAAGTCGACGCCGAAGTTGCCCGGGTCGAGGCTCCCGTACTTGACCGAGTCGACGATCCCGATGAGGCCGGCGAAGAAGGAGCAAAGCACGAAGCACCACACCTTCACGCGCCGGACCGGCACGCCGGCCTCGGCCGCGCCGACCAGGTTCCCACCCGTCGCGACGACGCGAACGCCGAACCGCGTCCGCGTGAGCATGACGTGCGCAACGATCGTGATCGCCACGACCCAGAGGATCTCCGACCACCGCCATGCACCCATCAGTTGGCCCGCGAAGCTCACGTGACCGGTCGGCGAGGAATAGGTCGACAGCGGGATCGGCGATGCCTCGGTGTAGTCCGAGTAGATGAGCACGAGGCCGTAGAGGATGAAGTTCGTCGCCAGCGTCGTGACGAAGGAGGGCACGTTCAGGCGCGTCGTGATCAGCCCGTTGATCGCTCCGACGCCGCAGCACACGGCGAGCGAGAGCAGAATCGAGAGCGCCACCGGCAATCCGAGGTTGTAGAACCACCAGTTGACCCATGCCGCGAACAGGAACACCTGACCGGCCGAGAGGTCGATCTCGGCGACCACGAGCAGCAGCACCTCTCCGACGGCGATCGCGCCGATCGGCCCCGCATAGCCGGCGGCCGAGTTGAGGCTGAGCGCGGCGGTGAACGTCGACCCGGCCCTGATCGTGAAGTACACGAACAGGCCGACCGTGATCAGGATCGGCGTCAGCTCGCGCTGGTAGAGGAAGAGGCCAAGGACGCGCCGCCCCAGAGACGAGGGTTGACGGTGCTGCCCCGGCGGGCTTGCCGTCGGGGCAGCAGTTTCGGTAGGAGCGCCGGACTGCACGCTCGGGAAGTTAATGCGGGATCGGGACCGGTGGCTTCAGGGTCAGCTGCTTCGAGGCCGTCCCCTCAAACCTGTTCGTCGACAGGTACGGCTTGACGTTGGACTTGACGACGATGCCGAGCCCCGTGTCGGTGTTGGTCGGCTTCATCAGGCCGCCCGAGACGTTGTAGAGGAACAGCTGCATGATCGTGTCGAAGCCCTGCAGGTAGGCCTGCTGGTCGATCGTGAACGTCAACTCGCCCGCGTTGATGCCCTGCACGACCGGCGTCCCGACGTCCCAGCCGGACCCGCCCATCTTCCCCTTCAGCTTGTTCGTGTGGATGAACTGCGCAATCGCGTCGCTGTCGCCGCTGTCCACGCCGAACATGAACTTGCAGTCCTTGTGGCCGGCGTACCAGGAAGCGATCTTGTTGTACTCCGGCGCTCCCACGGTCGCCGACGTCCCCACCTCGAAGAAGTGGACGCCGGCCTTCTCGAGCACCGGCCTCGCGCCGTCGATCCGCGGCTGGATGTTCAGCGTTCCCGGAGTCGCGATGATCCCGGCGACGACGTCGCCCTTCCCGATCCCGGTCCTGAGGATCTGGTTCCCCACCGCCGCTCCCGCGGTCAGGTTGTTCTGGCCGACGTAGGCCATCCGGTGGTTGACCGTGCCCGCCGAGACGTCGGCGTTGTACGCGATCACCGGGATCCCCTTGTTCAGCGCACTGTCCGTGGGGCCGTTGAAAGCGGTGTTGTTGATCAGGCAGCACCCGATGCCATTTGCCTTGCCGGCAATGGCGCTGTTGAACGCCGAGACCATCTCGTTCGTGATCGAGTTCTGCGAACCGGTCCACTGGTAGGAGCAGCCGGTGATCCCACACGCGTCCTGGATCCCGTAGACGGTCGCCGTGAAGAACGGGTTCGTCGTCACGTGACAGATCATCACGAAGTGGTATTTCGGATGACTCGCGAAGAACGCGGTGTCGCTGTTCTCGCGTCGCAGCCTTGCTGCGCTGGCGCCCGGCGCGCCGAGCAACCCGGCTAGCCCGCCGTAGGCCGCTGCCCCGCCGGCGTACTTGAGGAACCGGCGCCGCGAGACCTCCCACTGCTCCTTACTGACCTCGTCTTGCTTGTCGGATCCCATCCCTCCTCCTCTTCGCCCGGATCGATCCAGATGAGCCGGCGCCCCTCCGTCCGCGATGCGAACTTTCTCAAAGCACCGGCTCGATCTTCGTATATAACAAGTACCGACAGCTTTCTCAAGCGTCGGGTTGCCGTTACACGTCGAGGACTCCGGCGGCCCGGCCCAGCTGCACTACCAACGTTGATGGACCAGCGGGGCGACGCGTCGCCGGTAGACGTCGGCGATCGCCGCGTGCGTCGCCCGGGAGAGCGGCGGCAGCTCGGCCGCGGCGGCGTTCGCACGCGCCTGCTCCGGCGTCTTGGCGCCCGGTATGACGGTCGAGACGGCGTCGAAGTCGAGGATCCAACGCAGCGCGAGCTGCGCGAGGGTTGCCCCCTCCGGCACGAGTGGACGGAGATCCTCGACCGCCTCGAGGCCGGTCTCGAAGCCCACACCCGAGAACGTCTCGCCGACGTCGAAGGACTCGCCGTGGCGGTTGAAGGCACGGTGGTCTTCCGCGACGAAGCGCGTGTGCCGGTCGAACTTCCCGGTGAGCAGGCCCGATGCGAGCGGAACGCGGGCGATGACGCCGACGTCGTGCTCGACGGCCTGCCGGAAGAAGAGCTCTGCCGGCCGCTGGCGAAAGACGTTGAAGATGATCTGCACGGTGGCCATACCCGGATATTCGAGCGCCTTCAGCCCCTCCTCCACCTTCTCGACACTCACCCCGTAGGCCCGCACGAGGCCCTCCTCGACCAGGGCGGCGCATGCCTCGAAGACCGAGGGCGTGTAGTACGTCTCCCACGGGAGCGAGTGCAGCTGAACGAGGTCGATCACCTCGACCCCGAGGTTCTCGCGCGAGCGCTCGAGCCAGCCCCGGAAGCTCTCGTAGGTGTAAGCGGCGACGTCGAGCGGCGCGCGCCGACCGAACTTGGTCGCCACCACGATCTGCTCGGACCGCTCGTGGAGCAGCCGCCCGACGAGCCGCTCGGAGCGGCCGTCACCGTAGACGTCCGCGGTGTCGAAGAAGGTCACGCCGGCATCGACGGCGGCGTGCATCGCCGCGAGCGACTCCGCGTCGTCGACGGGGCCCCAGTCGGCGCCGATGCCCCAGGCTCCGAAGCCGATCTCGGAGACCCGACGGTCCGTCTTCCCGAGTCGTCTCGTACGGATCACGTCGCCTCCCGGCCTCTGCGCAATCCCGACCTTTCCATTTTCGTCGAACGCGCCGATACTAATCGCGGTTTCGAAACCATGCGCAGGCTGCCTCGCCACGAGCTCTTCCACGGAGACGGACGACGCCTTCTCGTCTACGGCACCCTGCGCGGAGCCCTCGACGACGAGGCGGTGACCGACGAACCGCAGACGATCCACAAGCGCCTCGACCTGTTCACCGGGGCCTGGGTCGGGATCGCGCCGGCGCGGAACACGCGACCGCTCGACTCGGCCGCGGTGACCGACGAGCCATGCCCGTTCTGCCCCGGCGGGACGGAGGTCCCCTTCCCGTACGAGGCGGCCGTCTTCGACAACCGTTTCCCGTCGTTCCGCCCGACGCCGCCGGCGCTGCCGCGCCTGGAGGGGCCGGCCGGCCCGGCGCTCGGCCGCTGCGAGATCGTCCTCTACACCCATCGCCACGATGCCTCGTTCGGAGACCTCTCGCCCACGGAGCTCGCCCGCGTCCTCGCAGTCTGGATCGACCGCGCACGGGAACTCTGGAGTGACCCGGCTCACGCGTACGTCTGCGTCTTCGAGAATCGCGGTTCCGAGGTCGGCGCCACCATCGCGCATCCGCACGGCCAGATCTACGCGCTCGATCACGTCCCACCGATCACCGCGGCGAAAGCTTCGGCGCACCGCCACCACCGTGAGCGCACCGGCAGATGCCTCTCGTGCGACGCGACCGTTGTGGATGCTCGCTCCGATCGCGTCGTCTCGCGGAACGAGAGCTTCGTCGTCGCGGTTCCCTTCGCGGCGCGGTGGCCGTTCGAGGTGGCCGTGCGGGCACGGCGGCACGGCCTTGGACGTCTGGCCGACCTCACGCCGGTGGAGCAGCGCGACCTCGCCGCGGCACTCCGGAACGTCGTCCTTCGGTACGACGCTCTGTTCGACTTCCCCCTTCCGTACATGATGGTCGCGCAGGAAGCTCCGGCCGACGAGGTCGATTGGCATCTCGCGTTCGAGCTGTACCCGGTGCACCGCGCACCCGGAGCGACGAAGATCCGGGCCAGCGTGGAGACAGGCCTCGGACTCTTTCTGAACGATGTCGCGCCCGAGGACGCGGCGCGCCGCCTTGCCGGACTCGAGGTTCCGACGGAGCCGATCGAGGTCGGGAGACTCTTCACCGTCACGCAACCTCAGGTGGCGACCCTGCCGTGAGCGCCGACGAGACGACGACGCAGCTGCCGCCCGCGCTTCGGCGCGAGCGCATGCTGGCCGAGATCAAGGAGCGGGAGTTCGTACGGGTCGGGGAACTGAGCAGCCGGTTCGGCGTATCGGAGGTCACCGTGCGCAGCGACCTCGACTCGCTCGCCGCGAAGGGAAAGGTGCATCGCGTCCGGGGCGGCGCGATCCCTCGGCTGATCCCGATCCAGGAGCAGCCGTTCGAGGACAGCGTGTCGAGCTTCGCAGCCGAGAAGGTGGCGATCGCGCAGGCGGCCGCCGCCATGCTCGAGGACGGGGAGACGGTGTTGATCGACGTCGGCACGACCGCGGCCGCGGCGGCGCGGGCGATCGCCGCGCGCACCGAACTCGACGACGTGGTCGTCTTCACCAACGGGCTCAAGACGGCGCTCGAGCTCGAGTCGGCGTCGCCGAGGATCTCCGTGGTCGTGCTCGGGGGGACGCTGAGACCCCTCCAGCACTCTCTCGTCGACCCGCTGGCGACCCTCATCCTCGACCAGATCTCGGTCAAGACGGTGTTCCTCGGCTGCAACGGCGTCGATCCTCGTGGCGGCGTCACGAACATCAACCTGCCCGAGGCCGCGGTGAAGAAGCGGATGCTCGCCGCGGCGGCTCGACGGGTCGTGCTGGCCGACGGCAGCAAGCTCGGGCGGGTCGAGGTGGCGCGGCTGTGCGGGGTCGGCGACGTCGACCTGCTGATCACCGGTCGCTCTGCCGACCCTACGGCGGTGGAAGCGCTACGCGATCACGGCTGTGACGTGCGCGTGGCCGAGTAGCCGTCCCGTTACCGCGGACTGCGCAGCGGGTCCCCAACGCGTTGCGGGTCGCCTCGAGGTGGAAGAGAACGAGGTCGGCCGACACGAGCTTCGGCGAGGTCAGCGGCCCGTGGCCCGCGCCTCGACGCCGTCGCTCGCCGCGCAGACGATGCCGCTGCCGGCGCGTCCAGTGCGCTCGTGGTAGGTGGTCGCCACCGAGGCCGCGATCTCCGCCGCGTGCGGGACGTCGGCGAGAGCGACGACCGAGCCGCCGAATCCGCCGCCCGTCATCCGGGCGGCGATCGCTCCCCGATCGGAAGCGAGCTCGACGAGCAGGTCGAGCTCGGGCGTCGACACCTCATAGTCGTCGCGAAGGCTGTCGTGGCCGGCGCGAAACGTACGCCGCAGCACGTCCTCGACGTTGCGACCGGACTCGAGCGCCGCGACACATTCGCGTACCCGCTCGTTCTCGGTGACGACATGCCTCAGGCGCCGTGCCTCGACGCCGTCGAGACCCACGCTCTCGCCCAGCTCCATCGCCTCTGCCGGGCGGAGCCCCGACGCGTCGCGACGACCGATCGCGGCGAGCGCACGCTCGAGCTCGGCGCGGCGAGTTGCGTACCCGGAGTCCGCGAGACTGTGCCTGACGCCCGAGTCGAGGACGACGATCCCGAGGCCGGGCGGGAGCGGCACCGCGCGGTGCTCCGCGGTTGCGCAGTCGAGGAAGAGCGCGCACCCACGGCGGGCGAAGATGATCGCGGCCGGGTCCATCAGTCCGCACGGCACCCCGAAGGCGACGCGTTCAGCCTCCCGCACGAGGCGCGCCAATTCGAGCGGTTCGATCGCGAACTCGGCGACGTCGCAGAGGGAGAACGCGACGGCGACGAGAAGCGCCGCCGACGACGAGAGGCCCGCGCC
>Ga0335081_10020616_pt1 | contig 10660 bp, 4 predicted proteins | sample Lox_Sample_35_FD_206713 | JGI IMG/M metagenome (GOLD analysis project Ga0335081, IMG submission 206713) | Soil microbial communities from Loxahatchee National Wildlife Refuge, Florida, United States - Lox_Sample_3.5 | ecosystem: Environmental > Terrestrial > Soil > Wetlands | place: USA: Florida... | reverse complement strand
CGCAATCTGGGCGCGTTCGAAAAAGACGGCAACGTGAAATGGACCGCCGCCTCCGCCGCCAGCTATCGCGTCATCCAGGAAGGCTCCACGCTCGCCAACCATTCCTACAGCCATCCCCTGCTCACCAGACTCAATCCCGCGGCCTACACGCAGGAGATCGAGAGCACCGATGCGTTGCTCCGCGACATCGAGAAGGGCGATCCGCCCCTCTTCCGCCCGCCCTACGGCGCCGCCAACCAGGCCATCGCCGATTTCGTGGCCTCGCAAAAAATGAAAATGATGCTCTGGAACATCGACTCCATGGACTGGGCCGATCCCATCCCCAAATCCATCGCCCAGCGCGTCTTCGACCGCATCGCCCAGGTCGGCCGCGGCATCATCCTCTTCCACGACATCCATCCGCGCGCCGCCGCCGTGCTCCCCGAGCTCATCGAAACGCTCGAGTCCCAGGGCTACCGCTTCGCCTCCTGGAAGGGCGCCGACTTCGCTCCCGGAACCGGCGCCTCCGTGCAGGCCGCTGCCGCCTCCGATTCCGCGGCCGCCTTCGAATCGCCCTATCGCGAAAGCTGGGCCGCCGTCATCGGCATCGACGCCTACCAGGCCTGGCCCAGGTTGCAATACGCCGTCAAGGATGCCCAGTCCGTCCGCGACGTCCTCATCCAGAAATACCACTTCAAGCCGGAGAACGTTTTCGCACTCTTCGACAAGGACGCCACCCGCGAAAAAATCCTCTCCCTCCTCGGCGACAAGCTCGCCCATCCCTCCCTGGTCAAGCGCGAGGACCGCGTCTTCGTCTTCTTCGCCGGCCATGGCGCCACACGCAAGCTCCCCTCCGGCCGCGATCTCGGCTACATCATTCCCGTCGATGCCGGCGTCTCCGACTACCAGGGCCAGGCCATCTCCATGTCCAATTTCCAGGACATCTCCGAAGCCATCCCCGCCAAACATCTCCTGTTCATCATGGATTCCTGTTACAGCGGCCTCGCCCTCACCCGCGGCGCCGGCGGCATGCCCGGCTCCATCAACTACCTCCAGGAGATCGCCCGCCGCGAGGCTCGCCAGATGTTCACCGCCGGCGGCGCCGATGAGCCGGTGGCCGACAACGGCCCCAACGGCCATTCCGTGTTCACCTGGACCCTGCTCCAGGCCCTCGACGGCCGCGCCGACCTCAATGGCGACGGCTTCATCACCGGCACCGAACTGGCCGCCTACGTCATTCCCGCGGTCTCTTCGCTCTCCCACCAGACTCCCGTGTTCGGCAACCTGGTGGGCAGCGAGGGCGGCGACTTCATTTTCGATCTCAAGCACGAATCCGAATTTCTCAGCGCTTCCTCGCAGCAGCTTGGCGAGGACGCCATCAAGGTAAACGCCGAACTCGAAGGCATGCGCGCCGAGATTCTCGCCGCCAACAAGCAGAATGAAGAGCTCAAGAAGCAGCTCGCCGCCGCCAAGGCCCTGCTCGCCAGGCAGAAGAAGCAGCCCGGCCACGCCCCGCCCGCCGCCGATAGCGCCGCCGGCCTCAACGATCAGGGCGTTCGCCTCTACAAGGAGAAAAACTACTCGGAGGCTGCCGCAAAATTCCAAGCCGCGGCGAAGCTCGATCCCAGGAGCGCACTCTTCGCCAACAATGCCGGTTACGCCCTCTTCCGCCAGGCGGATTTCGACGCCGCCGTCGAGTGGCTTCAGAAGGCCATCAGCCTGGATCCCAACCGCGGCATCGCCTACATCAATCTCGGCGACGCCTACGAAGCCGGGCACAAGGTCCCGGAGGCCAGGCAGGCCTTCCAGAAATATCTGGAACTCTCTCCCAACGGCAAATCCGCCGCCTACGCCAAAGAACGTCTGAAAGCGCTCGAGCAATAATCTGTCGGCAGTCTGTCGTTCCCTCTGCTCCCGGCCGTGCTAGAGTGCCGGGCCGGAGGTGCAAACGATGCGGCCCCATGTTCTCCGGCTCCTGCTGATCTCCGTCTTTCTGTTGGCGACCGCGGCCAAAGCACAGCAGTCACCCCTCACCGCCGCGCCGGAAGAACACGACTACGTCGCGCACAACTTCCATTTCCGCTCCGGCGAAACCCTTCCCGAGCTCCGTCTGCACTTTCTCACCCTCGGCAAACCGGCAAAGGACTCCGCCGGCCGCGTCACCAACGCCGTCCTCATCCTCCACGGCACCGGCGGCTCCGGCCGCCAGTTTCTCCAGCCGCAGTTTGCCGATGTCCTCTTCGGCCCCGGCCGGCTTCTCGATGCTGCGCGTTACTTCATCATTCTTCCCGACAACATCGGCCACGGAAAATCCTCCAAGCCCAGCGACGGCCTGCACGCCCATTTCCCCTCCTACGACTACGACGACATGGTCGCCGCCCAGCACGATCTGCTCGTCCAGGGGCTCGGCGTCAACCACCTCCGCCTGGTCATGGGCACCTCCATGGGCTGCATGCACTCCTGGGTGTGGCTCGAAACCTATCCGGATTTCATGGACGCTTCCATGCCCCTCGCCTGCCTGCCCGTCCAGATCGCCGGCCGCAACCGCATCTGGCGAAAAATGGTCATGGACGGCATCCGCAACGATCCCGAATGGAAAAACGGCGAGTACGCCGCCGAGCCCCGCGCGGCCATCGAGATTTCCGTGGATTTCCTGGTCATCGCCGGCAGCGCCCCGCTGCTCATGCAGACGGAATTTCCCACCCGCGACGCCGCCGACAAATTTCTGGAAGACTACCGCGCCAGCCGCGGCCCCCACCTCGACGCCAACGATTTTCTCTTCGCCGTCAACGCCTCGCGAAATTACGACCCCTCGCCCCGTCTCGAATCCATCGTCGCCCCCGTCATGTTCGTCAATTCCGCCGACGATTTCATCAATCCCCCCGCGCTCGGCATCGCCGAACGCGAAATCCAGCGCGTCAAGCGCGGCAAATTCGTGCTCATCCCCGTCTCCAGCCGGACCCACGGACACGGCACGCACACCTGGGCCGCCCTCTGGCAGCAGTATTTGAAGCAATTATTGGACGAATCCGCCCCCTAGCGCACGCTTCCGCCCGTGCGCCTTTCGACCGCGGTGTGGCCCGCGGGGCAAAGCCTGCCTGCCGGCAGGCCCCCGGCCCCCTCCCGGCGCTTCGGGACCGGTTTTCAGCCTTCGATTTTCGAGCTCTGGTCTCCTACGGCGTCACGTTCCCGTAGAATTTCCAGCTCGGCTTGAAATCCTTCGCCGGCGCCTGGCCGGTCAGCAGCGCTCGCACCATTTCCACCGGCATGGTCCCTTCCTTCATGATCGCGTCGTGCATCTGCCGGTTCGTCATTTTTCCCGTTTCCACCAGCTCGCGGTGCAGCGCGCGGAACTGGAATGCCCCCAGCAGATAGGCCGCCTGGTACAGCGGCGAATATTCCCCGGAGAACGACCGCCGCACCTCCGCCGCCGCGTTGTCCCGTTCATGCCCCACTCGCTCCACCAGGAAGTCGATGCACTCCTGCGGCGTCATCTTTCCCAGGTGGAAGCTCAGCGAAAAAATAATTCGCGCGCACCGGTGCATCCGCCAGAACAGCGCCCCGATTTTTTCTTCCGGCGTTTTGTCGAACCCCATGTCCCAGAACATCAGCTCGCAATACAGCGCCCACCCCTCGATCCAGAACGGCGTGTAGAACATCCGCCGGTACGGCTTGTACCGCTCCATCATGAAGAATTGCAGATGGTGCCCGGGAATCAGCTCGTGGAACACCGTGGCGTGCGCGAACCCGTAGTTGTTTCCCCGCATGCTCATCAGCTTCTGGTCTTCCGTCATCGTGTCCGTCGGATACGACACCAGGATGTCCGGCCCGCCCAGGAAAAACGGCGCGATCAATTGCCTCTCCGGGCTCATCATGAACATGCCCCAGTCTTCTGTCGCCAGTTGCGGCACGGTCACAAAATCCCGCTCGCGAACGAACGCAATGGCCTCTTCCGCCAGCTTGTGGATCATTTCCGGCTGCTTCCCCGGATCCACCGTCTGGCTCTTCACGTGTTCCAGCGCCCGTTTCCAGTCGTCGCCGTAGCCCAGTTCCCGCGACGCCTTCACCATCTCTCCCTCGCACCAGGCCATTTCCTTTTTCGCCAGCGCGATCAGCTCCTCCGGCGTGTACGGAATCATCTCGTGGGCCAGCTCCACCATCAGCGCGTCCCGTCCGATGGGATCCCCCACGATCGTTTCCTTGTCCTCCGGCTTCACCCCCACCACCTGTTCCCTCAGGAACACGCGGTACTCTTCCAGCGCCTTGTCCGCCTCCTTGTACGGCTCGTCCACCCACCAGGTGAACACCGGATCGTATCCGTTCGAAAAGTCGTACCAGTTCTTGAACGCCTTGCGCAGCTCCGCGATCGCCATGGCCGCGCGGTTTGCCGTGTACTTCTGCGCGTGGATCGCCTCGATTTTCTTCTCCCCCGCCGCCCCGCCCGCCGTTTCCGGCTTCAGCCCCAGCGCCACCGCCTTCCGCGTCTCCTCCACTTCTTTCTTGATCTTCGCCACCAGCGCGGCCGCCTGCTTCGCCTCCACCGGCTTCATCTCCCGCCTCTGGTCGTCGAACCCTTCGATGATCTTTGCAAACGGGATCAGCGCCTCCATCTCCGCGTATTGTTTGTCTTTGATGTCCAGCGCACGCAGCTCGTACTGCACCTGGTTGCGGAACAGCACGTAATCCACCTTCCCTTCCAGGCTCAGCTTCCCGAAATCCCAGTTCGCCAGCGATTCCAGCCACCCCGAATACAGTTCCCTCAGCCGCGCGTTTCTCGAGGGAGAAACGGCCAGCGTGTATCGCCTCTCCACGCTGCGTACGTCGCTCTCGAACCGCTCGATCGCCGGCTGCAGTTCGCTCGGGTAGGTATCCAGGTCCGCGCGCCCGGGAATTTCCCCGGCCGCCGCGCCTCCCGCGGCCGCCGCGGCACTGGCAGCCGAGGCGTTTCCGGCCCCCTCCGCGGAATACACCGGCGCGGTCAGAATTCCAAAACTCAGCAGTGCTGCGGTAATCTGACGGAAGAACAATCGCATGGGGCACCTCGAAAAGTGTGCACAGCGCCGCAACCCTGTCACAATTTCGCGCGAGGTGCAAGCGCGGGAACTGGATCCGCGGCGGATGCCTGTGCCGCTGCGGCCCCGCCCGATGCGAAACAGAGAATCGCAGTGTCTGCCCGGATTCTGATTGTCAATTACGACCCGCGGTGGCCGGAACTCTTCCGCCGGCGAATCCGCCGGCCTCCCCGCGCCCGCCTCGCACGCAAATAGCCACGCTTCCTACGGCTTCTTTTGCTCGATCACCAGTTGCCCCTCATCGCTGTTTCTTGCCGCGCGGATGAAGTCGCGCAGCGCGCTGTACGAGAGCACCGAATACAGATACCCGTTGAGCGTGAATGTCCGCTGCACGTGGACTCCCGGGTTCTCCGCCGCCACACGCAAGCTGTAGGATCCCAGGTCCGTCTGGGCGGGCGCGGCTGCAGCCGGCGCCGTGACCCCATACCCCTCCGGTACCCCTATCTGAATCTCGTCGCCTTCCTGCCAGGGATACCAGAAATAAATGTCGTTCACCCGCGTGGCGGAGTCGAACGCATGCTCCAGCTTCATGTGAAACGGCGTGATCGGTGCCAGCAGCCTCCGCCCGGCCACCGCCGCGTACCCGGGTATGCGCAGCGCCGCCTTCACGCGCAAGGGCGCTTCGATTTCCTCCCAGTTTTCGATGCTCACCTGTCCGACTTCCGCCGCGGCGGGTAACCAGCCCTTGATTTCCTCGCTCACGTCTTTTTCCCGTTCTGCTTTGTCCGCGTCTCGTTCCGCGGCCCGCAGCCCGGCTCCCCGTCTTCCCCCGAACTCCGCCTCCAGCGTCCCGGAGAGATTGCCCTCCCCGTCCATGCTCGCCGCCACCCGCCGCGTCAGCACTGCTTCCGACGCCCGCGGCGCCGGCGTGCTCACCAGGTCCTCTGCCTGGCTGTTGGCTCGGATGCCCTTCGCATCCGTCTCCCACCACGGCAGCAGGCCGAAGGGGTAGAACCGCGCGCCCGGATCCAGGTACATCTCGCCCCCCGGCAGTTTCACGGACACCAGCGACTCGGTCAGTTCGTGGTAGTCCTGAAAGTCCGGCCGGAATTTGCTCCGGTCACGGCCCGCCACCATCACCAGGTTCGCCTCGAATCCCGCGGCTCGCGCCACGCCGATGAAATACTGCTCGATGTCCCAGCCGCTCCCCGTCCCGCGTTTCACCAGGTCTTCCACGCTTTTGTTGTCCTTCTCCTTTTCGCGCTTCAGTTCCTTCTCCGTCTTTTCCGGATCGAACGAGGTGTTGTGGAACTGCAGCGCGCGCGCGTAGATGAGCTTTAATTTTTCCTCTGCGGAATTTCCCGGGGCATTCAGCCGCGACGCCTCCGCCTCCAGGACTTTCTTCTTCTTCAGAAATTCGCTGCTGGCGCGGTCCAGCGTCCCGCTCCAGAATTTCCAGTATTCCGGCGTCGTCTTTCCCCGCGGGTCGAACCACGATCGGTAGAAGAAATCGATGTGCGCTCTCGAGATCTCCTCCGGAGCCGTGTACTCCTCTTCCACCACCCCCGGCATATCGTGAATTTCCAGCTGGAAGGATCCGTCGCTCAGTCGTTCCGGTCTTGCCGCATACGGAAACGCGTATTGCCTCCAGCCCATTTGCTGCGGCACCGCCGGGCGCAGGCTGAACCGCGCTTCCCGCGTGTACATCCCCAGCTGCACATTCCACGAGGTGTCCACCCAGTAGCCGCGTTTATTCACGGCTCGATAGGTGTACTCCACAATGGCTCCGGGCTGCACCTCCGGAAGAGTGAAGGTCTTGGCCAGCACTTTCAGCCCCTTCTCCTTCACGATGGTGCTCTCGTAGATCTGGCCTTCGAACGGCACGATCCGCCCTTCCGGCAGGATGGTGCGCGCCTGGATGTCCCGGATTTCCGTTCCCTGCTTGCTGTACAGGATCTGGATATCGCCGTACCTCCGCCCCGCTTCCCGGAATATCTTGATCCGTTCGTATTCCCGCCGCGTGCCCTTCGCCTCATCGATGTCCAGTTCGCGGTACAGAATCATGGCCGCGGATCCGGGGCTGTGCGGGTTGTCTTTCAGCGTCAGGTCCGCCGGAGCGATCGGCAGCCAGTTCCAGTCCTCGGACCGTGGCCCCGCGTTCGCACTGGGGTTCCCCGCGCCGCACAGGAGAATCGCGGCAAGCGGCAGGGCCCGGCTGAGTAGTCTCAGAACCGCAGGCCGCCGCAAAGGCGCCCGCCGCCGCCCGTGCCGCCGGCCTTGTCTCCAGCCGTGAATCAAAAGTCCGGACATTAACCGGGTGCAAAATAACGCCAGGGGAATATTTCTGCAAGCGGTTCGCCGCTTCGTGGTGTGCGCGCACGTCCCCGCTTCGGGCAGCCGCGGCGGCCGCGGCGCTCTCCAGGCCCTTGCGCCTGCCTGGGGCCTGCATGCCGGCGCGGGGTTTGCTTACCCCGCGCCCCGGCCCTACGCCCGCGGATGCGATTTGTCGAACACTTCCATCAAATGGCGGATCGACGCGTGCGTGTACCTCTGCGTGGTCGAAAGCGACTGGTGGCCCAGCAATTCCTGGATCGCGCGAAGGTCCGCGCCTTCCGTCAGCAGGTGCGTGGCAAACGCGTGGCGGAACGCGTGCGCGTGCGCGTTCCAGCCCGTCGCCAGCAGCCGCGCGTATTTCTTCACGATCCGGTCCACCGACCGCGCCTCGAGTCTCCCCCCGGCATAATTCAGCAGCAGCGCCGCATGGGATTTTCCCCCTCGCTCCTGCGCCAGCAGTTCGCCGCGCCTCTTCTCGTACGCTTCCAGCGCCTGCCGCGCCTTCGTCCCGTAGGGCACCAGCCGTTCCTTCCGTCCCTTCCCCCGCACCCGCAGCGTCTGCGACTCCCGGTCCACGTCTTCCAGGTTCAGTCCCACCAGTTCGCTCACTCGCAGCCCGGAGGCGTACAGCATTTCGAAGATCAGACGGTCCCGCACCAGCAGCAGCGCGCTCGCCGGCGCACGCTCTCCCCTCCCGGTCTGCTTCGCTTTCGATTCCGTCCTCCCCCGCTTCGCCGGCTGCATCGCCGCCATCCCGTCCAGAAACCGGTTCATTTCCTCCGTCCCGGGAACTTCCGGCAGCCGCCGTCCCGCCTTCGGCCCCGGCACCAGCCGCGCCGGGTTCGCTTTCATGCTTCCTTCGCGCACGCAGAACCGGAAAAACGACCGCAGTGTCGCCAGTTTTCGCGCGATCGACGAGCGTTCCATCTTCTGGTCGTAGAGCCACCCGATGTACTCGCGGATCAGCTGATGGTTCATCTCCTTCAGCCCCGGGGGCTCGGAGTCCGGCGGCGAGAGATAGCCCAGGAATTGCCGCAGGTCGCTCCCGTAATTTTTCTGCGTGTGCGGCGACGCGTTCCGTTCGTTGCGCAGGTGGAAAAGATACCGTTCGATCGCGGCTTTCATTCCGTCCACCGCTGCATTGTAGGATGCCGCCCGTCCTCCGGCGGGCGCGCGCGCGCCTCCGGTGTCCAAACGGTGCAGGACGCGCTCCCTCGGTTCGGGCTCAGGATTTCGCGGCGCCGGCCGGCACTTCGGCCGTCTCCGCCTCGGCGGGTTTTTCCTGCGGCAGGACCATCTCCCAGTCGCACTTCTCGTTCAGGCACGCCCTGATTGGCGGCGCGTTCTTCGCCCGCTTCTCCACCACAAACGCCGCCCCGCACTTCGGGCACGCCTCCGCGATGGGCCGGTGCGGCGTCGTGAAGTCGCAGTCCGGATACCGGCTGCAGCCGTAGAACACGCGCATGCGCCCCTTCCGCGCCCTCCGCTCCACGAATTCGCCTTCCCCGCATTTCGGGCATTTGATTCCCAGCGTCTTCGACCGGATGTACTTGCACTTCGGATACCCCGAGCACCCGATGAACTCCCCGTACCGCCCGTGTTTCAGCACCAGCCCCTGTCCGCACTCCGGACAGTTCTCTCCCAGCGGCTGGTCCGGTTGCAGCGCCTTCCGTGTGCCCGCTGCCAGCCTTCGCGTCGTCCGGCAGTTCGGATACCCCGTGCAGGCCAGGAACGCGCCCCACTTCCCGCGTTTGATGGCCATCTCCTTGCCGCAGTTTTCGCAGTATTCCGGTCCCGCCTCGCTCTCCACCTCTTCTCCCGCCGTCTCCGGCGAAAGGTCGCGGATGAAATCGCAGTCCGGATACCGGCTGCAGCCCAGGAAGAATCCGTGCCGGCTGATGCGCTCCAGCAGCTCGCCCTCCCCGCACTTCTCGCACTTCTGTCCCGTGGGGATGCCCGCCTTGTACGAGGCCATTTCCCCTTCGGCTTTTTCCAGGTCATCCACGAACGGCTTGTAAAAATCCGACACCGATTTGCGCCAGGGGATTTTCCCTTCCTCGATCTCGTCCAGTTCCTCTTCCAGCCGCGCCGTGAAGTTCACGTCGAATATATCCTCGAAGCTCTTCACCAGCAGCGTGGCCACCTTCTCGCCCAGCATCGTCGGCGTAAACCGTCCCTGGTCCTTCAGCACGTACTCGCGCTCCACGATCGTCGAAATGATCGTCGCGTACGTCGATGGCCGCCCGATCCCCTTGTCTTCCAGCTCCCGTACCAGCGTCGCTTCCGTGTACCGCGGCGGCGGCTCCGTAAAGTGCTGTTCCGGCCGCATTTTTTCCAGCCGCAGCCGTTCTCCTTCGCTCACCTGCGGCAGCGCTCCCGCCTCCGCGTTTCCTTCCGCGTCCTCGTCGTCCTCTTTCACCGCCTGATACACGGCCAGGTAGCCCTTGAATTTTTCCACCGAGCCCGAGGCCCGGAACGTGTAGTCGCCCGCCGCGATGTCGATCGTGGTCTGGTCGAACACCGCCGGCACCATCTGCGACGCCACAAACCGCTGCCAGATCAGCTGGTAGAGCTTGAAGACGTCGTCCTCCAGATAGCGCCTCACGTCCTCCGGCCGCCGCGTTACGTCCGTCGGTCGGATCGCTTCGTGCGCTTCCTGCGCTTCCTTCTTCGATTTGTAAAAGTTCGGCTTCTCCGGCAGGTAGTCCGCTCCGTATGCCGCAGGAATCAGTTCGCGCACCTGCGTCAGCGCGTCCGCAGACACGCGCACCGAATCCGTGCGCATGTACGTGATCAGCGCCACGCTTCCTTCCTCGCCCAGCTCCACGCCCTCGTACAGCCGCTGCGCCAGCGCCATGGTCCGCTTCGCCGTGTACCGCAGCCGGTTGTACCCCGCCTGTTGCAGCTTCGACGTGGTGAACGGCGGCGGCGCAAACCTCCGCCGCTCCTTCTGCGTCACCGCGGCCACCTGCCACTGCGCCTTCTCCACCTCGCCCACGATCCTCTGCGCTTCCGCCTCGCTCGGCACCTCGATGTCCGCGCCCTGGTATTTCACCAGCTTCGCTTCGAACGCCGGCGGCGCTCCCGCCTCCACCAGCGCGTGGATGGTCCAGTATTCCTTTGGCACGAACGCCCGGATTTCCTGCTCCCGCTCCACGATCAGCCGCAGCGCCACCGTCTGCACCCGCCCGGCCGATAGCCCCCGCCGCACCTTGTCCCACAGCAGCGGCGAGACCTTGTAACCCACCAGCCGGTCCAGCACCCGGCGCGCCTGCTGCGCGTCCACCAGGTTTTCGTTCACTTGTCCGGCGTGTTCGAACGCCGCCTTCACCGCC
>Ga0335081_10020614_pt1 | contig 10660 bp, 1 predicted proteins | sample Lox_Sample_35_FD_206713 | JGI IMG/M metagenome (GOLD analysis project Ga0335081, IMG submission 206713) | Soil microbial communities from Loxahatchee National Wildlife Refuge, Florida, United States - Lox_Sample_3.5 | ecosystem: Environmental > Terrestrial > Soil > Wetlands | place: USA: Florida... | reverse complement strand
CGACTCGCTGTACCCGTTCACCATCCCGGTCCAGTATCCGAAGGTGGGCACGCCGAACTCGGCGGTGCGCGTGGGCGTCGTGGCGGCCGCGGGCGGGCCCACGACCTGGATCCGGGTGCCCGGCGACGCGCGCAACACCTACCTGCCGTGGATGGAATGGGCCGGGCCGGGCGAGCTGCTGCTCCAGCACATGAACCGCCGCCAGAACGTGGACGAAGTGCTGATGGCCGACGCGGCGAGCGGCGCCGTGCGCACGGTGCTCTCGGAGCGGGACAGCGCGTGGGTGGACCTCGAGACCGGCGTGCCGTGGGTGGACGGCGGGCGCCGCTTCCTGTGGACCAGCGAGCGCGACGGCTGGCGCCACGTCTACTCGGTGTCGCGCGACGGACGCGACGTGCAGCTGGTGACCCCGGGCGCGTTCGACGCCGTGCAGCTGGTGGCCGTGGACTCGGCGGGCGGCTCCCTCTACTTCATCGCGTCGCCGACCAACGCCACCCAGCGCTACCTGTACCGCTCGCGGCTCGACGGTCGCGGCACCGCCACCCGGATCACGCCGGCGGGGCTGGCGGGCACGCACGGTTACGACATCTCGCCGGACGCCCGGTGGGCGATGCACACGGCCTCGAGCGCGGACGCGCCGCCGACGCTGGACCTGGTGCGCCTGCCGGCCCACCAGAGCGTGCGGACCCTGGTGGACAACCACGCCCTGCGGGCGGCCGCGCAGCCGTTCCTCGCCCGGCCCACCGAGTTCTTCACGGTGACGGCCGACAGCGGAGTCACGGTGGACGGGTACCTCGTTCGGCCACGGGACTTCGACTCGACCCGGACCTACCCGGTGCTCGTGTACGTCTACGGCGAGCCGGCGGGGCAGACGGTGCGCGACGCGTGGGGCGGGTCGGGCTCGCTGTGGTACCACGCGCTGGCCGACCTCGGCTACCTGGTGGTGAGCTTCGACAACCAGGGCACGCCGGCCCCCAAGGGCCGCGCCTGGCGCAAGGTGGTCTTCGGTGAGATCGGGTCGCGGTCGAGCCGGCAGCAGGCGCACGCCGTCCGCGCGCTCGCCCGCTCGCGCCACTACGTGGACTCCACCCGCGTCGCGATCTGGGGCTGGAGCGGCGGCGGGTCGAGCACGCTGCAGGCCATGTTCCGCTACCCCGACGTGTACCAGGTCGGGATGGCCGTGGCGTCGGTCGCGGACGAGCGGCTGTACGACACCATCTACCAGGAGCGGTACATGGGGCTCCTGCCCGACGACTCGGCCGCCTACGACCGCGCCTCCGCCATCCACTACGCGGATGGCCTGAGGGGGAGCCTGCTCATCGTCCACGGCTCCGGCGACGACAACGTGCACTACCAGGGCGACGAGCGCCTGGTGAACCGCCTGGTCGCGCTCGGCAAGTCGTTCGACTTCATGGTCTATCCGAATCGCTCGCACTGCATCTGCGAGGGCGCGGGCACGACCGAGCACGTCTACCAGCTCCTCACCCGGTACCTGCTGGCGCACCTGCCCGCCGGCGGCCGCTGAGCGGAGGGAAGGGGGGCCGGGCGGCCCGTCGCGGGTCGCCCGGAACCGGGGGATCGGGGCGTGAGCCGGTGGTGCCTCCGGCCGGCGCGCCGCCCGGCGCTTTGCGACGCCCGTCACCGCGCGTAGCGCCGGGGTCGTTACCATAGTTAAGCTTGGTGTCCCGTGCGCCGACTTCCGCCCGTCGCCCCGCTGTCTAAGCTGCCCGGTTCCATACGGTTGGCGGCCTCGGTGCTGTCCATCGCCGGCACGAGCCTCGTGGCGACGTGCCGGCTGCAGGACCTCGTCAACCCGGGCCGGATCCACACGCTGCAGCTGGCCCCGGCCACCCTGCTGGACTCGGCGCGGGCCGGCAGCCTCTCGCCCCGGGTCACGAAGCTCGCGCTCCAGGTCGGCACCGACGGCGTCACCTGGTCGGTGAAATCGGTGCTGGGCAGCGCGTGGCTGCGGCCGGCGACCACGACCGGGACCACGCCGGACACGGTCTCGGTCGCGCTGGACCCCTCGGCGCTGGGCGGCGGCGTCTACCGCGACACGCTGGTGTTCTCGGTGGCGAGCCTCGCGGTTTCGCCCGTGTCGGTGCCGGTCGAGTTCCGCGTGATGGGGTGCGTGGTCACGAGCCTCGTCACGGGGACGACGATCAGCGACTCCCTGATCGCGGGCGATTGCGCCGCACCGCACCGCGCGGGGCGGCTCGCCAAGCTGTACAGCCTCACCGGCAACGCCAACGACACCGTCTCGCTGCGGCTCATGTCCCCGGCGTTCGCCAGCTACCTGGTGCTGGACAGCGCCGCGGCCCTGGCCGGCGTGCCGTCGCTCGCCGAGGGCGCCAGCTGTCGCGCCGGACAGAGCGGCGCGTGCCTGACCTACGTGCGGCTCCCGCACGCCGGCACGTACGAGGTGGAGGCGACCAGCGCTTCGGGCGTGGTCACGACGGGGCCGTTCACGTTGAGCCTGACGGCACCGCGGCCGCCGGTGGCGCCCGACACCCTCACCCAGATCTCGAGCGACGGGCTGACGATCGTGCCCGCGGGCGGCACGGTCACCCAGGACACGATCGGCCTCGGGGCCCGCGTCGCGGATCCGGACAGCGATTCCGTGCGGGTGCAGATCGAGGTGCGGCCGCTCGGCACGGCGTTCACCGGCGCCGCCACCGACACCAGCGGCTGGGTCGCGTCGGGCAGCCGGGCGCTGGCGACCGTCACCGGTCTCGCGAACTTCGCGACCTACCACTGGCAGGCGCGCGCGGTCGACGCCACGGGCCGGACGAGCGCCTGGGTGGCCTTCGCCGGCGGCACCAGCGGATTCCAGATCGTCGTGCCCCAGCCGCCGCACGCGCCGGCCAGCCTCGGGCAGTTCAAGAGCAACGGCACGACGGCCATCGCCGTCGGCGGCACGACCAACGAGTCCACGGTGAAGTTCCAGGGGCTGCTCACCGATCCGGACACCACCTCGCAGCTGCGGCTGGACGTGGAGGTCGAGCCGGTCGGCACGGCGTTCACCAACGTCGCCACGGGCTCCAGCACGCCGGTCGGCAACGGGAAGGTCGCGACGGCGACGGTCGCCAACCTCTCCGACAACACCGCGTACCACTGGCAGGCGCGGGCCGTGGACCAGGGAGGCCACGCCGGCTCGTGGGCGTCGTTCGGCGGGAACGCGGAGTCGGAAACCGACTTCGCGGTCGCCATCCCGCCCTCGCAGCTCGCGATCCTGACCCAGCCCGCCGCGGACACCTCGGGCAGCCCGGTCGCCCCGGCCGTGCGCGTGGCCGCGCAGGACGCGCTCGGCAACCTGCTGGCGAGCTACACCGGCACGATCTCGGCCGCCCTCGCCTCGGGCCCGCTGGGCGGAACGCTCTCCGGCACGACCTCGGTCGCGGCGGTCGCGGGCGTCGCGACCTTCGCGAATCTGGTGACGGACAAGGCGGGGACGGGGTACACGCTGCGCTTCAACGCGGGCGCGCTCACCACGACCAGCAGCCCGTTCGCCACGGTGCCCGGCCCGGCGAGCGTCGGGACCTCCGTGGTGACGGCGTCGAGCGGCACGGTGGCCTCGGGCGCGGCGGTGACGCTGACGCTCCAGGCCAAGGACGCGGCGGGCAACAACCTGACCGCGGGCGGCTCGACGGTGGCGTTCACCGCTTCGGGCGGCACCAGCACCGGCGTCGTCGGCGCGACGACGGACGTCGGCAACGGCACCTACACCGCGACGTTCACGGGCGTGGCGTCGGGGACGGCGACGACGATTCACGCGACCATCGGCGGGGTCGCGGTCGCCTCGACGGCGACGGTGACGGTGACGCCGGGGCCGGTGTCGACCAGCCAGTCGGCGGTGACGACCTCCAGCGGGATCGTGGCGTCGGGCGTCGCGGCCACCCTGACGCTGCAGGCGAAGGACGCGGCGGGGAACAACCTCACCGCCGGCGGCCTGACGGTCGCGTTCACGGCCAGCGGGGGCACCAGCACCGGGACCATCTCCGCCACGACGGACCACGCGAACGGCACCTACACGGCGACCTTCACCGGCGTGGCGGCCGGCACGGCGGACACGATCCACGCGACCATCGGCGGCGTGGCCGTCACCAGCACGCTGCCGACGATCCAGGTGACGCCGGGCACCACGGTCAGCGCGAGCCAGACCACGGTGGTCGCGGCGCCGGCCTCCATCGCGGCGTCCTCGGGGAGCGTCACGTCCACGATCACGGTGACGGCGAAGGACGCCGCGGGGAACCCGGTCGCCGGCGTGATGGTCACGCTGGCCGCGACCGGGAACGGCAACAACATCGTGCAGCCGGTCGGCAACACCAACGCCAGCGGGGTGGCCACCGGCTCGTTCAGCAGCACGGCGGTCGGGTCCCACACCGTGTCGGCCAACGCCGGCGGCGTGCTCGCGACGCAGCAGCCGACGGTGACGGTGACCCCGGCGGCTCCGGCGTCGCTCGCGTTCCTCGTGCAGCCGAGCAACGTGTCGGCCGGCGCGGTCATGGCGCCGGCGGTGCAGGTCGAGGTGCTCGACGCGTTCAGCAACCTCGTGACCACGGCGTCCGGGACGGTGAGTCTCGCCCTGACGGTGCCGAACGGCGCGACGCTGACGGGGGGCGGGGCGGCGACGGTCACGAACGGCGTGGCGACCTTCAGCGGCCTCAAGGTGGACAAGGTCGGCACCTACACCCTGACGCCGTCCACGACGGTGAGCGGCGTGACGACCTTCCCGGCCTCCGGGAGCTTCTCCGTCGCGCTCGGCACCGGGCTGCTGCTCGCCTTCACCACCCAGCCGCCCGCCACGATGACGGCGGCCGCGAGCTTCGGGGCGGTCGTGACGGTCCGGGACTCGTCGGGCAACACCGCGACCGGCTTCTCCGGCAACGTGAGCCTCGCGATCGGGACCAACCCGGGCGGCGGGACGCTGAGCGGGACGACCAGCGTGGCGGCGGTGGCCGGGGTGGCCACGTACAGCGGCCTCACCATCAACAAGGTGGGGACGGGCTACACGCTGGTCGCGACGGCGACCGGCCCGGCCAGCGGGACGAGCGCGGCATTCAACGTGACGCCGGGCGCTCCGACCCAGCTGGTGTGGTCGCAGCAGCCGAGCAACGTGGTGGCGGCGGCGACGATGAGCCCGGCGGTGACCGTGACGGTCGAGGACGGCCAGGGCAACGTGGCGACCCAGGCCAGCGGGACCGTCACGCTGGGTCTCACGGGCTCGCCGGCCGGCGCGACCCTGACGGGCGGCGGCGCCACGGCGGTGACGAGCGGCGTGGCGACCTTCGCCGGGCTGAGCGTCAACAAGGTCGGCACCTACACGTTCACGCCGACCACGACCGTGGGCGGCGTCACCACGCTGCCGGTCTCGGGGAGCTTCACGGTGAGCGCGGGCACCGCGACCCAGCTCGCGTTCACCACGCAGCCGTCGAACCTCGGGGCGGGCGGGGTGATCACGCCTGCCGTCGTGGTGGCGGTCGAGGATGCACAGGGGAACACGGTGCCGACGGCCACCAACAGCATCACCGTGGCGATCGGCACGAACCCGGGCGGGGGCACGCTGTCGGGTACGGCGACGGCGGCGGCCGTGGCGGGCGTCGCGACCTTCTCGAACCTGAGCATCGACAGGGTGGGGACGGGCTACACCCTGACCGCGGCGGCGACGGGCCTCACCGGGGCGACCAGCGCCGCGTTCAACGTCACCGTGGGCGGGGCGACCAAGTTGGCGTTCACCACCCAGCCGTCGAACGTCGTCGCGGGTGCGGCGATCGCGCCGGCGGTGGTCGTGACCGTGCAGGACGCGTCCGGCAACACGGTCACCGGCGCGACCAACAGCATCACGGTGGCGATCGGGACGAATCCGGGCGGCGGCACGCTGTCGGGCACCGTGACCGTGGCGGCGGTGGCCGGGGTGGCCTCGTTCTCGACCCTGAACATCAACAAGACAGGCACGGGCTACACGCTGACGGCTGCGGCGACCGGGCTGACCGGGGCGACGAGCAGCGCGTTCAACGTGACGCCGGGGACGGCGACCAAGCTGGCGTTCACGACCCAGCCGCCGAGCACCACGGCGGGCACGGCCTTCGGCGTGGTGGTGACGGCGCAGGACGCGCTGGGGAACACGGCGACGAGCTTCACGGGGACCGACACGCTGGCGATCGGCACGAACCCGGGCGGCGGGACCCTGTCGGGCACGCTCGCCGTGGCGGCGGTGAGCGGCGTGGCGACGTACTCGAACCTGAGCATCGACAAGGCGGGAGCGGGCTACACCCTGACCGCGAAGAGCGGGACGCTGACGCTCGCGACCAGCGGCGCGTTCACGATCAGCACCGGCGGCGTGGTCAGCGCGTCGCAGAGCACGGTGGCGCTGTCGGCCGCCACCGTGACGGCGTCCGGCGGCAACGTCACCGACACGGTGACGGTGACCGTCAAGGACGCGCTGGGCAATCCGATCCCGAACGTGACGGTGGTGCTCTCGGCGACCGGAACCGCGAACCTGGTGCAGCCGTCCAGCCCGACGGACGTCAACGGCGTGGCCACCGGCCGGTTCAGCAGCACCGCGGCCGGGACCCATACCATCACCGCCACCGCCGGCGGAGTGACGATCGCGCAGCAGCCGGTCGTGACCGTGAATCCGACGGCGGCCGCCGCGCTGGCCTTCAGCGTCCAGCCGTCGAACGCGGTCTCCGCGGCCGCGATCGCGCCCGCGATTCAGGTCGCGGTGCGCGACACGTTCAACAACCTGGTGACCACGGCGACCAACAGCATCTTCATCCAGCTCCTGGTCAATCCCCCGGGCAACGGAGTGCTGTCCGGCACCACGACGGTCTCGGCGGCGAGCGGCGTCGCGACCTTCTCGAACCTGAGCATCGACAAGGTGGGCACGGGCTACGCGCTGTTCGCCAGCACGTCCGGCCTGACGGGGGCGGCCAGCGCCAGCTTCAACATCAGCTTCGCGGCGGCGGCGAAGCTGGCGTTCAGCGTGCAGCCCTCGAACGTGACGGCGGCGGCGTCGATCACCCCGGCCGTCCAGGTCACGGTGCAGGACGCGCAGGGCAACACCGTCACGAACGCGACCAACAGCATCGCGATGGCGATCGGGACGAATCCGGGCGGCGGGACGCTGAGCGGGACGACGCCGGTGGCCGCGGTGGCCGGCGTGGCGACGTTCTCGAACCTGAGCATCAACAAGTCGGGGACGGGCTACACGCTGGCGGCATCGTCGACGGGCCTCACGTCCGGCACGAGCAGCACGTTCAACGTCACGGCCGGGACGGCGACCCAGCTGGCGTGGACCCAGCAGCCCACTGCCGTGGCCGCGGGGGCGACGATGAGCCCGGCGGTGACCGTGACGGTGGAGGATGCGCAGGGCAACGCCGTGACGACCGCGAGCGGGACGGTCACGCTGGCGCTGACGGTGCCGGGCGGCGCGACGCTGACGGGCGGCGGGGCGGCGACGGTGACGAGCGGGGTGGCGACGTTCAGCGGGCTGAGCGTGAACAAGGTCGGCACCTACACGTTCACGCCGACCACCACGGTGAGCGGCGTGACCACGCTGCCGGCGTCCGGCAGCTTCGCGGTGAGCGCCGGAGCGGCGAGCCAGCTGGTCTGGACGCAGCAGCCGCCCAGCACGGTGGTGGCCGGCGCGACGATGAGCCCGGCGGTCACGGTGACCGTCGAGGACGCGAGCGGCAACGTGGTCACGACGGCCAGCGGGACGGTGACGTTGGCGCTCACGGTGCCCGGTGGGGCGACGCTGACGGGCGGCGGGGCGGCGACGGTGACGAGCGGGGTGGCGACGTTCGCCGGGCTCAGCGTCGACAAGGTAGGGACGTACACCTTCACGCCGACGACGACCGTGAGCGGCGTGACGACCCTGCCGGTGTCCAGCAGCTTCACGGTGAGCGCCGGGGCGGCGACGCAGCTGGTGTGGACGCAGCAGCCGAGCGCCGTGGTGGCCGGTGCGACGATGAGCCCGGCGGTGACCGTGACGGTCGAGGATGCCAAGGGCAACGTGGTGACGACGGCCAGCGGGACGGTGACGTTGGCATTGACGGTGCCGGGCGGGGCGACGTTGACGGGTGGCGGGGCGGCGACGGTCACGAGCGGGGTGGCGACGTTCGCCGGGTTGAGCGTCAACAAGACGGGCACGTACACCTTCACCCCCTCAACGACGGTGAGCGGGGTGACGACCCTGCCCGCGTCGGGCAGCTTCGCGGTGAGCGCGGGCACGGCGACGCAGCTGGTCTGGACACAGCAGCCGAGCGCGGTGGTGGCGGGGGCGACCATGAGCCCGGCCGTGACCGTGAGCGTCGAGGACGCCGGCGGCAACGTGGTCACGACCGCGAGCGGGACGGTGACGTTGGCCCTCACGGTGCCGGGCGGGGCGACGCTGACGGGCGGCGGGGCGGCGACGGTCACGAGCGGGGTGGCGACGTTTGCCGGGCTGAGCGTCAACAAGGTGGGGACCTATACGTTCACGCCGACGACCACCGTCACCGGCGTGACCACGCTGCCCGCGTCGGGGAGCTTCGCGGTGAGCGCCGGAGCCGCGAGCCAGCTGGTCTGGACGCAGCAGCCGAGCGCCGTGGTGGCCGGCGCGACGATGAGCCCGGCAGTGACGGTGACGGTCGAAGACGCCGACGGCAACGTGGTGACCGGAGCCAGCGGTACGGTGACCCTGGCACTGACGACCGCCAGTGGCGCCACGCTGACGGGTGGTGGCGCGACGTCGGTCACGAGCGGCGTGGCGACGTTCAATGGGCTGAAGGTCGACAAGGTGGGGACCTACACCTTCACGCCGACGACGACGGTGAGCGGGGTGACGACCCTGCCCGCGTCGGGCAGCTTCGCGGTGAGCGCGGGAGCGGCGACGCAGCTGGTGTGGACGCAGCAGCCGAGCGCCGTGGTGGCCGGGGCGACGATGAGTCCGGCCGTGACGGTGTCGGTCGAAGACGCGAGCGGGAACGTGGTGACGACCGCGAGCGGGACCGTGACGCTCGGGCTCACCGGCTCGCCGGGGGGCGTGACCCTGACGGGCGGCGGGGCGGCGACGGTGACGAGCGGGGTCGCGACGTTCGCCGGGCTGAGCGTCAACAAGGCGGGGACCTATACGTTCACGCCGACGACCACGGTCACCGGCGTGACGACGCTCCCGACGTCCGGGAGCTTCGGCGTGAGCGCGGGCACGGCGACGCAGCTGGTCTGGACGCAGCAGCCGAGCGCGGTGGTGGCCGGGGCGACCATGGCGCCGGCGGTCACGGTGACCGTCGAGGACGCGGGCGGCAACGTCGTCACGTCGGCGAGCGGGACGGTGACCCTGGCGCTGACGGTGCCGGGTGGCGCGACGCTGACGGGCGGCGGCGCGACGTCGGTCGCGAGCGGGGTCGCGACGTTCAACGGCCTGAGCGTGAACAAGGTGGGCACCTACACGTTCACGCCGACGACCACCGTGAGCGGGGTGACGACGCTCCCCGCATCGGGTAGCTTCGCGGTGAGCGCGGGGGCGGCGAAACAGCTGGTGTGGACGCAGCAGCCCACCGCCGTGGCGGCCGGGGCGACGATGAGCCCGGCCGTGACGGTGACGGTGGAAGACGCCAACGGGAACGTGGTCACGTCGGCGAGCGGGACGGTGACCCTGGCGCTGACGGTGCCGGGCGGCGCGACGCTGACGGGTGGCGGCGCCACGTCGGTCTCGAGCGGCGTCGCGACGTTCAATGGGCTGAAGGTCGACAAGGTGGGCACCTACACGTTCACGCCCTCGACCACGGTGAGTGGCGTGACGACGCTGCCGGCCTCCGGGAGCTTCGCGGTGAGCGCAGGGGCGGCGAGCCAGCTGGTGTGGACGCAACAGCCGACCAACGTGGTGGCCGGGGCGACGATGAGCCCGGCCGTGACGGTGACGGTGGAAGACGCCAACGGGAACGTGGTCACGTCGGCGAGCGGGACGGTGACCCTGGCGCTGACGGTGCCGGGCGGGGCGACCCTCACGGGCGGCGGCGCGACGTCGGTCTCGAGCGGGGTCGCGACGTTCAACGGACTCAGCGTGGACCTCGCGACCACCTACACGTTCACGCCCTCGACGACGGTGAGCGGGGTGACGACCCTTCCGGCGTCGGGGTCCTTCACGGTGAGCGCCGGCACGGCGAACAAGTTGATCATCAGCACCGAACCCTCGTCCAGCGCGACCAGCGGGGTGGCATTCCTGCAGCAGCCGGTGATCCAGGTCGCGGACCAGTTCGGGAACCCGGTGGCGTCGTCCGGGGTCTCGGTGGCCGCCACGATCGCCACGGGCTCGGGGACGCTCGGCGGCACCACGCCGCAGCTGACCAATGCCTCGGGCACGGCCACCTTCATCGATCTGGCCATCACGGGCTCGGGGCCATTCACCCTGAATTTCGCGGCGAGCGGATTGACCAACGTGATCTCGACGACCATCACCCTGCCGTGATCTGCCCCAACTGCGGCTCCGCCGAGATTTCGCCGCTCGTCAACCGCTGCGAGCTGTGCGGTTTCGTGCCCGAAGGCGTGGTCGCCGTCGAGGCGCCGCACAGCGAGGTCATCGACGACCTCGCGCGGCAGGAGCTGGCCGAGCAGTTCCGGCTCGACACCTTCCTCGGCCGCGGCGCCGCGACCGCGGTGTACGTGGCCCGGGCCG
>Ga0335081_10020612_pt1 | contig 10661 bp, 9 predicted proteins | sample Lox_Sample_35_FD_206713 | JGI IMG/M metagenome (GOLD analysis project Ga0335081, IMG submission 206713) | Soil microbial communities from Loxahatchee National Wildlife Refuge, Florida, United States - Lox_Sample_3.5 | ecosystem: Environmental > Terrestrial > Soil > Wetlands | place: USA: Florida... | reverse complement strand
GCTGCGGTGGGCGGATGGTCCGCGCGATGGTCGAGCCTGCGGCGAATGAATTCGCGCAGCGTACTGATTGCCGGTGAGATGGCGATGGCTCTTGTGCTGCTCGCCGGAGCGGGGTTGATGATCGAGAGCTTTGCCCGGCTGCTCAAAACGCACATCGGCGCCGATACCGATCACATTCTAACGGCGAGTGCAGACCTGCCGTCCCGAGTGGCATGGACTCCAGCCGCTGCCCGGTTTCACCAACAACTGCTGAGCCGGATCGCTGCGGCGCCGGGTGTCAGAGATGTGAGCGTTTCCAACTCCATTCCTGTGCGCGGACAAGGCAATGTGAATGGGGTGTTCCCGGCTGGCAAGGAAACCAAAGTCGCAGGCATCCACGCTGCGAGTCCTGGTTACTTCAAAGTCTTTCGCATCCCCCTTCGGCGGGGGCGCTTGTTCGACGATCGCGACCGGGACGGCGCAACGAAAGTGGTGCTGCTGAGCGAGAAAGCAGCAAGTCACCTGTGGCCGGGAGAGGATCCTATCGGAAGACACATCGGCGTGCCCGTGTGGGAGGAAGGGCAGCGAACCGCGGAGGTCGTGGGCATCGTGGGCGACGTAAGATACGAGGGCGTTGAAGGGCCGCTATTTGACGACATCTACGTGTGCTATTGGCAATACCCGGAAGGCGGGAACCTTGCGGTGCGCACGGTGGGTGATCCGGCGTCTTTGGCACGACTTGTTCGCAGCGCGATTCATTCCCTTGATAAAGACCTGCCGGTGTACGGCGTCGAGACCATGGACCAGCAACTGGCCAGTTCCACTTCGCGCCTGCGATTCAGTGCCGTCCTGCTGGCTGTGTTTGCGGCGCTCGCCCTGGCACTCGCCGCGATCGGCATGTACGGTGTGGTGGCATACTCCGTAGCTGCGCGGACGCGCGAAATCGGCATCCGCCTGGCGCTGGGCGCGAAGCGCGAGGATCTGTTCAAGCTCGTAATCGGCGATGGCCTGCTGCTATGTTTCGCGGGTCTCGCGATCGGCATCCCTAGCGCACTCGTTGCGACGCGGGTGCTTTCCAGCTTCTTGTACGACACCAAGCCTGGCGATCCCGTGGCCTTCGCCGCCGTGTCGCTCGTGCTGATCGTAGTGGCGATCGTCGCAGCTTACTTGCCGGCGCGGCGGGCGATGAAGGTGGATCCGATGGTGGCGTTGCGGTACGAGTGAACGACCGCAGGTACCCGCACACCCCGCGTGTCCCTGCGCTACAGTCTGCATTCCACGAGAACTTCTCAGTTTCCGACAACCCTACTTGTAGCGCGGGGACACGCGCAGTTTGCGGGTACCCGCGGCTTTTCCACGGATGTCCAGACTACGCAGAGTCGAGCTCCACTCACGATTTTTCTTTGTAACTACAAACCTGCGTCGAGGCGTCCGACCGTTCAACGATCACGAGTTTCCCATTCTGGCAGACGCGATCGAACTGATTCGGAGCAGAACGAAATTTGCTCTCTGCGCGTACTGCTTTATGCCTGACCACTGGCACGCTATCATCCTCCCAGCCGAAGACAGCTCCATTTCCGACGTCATGATGCGTGTGAAAATCCTGGCGCAGCGGCAGATCAGCAAAGCAAGAGCATCACGCGAAGGAACCTGGCAAAGCCGATTTTACGATCACATCTTGCGCACCCGACGCGAATTTGACGAGACGCTCGATTACATCCATCAGAATCCAGTGCGAAAAGGATTGGTCGAGAGTGCGACCGATTGGACCTGGTCAAGCGCGGGCTGGTACGTGAACCGCACGGGGCCGATTTCCATCGACGAAGTTCGCCTGCCGCTCAATCCTGGGGATCGCGTCTAGAAAAGCCGCAGGTACCCGCAAACAGCGCGTGTCCCTGCGCTACAGGTTAATCGACGTCCGTCGAGGGAGCGTGCGGGCCGACAGTGCGCGAAGGCGCTTTATCGTAACCTAGTCTCTTCATGGCTGAATCGCGCATTACTTCACGCAATCAGGATTTTGCCGCCTGGTATCAGGACGTCGTGCTCCAGGGCGACATGGCCGAGCCGGCGGAGATCGTCAAGGGCTGCATGGTCATCAAGCCCAATGGCTATGCGGTCTGGGAGCTGTTGCAGCGCGAGTTTGACGATCGCTTCAAGGCCACCGGGCACCAGAACGCGTATTTCCCGCTGCTGATTCCGCAGAGCTTTCTGCATCGCGAGGCGGAGCACGTGGAGGGCTTCTCGCCGGAGCTCGCGGTGGTGACGATCGCCGGGGGCAAGCAGCTCGAGGAACCTTACGTCATCCGCCCCACATCGGAAACCATCATCGGCCATTTCTTCTCGAAGTGGATCCAGAGCTGGCGCGACCTGCCGGTGCTCATCAACCAGTGGGCCAACGTGGTGAGGTGGGAGCTGCGCACACGCATGTTCCTGCGGACGACTGAATTTCTCTGGCAGGAAGGACACACGGCGCACGCGACGCACGAGGAAGCGGTCGAAGAGGTGCTGCGCATGCTCGACATTTACGCCGAGGTTTCCGAGGACATCATGGCCATGCCGGTGATCAAGGGCGTCAAGACGCAGTCGGAAAAATTCGCCGGCGCGCTGCGGAGCTATTCGATCGAGGCCATGATGCAGAACGGTCTCGCGCTGCAAGCCGGAACCAGTCACGATCTCGGCCAGAACTTCGGGCGAGCGTTCAACGTGCAATTTCAAAACAAAGAGGGCCAGCTCGAGCACGTGTGGCAGACGAGCTGGGGGGCGAGCACGCGCTTGATTGGGGGCCTGATCATGAGCCACTCGGATGACAAGGGCCTGGTGCTGCCGCCAAAACTCGCGCCTGTCAAAACCGTGCTGGTTCCGATTTACCGCAAGGACGAGGAGAAGGGGCGGGTGCTGGAGGCGGCGCACCGGATGGGGAAAGAAGTCGGCGCGAAGGTGGACGATCGGGAGGGGCAAACGCCCGGCGCGAAATTCTTCCACTGGGAGCGGCTTGGAGTTCCGGCGGTTCTGGAACTGGGGCCACGCGACCTCGCGTCGAACAATATCGTGCTCAAGCGGCGGGACACCACCGCCAAAGAAGTGCTTCCGCAAACCGAGTTAGCTGCCCGCCTGCCGCTCGCGCTCGCGCAGATGCAGCAGGATCTCTACCGCGCGGCGAAGGAGCGGCTCAAAAACAACACGGTGCTTGCGAACTCGATCGGCGAGGTGGAGTCAATATTGCGGGACGTCACCGCCGAAAAAGGGGGCGGGAAATTCGTGATGGCGCATGTGAAAGACGACCCGGCCTGCGACGTGCGCCTCAGAGAGTTCAAGGCCACCGTCCGGTGCATCCCTCTGAAGGACGAATACGACGGTCCCGGCAAGTGCATCATCACGGGCGAACCGGCGGACCGGCGGGTGGTGATCGCGAAGGCGTATTGAGCTAACCTGAGTAGACGCGGCGGTGTTCCCGTAGTAACCGCCGTCCATTCGTGAAAAATGCCGCTGAATTCCGGAAGCCGCCTCGGACGCTACGAAATCCTCGCTCCACTCGGCGCGGGGGGTATGGGCGAAGTCTATCGCGCCCGTGATGAGCGCCTGGGCCGCGATGTCGCCATCAAGGTTCTGCGCGAGGAGGGCTCGGCGGATCCCGACCTCCAGCGAAGGTTCGCGGTGGAAGCCCGCTCCGCCAGCGCGCTCAATCACCCCAATATCCTCACCGTTCACGACGTTGGAATGGAGCAGAATATTCCTTACATCGTCTCCGAGCTGGTGGATGGCGAGCCCCTGGGATCGCTGATCGCCCGGGGCAAGATTCCCCTCCGCAAGGTGCTGGACATCGCCGTTCAAGTGGCTGACGGGCTGGCAGCGGCGCACCAGGCCGGCATTGTGCATCGGGATCTCAAGCCCGCTAATATCATGCTCACCAAAGCCGGGGCCGCCAAGATTCTCGATTTCGGCTTGGCCAAGGCGGTCCCGAAAGAGGTGTCCGGAACGAGCACGCGGCACACCGCCACCATGCCGGGCATCATCGTGGGCACCGCGACCTATATGAGTCCCGAGCAGGTGCGCGGTGAGCTTCTGGATTCGCGCAGTGACCAGTTTTCCTTCGGTCTGGTGCTCTACGAGATGCTCACCGGCAAATCGCCCTTCGCGCGCTCCAGCGATTTGAGCACCATGGCCGCCATTGCCGAAGAGCCCGCGCCTCCCATCCGCGAGCTGAATCCGGCGGTTCCGTCGCCGCTCCGCTGGTGTGTCGAGCGATGCATTGGTAAAGATCGTGATCAGCGGTACGCCTCCACCGCCGATCTCAAGCGTGAGCTCGAGACCATTCGCGATCACTTGGATGAAACCACCGCTGCGCAGCCCGAGCTGGCGGCTCAGCCGGCCCAGCGGAGGCGCCGCGTGATTCCGGTCTTACTCGGACTGGCGGGATTTGCCGCAGGATGTCTGCTCACGCCCCTTCTGCTGATTCCCGAGTCGGCGGTGGACGTAGGCCGTTATCGCATTTCGCCAATCGCGGTCAGCGCTGCGTATGAAGGCTCGCCTGCGTGGTCTCCCGACGGCCGGAGCATCGCCTACGCCGCCTATGTCGATGGCATCAGCCAGGTGTTCGTGCGCTCCTTGAGCGCTCCCAGCGCTGCGCAAATCACCAAATCGGCGACGTTCTGCGACTCGCCGTTCTGGTCTCCCGATAACAACCGGGTTTACTATCTCTCTTCGGACAAAGGCTCTAACTCGCTGTGGGAGGTGGGCGCTACAGGAGGATCTCCGGAGCTTGTCCAGCAAAACGCTTCGGCCGCGGCCATCGCACCCGACGGCAAGACCCTCGCTTTTCTGCGCACCGACGCCACCGGCAAAGAGCCCTTGTCGCTCTGGCTCGCGCCGCCGGCCGGCGGTACGCCGCGCAGATTCACCGGCGCTCCCTTTGATTCCGCGAGATACGCACTCGGCTATCTCGCCTTTTCGCCTGACGGCAAACAGCTCGGTGTTTGGCTCTCCCGCTGGGACGGAGGATCCGAATTCTGGCTTCTGCCTTATCCGGCGGGGGTTCCGCGACAGTCGTTCAGCATGATCCATGCCGCTTATCCATTCAGTTGGATGCCCGACAATAGGCGCGTTGTATTTGGCGGCCAGGTGCCCGGCTCCGTCGGCAGCGATCTGCAAATGATCGATAGCCAGCGAGGCTCCATCCGCCCGCTGTCGGTGACCACGCAGGATGCTGTCCAGGCGTCGGTCTCACCGGATGGGCGGCGCATCCTGTTCACCGCGGCTCAGGACGATTTCGACTTGATCGAGGTGCCTCTGGATGGCACTCCGGTCCGGCCTCTGCTCTCCACCGGCCGGAATGAATTCGATCCGGCCTGGTCCTGGTCCGGCAGTCAGTTGGCATACTCCACCGACCGTACGGGAACCTCGCAGATCTGGGTCCGGCTGCGCGATGGCTGGCAGCGGCCCTTGGTCACCGAGAAGGATTTCGACCAGACCTGGATCGCTTCGTTCGACGAGCCCAATTTCGCTCCCGATGACCAACGCATCGCCTACACCATCGCGGGCAGCTCCGGCCACTCGGTTTATGTATCGAGCGTGGCGGGCGGCAAGCCGGTCCGCGTGGCAGACGATAAGTACGACCAGCGCTCGCCCACCTGGAGTCCCGACGGCGCCTGGATCGCCTACCTGCAAAACATCGAAGGAAGCTGGGCGCTGGTGAAAGCGCGCTCCGGTGGGGGCGGCCGGCCCGTCGTTCTGCGCCAGGGGTGTCTGCCGTCGCACCCCAAATGGCAGCACAAGAATGGCCGCTGGATCGCGTGCATCACCCCGGACGGCCTGACGCTGGTCTCGGACGACGGAAAAGACGCGCGGCCGCTCGGCAAGGCGGACTGGCCGATCTACGGCTGGAGTGCCGACGGAACATTTCTGTACGGCATCAAGCAAGTCGACAGCCTGCACCGCACCGTGGCCTCTCTCAATATCGAAACGCGCGCGGAGAAGGTGATCGCGCCTTTGCAACTGCCCGCCATCGCGGACCTCAGCGGTTACAGCCTCTCGCCCGACGGCAAGTCCTTCGTGACCTCCGCGAGCCATCCCACCGGCGATATCTGGATGCTCGAAGGCTTCGAGCGCCCGGGGTGGAAAAACTGGCTCGAGGGGTTGAGTCAAAAGTAAGGACCGGACCGAACAGAACGTAGCCACCCTGCCAAGCTGTCACATGATCAACGCAGATTGTGACAGATTGGCACTCGCCAACCGCGCCCTTACTAAAGTTATAAGTATCTCTTTTTCAATTATTTAACACCTTGGCACCCCGGATGCTGAATACGGCCGCGAGGAGTAAACCACAACCATGAAAACGATGCTGCACAACTTTCTGAAGGACGAACAAGGACAGGACCTGATCGAGTACACGCTCTTGCTGGCGTTTGTTTGCCTGGCTTCCGCCGCGCTGTTTATCAGTGCCGGTGGCAGTGTGGCTGGAATCTGGACCGCCACCAACACCCGTCTGGCTGCTGCTAACACCTCCGCCAGCTAGTCAACCCTGTGGAGGGCGGGGCGCGAGTTCCGCCCTCTTCATCCCAACTCTTTCCGCGGTTATGGAGCCGCCATATGAGCATGCCGGCGCCGGCTTCTCAAAACGATTCTCTCTCCTGGCAATCCGCTCACCCGCAAGTGCAGTCCTGGACCGAGTCCGTCGATAGAAGAGTTATGGAAGTCTTCGTCGCCCGGCAAGCGATTTTTGACCGGCGACTGAAGGTATACGGCTACGAGTTGCTCTTCCGTTCCTGCCGCGAAAGCGAGTCGGCTGGAACTGCAGACAGCGCGGCTAGCCTGCAAGTCATCACCAACAGCTTCTTTTCTATTGGCATGGAACGGTTGCTCGCGGGCACACGGGCTTTCATCAACTTTCCCCGGGACCTACTGGCCGACGAGCGCATCTTTTCCGTGCCGGCCAACAACACGGTCATCGAAATTCTCGAAACTGTCCGTCCCGAACCCGCCGTGGTCGATGCCTGTCGCGTGCTCCGTGAAAAAGGATATGTACTCGCTCTTGATGATTTCTCGCACCTGAAGGGCTGGGATCGCCTGGCCAACCTGGTCAGCATTATCAAAGTCGATTTTCGCGCTACGACGGAGTCCCAGCAGCAGGCTCTCGTCGAACGCTATTCCGGCCGCGGGATCTGCATGCTGGCGGAGAAAATCGAAACGCAGGAGGAGTTCCAGCGCGCCTGCAACATGGGATATCACTACTTCCAGGGATACTTCTTCGCGCGGCCCGTTATCCTGTCACGCCGGGAGATACCCGGGAGCAAGCTCGGCTATTTGAGAATCCTCCAGGAAATTCACCGCCCCGAACTCGAGCTGTTCGCTTTGGAAGGGCTCATCCAACGCGAGGTTTCGCTTGCGTCCAAGCTGCTGCGCTACATCAACTCGTCCATATTCGGCTGGATCAATCCGGTACATTCCATCCGCCAGGCGCTCGCGCTACTGGGCGAGCAGGACATCCGGAACTGGGTTTCGTTGGCCACTCTGCCCACATTAGCTTCGGACAAACCCAGTGAGCTTGTCCGTATCGCGCTCCTCCGCGCCCGCTTTTCCGAACTACTCGCGCAGTGGGCCGGGCTCGGCCATCGGAAAGCGGACCTGTTCCTGATTGGTTTGTTTTCGGCGTTGGACGCCATGTTAGGCCGGCCGCTCGCCGAGATTTTGGACGAGATGCGCCTTGGGGGCGACATTGCCCAAGCCCTGTTGGGGACGGCGCCGCCCGAGCAGCCATTGGCTGGCGTTTACACCTTGGTTCGCCAATACGAAGCCGGCGACTGGAACCTGACCTCTCAGACCGCCGGCCGTCTGCGCGTGCCCCCGGAAATGCTTCCCGACCTCTACTTGGAAGCTGTGTCCTGGTCCGACGAGATCTTTCATGCGGGAACCAGCACCCGCTGACAGACCGTGACCTCAACGAAATCTCGGCTCAGCGGGCGCAGTCCAGAGCGCGTTCCAGCTGGTGGATGGCCTGATCCGTCTTCTCGATGGCTTCCTTGCGATGTCCGCAGAAATCGTGCTCGGCGGTCCTTAGTTCTTCGCGGGCCTCGCGCAATTGCGCTATGGCGGCGTGAATGTGCGGATGGCGCCCCGGCGGAGGCGCGGTATTCGCCAGTCTCGCGGTTCCCGCCAAGCCAAAAACCATCAGCGCCACCCAAGGCCCGAAACGCAACATCTGTTTTTTCATGTCCCCTCCTAAGTGGGATGTCCGAGCGAGTATGCCGCATCCTGCCGCGAAAACGCAATACCCTGAATGTTATAGCGTCTAAAGCCCCGCGCACGCTCCGCCGATCTCAATAGCGTATGCTAGAACGCCGCACCGAACCTCGGTTGATGTGCGCCGACATGGTGGCAGTCCGATGGAAAGATGAGTCCGGCCGCGAGCAGCAGGCCTCCGCGCTTCTCGAAGATATTTCAACCTCCGGCGCCTGTCTAAATCTCGATTCTCCGCTCCCTCTCGGCGCCGGCGTCGTCATCGAATATCGCAAAGGGCGCTTCGAAGGCGCAGTGTGCTACTGCTTCTTCCGCGAGATCGGATATTACGTCGGGGTCCATTTCAAACCGGCCACCAAATGGTCCCTGCACGATTATCGGCCCAGACACTTGCTCGACCTGAGGAAGCTGCTCACGCGGCGGTCTGGCCGCAAGGATGAAGTCCGTTCAGTAGCGCGCTAGCCAGCGGGCGCGTTCCGTCACTTTCGCCGCATTCGGCAGAAACGCCTCTTCGAGCGGCGGGCTATATGGCACCGGCGTATCCGGTGCCGTCACTCGCACGATCGGCCCATCCAGATCCTCGAACGCTTTTTCGGCGATCCGCCCGGCCAGCTCCCCTCCAATGCCGCCGGTCAGCACGTCTTCGTGCAGCAGCAGCACCTTGGAAGTCTTGCGGACGCTCGCGAGCACTGTGTCTTCGTCCAGCGGCGCCAGCGTCCGCAGGTCTACGATCTCAATCGAGATCCCTTCATGCTCGAGCGTTTCCGCCGCTTCGCGCGCCACGTGCACCATGGCGCCGTAGGTGATGATCGATAGATCGCGGCCTTCGCGGACTATCGCCGCTTTACCGATCGGCACGGTAAAATCGCTGTCCGGAACATCGCCTTTGATCCGCCGGTAGAGGGCCTTGTGCTCAAAGTAGAGCACCGGGTCGTTATCGCGGATGGCCGACTTAATGAGCCCCTTGGCATCCGCCGCCGTTGCGGGCGCCACCACCTTCAGCCCCGGCGTGTGCACGAACCACGCTTCCGGATTCTGCGAATGAAACGGACCCCCATGAATCCCGCCGCCCGAAGGCGCCCGAATAACCATTGGCACCGCCGCGCCCCACCTGTACCGGCACTTGGCCGCGAAGTTCACAATCTGGTCGTAGCCGCAAGTGATGAAGTCGGCGAACTGCATCTCCGCCACCGGCCGCAGCCCCATCAGGCTCGCGCCGATGGCCGCGCCCACAATGGCCGATTCCGAAATCGGTGTGTCCACTACGCGCTTTTCGCCGAACTCTTCCAGCAACCCCGCCGTGATCTTGAACGCGCCGCCGTACACGCCGATGTCTTCGCCCAGGAGAAAAACGCCGGCGTCGCGCTCCATCTCTTCGCGGATCCCCTGCCGGATGGCCTCGAGATAAGTCATTTCCATGCGGCTAGCTCCGCTCGTACACGTTGTCCAGCAATTCCGAAGCATCCGGGTACGGGCTGTTCTCCGCCCACTCAATCGCTTCGTCCACCTCTTGCCGGATCCCTGCGTGTAAACGCCCGATTTCTTCCCGCGTCGCCCATCTCTTCTCCGCCATCTTTTTTTCGAGGCGCGTGATGGGATCTTTGCGCTTCCACTCCTCCCATAGACCTTCCGGCACGTATTCCGCGGCATCGTGCGCGGAATGTCCCGTCATGCGGAATGTCTTGCACTCGATCAGGTACGGCCCCGCGCCATTGCGGGCGTGATCGGCGGCGCGCAGCGCGGCCTGGTGTACCGCCAGCACATCGTTGCCGTCCACGATCTCCGCTGGAATTCCGTAACCCGGCGCACGGTCGCTCACGTTGGCGCAGGCCATCTGCTTGGTTAACGGCGTCGAGTAGGCGTACTGGTTGTTGTTGCATACGTACACCACCGGCAGCTTCTGCACCGACGCGAAATTCAGCCCTTCATGCCAATCGCCGCGGCTGGTCGCGCCATCGCCAAAAAAGCAATACGCAATATTGTGCGTGCCTTTGTACTTCAGCGCCAGCGCCGCCCCCGCCGCCACTGGGACCGACGCCGCCATCGCGCTGATAATCGAAACGATGCGCCGGCCCATGTCGCCCATGTGCATGTTGCCGTCTTTGCCGCGCGTCAGGCCGCCCACGCGCCCCATGTATTGGGCGAAAATTTGCCGTGGATGCACGCCCCGGATCAGAAACAGCGCCAGGTCCCTGTGCGACGGGCACAGCACGTCGTCAGGTTCGGCCGTCAGCCCCACGCCCACCGGGATGGCTTCCTGTCCGCGCCCGACATACACGCCGCCCACAATCTTGCCCTGCCGGTACAGCTTCCGTTCGATGCGGTCTTCCACCTCCCGCATCATGGCCATGTAGCGTAGCGACTGCATGGCCAACTCGCGATCGGTATGCACGCGTGTCTCGGATTCGAAGATTGCCGGAGCACTCATCCCGCGACTCCTTGCCGAATCC
>Ga0335081_10020611_pt1 | contig 10662 bp, 10 predicted proteins | sample Lox_Sample_35_FD_206713 | JGI IMG/M metagenome (GOLD analysis project Ga0335081, IMG submission 206713) | Soil microbial communities from Loxahatchee National Wildlife Refuge, Florida, United States - Lox_Sample_3.5 | ecosystem: Environmental > Terrestrial > Soil > Wetlands | place: USA... | reverse complement strand
GCTGCCGTCCCGGTCGCGGGGAGCGTCGATCGCGACCTTGCCGTGGTCGCAGATCAGCGTCTTGGAGGTCGTGCCGTTGCGCTGGTTCTCAGCGCCACCCTGCGCGAAGTGATGGTCGCGCAGGCGTGCGTAGCTGCGTAGCGCCTGGGTGGTGGTCGCGTGCAGTGGCACCTCCCGCTGCTTTTTCTGCTTGGCGGCGCGGACGTGAAGCGCTCCGTTGTCAGGGTCGACGTCCTGGCGATCGAGTCCGAGCGCTTCACCGAGCCTGAGACCTGCGGTCGCCATCAGCCCGATCAGCGTCTGAAAGGCGGCCGCGCGCAGCGGCGGCGTCAACGTACCTGCCGCGGCGATCAACGCGGCGATCTCGGCCTCCGAATAGATGTATGGGGCCACCCGCCCGCGAGTGGCGGGCAGCAGGTTCTCGGCTGGCACCTCGCTAGCCGGGTCGATCGTCGCCAGATAGCGCGCGAATCCGCGCACCATCCCCAACCGCTGGCGCCATCGGTGCGGATGCGCGTCTTGCGGTTAGAGCGGCTGATCACCCAACGCAACGCCAGCCCCAGTACGATCGCCGCCTACCGCAACACGCTCAAGCTGCTCTTGCGCTTCGCGCAAACGCAGACGGGTAAACAGCCCAGCCAGCTGGACTTCACAGACCTCGACGCGCCGCTGATCGGCGCGTTCCTCACCCACCTCGAACACGAGCGCGGTAACGCGCCCAGGACCCGCAATGCCCGGCTGGCGGCGATCCACTCGCTGTTTCGTTACGCGGCTCTGCGCCACCCCGAGCACGCCGCAAGCATCGCACGAGTGATCGAGATCCCCGCCAAACGCCACGACCGCGCGCTGATCTCCTACCTCGATCTCGATGAGATCAAGGCGCTGCTCGCCGTGCCTGACCGCGACACGTGGCTCGGTCGCCGCGACCACGCCTTGCTGCTGACAGCGATCCAAACCGGGCTACGCGTCTCGGAACTCGTCGGACTACACGTCGGCGACGTCAGCCTCGGCGCCGGCGCGCACGTCCGCGTAATCGGCAAAGGCCGCAAGGAGCGCTGCACGACGCTCACCCACGAGACCGTGGACGTCCTGCGCGAATGGATGCGAGAACGCGACGGCCAGACCAACGAGCCGCTGTTCCCGACACGACGAGGCGGGCCACTCACCACCCGCGCGGTCGCGCTGCTACTCGACAAGCACGTCGCCACCGGCGCGATCGGATGCCCCTCACTCGCGCGCAAACGCGTCACCCCGCACGTCCTCCGACACACAAACGCAATGCTCCTGCGAGCCGAGAACACCGACATCCTCACAATCGCGCTGTGGCTCGGCCACGAGAGCACCAAATCCACCGAGATCTACCTCCACGCTGACAACAAGCTCAAACAGAAGGCAATCGAACGCGCCGCCCCGACAGGCACGCCACCCGGCAAATACCGGCCACCCGACACGCTCCTCGCATTCCTCGACCGCTTATAATTATCCGAACCGCGCGGCCAGCAGTAGCGAGCTAAACCCGGGAAAACGCGCATCGCGGCTCGCTCACTTCAGATAACGCGCGACTTCAGATAGAAGCGGAAGCGCCGGGGCACCCGCCGGTGACCGCTCGTTGTTGTCAATCTCGGGTGTCTCGTGCGGCCGAGCCGAGCGCTCGCGTTCGTGAGGATGGAGTAGCTCACAGCCGCAGGGAGATCGTTAACCGGTCACCGTGAGGTAGTCAGCATCGCGCGAGGTGATCTCGGTGGTAGCTCTCGCAACTCTCGCATTGTTTGCGTAGGCGGCACTCTGCTGACACCTCGGGCTCCTGGACGCGAGAGGACGCGCTGGTGACGGAACACCGCTCCTGGCCGTCAACGGCGGCTGTGATGCCGAGATCCCCGGCGACTTCTGTGACGACTGTTGTAGGCGCTTGCCGACGCTTGCTTGTGGCACGCCGAACACGCAGTGCGCGTCGGGTCGGGACTGCTTGGTTCGCTGGCTTTGCGGTCGCGGCCGCGCGGTCGCAGCCCTCCTCGGCGCCGCCACGTTCACGCTGCCGGTCGGTCAGGGAGTGGCAGCCCGACCAGCGTCAGCGCGGCCCTGCACCCACCTTCCCCCCACGGCTCGGTGGTTGCGGCCGACGGGATCCGGCTATGAGCCCCGTGCCGCGCTGCGACTTGACGCTCACGTGCCTGGAGATAGAGCGCCTCAGGCGCCATGTCCAAGCCCCCCGGCCAGACGATCGTCCGGGATCTCGATCATCTCAGCGACGATGTTAGGGAAGCGGGTCGATCGGCTCGAGCGGCTCGAGGTTGCGTCCACGCTCCCAATTGGCGAGCAGTTCGTCCCCGTGCAGCCCGACCCACTCGCGTACGAATCGCAGCGCCCGTGCTGGAAGCTCGCCGCCGAGCACCGTTCCATCGAAAGCGATCGACGCCCGATGACCCGCCTGCTCGGCATAGAGGTCGGATGATCGCGCTCCCGCCAGTACATCGTGATCACGATCCCGTAGAACGAGCTAATCCGCGGCATGACCTGATCGTTGCTGACCCTCCGGACAGGTCTGCGCCGACAATCGGAGTTCTCGTCGGCGCTATCGCATGATGCAGGCGCGGCGCTGGGAGTCCGCGGGCAGACATGAACGCCGCGTGAGCGGGCGAACAGCGTCTGACCCGACGCAGCGGTGACACCACGTAGCGTCCTTCACGCTTCACGCTGACGACCGTAGGCTGGCCGAGTTGGAGGCGGCGACCGCAGTGAGCGCGGCACTCGCTGCGGGTGAGACATCTCCGTCGAGGGCGTCCCGCTGCCCCTGATCCAGCGCCAGCTCGGACATTCGCACCTCTCGACGACCGGGACCTATCTGCAGGGGATCTCCTCAGAGAAGATCATCTCCACCGTTCACTCCCGGCGCGCGCCGATGATGCACGCCAGCACAGCGCCGGCCTCGACCTGTAGAGCACCTCGCGGGAGCGCTCGCGTCACGCGCTCACGCGCTCCCGCGACCCCAACGAGCCCGCCCCGGGTCAAGGGCGATCACTCCGGGCGTAAGCAACAGTCAGCCGCAACTGCTCAGGACGTGGCAAAGCGCAGGCTGGCTCCGGCGCCGTCGGAGTGCTGGATCGTCGCCAAAGCGCCCACACACAGGTCGAAGGCAGCGCCGGGGCGAAAGCAATAGCCGGCGCTGGTGACCGCCGCACCTGAATGCAGCCACGCGCGTCGTCGAACGCCGTCCTGCTGCACCACGCCTTCCGCAGCCACCCCGTGGCGTGACGCTTCGGTCGTCAAGCGGTCGTGGCCTAGCCCGTACCCAGTCTGCGGTCTCACGCTTAGCTACCTCAGGGGTTCATCTGCACGTGAACCCGCAGGAGTGTCGCTACGACGCAGTCTGGTCCTGGGCCGTCGACAGTTCGGGCGACGAGGACTCGCTCAGCCGAGTATCCGCTGGAAGCGGCGAGGTCGAGAATTCCTCAATCGGGTTGTTTCTGAGCTGGAGCTCGAGAGCAAGGACCAGGCCCCGCAGCGCGAGTTCGAACAGCCGTTTCGGATCGTGGGCGACCGCGGCCCGCTCAATGGACACGAGGCTCGGATATCGGTCGGCGGATAATTCCTGCTGGGCACTGACGTGCTCGGCTTCGCCGCCGCTGACATCGCCGCCTGGCGGCCGGCCGGCTTCGGTCAGGACGTGGCCGATCACCAGACGTCCGAGGCAGTCAACACCGTCGGCGGCCTGCTCCTCGGTGAACCCGGCGGCCAGGAGGGGTCGGGTGGCCGCTTCGACGAGGTCGAAGGCCGCTTCGGAGATCGGCGGCCGCGTTCCAACGAGCACGACCGCGTTGGCGTGCCTCAGCAGCGTTTGGCGAAACGCGCGGGCGAGCGCCCGGAAGCTGTCGTCCCATCGTCCGTTAGCGCGAGGGAGCTCGACTTCGCCGTAGACGCGTTCGGCCAGACCGTCGAAGAGCGCGGTCTTGTCGGGCAGGTAGTGATAAACGGTCATTGGGTCGACGCCCAGGTCGGCTCCGAGTCGTCGCATGGTCAGTCGCTCAAGTCCGTGTTCGTCGACGATCCGCAGTGCCGCAGTCAGGATCTGCGCGCGGGACGTGGTGGGAGCCGGGCCGGGCCGCCGGCGCGTGGCGCTGGATCGCGGGTCGGATCGCGGCTTGACAGGCATCACAAATCATTCTACAGTGTAGATCATTCTACGTTGTAGAACAAACCTCGCGGCTGTTCACGCAACGACAAGAAACACGACAACTCCCCCCATCCCGGGCGACATGGGCCGGGGGGCCGATCAGCGATACATCTCGGAGGTACCCATGAAGCTCTATTTGGATGACGCCGCGTACGACGGCCAGCTCCAGCGCAGCGTCGGGAAGGCCGACGCCGGCATGGCCAACGTCGGGGAGTGCCTGGTCATCGCTGAACACATCACCGCGGGTGATCGGGACAGCTGGTATCACGCGTGGTCGGATTTCGCAGCCGGCCTTGTTGCCCGAGGCGATGAGGCTCGCAAGGCGGGTCACACGGTCAGCGCTCGCAACGTGTATCTGCGAGCGGCCGAATATTTCCGCCAGGCGTTCTTCTTTAACCGCGAGGATCTCGACGCCGACAAGCTGCGCACCGCCTACTCCGCGAGCGTCGCTGCGTTCCGGTCCGCGCTGGAGTTATTTGAGCACCCGGGGCGGATGCTGACTGGCGCGATGTCGGGTTATCTGTTCACTCCGGCCGGGGCGGGTCCGTATCCGACGATGCTCCACATCAACGGTTACGACGGAACCGCCGAGGAGCTATACGCCTCGGCCCCGGCGGCGCTCGAACGCGGTTACGCGTTCGCCGCGATCGACGGCCCTGGTCAAGGAGGGATGCTGTACGACCAGCGCGTGCCCATGCGCCCGGACTGGGAAAACGTCGTGCCCGAAATGTTCGACATCCTGGCGGCCACGCCCGAAGTCGACGAGCAGCGCATCGTGCTCGTCGGTCGCTCCTTCGGCGGAGTGATCGCGCCCCGCGGCGCCGCCGGGGAGGATCGCCTCGCGGCGTTGATCGTCGACCCGGGCCAGTTCGACATGGGCCCAGCGCTGCTCGATCGACTCGGCCCGCTGGCCGACCACCTACACGACCCCGCCGCCCACGATCAGTTTCAACGACTGCTCGAGCAGCCCGGAATGAAAGCGCTCTTCGAGCCGCGGATGACAACCAACGGCGTGTCGACCGTCCGAGCGTACTGCCAGGACATGCTTCGCTACACCAATTCCGAGACAGTCACCCGGATCACCTGCCCGACATTCGTCACCGACAACGAAACCGACGTCGTATCCACCGGCCAAGGCCGAGTACTTTACGACCGCCTTACCTGTCCGAAGGAATTTCGTCTATTCACAAAGGCCGAGGGAGCCGAGGGCCACTGCGAAGGCATGGCACCGACCGTCTTCTGGGATGCCGCCTACAACTGGCTCGACACCCTCCTGGCCCGATAGCCGCGGGGACGTCGTCGCTCCCGAGCAGGGGTGCTCAACTAATACTAAGTCCTCACGCAACAATTACTCGGCCGTCGCCGCCCCATCTAACCAACGCCGGCAAGGACTTTTCGCAGCTCAGCGCGGCAGTTGTGCAGTTGTTCTTTCGTGAGCCCAATCCGCACGAGAGCGTTGAATGGGAACCCCCCGCTCTCCGGACCTGGCACCGGGCCTTGAGCGGGGCAGGCACAAAGGTCAGAGCCGACGTCGAGCCGCTCGTCACCACACTGGCCGCACTCCACCCCCACGCCCAAGCAAACCGGCTCGCCCATGAGCCGATCGGGCGCTGCGCCATCTCCCATTCACTACTGAAATCACGAGATAGGGGCAGTCTCGGGACCGTAATCACGACCCTCCAGACTTCCGCTCCCGGACACGACCGGTCATATCGAACTGACGTCGTCGACGACGACCGTCAGGTCTACCGAGCCGCGACCGCTAGGCTCCTTGGCCGTAGAGGCCGTGAAATTCAGGTCAAGTTTTCAAAGCACCCCTCGTCGGGCTGGGGCGGAGCCCCGTTAGGGCTACTCGAGGCGCCTGGACCGGAAGTGTGGGCTCGATATCTCCTTGGCGGATCGCGTCGCGCTCGTCGGTCTTGACCCGATCCGCGGGCGGCCGCTCGGTCTTGCTCGATGCGCACACCCCGATCTCGACCCCCGCCGCCAGAGCGCGGCGCGCCAGCCCCTAACCGGTCGGGCCCGCTCATACACCATCGGCACCGGCCGCGGGATCTCCCGCAGCATCGGCAGCAGCTCGTGCGGGCGACCAGCCACCCGCTTCGTAGTTACGTCGCCCGTGGCCTGGTCGACGACCGCGACCGTCGACTCACGCGCGTGCACGTCAAGACCGACCCAACGGATGCCGTCAGGCATGTCGGTACCTCCTCGTAGATGTGGCCCGCGTCGAAGCTGGAACCTTCGACGCGAACGTCAACCCCGCTACGCGGGGGTGCCGACTACTTTCGACTCCCAGCCAGCCGGCCCTCCATAGTGTCTATAGCGCTCGCCTGCCCGGCGGCGTCTCAGGTGCAAACGCAATCGCCAGCGCGGCGTCGAGTTCGGTGGGGTTGGCCGAGGTCGTGGCGGGGCGCTGCTGCTCCACGCCTGCCGCGGTCAGGCGCCCGTGTCTGCCCCTTCCGGCCGGGAGCGGTCGCATGCCCCTTCCGCTGAGACCGTCAGTTCGTCTCGATACCCAGACCAACGGAGCCCACTGACGGAGCCGGCGCTCCGGCGCGCCGAATCGCGGCCCCGGAGCTGCCGGCTTGTCTGGGTTCAGTCGCCGGGGGCGCCGGGATCCTTAACGTCCTCGATGACGTCCTTGGCCTTGTCGGCCATGCTCCCTTCTTGCGTAACGTCGTCCTTGACCTCCATCGCGTCCTCTTTCAGCGCGTCGGCGCCACCACGCTGTTCGACCACTTCCTTGGCCTTATCGCCGATGTCTTCGAGACCCATCTGCGTGCCCTTTCTGTAGATCGATTGAGCCCAACGGTCAGGCTACACCCTCAAATCGCATCCGTCGGCTACCACTGCCTCAGCGTGGCGGATGGCTCGGACCGCGCCCGGCTCGGCGCGCATGCCGCCGAGAACGGCGGGAGGGCTTGCGAGCGCTGCGCCGGTTCAGGTGGTCGGCGGGGCTGGCTGGCTCGGGGGCTGCCTGCCTGCGCGATGAAGCCGACAACGAGCAGAACGATGTCGCGCCGATAATCGCGCCGATAATCCCTCCGAAATCGAAGACGTCCGTGTCGCCGATCCCGAGCCCGACGGTAAAGATGAGGTAGCTTAGGGCGGCGCCCGCAAACCCAATCAGCAGCGAGATACCCCACAACTTCGGGCCAGACATCTTGCGAAAGACATCGCCCGGCGTCAGTACTCGAGCAACCACCCCAGCAACGAACGCGGTTAGTTAGTACAGCGCCAATCACTCGACTGACCTCCCAGGTTGAAAGACGACTAGGCCGGACATTAGCCACGGGCGGGTCGGCACGCCACCCCAAGAGGATTAATCACGCCGGCGCCCACGCCACGCATACCGACCACTGCTCACCGACACAGTCAGGAACGCCGGCCGCGCCACGAGCATCCGCGCCGCGGCTTCGCTTCCATTTGCGAACTCCACGCTCGCTGCCGCGGCGCTGATCCCTCGCATCAGCTTGACCATTACGCTCGCCTCCACGAGGCCAACCCGCATCCGCGAGTTCACCGAGCGTTGGCATCCCGGCGACCGTAACGGCGCACGCAGCCGTCCCGCTCGCCGCGTGCCTCAGTGCGAACAGGCCCGCCTGGTCTACTCCTCGACGATCTCGGCACTCGGCGCGGTCTCCTTGACGCGCTCCGCCGCCTCGCGAGCGTTGGACTTGGACGCGAAGCTCTCGCCTGAACTGGCCGTCGTCTGGCCGTTCGAGGCAACGAGCTTCCAGCGGTAATGGCCACCGGCGTCCCCGTAGATCACAAACTTCGCCATTGACATCTGCTCCTTCCCAATCAGAAAGACGTCGATCCTCGCTCCACTTTAACCCGAGTCGCTCTGCGCTTACTAGGCGTGCCACACCGTGCGTATCGAGAAGAGGATTTCGGCCCGACTGCCGCACCGCTTCCAGCAACGGCCCATCGCCCGCGCTAGGCGCGAGAAGCGATCGTCGCGGCCGAGCACTGCGGTTCGCCTAGCCCCGGCGAGCCTATGAGCGCCGACCCACGGTCGCGATCCTGCTTCGTTGTAGACCTCGCGGCTCGGCGCGAGCCGGCGCAGCACTCGAATCTCGGCGCTCCGCCGGCGAGCGCTTTCGCGATCTCGCGCGTGCAAAGCGTCGATCATCAACAAGCGCACCAGTCGCTCCGCGTCGCGCTGATCGGTCTTGATCCGATCCTGCGACGGGCGCTCGATCCACGTCCAGTCCGACCCAGCTGCGAATCTTCGCCATGGTCGGCACTCCTTCCGTATGGTGATGTCGGCGACGGCCGAGGTCGTAACCCTCGGCGCGTCCACCCAACCGCACGCCAGGCGCGTGGTGGGTGCCGGCCCTATCTTCGACAGCCGGCCGCCGATTCGTCCATATGGTGTGGCCGTCGGGTCGCTGCTCGTTTCCCCAGGCGAAGATCGCGCCGTCGAGGCCGCCTCGCGCGGCGTACTCCCATTCGGCCTCGGTTGGCAGCTCTTTGCTCGCCCACTCGGCGTAGGCCGCGGCGTCCGCGTAGGCGACGTGGGTGACGGGGTGATCCTTGCGCCGGGTGTTGTCGCTCTCGGGCCCCCAGGGGTGGCGCCAGCTCGCGCCGGGGACGTACGTCCACCATCGGCTTGGGTCATCGATTGGCACTGGGCCGGGGGTAGGGTGAAACACGGCTGACCCTGCGACCAGAAGCGATGGATCGGCGTCGGGGTAGTCGTCGGGGTTCGGTGGCCGCTCGGCGACTGTCAGATAGTCGGTCGCGTCAATGAATTGGGTGAACTGGTCGACGGTGACGGCGTCTCGGTCGATCGCGAAGTCACCGACCTCGATTTCGCGGACCGGGTCCTCCTCGGGGTAGAAGTCGACCGAGCCCATCCGGAACGTCCCCCCGGGGACCTCGACCATCTCGCTGCCCCGCATGCCGCGCGATCGTAGTAGACGTCCGCGGTCGCGTGGTCCTGCGCCGGAGGGGGAGCTCATCACGTGAGGCTTCGGCCGGCTAGCGCTGTGGCGCGTGCCGCGGGTGCGCAATGGCCGCGACGTTGGATAGAAACATTCATCCGATTCGGGTGATGGCAAATGGGCGCCGCGGATAAGTCTTCCTCCGGACATTGATCTGGTCGACGGTCGGCGTGGAAGCGAGGTGTCCGTGAGGAAAACGTTCAGGGGCGTCATCAAACGTCGACATTCGTGACTCGCGGCCGGACTGGACACCGTTTGAGGCTCCCAGGGCACCCGACGGGGCACCGAGCGTGCTGTATATCGTGCTCGACGATGTCGGGTTCTCGGCGATCGGCTGCTACGGCGGGCCGGTGCAGACGCCGAACGTCGATCGGATCGCCGCGCAGGGTGTGCGCTACACGCAATGGCACACGACGGCGCTGTGCTCGTCGACGCGATCGTGTTTGCTGACCGGGCGCAACCACACCCGCAACCGCATGGCCTGCATCACCGAGGCCGCCGTCGGCTTCCCGAACGCGAGCGGGACGGTGCCACCGGAGAACGGGATGCTGCCGGAGATCCTCGACCAGCTCGGCTGGAACACCTACATGACCGGCAAGTGGCATCTGTGCCCGACCGACGAGATGCACCTCGCCTCGACACGGCGCAACTGGCCCAGCGGCCGGGGCTTTGAGCGCTGGTGCGGATTTCTCGGCGCGGAGACCGATCAGTGGCATCCCGATCTCGTCTACGACAACCATCCCGTCGATCCCCGCGCCAGCCGGACGAGGGCTATCACCTCACCGAGGACTTAACCGACAATGCACTCGAGTTCATCAAGGACGCCGAGGCGGTCGCGCCAGAAAAGCCGTTCTCCTGTATCACGCGCCGGGCGCGTGTCACGCACCGCACCACGCACCACGATAGTGGATCGATCGGTACAAGGGCCGATTCGACGCCGGCTATGAGGCGATGCGCGAGCAGACACTCGCGCGCCAAAAGCAGCTCGGAATCGTTCCTCAAGACACGGGGTTGCCACCGCTCAACTCGATCGGCACCGACACTCGGACGGGCCCGGAGGGTCGGCCATTCCCGCCGCTTGACGTCACCCGCCCGTGGAATTCGCTTTCAGATGAGGAGAAGCGGTTGTTTGCGCGGATGGCGGAGGCGTACGCGGGGTTCCTCGCCCACGCCGATCACGAGATCGGACGGCTGGTCGGCTACCTCGACGAGACCGATCAGCTCGAGAACACGTTGATCGTGCTCGTCTCCGACAACGGTGCCAGTGGCGAGGGCGGACCGAACGGCTCGGTGAACGAGAACACGTTCTTTAGCGGGACCCCCGACGACATCGAGACCAACCTGGCGCTGCTCGACGATCTCGGTAGCGTGAAGACCTACAACCACTATCCGAACGGATGGGCGATGGCGTTCAACACGCCGTTCAAGATGTGGAAGCGCTACGAGTTCAACGGCGGCACGAGCGATCCGTGCATCATCTCCTGGCCGAAATCAATCAGTGCCCGGGGCGAGATCCGCCGCCAGTATCACCACGCGATCGAC
>Ga0335081_10020609_pt1 | contig 10663 bp, 9 predicted proteins | sample Lox_Sample_35_FD_206713 | JGI IMG/M metagenome (GOLD analysis project Ga0335081, IMG submission 206713) | Soil microbial communities from Loxahatchee National Wildlife Refuge, Florida, United States - Lox_Sample_3.5 | ecosystem: Environmental > Terrestrial > Soil > Wetlands | place: USA: Florida... | reverse complement strand
TTTTGCTTTCAGATGTGGTGTTGGCTTACTTAAAAATAATAAATAATTCAAAGGCCGGTGGCGAACTTAAAATTAGCGTTACGTAGCGTTGCAGGAACAGGGGCGCTTTACTTCCCTTCTTGGCGTCCCGTAAGCCCACGGGACCAAATTTTGCAAAAGGAGGCCTGGCAAAAGCTTATGTCGCCGCCGATTCAGGAGCGAAACCGAGAAGAGTGACGCAATTGCGAATTGAGAAAGATTTGATCCAAACGCCATCCCCCCGCGTCGCCTGTTTGTTGACCGGCTGTACGGCAAAGACGGAAACTGTCAGATATAGCGAAATTGTGTGGTCTATTTTCCATTATGGAAACAAGCCAGCGTCAGATTAGCAAGCGATATCTCAACAATTGCGATTTGATCCTTGATATTTTCAAGAACCACGTTAGATGGAATGGAATAAATAAGTCTTGCTTTTTATTGGTCCTGTGACGTGTTTGTGTTGACCCGCAGGTTGTCTAGATATCGGCACGCGCACCTGAAATATGCCTCGCATTTCAACTTCTCCCCACTGGTCCCCCAAGCTCCGCACCGCCACAGTTCAATGCCCCCACAACTAGCCATACACCAAACGGGTTAAAACTTCGACTCGAACTTTTGCTTCATGCTATTTGGAAACAAGGAAATGACAAAAACGATTTTGTAATACCGTTATGTTGAGATATTGAACGCTCGAAAATACGTTCCTCAAACCTGCCGAATCACCACCCATACCCGTTGATCTACCGGAAGTTCCGAATACTCCCGCGGGACTTCGTTTCGACTTGCTCAATTGTGCTTGGCGCAACCTATATCGCTCATGTGACCAGAACCCTATCACTGGAAAATTAAACGGGAAGATGAAGACGTGTTACATCCCCCGCCCAACGTATCCCCTTTCCATTTTCCCTATCACCGATGCTTCCCCCTCCGGTCCGAACCCGCCATATAAATCTGCTCAGTACCGCCCTTCTTCCCGGGCGGCGATTCGGTTGCACAACATTCAAAAGGGAGCAGACACCACATCCGAGTGGTATACATTCCCGATTTCACGCAGTACACCCTTCGAATCAGCACGATGACCTCAACAACGCCGGTCAACGGCCATCCAGCAGGCAAGATGACTCGTGAAGAACTCCACACTTTCGCCGACGACTTTTTAAAGTATATTAACACACCGGATGCGAATCCGGAACAACTGGCGAAAATGGTTGCGCCGGATGTTGCAACCCCGCTTTTCTATCCTGGAATGAGAAGCGGATATGAAGGTGTCAACGACATTCTTCAAAAACTTCATGGGGCATTGTCCGATTACTCGATGCAACTTGTGACTCCGATCATTGATGCGGATTCGCAGATTGTCGTGTATTTCGTGAAGAGTGTAGGGGTGCAAACGGGGTACTGTCCTCCGTGCGCAGAAGGGGCATGGTGTTAACTGACTTTTTAGAGAGTGGAGAGGGATGCCTGGGTCAGGGTCACCGTTTCATCATTATGGATTCTTGATGATGAGGGTTTGTAACACCGTGGCGGATCAGAAGCTGACTTGTGGGGTATAGATGGACGCTGCGACACGGTTGATCACTGAGATCAATCTTTTGCTCCAGGAGACGTTGTACTTGAAGCAAATCGGCGTAATTCCCTACGGATTCCAATAAATAAGAGAGTTGGAGTGGGAGGGTATAAGGAGATAAATGCAAATTACTCACAAAGGCATGAAGAGAAGGAAGAGGACTTGCAATCTACACTTTTCTATGTTTCCTCCTCACCAGAAAATGCTTCTTGAGTGGGCATCTTAGACTTGCAGCTTTGTATGCGTATTTTCACTTTTTACTAGGCCATTCACCCTGTTCGCGTTAGCAAAATATATATCAAATAACGGGGGGGATTTGGTACAATTCCGTCCGCGTTATCAACAGGAACCGCATAATACTCGGACAACTTTTTGACAACCGACGGATCTACTTTGAATTCCCGACTTATTCGATTGGGATCTCGGCCTTTTTGAAGGGATAGGATAATCTCCTTGATGTGAGCAATTTGTGCATGCGCCTTCAGTGAGACGGCCGTGTTTTCCATTTCTTCCTGTAAAGTCTGCGATATTCGTGCTCGATTTTGTAGGATGGCCGCTATCTCATTTTCAGCCTTAGCGTTAGAATGCGGGATTGTCGAATATAGAGAAAACCGGTTTAGCAGGTTTTAGTTCAGGATGTTGGACGGAGACAGGGCCCAGTTGTCGTAATCGCCTGGCTAATTGCGGGTCGAGGCCTTCTGGTGTCCCTGGTGGTCACCCACCAATCCCGGGGGAAAAGGGAACGAACCTCCAAGTTTTGCGGCATTGTCTGGAGGGTGATGGGGTCTTGAAGACGCCGGAAATGGTGGTCGAGGAGGAGGAGGACGTGTTGACACGGGGGAGGACTTTGCGATATTTAAGGGTGGTGGATAGTGTCTCGCTACTCTTTGGGCTTTGGACGCACTGCCGCCCATGGTCGTCGTTGTTGTCACCAGCGAAAGTGTGTCATCGAATTTCCAACCTTTCGTAGACGCGCCTTCTCCGGCTTCCTGCTTATCTAATCCCGAAGGGTTTCCCATGCGAAATTTGGACCCCCCACAAACTGCGCAGAATCACCCGCTTTCTTTATATTCTGTTTAAGTTTGATGTTCTCTATCCAACTCCGTTTTTATTTTTGAATTTGAGCCCTTGGTTGTGGAGAGATCGATAGGTGTCCGATCGGGTATGCAGATCATCTGCGGGTGATTTCTACAAACCGGGTAGAAACCACCCGCTATCTCTTAATTTTTAATTTTATTGCAGTCACTTTCTATCAGATAATACTTTGGATCTTCTATCTATTTCCTATTTCAGAGTTTAAAAATTGTGGGTAGTGAATGTACTATACTCTGGGCCGGTCTGCACTCCATCGAAATTCTAATTTCGACGGGGCATGCCATAACGAAATCTCTATATCTCCACAGCTATACAGTCACATTTAGAAATAAAAGCATATTTCAGTAGAGGACATCAAGGGCTTTCTAAGGTACCTTAAAAACACCAAAATTCCTGATTTGTTGGGGGTTTCCAAATTTCGCTCGTCGTATCCCTTCAGGAAGATAAGCAAGAGGCCGCTTCCAAGCATCGCCCTCAAAGAATGTGAGTCAGGTAGAACGTTTAGATATAGTTACTGGTCAAGCGAAGCAACTAAACGATCCAATGCCTCACAGACTTTAATTTTGAAGTTCTCGCCGACATCCTCTTCATCGATCCCAAATTCCCCATTCAAACAGAGCAGTGTGATGCTCACATACTCTTCCCCGACACTCCCGACCAACTCCTTCGCCATCTGAGTCCTGAACCACTGCAAGCGATCCGCAGACATTGCCTCAACTTCCAACCTCAAATCCCCATTTAACAAATGAAAACTTTGCATCCAGCCCAATTCCAATATTACGACTCCCAAAGCGTAATAATCGTACTTTCGTCGAAATCGGAAGTTCTCTTCTTCCTCACATTGCGGATGCTGGTAAAGACGATCTCGCCACTCCGGTGTGGCGGAGATTTGCTTTACGTGGGCTGTGGTTGGGTGGAATGTGGCGAGATCAAATCCCATGAGGTATGCGTCCGGTTGCGTAGTGGTGTGAATAAGAATGTTGTGGAGACCGACGGATTTATGAGAGTACCCAGCTTGGTGAATGGCATGCAGACCCCAAGCCACGGACGAGGCTACTCGTGCTTTATGTAACGTCGATTTGAGGAACTCGTGAGATGGATGGGTGGGGGTATGAATAACACTTTCGAGGGAGTCGAAATGACAATGTTGAATGGTAAGGGGGACTGCTGGACGAAAGATTAAAGAATATTCGGCGATTGAATCGTGTAGATACCCCACACAGGAGGGTATAGACTGTCTTGGGGCTTGATTGATGTCGTGGAGGCTTTGGACCGTATCACGGAGACGACCGCAATCTACCGGTCCGGTGAGGTTTGTCACCCAGTGAGACTCGATGATGATATATTCTTGTCGCGGGTAGATTGTGGCAAGATAGCGGCCGGGCCCGAGACTTGCATCACAGTTGTCCACTCGATGGACCTGAAATGACTCGACCTCCCAAAGCATTCCCTTATCGGCATCCTCTTGGGGCTCCCCGACGGCCGTTGCTGCATCGCGTCTTATTTCAGGAGAATGGCATTTCAACATTTTTCGAGATGACTTTGTTAAAGGCACGAGATAAATCGTTTATCTTGGTCCGTCCTTTGGGAGGTTTAAATGCACAGTGGAAGTTCGCGCAATATATACCTGACCTCTACATAAGTGTCATTTGTGACTGGTAATTGGTCGCGCGATAATATACTTGCAGCCAGCGCTTCCGGCAAAATGATTTCCCTTCATCTGACAATCGAAAAATTGTCACGCTGTGAGCAGTCTTTGCGGTTGCTGGTGAACGTACAGGTCAACCATCCAAACAAGAAAGTCAAACATCGATCGGATTGATACTTGTGACTATTGACTAGTATGACTATCACGCAATATCTCAAGTTTAGCTTGGGTTCCGTTTTTGAAATATCAGAAGATGGCTGTCTTCGTATCAAAGCCGCGACCCAACCTTTCATACTCTTTTGCCAACGCAGCAGGACGTTTGCCAAACCTTTTCAAATCTACCTTTTTCCCCGTAAATTCCCAAGGTCCGGCGAATTGACAATCAAACTGTCCATGGCACTCATGTTCCGAAGTAAATTTGATCCATCCCTTATTCGCCTCGTCAATGCAACAGAAATCATAATCCCCACTCGAGAGCCCACGAAATCGAAATGACCTCTTCACATTTAACCACCGTTTCCTCTCGAGCTTCTTGCATCCCCATTCAATCCCCATGACACCCTCTATGATGACAAGTTGATCAAAGGAACACCATGAATGAGTGTCGTTTTCGAGAGGGGGGTGGATAATCCAGGTCATGCCCTGTTCGGCGTTCTCGTGGTCAGGCCATTCGTTGAGGATGCCAGGGCAATCAATTTGCCAGGTACCGAAGGGATCTTTTCCGCCGCCGTTTTTGGTAAGAAGAAGCAAAGAATGGTCTCGATTCGTTTTTGCTAATGTTCGGTTGCGGATGTTCTCGGCGCGTTTGTTCCGTCTCTCTAGCCATTGTTCCATCGTCGAATTTCCGATATCTGTGGGGCAAAATCTGTTGATAACGTAGGAATCGTCAGGCGTCAAAACGGAGTCGTCGTCATCATCGCTGTCCTCGCTCGACATTTCTTCGAGATTATCCCGGTGCAAGTATATTTTATTCAATTGGTTTTCCAGCCTTTTCAGTTCCGAGGGGACTTCGAGCGCCCCGCATTGAACCGCGGCTTCCAGTACTGCTTGCAGGTTGCCGATGGTCCACTTGTCGCACTTCAAGCCGTATAGCCGGACTTGTGCTTCCCACCATGACTTTGGGTGTTTCTCCACTTTGCCCGAGGCTTTCTGCGTGCGCGGTCCTTTGTTGTCAGTGTTGCCGGGTAAAGCTCGTTTAATGTCGTCGGACAATGCGCGTTTGTGGCCGGCGACCATCAACCCGTCGCCACGGCATTCGAATTTCCGGTACTTCAAAAGTTCGCGTTTTGTCATGTTGTCATGTAGCAACACGTCAGTTGATCCCGCGTAAACACACGGGTGGCTGAACGCGGATCCCCCCCCTACTTCCTGTGCAAATCAAAAATCACCGGGCAAATTTCAGCGGCATAAAATTTGCCAACGGTAAACCGGAATAGGGGTTAGTAGGTGCAGCAACAACGCGGAATTCTCTGTTGACCATTGTTGCACAATTCAATTTCACGACATCTTGCCGGCATGAGATGGCAAATTTTTGTTACCTATCCCACTGTGGTACGGATTCTGGCGCTTGTAATTAAACTCCGCACTTGATTGTTGTTGTATGTGATAATCTCGCAGCAAGGATGAACCTTGTTTCGCCCCCCACCGCGGGCGTGTTGAGCTGTCGAACATCGATTTGATTATCGATCGACGTCAAAAAAGGGGCCGCATTTTTGGGGTCAGCTGACAGGGTCCGAACCTAAAATGGCAGTCAGCTGGTGTAAGCCTGTCCCCAAACGGGAAAGAGGATCAAACCACGGGGACACTCTGGCCAACGAGCGAGCAGCGGGCGGATCGACTCGCACGAAGGTATCCGCAAAGTACGACCAGGGAGCATCACCACGGGCCGCAGCCTGGCAAACCGAACGCTCTCGTCGTCGGCCATAAGCTCCATCTCAATCATCACAAACGCGAATTAGATCCCGCCACCCGCCCAGCTGAAACGGACCCTGTTCTCTCGTCTGTACGACTAGCGACTTTGGCGTCTCTCGATCGTCGACCCCGTCCCCGCCTTTCCTTCAACACTCCCCCGTCCGCCCAGCGATCCGCGTAGATCCTACCCACACTCGTTGCACCATCCCGTACATGCTGTCACGCCCTCTATCCTCTCTCGGGATCGTTTGACAGGTATGATGATGTCCTCATTCTTGGTTGCACAGGGGACTGACCCGTCGGTCAGTCGAAGGAATAAGCGGGGTTAGCCTTATCTCTACCTGACTCATTCGTCGTATCAATCTACTTGCGCTCCTTGAGTATAATTAGCCAACCCTCAGATTGCTTCGAGTTCGACCTTTCGTAGGATGGGTAACCAATCTTCCAAGGGGAGAGATGGCCTCGAGTCATTGCCCTCATTTTCTCGAAGCGACACACAGGGAAGCACGAGGAGTTTCAGTTCGCTCCGCAAGAAAATAAAGGGCGGAGGCGGCGACCAAAGTGAAACAAATTCAATACACGGTAGTTTTCGAAGCGAGCGATCTGAACGGTATGTTCCCGCCCCGGCCATCGACCCGTTCGCTCGGCCGTCCGAAGGTTGGAGCCGAGGTTAATTTGTGAAACTATAGGGGATCATTACACGATGGAACACCTGGTGTCGATGACGATGCAACATCGGCACCACAACCACCGCCGACTCCACCCCATGCCTCGCCCATGAAGGGGAAGAGCTGTCGTAGCCCACCCAATGCGTCGGCTCTCTCGCCGCTGGCAACAAGTGGTGATGCCCCGCATGCCCCCAACAGCCATCCAAACGCCGCTCTGGATACCTTGATACCCGTCAACATCGAGTCCATTCTTATCAAATCACCACCATCAGATAGTGCATATCCAACCGGTGCCAGTGACCTACCTAAATCGCCAACCTTTTCCCCTGAAGGTGCCTCGCCCGCGGCACAAGGAAGTATGAGTCCGTTCAGCACTTTAGCTATGAATTCCCTTGCACCGGCTGGATTAGACGAGATCATCCAACGACTACTAACTACCGCGTATTCTGCAAAGATCACAAAGAATTTCTGTCTTCGAACGCATGAAATTACGGCTCTATGTCAAGGTTGTTTCTCTCTTTCTGCATCGATTCTGATGGTAGCCGCTCGAGAATTATTTATGTCTCAACCTACTCTTATCGAGCTGATTCCGCCGGTTAAGATTGTCGGAGACGTCCATGGCCAATTCGGAGATTTAATTAGATTATTCGAGATGTGCGGGTGGCCTCCAAAAGCAAATTATCTATTCCTGGGCGATTATGTTGATAGAGGTGGCCCACTCTTTGTCCCAATCGAAGCTAATGCTTATGCAGGTCGACAAAGCCTAGAAACAGTATGTCTTTTATTCGCTCTCAAACTTCGATGGCCTGAAAATTTCTTCCTCCTCCGTGGAAATCACGAATGCGCAAATGTTACAAGAGGTGCTCCCATTACACTACGACTTCTTCGATATTAATCTTTTCCATAGTCTACGGTTTCTACGACGAATGCAAGCGACGTACGACTCTCAAAATTTGGAAAACATTCATCGACGTCTTCAACTGCCTCCCCATAGCTTCCATCGTAGCCGGAAAAATCTTCTGTGTCCACGGCGGTCTCTCGCCGAGTTTAACACACATGGACGACATCCGGAAAATCTCCCGACCGACCGACGTGCCAGACTACGGTTTGCTCAACGATCTCCTGTGGTCGGACCCGGCAGACACCGAAGCCGACTGGGAAGACAACGAGCGTGGCGTTTCCTATACCTTTGGCCGCAACGTAATCAACGAATTCTTAGAAAGACACGACTTTGACCTGGTTTGTCGAGCTCACATGGTCGTTGAAGATGGATATGAATTCTTTAATGAGAGGACTTTGGTTACGGTATTTTCGGCGCCCAATTATTGTGGGGAGTTTGATAATTGGGGGGCTGTGATGAGTGTGAATGAGGAATTGTTGTGTAGTTTTGAGTTGTTGAAACCGTTGGATGCAAGTGGGGTCAAGGCTGCGCTACGGCAGAGCAAGAAGAATGGGGCGCTAGGAGTCGCGCAGTCGCCGCCTGCGATGCCTGTTGCGCAGTCTGTTCCATGACCGTGCAATGTAGGATAACATTACATGTAAGTGATGCGAGCTGGATTTGAATTGGTATGATTAAATAACCGCTGCTTGCCTTTAGTTGTGCAATCAAGTATTCCCGCCGCGTGCCGCCACGTGAGGGGTTCGAGTTGTGATGTGACCACGACTCGCCCTTGCACGAACCTGAACATGGAAATGGAGGATCCGCCTTCCCCATTCGAGCGAATCATTATCCTTATCGATCTGGATTTCTTCTATGGCATCGGCCCTCACCGTAACGATCATCTGACCATCTTTCAGGCCAAGTCGAACAAGTTCGGGATCCGCGGTTGCAGGGTCTTCCCTTCGTCATCAAACAGAAAGGAATCGTAGCAACGGCATCATACCCTGCGCGACGCCTAGGAATAAAGAAACTTCAGTCATATGCAGACGCCAAAAGACTTGTGCCGGATTTAATCACTATCAATGGAGAGGTCGGTCATTCGTTTTTCAATTAATAAATTGCAGGACCTTACCCCTTACCGACTTGCCAGTAAAGACATCCGCGAGTTTGTGACTTCCTTGGTTTGGGGAGGGAAAGTAGAGAAGCTCGGTATGCATGTGGTGGGCATTGCTCTAATGAGCAGGTCTGGACGAGCTATTCCTCGATGTGACGGATCAAATCAATGCTCATCTACAGTCACTGCTTCCTCTCCGACCCCATACGGGATCAGAGCAAACATTCCACATTGACCCTCCCAATGCCCAATCCCCAAGGACTTTTACGTATGCCTATGGATCACACACGGGGTTTCTTGAACCTGCGTGCGATATCAAACCCTCGCCATCAAACCTCTCGTATCCTGTGCTCCAGCTCTGTGTCGCCTCGCACTTCGCGCAATATATTCGAGTTGCACTTTTTTCTGCCCTCGGCTATACAACTTCAGCAGGGATCGGATCCACTAAACTCGTCGCAAAACTCCTCTCCGATCTCCATAAACCGGCTTTACAATCCGTCCAAAATCCCTATGCCACTGAGGAGAAACGTCAAGAGTGGTTCGACAATTTCAAAGTTGAAAAATTATGTGGGTTTGGCTTTCGGACAGGATGGATTCTGCGCCATTATATTTTCGGGGAGCCAATGCCGCCGAAGGGAGAGTATGGAGATCCCGATAAAGTAAACGGAACGTTTTTCGAGGAGACAACAATACCGGACGGTGAAGCCATGTCTTTCGCGGATGGCCAACCGAATAAAGGAGCCGTGACAGCGGATCTGACGGTTGGAAAAGTGCGCACTTCAACAACTCCACAGGACTTTCACGCTTGGTTTGGAGGACGTCTTGGACCAAGGTTATGGGGACTATTGCACGGCGTCGACGACGCGGAGGTGATTCCGACGCCTGCCTTTCCGAAACAGATATCTGTTGAGGACTCGTATCCGGACAATCACTCGATGACAACTTTATTAAATGGCGTGGCGACCTTGACTAGATCCCTTGTAAGAAGATTGGATTTGGAATTGAAAGAGGGTGACGCATATGTTCGGTTTCCAAAGACGTTGAGGTTGACCATGCGGAATGGATGGCAGGGATCACGCGAGTCGAAATCGACGCGGATGCCAGTTGAGTTGATTGACATGACCTTGTTGGTCGAAAAGAGGGTTGAGATGGTCGGGCGTGCTACCGGCTCACTTGCGAGAGCCATGGTCGCAGGATGGTCGCCAGGTTGGAAGGTAGGGATTATCAATGTCGCTGCAGCAGATCTCTCGGAGCAAATGCCCGGACGAGGGATCCAAGGACTCCTGGATAAACCCCGCCTAGAGGAAGAGATCGACTGGGACATAATCAAAGAATTGCCTGAGGACATCCGCATCGAAGTAATGAAGCGTTATCATCTGTCACCCGAAAAGCTGAACGCCGTGCCAATAACGAAGAAACATGCACAGACGGAAATGGATGAGGAAGATGATTGGGATGACGGAGATGATGAGGATGAGGAAGATAGCAAGGCAACCTGCAATATCTGCGGATTCAAAATCTTTGTATGGATGTCGGATGCACACGCCAGATACCATGATTCCCTCGTACAGCACTCAATCTCAAAGTCTTAAGTCTGAATACCAATATCATTGTCAAATTGCTTCAATCCTGCCGACCGATGATCCTCGTTGCTGCTTCCAGGTGCCGAGAAATCGTGAAGAACGCTCGAGAGAAGGGCCTTTCCATGTTGGTATTTCACCTTAGGGAATGACTCCACAAGCCCTTAAATCTTTTGATCTCT
>Ga0335081_10020608_pt1 | contig 10663 bp, 8 predicted proteins | sample Lox_Sample_35_FD_206713 | JGI IMG/M metagenome (GOLD analysis project Ga0335081, IMG submission 206713) | Soil microbial communities from Loxahatchee National Wildlife Refuge, Florida, United States - Lox_Sample_3.5 | ecosystem: Environmental > Terrestrial > Soil > Wetlands | place: USA: Florida... | reverse complement strand
CACGGACGCCAGCGCGTTCGGGTCGGTCGGGTCGACTCGCCTTGCCGCGGCGAGCTCGGCGGCCCGGCGGCGGCGTTGTCGCCTGCGGTTCCACAGGACGAGCGCCACCGAGCCGACCGCCACGATCGCCAGCGCGATCAGCAGCGACGACCACGCCAGGCCCTTGCCCTTGCCGCTTGTCGCCGCGTTCAGGCCGTTGGCGGCCGCCAACGCCGCCCCGGCCCAGTCGTTGTTGCGCAGCGCCGGCTCGATCTTGTTGCGTCGCAAGTCGTCCACCTGCTGGGAGGCGATGCCGCCGACCGACGACGGCACCTCGAACGCGTAGGCCCGGTCCTTGGTGGCGACGGCCAGCAGCGCGTCGAAGTTGCCCAAGTCGCTGGTGCTCATCGTGTTCCGCGACCAGCTCACCGCGTTCTGACCCGAGAAGGTGTCTACGTAGACCACCCACAGCCGGATCTTGCGGTCGTTGTAGAGCGTGTTGACGGCGGACTCGACCTGGGTCCGTTGGCCGATGGTGAGCGCGCCGGCGTTGTCGGTGACTTGGCCCGCCAGCCGGAACGGCGGCTGCGCGGCCGCCCCGGGTATGACGAGAAAACCGGCCGTGAGGAGCGCGGCGAGTAGGCCGAGAAGTCGGGCGATGCGCATGATCGTCAATCTAGTTCGATTCGCCCGCCGTTGGGGCTCAGTGGGTTCGGCGGCTTCCGCGGGTTGGCGAGTTTGGCGGCTTCGGGCGGTCTCCGCGGGTCCAGCGGCGAGGAGTGCTGGCAGACTGTGCGACAGTGGCCACGAATCACCGGTATGGCGCGCACGACCGCGAGCGGATGGTCGTCGAGGCGCCCAAAGGCGCCGCGCTGCCCGGCGCCGGTGCGGAGCATCGCACCGATTTCTCCCGGGACCGCGCCCGGGTGCTCCACAGCGCGGCGCTGCGCAGGCTGGCCGACAAGACCCAGGTCGTCGGGCCGCGGGAAAGCGAGACGCCGCGCACCCGGCTAACCCACTCGCTGGAGGTCGCGCAGATCGGCCGCGGCATGGCGGTCGGGTTGGGCTGCGATCCCGACCTGGTCGACATGGCGGGACTGGCCCACGACATCGGGCACCCGCCTTACGGGCACAACGGTGAACGCGCGCTGGACGAACTCGCCGCCTCGTACGGCGGCTTCGAAGGCAATGCGCAGAACCTCCGGATCCTGACCCGGCTGGAGCCGAAAGTCGTTGACTCTCACGGTGTCAGTTACGGCCTCAACCTGACCCGTGCGGCGCTGGACGCGGTGACGAAATACCCGTGGCTGCGGGGGGCGGGCCCCGGCAAGTTCGGGGCGTACGCCGACGACGCGGCGGTGCTGGACTGGGTGCGCGACGGCGCCCCTTCCCCGCGGCCGTGCCTGGAAGCGCAGGTGATGGACTGGGCCGACGACGTCGCGTACTCGGTGCACGACGTCGAGGACGGCGTGATCTCCGGCCACGTCGACCTGCGGGTGCTCGCCGACGACGATGCCGCCGCGACGCTGGGGAGGCTCGGCGCGAGCGCCTTCGGGTACGTGGCCGACGACCTCGTCGCGGCCGCCGGCCGGCTGTCCCGGTTGCCGGTCGTGGCCGCCGTGGGCAAGTACGACGGCACCCTGGCCGCCTCGGCCGCGCTGAAGCGGCTGACCAGTGAGCTGGTCGGGCGGTTCGCGTCCGCGGCGATCGCAGCGACGCGTGCCGGCGCGGGCGTCAGGCCGCTGACTCGGTTCGACACCGACCTGCAGGTGCCGGAGTTGGTGCGGGCGGAGGTCGCGCTGCTGAAGGTGTTGGCGTTGCAGTTCATCATGTCCGACCCGCGGCATTTGCGGCTGCAGGCTCGGCAGCGCGATTTCGTGAAGGCCGTCGCGGCCTGGCTGCTGGCCGGCGCCCCGGCGACGCTCGACCCGCTGTTCGCGCCCGCGTTCAACGCCGCCAGGGATGACGGGCAGCGGCTGCGGGTGATCATCGACCAGATCGCGTCGTTCACCGAGGGTCGTTTGGAGCGGCTGGAACCGGCGTTAACGTGACAGCGGGGGGCGGCGGGCGCTCTAAACTGAGTCGGTGCCCGGCCGCATCCCCGATCGCGACATCGCGGCCATCCGCGAACGCATCCGCATCGAGGAAGTCGTCGGCGACTACGTCCAGTTGCGCCGCGCCGGAGCCGATTCGCTGAAGGGGCTCTGCCCATTCCACGACGAAAAATCGCCGTCGTTCCACGTCCGGCCCAACCACGGCCACTTCCACTGCTTCGGCTGCGGCGAGGGCGGCGACGTGTACGCGTTCGTGCAGAAGATCGAACACGTCAGCTTCGTGGAGGCCGTCGAGCGGCTGGCGGACCGGATCGGCTACACGGTCACCTACAGCGGCGGCGGCACCGCTGTGGCACGTGATCGGGGCAGCCGCAGCCGGCTGATCGCGGCCAATATGGCCGCCGCCGAGTTCTATGCTTCGGCGCTGGAATCCGAGGAGGCCGCGCCCGCGCGCCAGTACCTGATCTCGCGCAACTTCGACGCCGACGCTTCGCGGCACTTCGGCTGCGGGTTCGCGCCGTCGGGCTGGGACACTTTGACGAAGTACTTGCTGCGCAAGGGTTTCGAATACAAGGAATTGGAGGCGGCGGGGCTCTCGCGAGAGGGCCGCCGCGGCCCGATGGACCGTTTCCACCGCCGGCTGCTGTGGCCGATCCGGGCCAGCAGCGGCGAGGTGATCGGCTTCGGGGCGCGCCGGATCTTCGACGACGACCCGATGGAAGCCAAGTACGTCAACACCCCCGAGACGGTGCTGTACAAGAAATCGTCCGTGCTGTTCGGCATCGACCTGGCCAAGCGCGACATCGCCAAGGGGCATCAGGCCGTCGTCGTGGAGGGCTACACCGACGTGATGGCGATGCACCTGGCCGGCGTCACCACCGCGGTGGCATCGTGCGGCACCGCGTTCGGCGACGAACACCTGGCGATGCTGCGCCGGCTCATGATGGACGACAGCTTCTTTCGCGGCGAGCTGATCTACGTGTTCGACGGTGACGAGGCGGGTCGCGCCGCCGCTTTGAAGGCGTTCGACGGTGAGCAAAACCTGGCCGGCCAGTCGTTCGTCGCGGTCGCCGCCGACGGGATGGACCCCTGCGACCTGCGGCTGAAGGCCGGTGACGGCGCTTTGCGCGACCTGGTCGCCCGCCGGACCCCGTTGTTCGAGTTCGCCATCAGGACCGCTCTGGCGGAGATGGACCTGGACACCGCCGAGGGCCGGGTGAGCGCGCTGCGGCGCTGCGTGCCCATGGTGGCCCGGATCAAAGACGCGACGCTGCGCGACGAGTACGCCCGCCAGCTTTCCGGCTGGGTCGGGTGGGACGACGTGGCCCAGGTGATCGGCCGGGCGCGGGAGGAGGCCTTTCGGCGCGGTGGGCTGAGCAGGCGTGAGGAGCGGCGCGCCGCGGCGGAGCGGCGCGCGGGGGTGGGGCGCGCGGGGGCGCCGGCTCGGCCGGTTTCGGGCTGTGCGGAGGACGCTGTGGCTCGGCCCGACCCGCGGGACCCGACGCTGTGGCCGCAGCGTGAGGCGCTCAAATCGGCGCTGCAATACCCGGCGCTGGCCGGCCCCGTTTTCGACGCGCTGACGGTGAAGAACTTCACCCATCCGGGTTACGCCGCCGTGCGAACGGCGATCGCCGCGGCCGGCGGGACCGCTCGCGGCGTCACCGGCGCGGAGTGGATCGAGGCGGTGCGCTCGTCGTCTGGTGCGGCCGCGGGTCTGGTGACCGAGCTGGGGGTGGAGGCGATCCGCGTCGACGACGACGACAAGCTGCCCCGCTACATCGGCGGGGTGCTGGCCCGGCTGCAAGAGGTCTGGGTGGGACGGCAGATCGCCGAGGTGAAGTCCAAGCTGCAGCGGATGTCGCCGGTCGAGCAGGGCGACGAGTACCACTCGTTGTTCGGGGACCTGGTCGCGATGGAGGCCTACCGCCGCAGCTTGCTCGAGCAGGCAAGCGGAGACGGAAACGACCTGACCGCGTAGGGTGTCCCGTCGGTCGCCGGGCCGACCGACAACGGCGGCCCTGGCATCAGCACCAGCCCGCTGTTCCCGGGTCAGACCTTCAACATTCCCTGGGGCCGTAGCTCGTCTTACCTACTCACCTGCGCGCCCGCGGTGCCTGGGGCTGCAGCACCGTGGTCTTGCCGTCGATCTCGGTCAGCGTGACCATCGGCGGGTCGGGCGAAACCCGGTCCGCGATCTTGCGACGGCCGGCATCGATCATCGACCTGGCGGCGGGACTGCCGGTCATGGCCTTGTAGGTGGCGACGATCTGCTCATACCGACGCCGGCCGGCCTTCGCGCCCAACACGTAACCCAGCGCCAGCACGACGACATACCGGATCACAGCGGTACCTCCAACACGATTGAAGCGGTGTCTCCATCCTGCCTGACTCCGGTGGCTGCGGCTGTCGGGGCAGGCGGGTCTTGGCGTTGGGCCGGTCCCGTACGCTAGAGTCTGCCGTCGTCGCGCAGTCCCCTGTAGCTCAACTGGCAGAGCATTCGGCTGTTAACCGAAGGGTTGAAGGTTCGAGTCCTTCCGGGGGAGCAGGTCAGAGGCCCTTTTCAGATCCGCTCCGCAGGGCCGGTGCTCGAGATCGTCGAGACCGGAGCCCGAAGGTTCTTGAAGACTTCACCGGGTGAGGAGTTGACTTTTCAGGGGGGCCGCCGGGTGGCCTCGCCGCCCGAGGGGTCTTGTTGCCGCCGAGCCCGGTGCGGCAAGGAACCGTTGTCATCAAATCCACAAATCCACTCCAGGAGTGGCGATGAGAATGAGCAAGACAGGGGCGAAAACGATCGCCGGTGTGATCGGGTTTGCCGCCGTCGGGGTCGGGGCAGGCCTCGGGCTTGCGCACGCGACACCGGCGGTAACGGTGGGACCGATGCCACAAGCGCCCATGACAGCGACGACAACTCCGACGACAACGCCGCCACCGCGATCACCGACGACGACGCCGCCACCGGCAACGCGATCACCGACGACAACAACGCCGACAAGCCATTACTGATAGCCGGTTGTGGATCTGACGCCGTTTCGGTCGGCTCGGACGCAACACCTCGGCCCACCCTGCGGCCATCGGCGTCAAGATTCTTCGGTAGCTAACTGCCCGCCAGAACGGCCACCCTGCTCGAATGCGGCTGTGGCTGTAATGCGCCGCCGCCAGCTCCCGTGTTGCGTGCTCAGCGGCCCAGCCGCGGTGTGGTAGACCCGCGTGCTTCCCAGTTGAGCGGAGCGGCGTGGGTCTGGTCAGGCAAGACCAGACCGGTTGACTTTGTGCCAACTACGCTGAAGCAATGCCCGAGGTGACGGTCCGCCATCGGCTCAGGGCGTGGTGGTACGCGCTGCGCACCACCAACCCGCCGCCGGACGGGCCGACCGACACGATTACCCGCTGGATCGTGGTCAGCCGGGCGGCGGTCCTGCCGATGACCTTGGTCTCCGGGCTCGTCGCGGCGCTGCTGGCCGTCGGCAAGCCCGGCCTGGACTGGCGCTGGCTCGTCCTGGCGGTGGCGGGAATCGTGCTGGCGCACATCGCAAACAACTTGATGAACGACCTGTTCGACACGCAGACCGGTACGGACAGCGCTACCTATCCCCGCGCACTGTACGCGCCGCACCCGGTGTTGGGCGGGCTCGTGAGCCGCCGGACGCTTGTCGTGGCCATCCTCACCGTCAACCTCGTCGATCTGGCGATCCTGATCGTGCTCACGGTTGCTCGCGGCTGGCCGGTGGTGGCGTTCGCGCTTGCCGGCTTCCTGCTGAGTGTGGCTTACACGGCGCCGCCGCTGCGCCTCAAGAAGCGTGGGCTCGGCGAGCCCGACGTGTTCCTGGTATGGGGTCCGCTGATGGTGTGCGGAACCTATTACTCCGCCGTCGGCACGGTCGGGTGGAACGTGGCGCTGGCGTCGCTGCCGTACGGGCTTTTGTGCACGACGGTGCTGATGGGTAAGCACATCGACAAGATTCCCTACGATGCGCCGCTGGGCATCCGAACGCTGCCCGTGATTCTCGGGGAGGCCCGCGCCCGCACCGTGACACTGGCCATGATGGTGGGGTTCTACGTGCTGGTCGCCGGGGCGGTGCTGGCCGGGGCGATGCCGTGGCCGGCCCTGATCGTCGTCGCGGCGGTGCCGCGACTGGTGAAGGTGTGGCCGTATTTCCGTCGCCCGGCGCCCGATGAGCCGCCGCCCCGATATCCGGTGTGGCCGTTGTGGTATGCCGCGCTGGCCTGGGTGCACGTGCGTCAGGCCGGCGCATTGCTCGTCGTCGGTCTTGCGATCGGCGCCGTGCTACGCGCCGTCTGACGGCGCCGACGGCCACCCGCCTGCGGCTGGGCCTCACGTCACCGGTGCCGAGCTGAGACCATCCCCGGGATTTGGTGCTAATCCGTTGTGGCTTTGGTGGCAATCGTCGTGGCCACGACTTTTGGGTGGATCATTGAGGTGAGGCTCTACAGCCTCTGGAGAACCAACCATGTTGCACAAGCCGAGATACTTCGCACCGCTGCTCGTCGCTGCGGGGGCCGTCCTATCGATCGCCATCGCGCCCATCGCGCCCGCCGACCCGGTCTGGCCGGTAGGCGGCGGCGAACCGGCAGACTCCACCATCGAAGACCTGGAAGCCCAGGGCTACGACGTCGAGATCAACTGGGTCACCGGTTATCCCACCGTCCCGCTAGACGAGTGCTGGGTCGACGCGATCCACAACCCTAATCACGATGGGGCCAGCGAAACGACACTCTCGACCGTCTACGTCGACATAGGGTGCCCGAGTAACAACATCGACTAAGCGGGGTGTTTGGTCCCCAATGGGGTTTTCCGGGCGTTGTCGGCGGGTGGTGGCCGCATTTCTGATGCTGGGGCTCATCGCCGCCGGATGTGGCTGGAAGCCGGGCTCGCCGCGGGCCACCCCGGACACCTGCTCACCGTCCGACGGACCGGCGGCCGACACGGTGTCGGCGGCGATCGGGACGCTGCCGCTAGCGGGCGTCGGCACGTCGTGGCACCAGGTCGCCCAGGGGCACACCAGCGACTGCCGGCTCTACTGGGTGCAGGTGCGCGCCGGCAACGCGATGGACGCGCTGCAACACCTGCTGTTCTTCGACCACAACACCTTCGTCAGCACCGCCACGCCCAACCCGCGGCCCTACACCACCGTCGTCCGGTCCGGCAAGGACACCGTCATGATCCAGTACCAGTGGCAGCAGGCCGACGATCAGCCCAACCGGCCCACCGGCATCGGCACGGTGCGCTACGAGCTCGGCCCCGACGGCAAGCTGAAGGCCCTGGACCCGCTTCCGGGCTAGCCGCAGGCCGTCACGCTCGGCGAAGTGGATGTCAGTCGTCCTGGCCGATCCGCTCCGGGTGCAGCATCGGCACATCCCGCAACTGCTCAGGGATTCCGAAACCGTCGACCAGCGCCTGCGCATAAGGCTGCAGCCTCCGGCAGCGCTCGTTGATCCCGCGCGTCACCGCCTTCGCGCGTTCCGTCGACAGATACCGGTGCTCGATATACCACGCCTTGTCGTCCTCGATCACCGACAACGCATAGAGATCGCACACCATGTTCAGCACGCGCAGGGTTTCCTCGTCCTTGCGGGTCTCCTCGGCGTCCTGACAAGAGGCGATCCCGGCTACGAAGGCCTCCAAGATGACGCGGTCGATGTGGGCGGTGGCCGCGTGCAGCACATGGTCCTGCACCTCGTTGAACGCGTCCAACGCGTCCATCTCCCTCGACCGGCTCTGCAACCGGCGGGCCACCGTCGACAGCAGATACTCCTCGCGGTCCTCGAACATCTTCACCTGGGTGCCGCGGTTGAAGAGGCTGCCCTCTTCCTCGTTGTCCTGGCGCGTGTCAACGAGAGTCTGCATGATGGCTTGCGCCGCAGTTCGTTTCATCACACGGTCACCGACCATGTTCGCAGCGAAACGTACCCACTCAGCCGGGCTCATTCCCTTGACGTCGTCGGCGTACGCGGTCAGCAGCTCCTTGGCCACCAGCTGCATCAGCACGTGGTTGTCGCCCTCGAACGTGGTGAACACGTCGGCGTCGCCGCGCAGTGCGATCAGCCGGTTCTCGGCCAGATAGCCCGCGCCGCCGCAGGCCTCACGCGCCTCCTGGATGGCGCGGGTGGCATGCCAGGTGTTGGCCGCCTTCAGCCCGGCCGCCCGCGACTCCAGCTCACGCTGCTCCTCGGGGTCGGGTGTCTCGGGGGTCTGGACCTCGTGGAGTTTGGCCACGAGTTCGTTCTGGGCGAACTGCAGCGCATACGACTGGGCGATCAGCGGCAGCAGCCGGCGCTGATGCACCAGGTAATCCATCAGCAGGATCTCGGTGTCCTCGCCGGGTGCCGAGAACTGCCTGCGCTGCAGCGCATACCGGGTCGCGATGTCCAGCGCGACGCGGGCTGCCGCGGCCGCGCTGCCGCCGACCGTCACCCGCCCGCGCACCAGCGTGCCGAGCATCGTGAAGAACCGCCGGTTGGGGTTCTCGATCGGCGAGCTGTAGGTGCCGTCCGCCGCGACGTCGCCGTACTTGTTCAGAAGGTTGTCGCGGGGGATGCGGACGTGGTCGAACACGATGCGGCCGTTGTCGACGCCGGGCAGGCCGCCCTTGTAGTCGCAGTCCGACGTCGTCACGCCGGGCATGTCGTTGCCGTCGTCGTCGCGGATCGGCACCAGGAAGCAGTGCACCCCGTGGCTTTGCGGCTCCGCACCGGGCCCTGCGGAGATCAGCTGCGCAAAAACCGCTGCCATGGTCGCGCTTTCGGCCGCGCCGCCGATGTAGTCCTTGCGTGCCGTCGGGGTGGGTGAGTGGATGACGAACTCGTCGGTCTCCCGGTCGTAGGCGGCGGTGGTCTCCAGCGACTGCACGTCGCTGCCGTGCCCGGTCTCCGTCATCGCGAATGACCCGAGAATGTCCAAGTCGATGATCCTGCGGACGTATGCCTCGTGGTGGCGCCGGGTGCCGAGGTTCTCGACCGCGCCGCCGAACAACCCCCACTGGACGCCGGCCTTCACCATCAGCGACAGGTCCGACATCGCGAGCATCTCGACCATGGTGATCGCGGCACCGACGTCACCCGTGCCGCCGTGCTCGCGGCGGAAATTGTCCTCGGCGGCCTTCTCGCCGGCGATGATCCTGAGCTGCTCGAGCGCCCTGGCCCGCGCGATCACGGTGTTGGGCATGTAGACCGGCCGGAAGATCTCGTTCGACATCTGTTCCCGGGTCTTCTGTTTCACCTCGCGCCAGCGGCCGTCCAACGTGTAGCGCAGGTGCTCGGCAATCTGGGGAGAAATCTCCGTGTTCGGCGTCATAGCCCGAAGGTAACCCGTCGGCGCCCGGCTCAATCACCACTGTCGCAACCCAGGGTTGCCTGAGTAACCGCCGGTCGGTGGGCAGGCGTTCAATAACCGCCATGACACAGTCAGACGGCGGCGCGCCGGCGCCGCAAGTGCGCACCGGGCTGCCGCATGAGATCGACCACACCCACAGCGACGTCTCCGGCGGATGGCTGCGCGCCGCCAGTTTCGGCGCGATGGACGGGTTGGTGAGCAACACCGCACTGATCGCCGGCGTCGCCGCCAGCGCCGACGCGCACACCGTCGTCCTGTCCGGCGTCGCGGGCCTGCTCGCCGGGTCCTTCTCCATGGCGCTGGGCGAGTACACCTCGGTCACCACCGCCAACGAACAGATCGACTCCGAGGTCCGCGTCGAGCGCCGCGCGCTGCGCAAGCACCCGGAGGGAGAGAAGGACGAACTCGTGCAGATGCTCGTCGGGATGGGCATGAGCGAGAAGACCGCGCGGGCCGCCACCGACGAAATCCACGAGGACGAAAACCAGGCCGTGCATTTCCACATGGTCCAGGAGCTCGGCATCGATCCCCGCGAGAAACCGTCGGCCCGGCTGGCCGCCGTCTCGTCGTTCATCCTGTTCGCGATCGGCGCGATCATCCCGCTGCTGCCGTACCTGTTCGGATTCCATTCGCTCGTCGCGGGTTTGATCTGCGGCGGGGTCGGCCTTATCATCGCCGGCGGTGCGGCGGCCCGGTTCACCGGCAAGCCGGTCTGGTGGGCCTCGGTGCGGCAGCTGGCGTTCGGCGCGGTGGCAATCGCGGCGACTTATTTGGTTGGCTTGCTCGTCGGAGCGGTTGCCTGAAATCGCGCCCGTGCGCCTGGTCAACCTGTGAAGTGCGTCAGTCCGAGCACAGAAAGTTAGATGCAGTCGTTCAGTTTGCAACGATCGGGACGGGGTACCCGCCGGGAACTGGATAGCGGAAGCGCGTCCAGGCAACAGCGCTAAGCGCAAAGGAGAGCAGTTGTGAAGCGTGGGGTCTTGGTTGGCGTAGCCGGCGCGGCCGTGGTAGCCGCGGCTTTGGCCGGCTGCTCGAGCAACAAGTCCAATACGAGCTCGTCGAGCTCACCTTCACCGGGCGCGCACACAGTGAGCGTGGGCGGTCAAAATCAGAACATCACCGGTCAGGTCAGCTGCACTCCGTCCAACGGCAACATCAACATCGGCATCGGTGATCCGACAAACGGAGTGGGCGCGGTGGTCGCCGATGCCAACCCGCCAGTTGTCCACTCGGTGGGGCTGGGCCAGCTCAACGGCATAACGCTGGGTTACGCCGACGC
>Ga0335081_10020607_pt1 | contig 10664 bp, 9 predicted proteins | sample Lox_Sample_35_FD_206713 | JGI IMG/M metagenome (GOLD analysis project Ga0335081, IMG submission 206713) | Soil microbial communities from Loxahatchee National Wildlife Refuge, Florida, United States - Lox_Sample_3.5 | ecosystem: Environmental > Terrestrial > Soil > Wetlands | place: USA: Florida... | reverse complement strand
GATGCCAAAGAGCCTTGAGCACAAACGCCAAACAATGCCCGAAGAACTTTTGACGGTTGCCGATCTCGCCCGACACTGGAATTGCAGCAGGGACTACGTGTACCGCCGCCTTAGTCCGAGTCACCGGCAGTTCATTCCGCACAAACGTCTGCCATCCGGAGACGTGCGATTTGAACTTCAAGAGCTCACTGGGTACTTGAAATCGGCCGAGAAACCGGTTAGCGTTCCTGTGTCGGGCTCGACGGTCCGGGGAGGCATAGTGATGACCCGGAACCGCGACCGAGCAGGAACCCTTCTGGTGCGTGGACACAGGCGTAAATTCTGGCTGGTCCAGTGGCCCGAGGGAGAAAGGAGGCCGTCGCACAAGCTTGGCTGGTGCGACCAAATGACGGAATCGCAAGCGGAGCGCGCCAAGCGACAATGGATGGAGACGATCAATCAGCGGCGCGACCTCGCTGGTGATTCGACAACGTTAAATGGGTTCTGGCGGATGCATTACTGGGATCCTGAGAAACAACAACCCGAAGATGAGTTGGTGACCAAGAGGCCCAGTACGCAACGAGACGTGAGATGGGCCATGAACAACATATGGCTGCCGCGTTTCGGCGCCCGGAACATGGATTCAGTGAAGACGGCCGAGATCCAGAAGTTCCTGGCGAGCCTGACTGGTCCCAGGGAGGAGGGAAAGATCAGCCGGCAGACGGCTCTGAAGTACAAAACCTATCTGAGCAGTGTGTTCAGTGCCGCGATCCGACTGGAATGCGGCGTCATGTACAATCCGGTGCGCTCGGTGAGGATTGTTGCCGAGCAGCCGGAAAGCCCACGCGCTTACCTGACTCTGGAACAAGCGGTGGAGATTGAACAGAACTTGACTGATCCGCGGCATCGGATGGCCTGGAAGCTGAACATCTGGGCCGGTAATCGCTGCGGAGAGGTCCGCGGACTGCGGTGGAGGAACGTTCTTTGGGAGTTCAACACGATCGTCGTCACGGAATCGGTCTGGGAAGGCAAGTCGACGCCGCCCAAGACCAAGAAAGGCTACCGAAAGGTTGTACTTTCACCGAAGCAGATGGCCGAATTGAAGCAATACAAAGACGAGAACCATCCCGATGCACAACCTGATAACTGGGTATTTCCGGGCAAGCGAAATCGACCTCTTGACATGGGCTGGTTGATGTCCGAGCACATCAAACCCATTGCCGAGAAACTGGGGATCCTTCGAATCCACTGGCACGCACTTCGGCACCTGAACAATTCCCTCATGATGAACGAAGGCGTAGATGTTGCAACACGGATGGACCGGCTGGGGCACGTCACCGATCGCGTCAACCTGATTTACTCGCACGCAGGAGACGCAGCGCAGATGGCTGCCTCGGAGGCGATTGAGCGAAAACTCGAAGCCGCCCGGCAACAGCTCGAAAAGCAGCGGCAAGGGGCCTCCCGAGCCGCATCTCCGTTCTTATCTGTGACCCAAACTGTGACTCACAATCGTCACAGGGCAGCAACTCATTGAAAACATGGTAGGCCTGGGGAGATTCGAACTCCCGACCCACGGTTTAGGAAACCGTTGCTCTATCCATCTGAGCTACAGGCCCTCAGGGCTCCCACGAGTGTAGCCTGACTCGCCTGAAGGACGCTAGCTCGCCGGATGCGCGGCAGTGACGGTTCATTTTCATCTGAGTCCGGCGAAACGACGCTCCTCTCGTGAACCCGGCCGGCCGCCACTCAAACGCCTCTTTTACCACCACCGCGGAGCCCCTGTCCACCGCCGCCCGGCGGCTGTAGGCTACATGTCGAGCCAGCGCCTCGGCTTTCGGACGGCCGCGACCGCGCGATGGCGTTCGCGCCTTGCTCGGGCCGCCCGTTGCCGCCATTTTGCCCGAAGGGTCCCAATCCTTGACTCTGTACGCCAATCCTTGAAGCCGGCGGTTTGGCTGTTGATTCTAAAGGACATTCCAGCTTCATTCCGGCATGCTCCGGGGCCGGTGCGTAGTCCGGCCCTCCGCAGAGCGCGGCGGGAGCTTCGGCGACAGCCTCGGGGATCCTCACAGGGCCGGCCGCAGCGCGCGAACTCGCGGCGGCCACCCTGCGGCGCGCCTGCCGCCGCGCGCGGCGCCGGGCGCGCTGGCGCTCTTCCCAGCTTGGCGATTCGGCCAGCGGGATCACCTCGGGCACCAGCGGCACGCCGCCGGGGCGGGTGGCGCCACGGCCGCCGGGCCGGTTCCAAAACACCACGCCGGCGCCGCGGTTGTTTCGCAGCCGGATGCAAAAGTGACCCCGCTGCTGGCTAAAGGACACGGGCGAACCCGGCAGACCCTCAGGCGGGCGGCCCGTGACCTTCGAGGGCGCAGGTTGTGTGCGGTTGGCGAAGCCGGGCTGCCGGTCCTTGGGCTGCGGCGTGCGACGGCGGGCAAACAGGCTGCGGCCGGTGACGTCGCACCAAACGCGGCTCGCCCAGCGCCGGTGCCACAGCCGGTGGCGCGGCGAGACTGGCTCCAGGGCCTCGTAGATGTGCGCGTAGATCCAGTCAAACAGGAATAGAGCGTCGAACTCGCCGGCGCGCTCCAGCTTGGCCCGCAGATCGGCGGTGTAGCGGCCGTTGCGCAGCGCGTTCAAACAGGATCGCGCCTTGCCGCGCTCACTGCGCGGCCCGGTGGACTTGAGCGCGTTGGCGCGGCGCGCGGCGAGAGAGGCCGGGGTTAGACGGGGAGAGCGGCGAAGGGACATAGACACCTCGATGGGTTGCGGCGAGCCGGCCTGGGATTGCCAGGTGCGCATAGGGCTGCCCCGGGCTTGGGCGCGAGGCTACTCTCAGAAACATTAACGATAGCGTAAATGATGGACTGTTGTCAAGGGGGTAATCACGCCGGCGGAGTGGCGCCGGCAAGGCGCCAAGCGCCCCTCCGGTGGATGTCGCCGGAGCGCATTGGCCGCTTGAGCGCAACCTTTGACCGCGCACGCCGCATCCATTAACATCGCATCGCGTACTCGCGCGCACTCCGATGACACCGCAACGCTCAGGGCTCGTTGCCGCGAAGGCCCTCTTGCCGGTAGGCGGGGCTTTGCTCCTCGCCGCCCTTGCAAGCGTTTTCGGCAGCGGACTCCCGCTTGCCGGTCTTAATTTCGCTTCGAGTTCCAGCCCATCGTCCGGCCACCCGGCGTCGAGCCGACTGGCGCTGCTTCCGCCCGTTATCGTCTGGGCCTGGGAGCGTCCCGAGGATCTGCGCTTTCTGCCCGCCCGAGGTGTGGGCGTTTCCTTTCTGGCTGAGACTGTGACCTTGAGCGGGGGCGAAGTTCGGGTGCGGCCGCGCCTCCAGGCGCTCCAAGTGACTCCGGGCACGCCGCTTGAGGCCTGCGCGCGTATCGAAGTGGATCCGCGGAAACCGCCGGCGTTGTCAGCCGCCCAAACGGCAGCGGCCTCGGCCGCCCTCGCGAGCCTCGGGAACCTGGCCGGCATCTCGGCCGTGCAGGTGGACTTCGACGCCACCACCTCCGAGCGCGCCTTCTACGCCGGTCTGCTGCGCGACCTGCGCCGCCGCCTTCCGCCCTCGATGCCGCTTTCCATTACTGCCCTGACTTCCTGGTGCGCCGGAGACCCGTGGATTGCCGGCCTGCCCGTGGACGAGGCTGTGCCCATGCTCTTTCGCATGGGGCCCGACGCCGCCGACGTGCGCCTGCGACTGGCGGAGGGGCGCGATTTCACCCCCGCCGTCTGCCGGGGGAGCCTCGGCATCAGCACCGACGAACGGATTCGCGATTTGCCCTCCGGGCGGCGCCTCTACGTCTTTCGTCCGAACGGCTGGTCGCGCGACGCGTTCAAGGCGGTGCTGGCGGAGGAGAAACGATGAAGCGAACGGTGATGTGGGCATTGGCGGCCGGGCTGGCCGCGGGTCTGGTGATTTACTGGACGCGACCGGCGCCGGCCTGCGGGCCTTTCTTTATCCCGACGGTGTTCACGGAGACGACGCATCCCGACTTCCCGCTCGGGCCCTTCACTCGCGGCCGGCTTGGTGTGCTGCAGCCGGGCTACGAGCGCGTGTACCTCTACGTGGCCTACCGGAATCTGGCAGGTCGAGGCTTCGATCGCGCCGAGGCCCTGGCCCTTTGGGGAATTCCACCCGAATCCGCCCAGCTTCTCGACCAGGCTCCCAAACCCGGTCCGGCGCCGCTGCTGCTGCCGCAGCCCCAACCGGTTGATTGGCCGCACGAATGGGTGGACGCGCGGAACCAGGTTGCCGGCGCGGAGCACCTCGGGAATTTCCAGCAGTGGGGCTCCGATGCGGGGATTTACCGCGAGGAGAACGGACCCGGAGGCCGCTACGAGTACTACCTGAACTGCCAGCAGGAGGCCTTTAAGACGTCCAGGGATACGCTTCAAGATCGCACACAGAAGTACGGAGCCGGCAGCCCGGAGCTGGCCGCGTGGGTGAAGGCCCAGGACGAAGTGTTCTCCAATTGCCAGAAAGGCGAGAACATCCCGGCCCCGCTCGGGGCGGATGCGCCTGCGCTCGCCCGCACGGACCGGCAGTACCAGATCGCCGCGGCGTACTTTTATGCGGGCGATTTCGCCAAGGCGGAGGCTGCGTTTCGCGAAATTGCGGGCGATCATGCCTCGCCGTGGAGTCCGATTGCCAGCTATCTGGTGGCGCGCGCTTACATCCGGCAAGCCACCGTAGGCCACGACGACGATTCGCCTGACCTCGCGGTGCTCGCCAGAGCCGAAGCGCAGCTCAAGCAGGTGCTCGCCTCGCCGCGCTCGGCGGAGTACCACGCTTCCGCCTCAGCGCTGCTCGACTGGGTTGAGGTGAGGCTGCATCCCGGCCAGAGAGTCCTTCAGCTTGCCCAGGCGTTGATACAAAATCCTGCTCCGGCAGACCTGGCGCAGAGAGTGCGCGACTATCTGTTCCTGCTCGACAAACTGGAAGACGAGCGCTTCGCGCAGGCGCCGGGCGAAACGCAAGCCGGCCGTCGCGAGTTGTATCCGAGACTGGCGGAGGTGCGCAGCCAGGACGACCTGACCGACTGGATCCTCACCTTTCAGCTCAATGATCCGGCGGCGCTTGACCACGCTTACGAAAAGTGGCGGCAGACGAAGTCGCCGGCCTGGCTGGTGGCCGCCATCACCAAGGTGCAGCCTGGCGACGCACGCGCGCCCGAGCTGATCGCGGCGGCGCGGGCGGTGCCGCCTTCGGCGCCGGGGTACGCCTCCGTGAGTTTTCATCGCTTCCGGCTGATGATGCAGTCCGGCGGGCGCGCCGCAGCGCGGCCGGAGATCAATAGGTTGCTCGCTCGCGACGCTCCCGCCCTGCCGCGTTCCGCGGTGAACCTGTTCCTCGCCATGCGCATGAACTACGCGCCGAACCTGGCCGAGTTTCTCAAGTATGCGCAGCGTGTGCCGGTCGATCTGAGCTACAACGGATACGGCCGCTACGCCTCCTCCCATCCTCCGGACGGCAGCCCGTGGTTTGATTCGGACGCACTGATCGTTCTCAACCAGCAAATGCCGCCAGTTGAGCTGACCGAAGTCGCGGAGAACAAAACCCTGCCCCAACATCTGCGGCGCGAGGTGGCGAGGGCGGCATGGACGCGCGTGTTCTTGCTGGGCGACGAGCGGGCCGCACTGAATCTGGCGTCGCTGCTTAGCGGGCTGCAACCCGAGCTGCGTCCGAGTCTCGCCGCCTTTACCAGCGCCGCGACGCCGGGGGAGCGGCGGTTCGCCGGCGTCTTGACGATTCTTCGCTTCCCGGGCCTGCGGCCTTACGTCACCAGCCCCGAGCGCGATACACCGATCGGCCAGATCGACGATTTAAGGGAAAATTGGTGGGGCGCCGGCTCGCCTTGTGGCTGGCCTTGGGGCCAGGCATATTGGTTCGTTCCTCCGCAGCCAACCGCCCAACCCAGCATTCCGCCTTGGCCGGTGATCGAGGCCCCTCTGACCGAGATTTACCCCACCGGCGACGTCCCGCCGCCTTCCTTCCTGAGGCGCGCTGAGCTGAGCGAAGCGGGTGCCGACTGGAAACGTACCCGCGCGCTGCCGGTGGCGTCGATCGATCTCGGCGAAAAAGTGATTGGCTGGGTGCAGCAGCACCCCGATGACCCCGGGGCGCCCGAAGCGCTGTCGCTGGCGGTTCGCGCCGGGCATTTCGGCTGCGCCGATAAAGACCGCTGGAAGGTGTCCAAACAGGCTTTTGAACTGCTTCATAAGCGTTACCCCACGAGCCCGTGGGCGAAGCGTACCAGGTATTGGTATCGGTAAGGGTGAGCCAGCCAATCGGCCGCCTTGACCCCTGGTGACGCGCGCCGCTATCATCGAATCTCAGGATCAACCCGTTACCGCGAAACACCGGCGCGAGATTAGGCGCGCCGCCTGCCGGGTGAAATCGAGCCATCATGAGCCAAACCGACCGTTTCTTTTTCGACCACTACGGCCTTAGCGAGGCCGACCTGGAGCGCTATCTTGCCGCCGCGCTTTCGGAAGGCGGCAACTACGCCGACCTTTATTTCGAGCACACCACCGCCACCTCGATCCTGGTGGACGAGTCGCTGGTGAAGACGGCCACCGAGGGCATTTCGGTGGGTTGCGGCATTCGCGTGGTGGCGGGCGAGCAGACCGGCTACGCCTACTCGGACGACCTTTCGGCCGACCGCATTGTGAAAGCGGCCAAAATCGCGGCCCGCATCGCCAGCGGCCCGGCGCGCGTTTTCACCGTGGGCCTGAGCACGCTCGAATCGACGCACAATTTCTACCCCGTGATGCACGCGCCCACCGAAGAGGGCCTGGAGCCGAAGCTCGACCTGGTTCGCCGGGCGGACCGCGCGGCGCGCGCCCACGACAGCCGCATCGGCCAGGTGCGGGTGGGCTACTCCGACCAGATCCGCCACGTGCTGATTGCGGGCTCGGACGGCCGGCTGGTGACCGATTTCCAGCCGCTGGTGCGGCTGAACGTTTTCACCTTGGCGCAGGAAGGTGCGAACCGGCAGTCGGGCTCCACCGGCGGCGGCGGGCGCGTGGGGCTCGAGTTCTTCACGGGCGAGCGCTCGCCCGAATCGTTCGCCCGCGAGGCGGCGCGGCAGGCCATCGTGCAGTTGAGCGCCCTCGAGACCCCGGCGGGCGAAATGGAAGTGGTGCTGGGCCCGGGCTGGCCGGGCATCCTGCTGCACGAAGCCGTGGGACACGGCCTGGAAGCGGACTTCAACCGCAAGGGAATCTCCGCCTTCAGCGGACGAATCGGCCAGAGGGTGGCCTCGGATCTGTGCACGGTGGTGGACGACGGCACTATACCGGACCGGCGCGGCTCGCTCAACGTGGACGACGAAGGCGTGCCCACGCAGCAGAACGTCCTGATCGAGAAGGGCATTCTCAAGGGCTACCTGCAGGACAAGCTGAGCGCCGGCATCATGCAGACTTCGGTCACCGGTAACGGCCGCCGCGAGAGCTACGAGCACATTCCCATGCCGCGCATGACCAACACCTACATGCTGGCGGGCACGGACGAGCCGGAGAGCATCATCCGCTCGGTGAAGCGCGGCCTTTACGCGGTGTATTTCGGCGGCGGACAGGTGGACATCACCAGCGGCAAGTTCGTGTTCTCGGCCTCGGAGGCCTACCTGATCGAAGACGGCAAGGTGACGGCGCCCGTGAAAGGCGCCACGCTCATCGGAGACGGGCCCACCGTGCTGACGCGGGTGACGGCCGTGGGGCACGACTTGAAGCTCGACACGGGCATCGGCACCTGCGGCAAAGAGGGGCAGAGCGTGCCCGTGGGCGTGGGCATCCCGACCATGAAAGTAAGCCACCTGACGGTGGGCGGCACGGCGCCGCGGGCGGCGACGTCGTTTGTGTAGCCTAAACGTTATGACGTCTTGACGGTAAAACGTCAGAGTGCTAGACTGAGACCATGGGAGCACCTCAGAAACGTGCAACTGTTTACCTGGACCCGCGTCTACACAGGGCGCTGAGGCTCAAGGCGGCGGAAACGGACCGCTCAATCTCCGCCATCGTCAACGATGCAATCAAGCGCGATCTGGCGGAGGATGCCGAGGACTTGGCTGCGTTTGAGGAGAGGGCTCACGAGCCGTGGCTTCGCTTTGAGGATGTTGTGAAGGACATGAAAAAGCGTGGCCTCCTATAGTCTCCTGATTCGGCCTTCGGCCGCCAAGGAGCTCGCTGCCCTTCCCAGGAAAGACCGCGAGCGCGTCACCTCAAAGATCAACTCTCTCGGGTCCGAACCTCGGCCGCCAGGCTGCGAGAAGCTATCCGGCCACGAAGATAGGTACAGGCTGCGCCAGGGCTCGTACCGGGTGATCTACTGGGTGGACGACCCAGGCAAGACAGTCGGCGTGATCATGGTCAGGCATCGCAAGGAAGTCTATCGGTAGAATGGGGGCGATCCGGTTTGCAAGCGCCGATTGATGATTGACACGCAAAAATCATTGCTGACAGGACCCATCGATGGCTGAACACCAACTCGAACAGATCGCCCAGGATCTCGTCGGGCGCGCCATGCAGGCGGGGGCCACGGCGGCGGACGCCACGGTGCGGGAAGGCGACGAATTTTCCACCACCATCCGCCTCGGCCAGATCGAAAACCTGAAGGAAGCTGCCTCCAAGGTGCTGGGCTTGCGCGTGTTTCTGGGAACGCGCAGCGCCAGCTCCTATTCGAGCGACTTCTCGGCCAAGTCGCTTGAGCGCCTCGTGCAGCGGACGATTGAGATGGCCCGCGTAACCTCCGAAGACCCGGCGAACGGCCTGCCGGAGGCCGGGGAGATGGGGCGCTACCCGGGAGATTTGCAGCTCTATTCGCCGGACGTGGCGGAGCTCACGGCCGAGGAGCGCATCGCGGTGGCCCGCCGGGCCGAGCAGGCGGCGCTCAGCAGCGACCCGCGTATTAAGAACTCCGAAGGCTCCGGAGTGGAGACGGCCACGGGCAGCAAGGCTTACGCCAACTCGCTCGGCTTTGTGGGGAGCTACCGGTCGTCCATCACCTCGGTCACGGTGGTGCCGGTGGCGCAGGAAGGGCAGAACGGCAACGTGCAAATGCAGCGCGATTACTGGTATGCGGTCGGCCGGGGCGCCGCCGCGCTGCGCGATCCGGAGTCGATCGGCAAGCAAGCCGCGGCGCGCGCGCTGCGCCGGCTGGGGGCGCGTAAAATCTCCACCTGCCGGGTGCCGGTGGTGTTCGACGCGGAGACGGCGCGGTCGCTGGTGGGCCACGTTTTCGAAGCCGTGCGCGGCGACGCCATCTATCGCAACGCGTCGTTCCTGGCGGGCAAGCTGGGCGAGCGCGTGGCCGGCGAGAACATTACCGTCCTCGATGACGGCCTGCGCCCGGGCGGTTTCGGCTCGCGGCCTTTCGACGACGAAGGCGTGGCGCCCGCGGTGACGCCCGTTCTTGAGGCCGGCGTACTTCGCAATTACCTGCTGAACGCCTATACGGCGCGCAAGCTCAACTTGCGCACCACGGGTAACGCGTCGCGCGGGGTGGCGGGCCCGCCGTCGGTGGGGCCCAAGAATTTTTATCTCAGGCCCGGCACGCAATCGCCCGAAGACATTCTGCGCTCGGTGTCGAATGGCTTCTACGTGACCGAGCTGATCGGCTTCGGGGTGAACGTGGTCACGGGCGACTACTCCCGCGGCGCCGCCGGGCTCTGGGTTGAAAACGGCGAGCTCACGTATCCGGTGGAAGAGGTGACCATCGCCGGGAGCCTGCAGGAGATGCTGAACCACGTGGCCGTGGTAGGCTCGGACCTCGAGTTTCGCAGCGCCCTGGCCTCGCCTACCCTGCTGGTGGAGGGGCTCACGGTGGCGGGAACCTGAGTTGATTATGAGCGCCCGAGATTCAAGGCTGCGGCCGGGGGTGGCGGCAGCCGCGCCTCGCGACCGTCCGGTGGCGCGCGCGGCGGTCGGCCGTTCGCCCATCCTTCTCATCTTCTCGATTTCACTGGCGATTGCGGGCGTGCTGGCCGGCGCGGCCTGGTGGATGCACGTGCGCGCCACCCGGCCGCCCCCCCGTCCGCCCCTGAGCGGCGAAGCGCGAAGCTATCTCCCCAATATTGTAGCGAGCGACGCGCGGATGAGCGCCGCCGAAACGGGGCTCGGCAGCACCCAGACGTATCTGGACGCGCGCGTCAGGAATCAGGGCGCCAAGACGGTACGCGAGCTCGATCTGCAGCTCGAGTTTGTGGATATGCTGAACCAGGTGGTGCTGCGCCACACGGCGCATCCTATTACGGCTTCAGGCCCGCCGTTACAGCCCGGCGAGAGCAGGCCGTTTCGCGTGATTTTCGACCACATGCCCTCGGAATGGAACCAGGCGCCGCCGTCGATGACGCCGGTCTACGCAGCTTTTTAGTCTGTCAACGGCCGAACTGCAGGCGGGCGATCAGCGGCTCGGGCAGGCCGGCCTTTCTCATCTTGTCCTGGGTGGCGGCGAAGTCGTACGAGGTGCGGTAGTACTCCACACGCCGGCGCTCCGAGTCGAAGACGGCGAACGCGGCGCGCCAGTCCCGGTCCCGGGGCTGCCCGATCGAGCCGGGATTGATCAGGTAGCGCACGCCTTCCTCCAGGTCCAAGGTGAGGGTGCACCCTTCCTCTTCGCCGCCGCACTGAATGGTCTTCACGGTTCGTCCCGGATGCAGCATGAACCCGCCCTGGAGGTGGGTAT
>Ga0335081_10020605_pt1 | contig 10664 bp, 8 predicted proteins | sample Lox_Sample_35_FD_206713 | JGI IMG/M metagenome (GOLD analysis project Ga0335081, IMG submission 206713) | Soil microbial communities from Loxahatchee National Wildlife Refuge, Florida, United States - Lox_Sample_3.5 | ecosystem: Environmental > Terrestrial > Soil > Wetlands | place: USA: Florida... | reverse complement strand
CAGCTCAGCCACCTCGCGCACCTTTTCGCCGATCGCCTGCGGCGCCTTGAGCTTCTGTTTGAGATAGGCGCCGGCCATGAAATGGTCGGCGTGCGGGTGGGTGTCGATGATCCACTGCACGGCAAGTCCGCGCGCGCGCACATAGCGGAGGATTTCATCGGCCGATTCGGTCGAGGTGCGCGCGCTGTGCGGATCGAAATTCCACACCGCGTCGATGATGGCGGCCTGCCTGCTGGCGGGATCGCTGACGACGTATTGCACGCTGCCGGTGTCGGGCTCGTAGAAGCCGGCGACCTCGGGCGAGTCGGCGCCACGCGCTGGGCTGGTCCGTTGTTGCCTCATGGTCTGCCCAACGGCTTTCGGCGCCGTTTGGTTGCAGACGCTATTCGGCCTCGGCGGTGAGCGAGGGCCGCAGCGTGAGCGGGCTCGCGTGATGGACCGGGTGGTGGCGGATATGATGAACGACCAGGGCGCGTTCTGGCCGCTGGGTGAAATTGCAATAGGCGAAGCCCAAGCCGGCGATCGAGCCGCGGAAGCTTTCGCTGCCGGTGCGCTCCAGGTTGAAGCAGGGATGGATCGGCAGACCGCGCAGCGAGGCACAGACCGCCTCGCCCCTGACCTGCAGCGTGCCGGCCGGCAGCGCGGCGAAATGCACGCGGCCCTCGCCGCGGATCTGGATGGAGCCGGCGACCGAGCCGTCGGCATAGACGCGGCCCTGGCCGCGGGTGCCCTCGAAGCAGCTGTAGGAGAACATCTTGCCGGTGACGAAACGGCGCGCCTCCGACGCCGTCATCTCGCCGGCCATAGCCGGCAGCGCGGCCAACAGGCCGATCAGCACCGCACACGCGCGCACCATCCCCGTTACTCCGACTGACGCCACCAACGCACCCGTACACACGCCATTTTATTAAGGCTACCCGATTGTGTACGGATTTGGTCGATAAATCATGAATCGGTTACCTGACTTTCACCACGATCCGCCCGCGCACCTGCCCGGCGAGTATCTCGGGGGCCACGCCGATGACCTCGGAAAGGCCGATTTCCCGGGTCATGGCGGCCAATTTTTGGCGATCCAGGTCGCTGGCCAGCCTTGTCCACGCTTCTTTGCGCCGGGGCAGCGGACACATCACCGAATCGATGCCGTAAAGACACACCCCGCGCAAAATGAACGGCGCGACCGAGGTCGGCAGGTCCATACCGCCCGCCAAGCCGCAGGCGGCAACCGCCCCGCCATAGCGGGTCATGGACAGCAGGTTGGCCAGCGTGGTTGAGCCGACAGCGTCCACCGCGCCGGCCCAGCGCTCTTTGGCGAGCGGCTTGGCCGGGCCGGACAGTTCCTTGCGGTCGACGATCTCGGCGGCGCCAAGGCCTGTCAGATAATCGGCTTCCTGGGCGCGGCCGGTGACCGCATGCACGGTGAAGCCGCGCTTTGACAGGATAGCGACGGCAACCGAGCCGACCCCGCCGGCGGCACCGGTGACCGCTATGGGCCCCTGCTCTGGCGTCAGCCCGTGCCGCTCCAATGCCATCACCGCCAGCATGGCGGTATAGCCGGCGGTGCCGATGGCCATGGCCTCGCGCGCGCGCATGCCCTCGGGCAGCGCCACCAGCCAGTCGCCTTTCACCCGCGCCTTGGCGCCATAGGCGCCGAGATGGGTTTCGCCGCAGCCCCAGCCGTTGAGCACGACCTTGTCGCCGGCCTTCCAGGCAGGACTGCTGGAGGCTTCCACCGTGCCGGCGAAATCGATGCCGGCGATCATCGGGAAGCGGCGCACCACCGGCGCCTTGCCGGTGATGGCGAGCCCGTCCTTGTAGTTGAGCGTGGAATATTCGACGCGGACGCTGACGTCGCCGTCCATCAGATTGGCCTCGTCGAAATCCGTGAGCGCGGCCTTGGTGCCGCCGTCGGCCTTCTCGATCACGATTGCTTTGAAGCTTGCCACGCTCGACCTCGCTGCCATGACAGGAGGCCATTCATGGCGCGGCCGGCGCCGATGCGTCAACCGGCCTGCCCGATCGGGCGGTCGGGCAAGGTGCGTAGCCTGGCGTTCCAGCGCAGCCGAATGAGCGCGGCCGCGCGAGTGAGGTTGGCGGTGCGGTTGCTCGCGCCGGTGCGCAGGCAGGCGACCTCGTAGCGGCGGCCGGCACGCCGGAAACGGACAACGGGGCCGAAATGGTCGCAGAATTCCACGGCCGGGCCTTCCGGCTCGGTGCGCGTCACGAAATCGCACCAGCCGAATGGGCTCTCATTGCCGAGCACGCGGCGCAAGACGCACATCGCTTCGAGCTCGGGCCAAAGCCACTGCGGACCGCGTGGCGCAAGAAACGCAACTTCGCCCACGCCAACCTCCAGAATAGGATGAAGGGCAAACTTGGGCTCGGAACCTTCGGTTCCGCGAAAATCCGCACAATCGCGTGATGCGCGCTTAGGCCGCGGCCTCCGACGCGCGCTCGACCGGCTGCTCGACGATCGGCAGGTTGATGACCGCCGAGAGCAGGCCGAATAGCACCGCCAGCCACCACACCGGATTATAGCTGCCGTAGTTGTCGAACACCCAGCCGCCCAGCCAGACGCCGAGGAAGCTGCCGATCTGGTGGCTCAAGAATGCGAAGCCGAACAGCATGGCGAGCCAGCGCGTGCCGAACATCGTCGCAACCAGTCCGGAGGTCGGCGGCACGGTGGAGAGCCAAAGCAGGCCGGTGACGGCGCCGTAGATCAGGGTCGCGGTCGCGCTTGCCGGCAGGGTGACAAAGACCGCGATCGAGATCGCGCGGCAGAAATAGATGATCGACAGGATGTACCGCTTCGGCATGCGGTTGCCGAGATAGCCCGACATGATCGAGCCGATAATGTTGAACAGGCCGATGGTCGCGAGCGTCCAGCCGCCGACTTCGGCCGAAAGCCCGCGGTCGAGCAGGTAGGCGGGCAGGTGCACGGTGGTAAAGGCGAGCTGGAAGCCGCAGGTGAAGAAGCCGAGCACGAGCAGCACGTAGCTGCGGTGGCCGAACGCCTCGGTCATGGCCTCACGCACCGATTGCGACGGCGCGCCGGCGGCGTGGCCTGCCGTCGGCGGCGCCGACAACACCACCGACAACGGCACGATCACCACCATCATCACCGCAAACACCACCAACGCCGTGTGCCACCCGAAATTTTGAATGAGCGCCACCGCGAGCGGCGAGAACAGAAACTGCCCGAACGAGCCCGCGGCAGTGCCGAAGCCGAAGGCGGTGGAGCGCCACTCCGCCGGCACCAGCTTGCCGAAGGCGCCGACCACGATGGCGAAGGCGCAGCCGGAAAGGCCGAAGCCGATCAGCACGCCGGCCGACAAGGTCAGCATCGCGGGCGTGGTCGCGGAAGCCATCAGGTAGAGCCCGGCCGCATAGAGGATGGTCCCGACGGTAAGCACGCGCGGCGCGCCAAAGCGGTCGGCGATGGCGCCGGCGAACGGCTGCCCGACGCCCCACAGCAAATTCTGGATGGCGAGCGCGAAGGCGAAGACGTCGCGGCCCCAATGATTGGCCTCCGACAGCGGCGTGAGGAAGAAGCCGAGCGTCGAGCGCGGCCCGAAGCTGATCATGCCGATCAGGCAGCCGCAGATCACGATCACCAGCGGCGAGCGCCAGGACGTCGCGCCCGGTCTGGCGCCCAGCGATTGCACTGCCATTTCGCTCTCCGGCTCGCGGTCTCTCGGCGCCTTCGGGGCGCAGATTCGCGACAATATAGGGCCCGTGACCTTGGTGAAAACGAATAAACGTGATCGGAGCCATTTGCGCGGCGCATGGCTGAGCCGGCATCGGCAAGGTGGCCAGCAGCGCCAGCTACATTTTGTCGATCAGCTTGGTTTCCTTCGCGGTTGTGCCGGGATCGCTCCAGCTCGGCTCGTCGGCGCCGTTGCCCCAGGCGCGCGGGCGATAGAAAGTGTGCACGCCGAGCTTGGAGATCTTGTGCATTTCCGCGACCCAATCGGGGTGCACCCAGTAGGCGTGATAATGGGTGGCCTTCGCCACTTCCGGCATCCATAGCTTGCCGTCGAGCATGTCGCGCGCGATGCGCTTGGCACGCAGCCAGGCGTCCGGCTCGGTGACGACGTCGGGAACGCCGTCGCAGGCGAAGGTGAATTGGCAGGCGAGATGGCGGTTGGCGTTCTGGTAGACCACGCCGCAGACGTCCTTGGGATAGAACGGGGAGAACACGCGGTTCATCACCACCTGCGCCACCGCGATCTGCCCGCGCACCGGCTCGCCGCGCGCTTCAAAGTAGACGGCATTGGCGAGACACTTTTCCGCCTTGGCGCGCGCCGCGCCGACAAGCCCGAGACGCTCAGCCGGCGATCGCGGCCGCTGGCCCTCGCCGGTGACGACGCCCTTGGCGGCGACGCTTTCGCCGCCTTTGCCCTCGGCACCGCCGGCCGCCGGCGTGAGCGCGGCGAGCTTGAGGTCGGGATCGCCCTGCAGCACAGGCGCCCGGCCTTTGGCCCATGGCTTGATCTCTTCCTGCTCGGCGAGCGGCGCCGCGCCGAAGTACACCCGCGCCGCATCCTTCGGCTTCGCATCCTGCGGCTCGTCGACGGGAGCGGCGAACTCGTAATCCGCGTAAGGGTCGAAGCGGCCGCCGGCTTCGTTCTGCTGCGGCGGCGGCACGGACTCCTGACCCTGTGGCTGCCGCACGGACTCGATCGGCTGGGCCAGTGGCACCGGCGGCATGGGCGCGCGTGCCCGAGAGAGCTTCGAGTCGCGTTTGTCGGCCCGATTGACGCTGGGGAATTGCAGCGGTGCATTGGCATCGCCGAGCAGCTGACGGCCTATCGCGGCCGCGGTGTCGCTCGGATCGAAATCGGCGAGCGCGTAGACCGGCGCATGCGGAACGGCGGTGCCGACCGGCCGCGGCAGGCTGAAGGTCGCGGCATGGATGGTGCCGAACGGCGAGGCGATCAGATAGGCGCGCGCGCGGTCGGCCACGCCGGGTTGGCGTGCCAGCAGCGCGCCGAGATCCTGGAACGCCATCTGCGTGGGCAGCAGCGCAAAGGCCGCTGCCAGGGCGGCGGTCCGCACAACGCCGCGGCGTCGCCGTCTATACGCAACTGGAACGAACACACCCACCCGACACCGAATTGCACACGCATACCCGTCGCCAGACGGCTAGAATGCGATCGTTTTTGTTATTTTCCGATTAAGCCTGCGGTGATCGCGGAAGGTCGGAGCATCCTGGCGATCACGCGCTGCAGCGATGTCAGCCGGCAACCATTCGTTAACCATTGTTAACCCGATCGCAATTGCTGGCGCCGATATTGGGCGGAATTCGGATCCCGAACGCCATGCTGCAATCGATCCCTTCCGTAGATGCCGTGGGACATGCCACCCTGATCGCCGCGCTGTGCATCGCAGCTCTCACCGCCGCATTTTTCGTTTACCGCCGCCTCAACACCCAAAATAGCCGCCTCAGCGACGCGCTCGACAACATGTCGCAAGGCCTGAACATGTTCGATGCGCAAAGCCGCATCGTGCTGGTCAATCGCCGCTACATCGAGATGTACGCCCTGTCGCCGCACATCGTGCGACCGGGCCTGACGCTGAAAGAACTGATCCAGCATCGCAAGGATACCGGGCTGTTCACCGGCGACGTCGATTCTTACTGCGCGAATATCCTCGACAGCATGCGCACGGGCAAGAGCGACGGCACCTACGTCCCGGCGAGCGATGGCCGCATCGTGCTCGCCAAGAACTTGAAACTGCCGAACGGCGGCTGGCTGTCCACCCACGAGGATGTCACCGAGCAGCGCCGCGCCGAGGAAGAGCGCGTGGTGATCCGCGAGCAGGAGCAGCGACGCGCCACCGTCGACGCCGGCATCGCCTCGTTCCGGCCGCGCGCCGAGACCCTGCTCGGCAGCGTGAGCGACAGCGCCGCCGCCATGCGCTTTACCGCCGGCGCCCTTTTCGGATTCTCGGATCAGACCAGGCAGCGGGCGGAGAGCGCCGCGCAGGCGTTCCACGAGGCTTCCGCCAACGTGGAAACCGCGGCGGTGGCGGCCGACGAACTGTCCAGCTCGATCGCCGAGATCAGCCGGCAGCTCACCCACACCAACAACATCGTCGCACTGGCGACGGAAGAGGCGCGCGCCACCGACGGCGAGATTGCAAGCCTCGCCGACGGCGCGCAGAAGATCGAGGACGTGGTCACGCTGATCCGCAACATCGCGGGGCAGACCAATCTGCTGGCGCTCAACGCCACCATCGAGGCGGCGCGCGCGGGCGACGCCGGCAAGGGCTTCGCGGTGGTGGCGTCCGAGGTCAAGTCGCTGGCGGTGCAGACCGCCAAGGCGACCGAGGAAATCGCCAACCACATCCTGGCGGTGCAAGGCTCGACCGCGAGCGCGGTGGACGCCATCCGCCAGATCGCCGCGCGCATGCACGAGATCAACCAGAACACCGCGGCGGTCGCGGCCTCGGTGACGCAGCAGAATTCGGCGACCGGCGAGATCTCGCGCAACGTGGCGAGCGCGGCGCAAGGCACCGGCGAGGTGACGGCCGTGCTCGACCAGGTGACCAACGCGGCGACCGAGACGCGCAACTCCGCGCAAGTCGTGCGCGACGCCTCGGAGACAGTGGAGGCCGCGGTCGGCGACCTGCGGCTCGAGGTCGAGGATTTCCTCGCCAAGGTGGCGGTGTAGCCGCCTGCATTACGCCTGGCTCGCGGCGCTCTTGCCGAGCGCGGCTTGCGCGGCGGCGAGGCGGGCGATCGGCACGCGGAACGGCGAGCACGACACGTAGTCGAGCTTGGCCTCGTGGCAGAAAGCGACCGAGGCCGGATCGCCGCCGTGCTCGCCGCAGATGCCGACCTTCAGCTTCGGCCGCACCTTGCGCCCGCGCTGCACGCCGATCTTGACCAATTCGCCGACGCCCTGCTGATCGATGCTGACGAACGGGTCGGCGGCCAGAATGCCGCGCGCCGTATAGATGCCGAGGAAGGTCGCGGCGTCGTCGCGCGAAATGCCGAAAGTGGTCTGCGTCAGATCGTTGGTGCCGAAGGAGAAGAACTCCGCGCTCTCGGCGATCTCGCCGGCCATCAGCGCCGCGCGCGGCAGTTCGATCATGGTGCCGACGTCGTAGGCGAGCTTGGCGCCGGTCTCCTTGCGCACCGCCTCGGCGGTGGCGTCGATGCGCGCCTTGACCAGGTCGAGCTCGGCCTTGCTGGCGATCAGCGGCACCATCACTTCCGGCTTGACCGGCTTGCCGGTGCGCTTGGCCGCCTCCACCGCCGCCTCGAAGATGGCGCGCGCCTGCATCTCGGCGATCTCCGGATAGGCGATGGCGATGCGGCAGCCGCGGAAGCCGAGCATCGGATTGAACTCGTGCAGTTCGCGCGCGCGGTCGGCGAGCTTGTGCGGGTCCGCGCCCATGGCCTTCGCCACTTCCGCGATCTCCTCCTCGCCGTGCGGCAGGAATTCGTGCAGCGGCGGGTCGAGCAGGCGGATGGTGACCGGCCGGCTGCCCATGATCTCGAACAGCTCGAGGAAATCGCCGCGCTGCATCGGCAGCAATTTGGCGAGCGCGGCGCGCCGCGATTTCTGGTCGTCGGCCAGAATCATCTCGCGCACCGCCTGGATGCGGCCTTCCTCGAAGAACATGTGCTCGGTGCGGCAGAGCCCGATGCCCTCGGCGCCGAAGCGCACGGCGGCGCGCGCGTCGGCCGGCGTGTCGGCATTGGCGCGCACGCCGAGCTTGCGCACCTTGTCGGCCCAGCCGATCAGCGTGGCGAATTCGCCGGAGAGCTGCGGCTCGATCATCTCGACCTTGCCGGCGAGGACCTGGCCGGTGGAGCCGTCGACGGTGATGTGGTCGCCTTCCTTGAAGGTCTGGCCGCCGGCGGTCATGGTCCTGGCGGCGTAGTCGACGCGGATCGCGCCGGCGCCGGAAACGCAGGGCTTGCCCATGCCGCGCGCCACCACGGCGGCGTGCGAGGTCATGCCGCCGCGCGTGGTGAGGATGCCCTCGGCTGCGTGCATGCCGTGGATGTCCTCGGGCGAGGTCTCCACCCGCACCAGGATCACCTTGCGTCCGCCGTCGGACTTGAGCTGCGCCGCCTCGTCGGCCGAGAACACGATCTCGCCCGAGGCCGCGCCGGGCGAGGCCGGCAGGCCGGTGGCGATCACCTTGCGGTGCGCGCGCGGGTCGATGGTCGGGTGCAGCAACTGGTCGAGCGTCAGCGGCTCGACCCGCAGCACCGCCTCGTTCTTGGAGATCAGGCCCTCGTTGGCGAGCTCGACCGCGATGCGCAGCGCGGCCTTGGCGGTGCGCTTGCCGTTACGGGTCTGCAGCATCCACAGCTTGCCCTGCTCGACCGTGAATTCGAGGTCCTGCATGTCGCGGTAGTGCCGCTCGAGCTTGTTGTAGATACGCGTGAGCTCGCCATAGGCCTTGGGCATGGCCTTTTCCATCGACAGCTTGTCGGAGCCGGCCTCGACGCGCGCCGCCTCGCTGATCTCCTGCGGGGTACGGATGCCGGCGACCACGTCCTCGCCCTGCGCGTTGATGAGGAATTCGCCGTACAGCTTCTTCTCGCCGGTGGACGGATTGCGGGTGAAGGCGACGCCGGTCGCGCTCGTCTCGCCCATATTGCCGAACACCATGGCCTGCACATTGACCGCGGTGCCCCAGTCTTCCGGGATGCCGTGCAGTTTGCGATAGGTGATGGCGCGCTGGTTCATCCAGGAGCCGAACACCGCGCCGATGGCGCCCCATAGCTGCTCGTGTGGGTCCTGCGGGAACGGCTCGCCGCGCTCTTCCGCGACGCGCTTCTTGTAGCGTTCGACCAGGGTGGCCCAGTCGTCGGCGGAAAGATCGGTGTCGAGATTGTAGCCCTGCCGCTCCTTGTGCTGATCGAGCAATTCCTCGAAATGCTCGTGGCCGAGACCGAGCACCACGTCGGAATACATGGTGATGAAGCGCCGGTAGCTGTCATAGGCGAAGCGCCGGTCGCCGGATTTCTTGGCCAGCGCCTCCACCGTCTCGTCGTTGAGGCCGAGATTGAGCACGGTGTCCATCATGCCGGGCATCGAGGCGCGCGCGCCGGAGCGCACCGAGACCAGCAGCGGGTTCGACTTGTCGCCGAAGGTCTTGCCGGCGATGCGGCCGACCTGGACCAGCGCCTTTGCGACCTGGGCCTGCAGATCCTTCGGATACTGCTTGTCGTGCGTGTAGTAGTAGGTGCAGACGTCGGTGGTGATGGTGAAGCCGGGCGGCACCGGCAGGCCGAGATTGGCCATTTCGGCAAGCCCGGCGCCCTTGCCGCCCAGAAGATTGCGCATGCCGGCTTTGCCCTCGGCGCGGCCGTCGCCGAAGCTGTAGACCCATTTGCCCTTGCCGGGCTTGACCGCCGGACCGCGGCGGACCGCCTGTTTTTTGGCCTTGGTGGCGCGCCTGGATTTCAGGGGTGGCTTCTTGGTCATGTTCAAAAAAAATGGTCGCGACGACGTGCCCCTAAGAACACGCCAGGCACCACCAGCGCAAGCCCGCCGTCAGCGCAATAGATGGGGAAACAGGCCGAGGACGCCGATAAAAATCAGATAGATCGCCACGATGTAGTTGAGCAGGCGTGGCACGACAAGAATGAGAATTCCGGCAATGAGCGCGACGATAGGCTGCAAATGGGCAATGCCGATGACCATGACGGTGTCCCCTGTTTGGCTGTGGCAATGGTTGAAAACGGCGAGGCGCGGTGGGAGTTCCTTATAGGCTGCGCCGGCCGAGAACGCGATGGTCGTTGAAAGCGGTTTTTCCCTCTGCCCGCGTGCGGGGAGAGGGTGGCGAGCGTCGAGCGAAGCGAGCGGCGAGCCGGGTGAAGGAGACTCTCTACAAAGCCCAGACTCGCGGTGATGCCCCCTCACCTACCCTCGCTCGGCTCCGCCTCCGCTCGGGCATCCTCTCTCCGCACGCGGGGAGAGGGAAAGCGCGATTGCCTCCCGCTCGCGCATTCACCTGATTTGATTTTCAAACAGCCGGCGTAGCCAACGCTCCGCCGCCCGTATTCTTTGTGAAGGCCCCGGGTAGGCCTGCCTTCCCCTCTTTCGCCCCCCCGCAAAAATACGAGGGGATGGAGCGCCGCAAGGCGCTCAACTGCCGCGCTTGCGAGGCGCGGCGCGCGCCTTTAAGGCGCGCTCGCCTCGCGGCGCTCCATGGGCGGCGTTCTCATCTCGGCGCCGGGCCGCGCTTTGCCCGCGGACCGCCAAGCAGGGCGATCCGCCGTCAGCCAGCTCCTGGCAGGGGTCCGTAGTGACCCCGGGCGGAGCCCCGGCGCCGCCCGAGTGCGGGTTACGAACCCGCCCGCGGGCGCCGCATCGACCTTTGCGCGCTCATCGCGCGTTAAGGTCCGAACCGTCACGGATGCCGCATCTCCGGCATCCACCGTCCGCCGCTCCGTCTTCAGGACGTCCCTAGAAGACGCCCCTCGTCGAGCGGGACGCGCTCAAGATAAGGGTGTCCAAGCGAGCCGGGATAAGTTTTCCGTCGTTTTGTCTTTGCGCTGTGGCGCGCGGGTCACAGCGTGACGCTGCCCCGTTCCGCCGCCGTCATCACCCGCGAAAGCGGGTGATCCAGTACGCCGTGATCTATCGAATTGCTGCGGAGTACTGGATCCCGGGTCTCGCTTCGCTCGCCCGGGATGA
>Ga0335081_10020604_pt1 | contig 10664 bp, 10 predicted proteins | sample Lox_Sample_35_FD_206713 | JGI IMG/M metagenome (GOLD analysis project Ga0335081, IMG submission 206713) | Soil microbial communities from Loxahatchee National Wildlife Refuge, Florida, United States - Lox_Sample_3.5 | ecosystem: Environmental > Terrestrial > Soil > Wetlands | place: USA... | reverse complement strand
CGTCGAAGCAGCGCATGACCATGTACGACGCCGCCATGCGCTACAAAACCGAGCACGTGCCGCTGGTGGTGTTCGCCGGCAAGGAATACGGCACCGGCTCGTCGCGCGACTGGGCGGCCAAGGGCGCCATCCTGCTCGGCGTGCGCGCCGTGATCGCGCAGTCGTTCGAGCGCATCCACCGCTCCAACCTGGTCGGCATGGGCGTGGTGCCCCTGGTGTTCGAAGAGGGCACGTCGTGGCAGACGCTGGGATTGAAGGGTGACGAGCAGGTCACCATCCGCGGCCTGCACGGCGATCTGAAGCCGCATCAGCGGCTCCTTGCCGAGATCGTCGCCTCGGACGGCGGGCTCAAGCGTGTGCCGTTGATCTGCCGCATCGATACCGTCGACGAGCTCGACTACTACAAGAATGGCGGCATCCTGCAATACGTGCTGCGCCATCTCGCGGCATAGGGTGCAGCAGTGTTGCCTCACCGCGAAGTGAGTGGCGGGTGACTGGCGCCGGCGCTACCACAAGCGCAGGCGACAATGCCGTCGAGGGTTCTGCGGGGTGGAGATTGGAATGCTGCGCTGCCGCTTGGCGTCGGCACCCCTGATTGCCGGGATCTTGATTGCGACCTACGGCATGGCCGGCGCCGAGCCGCGCGCCGTGCTCGAGCTGTTCACCAGTCAAGGCTGCTCGTCCTGCCCACCCGCCGACAAGCTGCTCGGCGAGCTCGCGGCCGATCCGTCGCTGGTCGCGCTCAGCGTGCCGATCACGCTGTGGGACTATCTCGGCTGGAAGGACACATTGGCGAGCCCCGACCACCTGGCGCGGCAGCGCGCTTATGCGCACCTGCGCGGCGACGGACAAGTCTATACGCCGCAAATCGTCGTCAACGGCAGCATGCATGTCCTCGGCAGCGACCGTGCCGCCATCGAGCGCACCATTGCGCAGACCGATAAGAAGCCGTTTGTGATGTCGCTGTCGGTTGCGCTGTCGGTCGTGGGCGGCAATCTGGACGTCGCGGTGAAAGCCAAAGACGGCGAGCACGCCGCCGGCGAAGTCTGGCTGTGTCCGCTGGTGCGCGCGATCGCCGTCGCCATCGGTCGCGGCGAAAATCACGGACGCACCATCACCTATCACAATGTGGTGCGGCGCTGGGTCAAGCTCGGTGACTGGAACGGCATTGACGCGACGTGGACCGTGCCGGTGTCCGACATCAAGACCGACGAGGTCGATGCCGCTGCCGTCATGGTGCAGGAAGGCACCCGCGACAAGCCGGGCATCATTCTCGGCGCGGCCTTTACGCCGCTCGCGCTGACGAAAGACGGACAGCAGACCTCCGAGCGCAAATAGCTGACGCTCGCCGTCGGTTCCTCGCGTCTTGCCTCATCGCAAAAAGAAAGGCCGGCAACCGCCGGCCTTTAAGGTATTGGGAATTGAACCGTACGCGGAACTCTTGGCCCGGTCCGTCCGCGCCCCGGGGGGCTGGGGGGCTGAGGAATCCGGACCGCGTTCCGGACCGGGCCCTGAGGCAACAGTCAGCTATCTCGCAATTCAGCTTGGCGCGTCATTGGCCGAATTAGGGCCGCATTATGATTGGCCTAACGATGCTGTGATTCCGGCGGTCGCAAATGTCGCACAAGCGTGCTGTCGCCGTTTTTGGGCGCGAAGCGCGCCGCTTTGGCGGGTATTTGTCGCGCCAAGCCCCCTTGCCGGCGCTGCCGTCTGGCGCGATCATGAATGGGAAATGACAAAGGGAGGCGCCGCATGGACTTCGGCGAAATCGAACCGAGCGCGTGGCGCGGGGGCGAGCGTCGGGCGCCCGCCCCCGCGAGTGAAGTGACCTTCAGCCGCCGCGAGCTCGACCGCATTCTCAGCCTCTACGGCCGCATGGTCGCCGCCGGCGAATGGCGTGATTACGCAATCGATTTTCTCAAGGACCGGGCGGTGTTTTCGGTCTTCCGCCGGGCCTCAGAAGTCCCCATCTACCGCATCGAAAAAAATCCGCGGCTCGAGCGGCGCCAGGGCGCCTATAGCGTGATTTCGGCGACCGGCCATATCCTGCGCCGCGGCCATGAGCTCGACCGCGTGCTCAGCGCGCTCGATCGCTCGCTGCGGGTGGTCGCCGGTTGAGGTGCTGACGCGGAGCACGATCTTTTCCGAAAACCGGCGGCCGCTTCTTGGGATCATGCCCTACGGCGGCACCGTATCGCCGCTGCCGAGCGCGCGCTGCATCAGCACGGTGTCGCCGCAGGCGGCATGCACCGCGACTGAGGCAGTATTGGCCGAATCGCCGACCACGCCGATCATCTGCCGGAAGCCGAGCGCTTGCGACTCCGCGATCAGGCGCGTGAGCAACAGCCGGCCGATGCCGCGGCGGTGCAGCTCCGGCGCGATATAGATCGAATCCTCGACGCACCAATCGTAGGCGCGACGGTCGCGGTACGGGCCCGCATAGGCGAAGCCGGCGATGACGCCGTTCAGCTCGGCGACCAGATAGGGAAAGCGCTTCGCCAGCAGCGCGCCTTGCCGGCGCGCCATTTCGCCCTGGACCGGCGGCTCGAGCTCGAACGAGGCGGTGCCGTGGATCACGGCGTGGGCATAGATGCGCGTGATTGCCGCGATATCGCCGGGCAAAACGGCTCGAATGCTGACCTCAGCCATCATCCAACGATAGCAAAACGCCCCGGGTTTGGCCCGGGGCGTGTTGCAGCTCCGATGCGGAGCGGACTTGTCAGCGGCGGTCGCCGAACAGGCGCAGCAGCATCAGGAACAGGTTGATGAAATCGAGATAGAGCGACAGCGCGCCCATCACCGCCTTGCGGCCGGCAATGGTGCCGTCGTCCTGGACGCTGTACATCTCCTTGATGCGCTGGGTGTCGTAGGCGGTGAGCCCGACGAAGACCAGCACGCCGATCACCGAGATCGCCCAGCCCAGCCCGCTCGATTTCAGGAAGATGTTGACCAGGCTCGCGATGATGATGCCGATCAGGCCCATGAACATGAACGAGCCCACGCCGGTGAGGTCACGCTGGGTGGTGTAGCCGTAAAGGCTCATCGCGCCGAAGGTCGCGGCGGTGATGAAGAACACCTGCGTGATCGACTGATGGGTGTATACCAAGAAGATCGACGACAGCGAGACGCCGAGCAGGCCGGCGTAAATGAAGAACAGCGCCAGTGCCGCGCTTGCCGAGAGCCGGTTGATGCCGAAGCTCAAGGCAAAGACGAGGCCGAGCGGCGCCAGCACCAGCACCCACATCAGCGGGCTCTGGAAGATGGCCTGGCCGAATCCGGTGAGCTGCAGCGAGCCGCCGACGTCAGTGACCGCGGCCGTGAACGTGAACCATGCCACCAAGCCGGTCAGCGCCAGGCCGGCCATCATGTAGTTGTAGATGCGGATCATATAGGCGCGCAGACCCGCATCGATTGCGACCTGGTCCGTGCGATAGCCCGGCCGCACCGTCGCAAAGTTCCGATCAAAGTCGGACATGGAATTACCCCTGGGTTGTCCCGGCATGCGCCGGGCCTAGCGCTCGGCGCCAAGGGCGCCGATTTCGCGTGGCTGGAATCTAGTGTGAAAGCAGTGCGCGCGCCAGATGGGTGCGACGCCAAATTTGCAAGGGTTACAATTCCTTAATTCTCAAACCCTTGGGCGCGGCAGCTCAGAGGCTCCGCAGCACCTCGGCGGGCTTGCGGCGGAGCGCGGCCGACGTGCCGGCAAGGCCCAAGACGAGCGTGACGGCGACGGCGGCGAGCGCCGCAGCCGCAGCCTGGCCTGCGAAAAACACGAAGGGAAATTCCATCGCCCGGGTCACGATCAGGTCGGCCGCCAGCGTCCCCGTGGCGACGCCGAACAGCACCGTGACGAGGCCGATACCGAGATATTCGAGGGCGAAGGCCGCCATGAGGTGCGCCCGCGTCGCGCCGTAGGTCTTCAGGATCACGGCGTCGTAGATGCGGAAGCGCTGGCCGGCGGCGAGCGCGCCACCCAGCACCAAGGCGGCGGCGAAGAGCGTCAGCGAACTGGCGCCGCCCAGCGCCAGAACCAGCTTGTTGACGACGCCGTCGAACGTGGTCAGCGCGTCCTTGACGTACACCGCCGATACCGCCGGATAGGCGGCGGCGAGCGCCTTGATCACGGCCGCTTCCTCCTTGGCCGTGCCGCCGTCCGCAAAGGTCAGCGTCGCGATATCGCTGTGCGGCGCGCCGACAAAGGTCCCGGGCGAAAACACCAGGACGAAATTGATGCCGAGGTTTTCCCAATCGACTTCGCGCAGGTTGGCGATGCGCGCGGTGACGTTGCGGCCAAGCACGTTGACGGTGATCGCTTCGCCGATCTTGAGATCGAGGTCGCGGGCGGTGCGGCTCTCCACCGAGACCAGCGGCTCGCCGGAATAGTCCGCCGCCCACCATTGGCCGCCGACGATGCGCGAGCCGGCCGGAACCGTCGACGCGAAGGTGATGCCGCGGTCGCCCCGCAGCACCCAGCGCGAGCCGGCGGCGGGCTTGAGATCGTCGGCCTTGATGCCGTTGGCCGCGACGATGCGGCCGCGCAGCATTGGCACCCGCTCGAGACTGGAAGCCGGCGCGTGGTCGCGGATGAAGGCATCGAAGCCGGCGCCGTCCGCCGCCGGGATGTCGAGGAAGAAGAACGACGGCGCCTTTGCCGGCAGCGCCGCGGTGAATTGCCGGTGCAGATTGGCGTTGAGCTCGATTACGGTGACCAGAAGCGCAAGGCCCAAGCCGAGCGACAGCACGACGGTCGGCGTCAACGCGCCGGGCCGGTGCATGTTGCCGACCGCAAGCCGCACCACGGCCGAGCGCGCGCGCGGCAGGCGGCGGGCGATGGCCATGGCGGCGAGCGCAACGAGCCGCAACGCCACCACGACGCCGGCAGCCGAAGCGACAAAGATCGCCGCGATGCGATGATCGTAGGTGGTCAGGATCGCCAGCGCCGCCAGCGCCGCGACGACCGCCGCGGTGGCCACAACGTAGCGCCGGCGCGGCCAGCGCCGCTCGCCGGCGACCTGGTCGCGGAATAGCTGGGCCACCGATATGTCGTGGGCGCGGCCGAGCGGCCACAAGGCAAAGGCCAGCGCCGTCAGCATGCCGTAGACCACCGACAGCACGAGCGCGCCGCCATGCAGCGACGGCACGACCGGCAGCGGAATGAGCGCGCCGAACGCCCAGGCGATGGCATAGGGCAATGCAGCGCCAAGCGCTGCGCCGGCAACGCAAGCAAACAACGCCACCAGCAGCATCTGGCCGCAATAGATGGCGAACACGGTGCCGCCGGTGGCGCCGAGCGCCTTCATGGTGGCGATGGCGTCGCGCTTGCGCGCCAGATGCGCGGTGACCGCATTGGCGACACCGACGCCGCCGACCAGCAGCGTGGTCAGGCCGACCAGCGTCAGGAACTGGGTGAAGCGCTCAACGTTGCGGTCGAGCGCCGGCGAAGCTTTGCTGCGGGTGCGGATTTCCCAGCCGGCGTCGGGAAACGCGGCTTGCGCTTCTCTCTCGACCGCCGTCACGGCGGCATCGCCAGAGCCGGCGGCGGGCAGGCGCAGCCGGTAGAGCCAGCGCACCAGGCTGCCGGGCTGGATCAGGCCACTGGCGCGCAGCGCGGCGTCGCCGATGAGAAGCCGCGGACCAAAGCCGATTCCGCCGGCGAGCCGGTCCGGCTCGCCGGTCAGAGCCGTGCGCAATTCGATCGTCGCATTGCCGATGGTGATGCGGTCGCCGATTTTCAGATCGAGCCGGCTCAGCAGCGCCGGATCGACGGCGGCGCCGAACGCGCCGTCGCGTTGCGCCAGCAGCGCCGGCAGTGGCAGCGCCGGGTCGGTCGCAACCGTGCCGAACAACGGATAGGCGGCATCGACGGCCTTGACCTCGACCAATGTGGAGCGGCCGTCGGCTGACCGCGCCATGGCACGTGTCATGGCGATGACCGACAGCGTGCCGTGGCGGTCGAGGAAGGCGCGCTCGTCGTCACTGGCTTGGCGCTGGATCAGGGTGAAGGCGAGATCGCCGCCGAGGATGGTTTGGCCGGCGCTGGCGATGCCGTCGGCAAGGCTCGCCGCGACCGAGCCGACCCCGGCGATCGCCAACACGCCGAGCGCGATGCAGGCGATGAAAACCCCGAAGCCGCGCAAGCCGCCGCGCAGCTCGCGCCAGGCCAGGCGCCAGGCGAGCCGCAGCGTTGACGCCGCGGCACCCTGGCGCCGTGGCGTTGCCTGCGTATCGGCCAACGCGCTCATTCACTTCGCCTCGTGCGGCATCGCCGCCGCGAGCCGGCCGGAATGCAGGTGCAGCACCCGATCGCAGCGCGCTGCAAGCTCGCTGTCGTGAGTTACCAGCACCAGCGTGGTGCCGCGCTCGCGGTGGCCGCGGAACAAAAGCTCGATGATGTCGCGCCCGGTCGCCTCGTCGAGATTGCCGGTCGGCTCGTCGGCGACGATCAGCGCCGGATCGGGGGCCAAGGCGCGGGCCAGTGCGACGCGCTGCTGCTCGCCGCCGGACAATTCGGCCGGATAGTGATGCAAGCGGTTCGCAAGCCCGACCGCGGCAAGCTCGCGCTCGGCGCGGGCAAATGCATCGCGTGCGCCGGCCAGTTCGAGCGGCACCGCGACGTTCTCCAGCGCCGTCATGGTCGGGATCAGATGAAAGGCCTGAAACACGATGCCGATATGGCGGCCGCGGTAGCGCGCCAAACCGTCTTCGTCGAGCTCATGCAGGTCTTGCCCGGCGACGATGACGGCGCCGGAGTCCGGCCGCTCCAGCCCGGTCATCACCATCAGCAGCGTCGATTTGCCCGAGCCCGAGGGGCCCAGCAGTGCGACCGCCTCGCCGCGGCCTATATTGAGGTCGATGTCGTGCAGGACATGGACGCGCGCCGAGCCGCGGCCCAGCGATAGATTGACGCCGCGGAGCGCAATGGCGTCGCCAGCGGAAGGATGGCCCGAAATGTCGTTCATGCTGCCGGCTTGTTGCCGCCCTTCCTCGTCGCGTCGCGCCCGCTCATATGGGTGGCGGCGCGCGCTGATCCAAATCGCATGCGCCGCGGCTTTTAGCCTGACCGTGGCCGGCGGAATAGCGGCGCCGCCGGCGTGCGCCGCGCAGCCGGTCAAAATCGTCGCGCTCGGCGATTCGCTCACTGCCGGCTACGGCCTGCCCGCTGCCGACGGCGTGGTGCCGCGCCTGCAAGCGGCATTGGCCGCGAAGGGCATCGCCGCCGAAATCGAGAACGCCGGCGTCTCCGGCGATACCGCGTCCGAGGGCCTCGCCCGGCTCGACTGGTCGGTGCCGGAGGGCACCGACGCGGTCATCGTCGAACTCGGCGCCAACGACATGCTGCGCGGCATCAAGCCGGAAGTGACGCGCGCCGCGCTCGATGCAATCTTGAGCCGGCTCGCCGCGCGTCATATTGCGGTCATGCTCTGCGGCATGCGCGCCGCGCCCAATCTCGGCGCCGATTACGGTGCAGCGTTCGATCCCATCTATCCTGAGCTCGCCAGCAAATACGGCGCCGCGCTCTATCCGTTTTTCCTCGACGGCGTCGCCGGCAATCTGAGTCTGCTGCAGCGCGACGGGCTGCACCCCAACGCCGCCGGCGTCGGCGTGATTGTGACGCGCATTTTGCCGCATATCGAGGATCTCATCGCCCACATTCGCGCCCAACATCCATCGTAAGGGTTGCGTGTCGGCCGCGTTGCCCCCATGCTGAGATGCATGCGATTCGCGTAGGGCGGTCATCATGCCTCGCCTGTTCACCGCTCTGGAAATTCCGCCCCATGTCGCCCAGTCGCTGGCGATGACGCGCGGCGGGTTGCCCGGCGCGCGCTGGATCGATCCCGAGAATTATCATCTGACGCTGCGCTTCATCGGCGACATCGACGACGCGCTGGCGCACGAAATCGCCGGCGTGCTCGGCCGCGTACGGCGCATGGCGTTCGAGCTGCGGCTCGACGGCCTGTCGTCGTTCGGCGGGCGCAAGCCGCGCGCCGTGGTGGCGGCGGTTGCGCCGGTCGCGCCGCTGATGGAATTGCAGGCCGAGCACGAGCGGTTGTTGCAGCGGCTCGGGCTCGAGCCCGAAGGGCGCAAATACACGCCGCATGTCACCTTGGCACGGCTGCGCGATTCGTCGAGCCATCGGGTCGCCGATTATCTCAGCGCCCGCGGCCACTATCGCTCCGCGCCGTTCGAAGTCTCGCGCTTCGTGCTGTACTCGTCCCGGTCTTCGGTCGGCGGCGGCCCGTATGTGGTCGAGGCCGACTATCCGCTCGGCGAACCGGCGCTGCGGCGGGCGTAATCCTTCAAAGCCTCACGCCCGCAGCATGCGGGTCTGCAGATCGAGCATCGCCGTGGCGAAGCCGTGGCTGTCGGCCATCAATTCGCGCATCACCGACAGCGGCGTCGGCCGCGACGATTCGACCTCGCCGACCACGTTGCCGAAATCGAACGACAGCTCGGCGTCGAACTTGCGGGCGAGCTGCTGCATGCGGAGGTTCTCGGCGAGGCACGCCATGTGCAGTTGCCGGATGCCGCGGTTGCGCGCCGTCAGCAGCGTGTGGCGCAGCAGCGCCGAGCCGACGCCGTGGCTCTGCCACGGCTTCTCGACGCTGATCGCGGCTTCCGCCTGGTGCGGGAAGCGCAACCCGAGCGGCCGCAGCTCGGCGGCGCCGCGCATCTCGCCGCCGATGAAGAAGCCGTGCACGACGGCCTCGAGCGCGATCGACAGGTCGACGTAATTGCGGATGAAGCTCTCGGCCACGCCGCCGCCGAACCGGCTGTGCCGGCTCTCCGGATCGAGGCGCAGCAGGTGGTCGCGGTATTTCGCCGCTTCGCCGATCCACAATTTGCGGATCACGCCGCCTTCGGGAAGAACATCCTGCATTGCAAGGCTCTCCTGACTTCCATTGTCACAAGGCCCTCTGTCGATGCGTTTTCCTCCGAAAGCTTCGGGCGCGACGAATGGTTTTCGCCTGCGCCCGAATCAAACCATCATGTCGGGTGGCGCCGAAGTTTGGCAAGGCGAAGCATTGAGCAACATGCCTATATTCCCTATATGCATGGCTCATAGATCGTTCACGACTGTTTGACGACTATTCAAGCATCGTGTGCCAAAATCTCGGCACATCTGATACAGCCTCACGGCATTCTTGTGTTGCACGTCCCGCCACGTTTCGTTCACACCGGTTAACTCGTTAATGGCGAATTCCGTCACAGCCCAATACGCCGCGAGCGTGGCGGCGGGCCGCGTCGGCAGCGACGACGCGCAGCTCGCCGTCATCGCCATGCTGGCGCGGCTCGAAGCGCGCATCGCCGAGCATCGCCTGGCGCGCAAATCGTCGTCGCTCGGCTGGCTGTTCGGCAACCGCAAGGATCGCGAGCAGCGGCTCAAGGGCCTTTACATCTACGGCGACGTCGGCCGCGGCAAGACAATGCTGATGGATCTGTTCTTCGAGGCGAGCCCGGTGGCGCGCAAGCGCCGCGCCCATTTCCACGAATTCATGCTCGACGTGCACGAGCGTATCTATGGCTTCCGGCAGAAGATGAAGCTCGGCGAATTTGCGAGCGAGGACCCGGTCAAGCTCACCGCGCAGGAGCTGGCGCAGGATGCCTGGCTGCTTTGCTTCGACGAATTCCACGTCACCGACATCGCCGATGCCATGATCCTCGGCCGGCTGTTCACGCAATTGTTCGAGCGCGGCGTCGTGGTGGTCGCCACCTCCAACGTGGCGCCCGGCGAGCTCTACCGGAACGGCTTGAATCGGGCGCTGTTCGTGCCCTTCATCCATCTGCTCGAAGCGCACATGGACATTGCCCGGCTTGACGCCCGCACCGACTTCCGCCTGGAAAAACTCGCCGGCCTTCCGGTCTGGTATGTGCCGGCGGACGCCGCGGCCGACGCCGCGCTCGACGATGCGTGGCGGCGGCTCGCCGGCGGCAACGGCGGCGTGGCGCAGGACCTGCCGCTCAAAGGCCGCAGCGTGCACGTGCCGCGCGCCGCCATGGGGGTGGCGCGCATTTCCTTTCACGATCTGTGCGAGGCGCCGCTTGCCGCCGCCGATTATCTGCGCATCGCCCACGAATACCACACCGTCATCCTCGACCACGTGCCGGTGATGACCTACGACAACCGCAACGCCGCCAAGCGTTTCATCATCCTGATCGACACACTGTACGACATGAACGTCAAGTTGATCGCGTCGGCGGCGGCGGAGCCCGACGCGCTCTATCGCGCCGACGAAGGCTTCGAGGCGCAGGAGTTCAAGCGCACCGCCTCGCGCCTGATCGAGATGCGCTCGCAGGCCTATCTGGCGCGGCCGCACGGCGCCGCCCACGCGCAGGCGTCGGCCTCGACCGCGGGCATCGTGGAAACCTGACGGCTTCAGCCGCCCAGGCTCGTCGCAAACATCGCCGCGACCACGACCGCCATCAAGGCCGTGGCGGCCCAGCCGAATATCATCAGCGCGCGCGAGGCGGCGAACCTACCCATGATCGTGCGGCTGGCAACGACGATCATCATGGCCACCATCAACGGCACGGCGACGACGCCGTTGACCACGGCCGCCCAGAACAGCATCCGGATCGGGTCGAGCGGCGTCAGCGCGACAAGCAACCCCGCCGTCGTCGCCGCGGCGACGATCAGATAGAAGCCCGGCGCGCGCCGCGCCGGC
>Ga0335081_10020603_pt1 | contig 10664 bp, 9 predicted proteins | sample Lox_Sample_35_FD_206713 | JGI IMG/M metagenome (GOLD analysis project Ga0335081, IMG submission 206713) | Soil microbial communities from Loxahatchee National Wildlife Refuge, Florida, United States - Lox_Sample_3.5 | ecosystem: Environmental > Terrestrial > Soil > Wetlands | place: USA: Florida... | reverse complement strand
CTGCAGGCCGGTGACCTGCAGGTCGGGATCGACCTCCTTGTCGGTCTCGATCAGCTCGCCGGAGGCGCGCAGCCAGTCGAGCGTCGAGCGCAAGTCGAAGGCCTGGTTCGGCGACGCGGGCGTCTCGTGTTGGTCCTTGCGCAGCGGCTGTTGCATTGTCGGCGGTCCCATTGCATAGATTTCTAAGTAATTATCGGTAACGCCGCGCAGCCTGTCAACGCCGATGCCTTCGCAAGCTTCATCGAAAGCCAAGCCGCCGCGCCGCGTCGCCGATTTGCTGCCGCAACTGTCGTCCGGCTATCTGGTGCGCGATGCGCACCGCGCCTTTCAGCGGCTGTTGGAGCGGCGCATCGCGCGGTTCGGCCTGCGCCGCGGCCAATGGTATTTCCTGCGCGTGCTCTGGATCACCGACGGACTGTCGCAGCGGGAGCTGTCGGCCAAGGTCGGCATGATGGAGCCGACCACGGTGATCGCGCTGCGTAGCATGGAAAAGTCCGGGCTGATCCGCCGCGTGCGCGGCGATGATGACCGGCGCAAAGTGCGGGTGTTCCTCACCGCCAAGGCCAAGCGCCTGCGCGGCGAGCTTCTGGCGGTGGCGCGCACCATCACCGACGAAGCCGAAGCCGGCGTCGCGCCGCGCGAGCTTGTCGCGTTCCGGCGCACGATCGCGCGGATGACGGACAATCTCGATCGGATCGAGCGATAAAAGGCGCGGACAGATAAAAGCTTGCCGCCCTACGGCCGGCTTCCCACAAATCGCACCGTTACGTTGGATCGCCGTCGGCCGTGCGTCTTGAGGGAGCGTCCGCTCGCGCGCCGTGCCGCTGCGTCTCCTTCGGATTCAGCAGTGCACCCGCCGTGGCGCGGACTCGCGTGACCTGGTTCCAGATGAGCGGCGTTTGTTTGATAAAGCGCTTCAGCCGGCGGCGCCCCGTCGACATGAAACGCTGCGGCCAGCCGCGCCACGTCGCCGCGCTGCAATGATCGTACAAGGTCACGCTGGTGTCGGACCATTCGTATTTGTACGGCTCGTCGCCGATGGTGAAATCGAACCGGCGCAGGCCGAGATCGATCGCGTGCGCCAACAGCTCGCGCAGATGCAAGGCACCGGGGCCGTATTGGGAGGCCGGCGTGTCGTCGTCGTAGCTCGCCAGCACGTGATAGTAGCAATCGCCGAACACGATGCCGAAGTTCGCCGCCACGCAAGTCTCGCCGATCTCGACGCGGCTGATGTGAAACCGGTCGCGGATATTCGGATTGGATGCAAGATCGAGGAAGAATTCGCGCAATCCCGGCCGCGCCAGGGAGTCGGGAATGCCGCGACGCGCGAACGCGCGATGCTTCTGCCGCAACAGCGTCTCGAGCGTGCGGCGGGCATCGTCGGCGTCGGCGGCGGTAACAAAACGGACCTCGCCATACTCGCTCATGTGCCGGCGCTTGGCGCGGTCGCGCCGCCGCGTCGCCGACGAGCGCTTGGCGTAATAGAATTTCTCCCAGTTGTCGCCGAGCTGCGTCAGATGGGCGCCGGAAGCGTTGGCGGTGACCGGCAGCAGGCTGAACGGATTGACCTGGTCGCCGACCGTCTGCGGCATCTTTTCCAGCTCGACCCAATCGTGCCGGAATTTCGGATCGCGCTGCAGCCGGCCGCGCAGCTCCTGCCATGCGGCGAGGAAGCGGTCGGGCGAGACGCGCTGCAAGAAGTACGGCGCCAAGAGCGGCGCGTTGTAGTCGCACTGCTCCTGGCCCAGCCACGACAGCCGGCGCGCGCCGTGTTTCTTGCTGATGGCGAGCGGCAGGATGAACGCCGTCTCGCCGCCGGCGAAGGCGCCGACGACGATGACGGGCCGGACGCCGGTGTGCTGTCCGACATGCCGCTGCCAGGCGTCGAGCCAATCGAAGGTTTGAAACGCCGTGCAGTCGGCGGTCTGCTCGAAGCGGCGCCATTCGCATTCGACGTCGCCGAGCTTGTCGTAGATGGCAAAGCTGAGAACCGGCCCGAACTCCCGCGACAGGTCCACGAGGCGCGCGACCGCGGCATGTCCGGCGCTGGTCGCTGCGCCGGCGTTGTCGAAAGCCTGCACTGGTGTTGCGGTCGTCACTCAAGGGCTCGCTGGACGGGATCGGCAGCCGGTCCATAGTGATAGGTGACAATCGCTAAAGATGCATCGCCGCTTCGCGCCAATAACTTGTTAAGGTAAAGCGCCGTTGAAGCGCGTTAACCCAAAACGCGTTGGCACAACGAGCCGGTCCGGCCGGGTCGCGCCGCGTGCGGCGTTTGGTAACCTTGAGGCTCGGCGCGGTTGCGGGAAAGGATGTCGGCAATGGAGGACGCTATGAAGATGAAGCCCCTATCCGCCATTGCCGGCGCGTGTCTCTTGGCTCTCGCCGGGGCGGCCGCCGCGCACGCCCAGGCCGGCAACTACCCCGACCGGCCGGTCACCATCATTTGCGACGCCGCGCCCGGCGCCACGCCGGACGTCGATGCGCGCTTTGTCGCCGAAGGCTTGAGCAAGCTGTGGGGCCAGCAGGTGATCGTGCAAAACCGGCAGGGTGCCAACGGCAGCATCGCCGCCCGCGCCGCGAGCGAAGCGACACCCGACGGCTACACGCTGTTCATGCCGGCGCTCTCGACCTTCGTGGCGCGGCAATCGGTGGCGCCCAATCTGCCGATCAAGCTGCCGCGCGATTTTTTGCCGATCGGCTTCACGGCGGAGAACCCGATGTTCTTTGCCGTCAATCCGGGGCTCGGCATCTCCACGCTGCCTGATCTGATTGCGCGCGCCAAGAAGGAGCCGGGCAAGATTTCCATCGCCGTGACCGGCGTCGGCCGGCTTACCCATCTCACCGGCCTGGTGTTTCAAGACCGCGCCGGCATCAATCTGTTGCCGGTGCCCTATAACGCGGGACCGGCGGCGGCGCTCGCCGACGTCGCCGGCGGCCGCGTTTCGATGATCATCGAAGGCTTTTCCGGCATCGTCGGCTCGGTCAGGGCCGGGCAGGTCAAGCTGATCGCGGTGGCGTCGCAAAAGCGGCTGCCGCAATTCCCCGACGTGCCCGCGGTGGCGGAGACGATTCCGGGCTTTTCGGCGACCGGCTGGCAGGTGCTGGTGGCGCCGCTCGGCACGCCGGCGCCGATCATCGGCAAAGTCAGCGCCGACCTCGCCAAGGTGGTGAGCGGTGCCGATTTCCAGGAGCGGCTGGCCAAGATCGGCAGCTATTCGTACGCCATGACGCCCGAAGAAGCGCTCGCCTTCGTGCACCGGCAGCAGGACACTTGGTTGCCGGCGTTGGAGAAAATCTCGGACAAATAGCGCCGTCGGGCCGTTGCGCCGCGGCGGCGGCTCTGTCGATGTTCACCCATAGTGAGCGCCGTCAATTCGCCTACACGCCGCGGCAACTGTTCGACCTGGTCGCCGACATCGAAAAATATCCGGAGTTCATCGACGGCTTCGTCGCGGCGCGGGTCAAGCGCCGGCACGGCAAGACAATCGAAGTCGACCAGGTCGTGCGCATGGCCGGATTGCGCGCGGCATTCGCGACGCGCGCCGTGCTCGATCCGCCGCAGCGGATCGTCGTGACCTCGCAGGATTTTCCGTTTCGCAGCTTCGAGCAGCGCTGGTCGTTCACGCCGAGCGGCGAGGGCGGGACCGTCGTGCAATACGACGTGCGGCTGGAGTTTCGCTTCGGCGTCGGCTTGGTCGCCGGCCTGGTCGATCAGCGCCGCCTGGCCGCCGACACGGTGAGTGCCTTCGAGCGCCGCGCGCGGCAGATTTACGGGACGGGCGATGACCGCGCGATGCGGGAAACGTGACCGGCGCTGCCGAAAATCTTCTCGCGCAACGCTTCCCTAGAGCCGGTATTTCTTGGCAATGCGCTCGTATTCCGAGCGGACCGCATCCGCGCCGTAGGTGCGTTCGAGCCGGCGGATCGTAAAGTGGCCCTGCGCCACGTTCTGAAAATAGTTGATGAACAGATAGTTCACCGTCGCTCCGCCTAAAGCGCCGATGGCCGGCAGCGTCTGTGCGGCAACCTTCATGGTCACGATCGTGCCGAAACGCGCGGCGACCTGCGTGATGAAGCGCACCAGAAGCGGGCGGCCGCCCTCGATGAGGCCGCGCGCCGCGATGTAACGCGTGGCGTCGGTCATGCTTTTGGTCAGCACGGAGCGGATGGCGAAATAGCCCTCCGAGGGAACGACCGCGCCGGCGTGACCGCCGAGCGCAAAGACTTCGACGCATGCCAGCGCCGCTTCGGGATCGGAGAGATCTTCGCCCTCCTGGCGTGCGATTTCGGCGATGGCCCTGAGCATGATGATCGTCGACACCGGCAGCTCGATCGGCAGCGTCGCCAGACCGAAGGCGCCGCCGGCGGCGCCGGACGCGCTGGCCAATGCGTTATGCAGGAGCCGCGGTCTGGCGGACGGTTTTCGCCCCATCGTCCGCAACGCAACGCGCAGCGCCGCCTCGATGGATTTGACGGACGCCGCGCGGATCGTGCGGAACACCGCGGGCGGCAGCGCGCGCCCGATGAGCTGGATGGGATGGCCCAAAACTCTGCTGATCAGTTCGCCCAGCCCCGGATGTTCGAGCAGTTGAACGGCTCGTTCCAGCGCCACCAGGTCCTGCCGCGTGAGGCTCGTCAATGCAACCTCGGAAAATGAACACGCTAGCAATAGGCAAAGGCGCGCGGCGGTGCCTTGATCCAACGCAAGGTAGCCGCAAGGGGGACGGCGTTCGCATTGGCGGCGAAAGGAGTCTCGGCCTTGAAGATGGGGACGACCGCGCAGCCCCCTCGACGCTCCGCCATACACGCGGCGCCGAGGCTTTCGCAAGTCGCGAAGCCGGCTTGACGATTTTGCAGCGATCGCGCCGGGAGGTGGAGTACAACGGCGCTCGATGTTCTCCGTCAGGCCGCATCGCACGACCGATCGCCCGCACCCGGCGGAGCCCCTCGCATTGCCCGAGGCCGCAAGCGACGACGCCCACGCCGGGCTCCTCTCTCGCGTGCTGCAGCCGATCCGGAGCTTCCGTCCGGCCTATCTGCCGCTGGTGATGGTTTACTTCGCCTCCGGCGCGTTGGGCATCATCGATATCAGCCGCGACCTGTGGATCAAGGAACGATTGACCTGGACGCCGGCGGAGCTCGCTGGCATCGGCGTCTGGTTGACCTTGCCGTGGACCATGAAAATGGTCGTCGGCGCGCTGGTCGACAGCGTGCCGATATTCGGCTCTCAGCGGCGATCGTACGTCATGATCGGCGCCGCCCTGATCGCAGGCGGCATGCTGGTGCTCGCCGGTGCGGCCGGCCGGTGGCTCGTCTTCGCCCGCGCCAACGATCTGTACGTTGCCGGCGCCTTGCTGATCGTGGTCGGCACGGTGGTGCAATCCGTCGTCGCAGAAGCCATGTCGGCCGAGGTCGTCTCCCGCCTCGATGTGGCCGGCAACGCCCGGCCGGAGCACGAGGTGCGCGCCGAGCTCGGCATGGTCCAGGTCATCGGCCGCCTTGCGGTCTCGGTCGGCATCCTGGCGGTGGCGGGCCTGTCAGGCTGGCTGGCGAGCATCTTCGACCGGCGGACGGTATTTCTCTTCGGGCTGATCGTTCCGGCGATGTCCGTCACCGGCGTCTTGCTGGTCCGATTGCAGGCGGCCGAACGGCGCCCGCTCGACTGGCGCATCTTCGGCGGCGGCATGGCGTTCGGCGCCGTAGTGCTCGCGCTCGTATTCCTGTCGGTCCCGTTCGAACAGGAATTGATCTTCGCGCTGACGCTCGGCGCGATCGGCGCGATGTTGATGGTGCTGACGCGCGAACTGGATGCCAAGACGCGCCGCGCGATCCTCTTCACCAGCGTCGTGATTTTCGCCTTCCGGGCGATACCCACGGCCGGCCCCAGTTACTTCTGGTGGACGCTGGACGTGCTGAAATTCGACGCGGCGTTCTACGGCACACTGCGGCAAATGTCGGCCATCGTATCCGTCGCGGCGCTATGGCTGTTCAGCAGGCAATTGACCGAATACGCGATCGCCAGGGTTCTGTTCTGGGTCGCCATTGCGGGGACGCTGCTGTCGCTGCCCAGCATCGCGTTGTTCTACGGCCTGGGCGATTGGACGCTGGCGACGTTCGGCTTCGGGGCGCGTCCCATCGTGCTGGTGCACGAGGCCGTGGTCGCGCCGTTCGCGGAGTTCAGCATGATTCCGCTCCTGACCCTGATCGCGTTCTACGCGCCTGCCGGGCGCCGCGCCACCTGGTTTGCGCTCATGGCATCGCTCATGAACACGGCGCTGATCGCGAGCCAGCTGCAAAGCAAATATCTCAATCAGGTATTCGTCATCAGCCGCGGCAATTATGCCGAGCTCGGCTGGCTGTTGATCGCCACCGTCGCGCTCGGGCTCATTCTCCCGATGATCGCGCTGGCGCTGTTCGGACGGCGTGTTTGATAGTGAAGGCACTGGCTTGAGAGCGGCGTCGCGCTCTGAACGTCGACGCGCGCTGGTACAGCTGGGTGGATTCGAACCACCGACCCACGCACCGCCGGTCCCCGTCGCGGATCCATCTATTTTCATTGCGATGACTGATTTAATGTGAGACCTTCTGACTTGAAACGTCACGGGCCGACACGCGCCGTCATCCGATGGGGTCCGCTGGGGGTCCGCGGACCCGATGCGGACCCCGGGGCAAAACAGCAGGGACCATGAAGCTCACGGAGCGAAAAATCGAGAAGCTCGCGACCGAACACGGCCGCAAGGACCGGCTCGTTTTCGACGATGCGCAGCGTGGGCTTGCGGTGCGCGTCACGGCGAGTGGAGGTCGGACCTATCTGTGCCAATACACGCTGCACGGTCACAAGTGGCGCGTGCCGCTCGGCTCGTGCTCGGCAGTCCCGCTCGCCAAAGCACGCGAAGCCGCCGCAGCCGTCATGGGCGACGTTGCCAAGGGCCGCAACCCGGCTGCCGACCGGAAGGAAGCTGCGGCAGCCGAGCGCGCACGGCGCACGCGCAACCGCCTGACGCTGCGGGTGCTGATCGAAGATTGGAACCGCCTTCACCTTGCCGGCCGGCGTGCGAGCTACGCGGCGGAAGCGGTGCGCGCCCTGCATTACGCGTTCGCTGATCGCTTGGACGACGCCGCGGAGGATTTGGACCGGGCCGCCGTGGTACGCGCCCTGGACGCCCTGACACGGCGCCACAAGCGCAAGGACGGCGACAGTGCGGCCAAGCCCAAAGGGTCCGCCATGACCGGCCGGACGGCTGCCTATGGCCGCGCGGCCTTCGCCTGGGCGGTGAAGCGCGGAGCAGTGAGCGTCAACCCGTTCGCGGCTTTGCCGGTCGCCAAGAGCGCCGCCAAGCGTGAGCGCGTTCTGAGCGATTCGGAGATTGCGGAGATTTGGCGGGCCGCCGACGCCGCGCCCTACGGCTCGATTGTCCGGCTCCTGATATTGAGCGGCCAACGTCGCGGCGAAGTGGCTGGCATGGCATGGGACGAAATTTCAGAGGACTTGGCGACCTGGACCCTTCCCGGCGAGCGCACCAAAAACGCCGTCGCGCACACGGTTCCGCTCAGTCCAGCGGCTCGCGATCTTCTCAGACCGGCGCTGCCCAACGATGCAAAGGGGCCGCCGCCAAACGGTTCGCTTGTGCTGCCCGGCGCCGTGGGCACGCCCTTTGCCGGCTGGTCCAAAGCCAAGCGCGCACTAGACAGGGCGATTATGCATGCTCGCGCCGAAGCTGCAGCCAAAGCCAGCACGCGCGCGGCGCCGCTCGTTCCCTGGAGCATTCACGATTTACGTCGCACCGTCGCTACCGGCTTGCAGCGGTTAGGTGTGCGCCTCGAAGTGACCGAAGCCATTTTGAACCATATTAGCGGCACCCGCGGCGGCGTTGCCGGCGTTTATCAGAGGCACGATTGGGCGACTGAGAAGCGCGCCGCGCTCGACGCGTGGGCCGCGCATGTCGCCACGATGGTCGAAGGCCGCCCCAACGCCGGCAAGGTGGTTTCGCTTCGGGCATCCTAAAGTGGCGCTGCGGCGTTACATGTCCAAGCAACGCAAGGGGGCTGACTACCTTCCCTTTGTTCCCCTGCTTATGCGGGACGCAATTACCACGGACGTCGAAATCGAACACGAACCAGACCCATGCAAACGACGTAAGCTTAAACGCACACGCGATGAAGCTATTGCTCGCCTAATGAAACTGTCTTGGGATCCGCACGTTCGAGTATTTCTCGACCATCTAAGGGACCACTACGGCGACGATCTGCCGAAAGCGAAGGGAGGAAGGCCCGCCAACGAGCACCGTCGCCTTTTGATTGCTGTCCATGTGCGCGAGGCCATCGAGCGCCGCGGCGGAAAACACGGGGACATTGAGGCGGCGATAAAGGAGATTGCCGAACGCGACGAGTTATTCGACGAACGCAAACGCCAGCGACCATCGGGACGGAAAGGCCGGCAAGTGTCGGAACCGCAACCGTCGGAACCGGCGACGCGCTACGACTACATCAAAGAAATCCTTAAGGACACTGATCCCGACTGGCATCGGGCCGTCGCCGTCGAATTGAAATTGCGGCGAGAGAAAATCCATTTTGGTCCCGGCAAGTAGTTTTTGCACATAGGTTTTACCCCCTTAATCGAACTGCATTTGTCGTGCATCTGTGCGCCACGCCGCGTAACACGGTGACGCAAACGGACGGCACATGACTACGAACCTTCCACAGCGTATCCTGCCTGAAACGGACCTATGGACTCCGCGCGAGTGTGCGGCATAACCGCCGCGCTCATTGGCGCTTTGGTGCTGACTACGGTCGCCTCGCAAGCCGCCGATCCTCTGCCATCGTGGAATGACGGTCCGGCGAAGCAATCCATCATCAACTTTGTCGAGAGGGTCACAACTCCCGGCTCGCCGGACTTCGTGCCGGTTTCCGAACGCATCGCAACTTTCGATAACGACGGCACATTGTGGTGCGAGCAACCGATACCCATGCAATTATATTTTGTGCTCGATCGCGTAAAGGCGCTCGCGCCGCAACATCCTGAGTGGAAGACCAGGGAGCCGTTCGCTTCATTGCTCAAAGGCGATTTACGGACGATGCTTGCTGGCGGCGACCACGCGATCCTCGAAGTCATGATGGCCACGCACGCGGGCATGACCACAGCGGAATTTGAGCAGATCGTCAAAGACTGGATCGCGACGGCGCAGCATCCGAAAACCGGTCAACTCTTTACCGACATGGTCTATCAGCCGATGCTCGAAGTGCTGTCATACCTGCGCGCTAACGGCTTCAAGAACTTCATTGTCTCCGGCGGCGGCATTGAGTTCATGCGCGCGTGGACGGAGCGCGTCTACGGCGTTCCGCCCGAACAGGTCATCGGCAGCAGCATCAAAACGAAGTTTGAAATGCGCGACGGTAAACCGGTTCTCGTCCGGTTGCCTGAAATGAACTTTAATGATGATAAAGGCGACAAGCCTGTTGGCATCAATCAGCACATCGGCCGCCGTCCCATTGCCGCCTTCGGGAACTCCAATGGCGACAAGGAAATGCTGGAATACACACAGGGCGGCAGCGGTGCACGGTTTATGCTGTTGGTACTGCACGACGATGCGGCGCGCGAATACGCCTACGGTCCAGCGCTGGGATTGCCTGCCCCCAAACTTGGAGCGTTCCCGCAGTCACTTTACGAGGAAGCGAAGCAGAACGGTTGGACCGTCGTAAGTATGAAAAACGATTGGAACCAGGTCTTTCCGTTTGAGCAGTCCCCGGTCACAGCTATTGATATTCTGCTTGAGCCGGACGCCACGATGCTCCGGCATGCCGAAGCCGTGAACGCGGCCCACCTAAAGATATACCCGCAAGGGTTTGCGCTGGATGCCGCGCACCGGCCTCACGTGACGATGATCCAGCGTTTCGTCCGCACTGCGGACCTCGACAAGGTCTACGACGCAGCGGGCAAGGTTTTCGCCCGCGACAATGTGGCTGGGATGAAGCTGGACGCCTTTAAGTATTACTACGCCCCGATCAGGGACTTGGGAGTCTCAGGCATCGTAGCGAAGCCCACGTCTGAATTGCTCAAATTGCAGGCTGACCTAATCGCTGCCGTTGCTCCATTCACGGTGCCCACCGGAAACTCAGGCGCATTTGTCACGACGCCCGATGATCGCGTCATCGACCCGCTCTTGATCGAATACGTTTCCACGTTCGTTCCAAATCTCACCGGTGAGCATTTCAATCCGCATGTTAGCACGGGCCTTGCGCCCCGCACCTACCTCGACAAGCTGCTCGCCGAACCGTTTGAGCCGTTCACCTTCTCACCTGCGGGTGCGGCCGTCTATCAACTGGGCCAACTCGGCACGGCAGCAAAAAAGCTCAAAGAATTTGATTTAAGACCTTGAGGACCTGTTTCAGATCGAGGTCCGTTCCGGGTCTTGGTTGTGCGAAAACGCTTGCCGGCGGTGGCGAAGCGTCACACTGGGCGGCGCTGAGGGAGCTTTGTGTCGGGGGTTGGCTAGGCCCCTCATCGCGGCCATGAGCGGCTGAATGCCCATGATGTTCATGACACGGGTGAGATTGTAGGCCAGCACGTGCAGCGCCATCTCTGAGGCAACCCTTGGCAACGTCTTCATCAGGAAGTGGGTTGCTCCCATCCGGGCTTTGATGGTGCCGAACGGATGCTCGAC
>Ga0335081_10020602_pt1 | contig 10665 bp, 8 predicted proteins | sample Lox_Sample_35_FD_206713 | JGI IMG/M metagenome (GOLD analysis project Ga0335081, IMG submission 206713) | Soil microbial communities from Loxahatchee National Wildlife Refuge, Florida, United States - Lox_Sample_3.5 | ecosystem: Environmental > Terrestrial > Soil > Wetlands | place: USA: Florida... | reverse complement strand
TCGGCGCCAGCAGCAGCGGTCCCGGCTGCGGTGAGGTCATGCGCCGGAAGTTCGCCGCCGCCTCGCGCACATTGCGGTGGCCGATCGGGCGGCGCTCGGCGTCGTAAGAAGCGAGCAGATGCGGGCCGCCCCAGCCCTGCAGCGTCGCGGCGAGCTTCCACGACAGGTCGACCGCATCCTGGATGCCGGTGTTCATGCCGAACGCGCCGGTCGGTGAGAGCATGTGCACGGCGTCGCCGGCCAAAAACACGCGGCCCTGGCCGTAGCGCTCGGCGACGAGCTCGCGCCGCACCCACGGCATCACGGTGAGGATCTCGTAGTCGAAGTCGCGGCCGACGGCGCGGCGGATCAGGCGATGGATCTCCTCGATCGTGTAGGCGCGCTCCTCGACCCCGCCGATGATCGAGAAGCGCCACTGATCGGTGCCGTTGATCGCCACGATGGTCGACCACGTACCTTCGGGCCCGAGAATGATGAAGCGGTAGGCGCGGCCCTTGTCGTGCAGTGCCACGAGATCGGGGCAGCGGAAGATCACGTTGGTCGTGTAGGTGAGCGCCGCGGTCCCGACCATGCCGATGCCCAGCGTCTCGCGCACCAGGCTGCGTCCGCCATCGCAGCCGACGAGGTAGCGGGCGCGGACCTTTTCGCGCGCCCCGCTCTCGCCGTCCTCGACTTCAGCTGTCACACCATGCTCGTCCTGCGCGAAGCCGACGAGCCGTGTGCGATAGTGCAGCGTGACGCATTTCTGCGCGGCGGCGAAATCGCGCAGGATCGGATCGAACATGTTTTGCGGGCAGCGCTCGCGCCGCTGCGGGCTTTCGGGCGGGGCTTTTGCAGCCGCGAGCGTCGGCATGCGCTCGCGGCCGAGCTCGTAGCCGGCGAGGCTCGTCACATAGACATTGTCCTGCGGCAGGTCGCGCGGATAGGGCGAGGCCTCGACCGCGCCGACCAAGCCCCAGCGCCGGCAGAACTCCATGGTGCGGACGCCGACCAGGTCCATGCGCGGCTGATAGATCGCGCCGTCCGACTGCTCGACGAGCAGGCAGGCGATGCCGCGCCAGCCGAGATCGCCGGCAAGCGCGAGCCCCACCGGGCCGGCGCCGACCACAAGAACGGGAGTTTCGGTCTCTTGCGGCATAGTCGGTGCCCGCGCTCCCTCTCCCCGAAGGGCAGAGGGGAAGAGAGCGTAAGCGCGTCACTTCGGCCGGCGCATCTCGCTCGACGAGTTCACCACGGCGTGCAGGTTGCGCGCGAGGCCGACCGCGCTCGGCACGTCCATCGTCATGGCGTGGCGCAGATATTCCTTGACGCCCTCGGTCGCGACCGCCGGCGTCTTGAGCATGAACCCGCACAGGTTCTCCACCGTCTCGTCGAGCTTCGCCGCCGGCACCACCTCGCTGACGATGCCGTGGCTGAGCGCCCGCTCGGGCCCGACCGTCGCGCACGACCAGGTCATGTAGCCGAGCCCCTTGCGGGTCATGCGGTCGACCATGGCGGACAGCACCATGGTGGGCAGGATGTAGTGCTCCATCTCGGGGATCTGGAAGGTGGCGGCGTCGCTCGCGATGGTGATGTCGGCGAGCGCCGCCACCGCGCAGCCGAAGCCGAGCGCCGCGCCCTGCACGGCGCAGATCACCGGCACCGGCGTGTTGCGGATCGCGCCGTAGACGTTGAAGATCACGTCGTACTGCCGCTTGCGCGCGAGCGCCTCGGGCATCACGGCCGGCTGCTGGCCCATGGTGGCGCGGCCGATGCAGAAATCCTTGCCGGCGCCGCGCAGCACCACCAGGCGCGACTTCTCCGCCGCCAGGTTCAGGAGCCGCGTGAGCTCGAGCGCCATGCCGTCGGTCGCGCCGTTGCCGGCGTCCGGACGGTTCAGCGTGATGCGCAGGATCGGCCCGTCCTGCTGCGACAGAATTTCCTCGCTCATGCGGTCATCTCCCCTTTTCGAGCTACTGCCGCGTCGTTTCACATCACGCGCGGGTGCTTGTCCAGTTCCGTGTAGCCCGGATGGAGCGAAGCGCAATCCGGGATCGGCGTCGCGAGAGGCGAGACCTGTCCCGCATTTCGCATCGCTTCATGCGGGCTACGATCGACGGCGCCGCTTCGCCGCCTGCTCGGCCGCGATCTGCGCGCGCGCTTTGGCGCACCACAGGTCCCACGTGCGTGACCATGTGCCGGCCGAGGACTGACGGCCGCTCGTCGCCGCCACCTCCTCGTCGTCGAGATAGACGATCTTGCCGCCCGGCCCGGCGATCAACATGGCCTGCATCTGCAGCTTGGCGGAGAGCTCGAGATAGACGCTGCGCACCACCGCGAGCATCAGGCTGTTGCCGACCACGACCGAGCCATGGCCGCGCATGAGCGCGGCGGGTTTCGGTCCCAGGACCTTGGCGAGCGAGGCGCCGAGATGCGGCGTCTTGATGATGAGGTCGCCGCTCTCCTGGAAGTCGCGGATCTCGAAGGTCGGGATGCCCTCGCCGACGAAGGCGCCGGTGTTGAACAGCGGTTTCAGCGGGACCGTGGTCACGCCGAACGGAATGACCGAGGGCGAATGATTGTGGACCACCGCCTGCACCTCGGGCCGCGACTTGTAGATCTCGCCGTGGATGTAGCGCTCGAGATAGAGCGGCGCGCCGGGGTCGCGGATCACGTTGCTGTCGAGGTCGAACTCGATAATGTCGTCGGCGGTGACGAGCTCGGGCGCCATCGCGCGGGCGAGCAAGTAGCGATGCGGATCGCGCTCGCTGCGCACGCTGACATGGCCGTAGGCGTCGACCACGCCGTGCGCGGCGAGGATCCGATAGGCGAGGACGAGGTCTTCGGTCTGGCTCATGCGGCGGCCATTCCATCCGGCCGCGGGCGCGACCGCAAGCCCCGCACGGCGCATCGGCGGCGGCGCGCCACGCATGCATCGTGCGATTGACGCCCGCGAAGCCGCCAAGCTAGGGTCCGGGGCCGCACGGAAACGCGCGTTTTTCCAGTCAACGAAAGAGCGCAAAATGAAGCTCGCGAGCTACCGTCTCGACGGCGAGGACACCTTTGGCGCGGTCGTCGGCGATGGCGTCGTCACGCTCGGCGGCCGCAAATCGAAGTATCCGACCCTGCGCGACGCTCTCGCGGCCGGGGCGCTCGGCGCGCTCACGGCCGCCGTCGGCAAGGCGCCCGACCACAAGCTCGCGGCGGTGACCTTTCTGCCGGTGATCCCCAATCCGGAAAAAATCATCTGCGTCGGCATCAACTACAAGTCCCATGCCGCGGAGACCGGGCGCGACACGATGTCCAACCCGCAGATCTTCCTGCGGCTGACCAACACGCTGGTCGGGCACGAGGGCGAGATGATCCGCCCGAAGGTGTCGACCCATTTCGATTTCGAGGGCGAGCTGACTGCGGTGATCGGCAGGGGCGGCCGTCATATCAAGGAGAGCGACGCGTTGTCTCACGTGGCGGGCTACACCTGCTTCGTCGACGGCAGTGTGCGCGACTGGCAGAAGCACGCGGTCACATCGGGCAAGAATTTCATTGGCACCGGGCCGCTCGGCCCCTGGCTGGTGACGACGGACGAGATCCCCGATCCGAGCAGGCTCACGCTGATGACGCGGCTCAACGGCCAGGAGGTGCAGCGCTCCGGCACCGACATGCTGATCTACTCGATCCCGCGGGTCATCTCGTACGTCTCCGCCATCACGCCGCTCGCGCCGGGCGACATCATCGCGACCGGCACGCCCGCCGGAGTCGGCCATAGTCGCAATCCGCCGCTGTGGATGAAGGCGGGCGACGTGCTCGAGGTGGAGATCACCGGCATCGGCACGCTGCGCAGCCGCGTGGTGGATGAGAAATAACCATCCGCTCCGTCATGGCCGGGCATAGCCGTTCCAAGAACGGCGTCGCTTCGCTCGCCTATGCCCGGCCATGACGAGGATCATTTCAAATACTTGTCGAACCAGGCAATCGAATCGTTCACCGCCGCAACCTGTACGGCGTCCGGCGCATAGACACCCTTGTCGTTGCGCCCCACGTAGACGAAGCCGTGCACGTCGTGCGCATAGGTCTTCCATGTCGCCTCCTTGCCCGCCTCGACCAGCAGGTCGTAGCAGGCGCGAAAAATGCCCTGCAGCTCGTCGCTGTCGCGGCCCTGCACGAAGATCGGCGTGGTGATCGGCGCGATCCGCGCCCGGGCGACGTCCTCGGTGATGCGGGCGCGGACTTTTGCCGGCTCTCGCATCAGCATGCGCTCGACGTCGAGCAGCCCGGTCGCCGGATTGATCTGCGCGGTCGCGTCGGGCTTGAGGCGCAGGAATTCGTGCGCGGCCGGCTCGCTCGCGATCATGGCACGCATCCCGTGATATTCCGAGGCGATCTTGAGCGCCATCTCGCCGCCGTGGCTCATGCCCATGTAGCCGATGCGGTCGTCCGCGATGGCGGGCAGGGTTCTAACCTGCTCGGCGATCGCGATCACGTCCTCGTATTCGAGCGGGCCGCGGTTGAGGAGCTGGCGGCCCTGGCGTCGGTCCTCGATCAGCTTGCCGATCTTGTCATAGGCATAGTCCACCTCGGCGCGATAGCGCAGCCAGGCCACCGCGTAGCCGGCGGCCAGGAACTGCTCCTGCGTCCAGCTGCGGTTCTGGGTTGCGTCGCGCACCCAGGCGAGGCCGCCACCGCCGTTGCCCGAGGCAAACAGCACAAGCGGGAAGGGCCCCGGGCCCGGCGGCCTGCGCAGGCCGATCGGCGCGTAGACGCCGTCGATCAGCTCGATCAGCATCAGCTCGACCGGAATGGCTGAATCCTTCACCGGCTCGGTGATGGCGATTGTCGGCGAATTGGTCACGTCGGGCCCCTCCCGCGGCGCAAAGCCTGCACGGTGAAATCGTGGCAGCAGAACATGCATGGCTCCCGGCCGAAAAATGCAGGTTAAGGGCCGTCCGTGCGCCCTTACAAGCCCGGTCCGCTCGCCTATGATCGGCGCAATGACGGGGCGCGCCGCGTTGACCGGCTGACGCCGCCGCGATCGCGAGGACGAGATGATCAAGTTGACGGCGCGGATCATGTCCGGCGCGATGCTCGCGGTGAGCCTCGCGGGGCTCGGCATCGGCCAAACGGTGCTGCAGCGCGCCGCAGACGCCCAGGGCGCGACCGTGCAGGCGCCGCGCTTCGTGGTCGATCCGCTGTGGCCGAAGCCGCTGCCCAACAACTGGCTGCTCAGCTGGACCATCGGCGTTTGGGTCGACGACCAGGACAACGTCTGGGTGATTCATCGCGCTGGCGGAAACAGGCTCAACCGGAATGAGATCGGCGCCGAGGTCGAGCCGCCGATCGCCGAGTGCTGCCGCACCGCGCCGCCGGTCCTGGTGTTCGATCAGGCCGGCAACCTGGTGCGATCGTGGGGCGGCCCGGGCCCGGGCTACGAGTGGCCGGAGCAGGTCCACGGCATCCACGTCGACTACAAGGGCAATGTGTGGATCGGCGGCAACGGCGAGAAGGACGCGCAGATCCTCAAGTTCACCAAGGACGGCAAGTTCCTGATGCAGATCGGCCATGCCGGCGGCAATGCGGGCAGCAACAACGAGGAGAATTTCGGGCGCCCGGCAAAGGTCTGGGTCGATCCGAAGACCAACGAGGTCTATGTGGCGGACGGCTACAAGAACAAGCGCGTCGCCGTGCTCGACGCCGACACCGGCAAGATGAAGCGCTACTGGGGCGCCTACGGCAACAAGCCCGACGACACCGATCTCGGGCCCTATGATCCGAAGGCGCCCGTGGCCGCCCAGTTCCGCAATCCGGTGCACTGCGTCGAGCGCACGAACGATGGTCTGGTCTACGTGTGCGACCGGCAGAACGACCGCCTGCAGGTGTTTCAGCCGGACGGCAAATTCGTCAAGGAAGCGTTCTACGCGCAAGACACGCGCGCCTCCGGTTCTGTCTGGGACATCACGTTCTCGAAGGACCCCGACCAGAAATACATCTTCATGGCCGACGGGCAGAACGAGCGCATCCGCGTGATCCTGCGCGACACGCTCGAGGAGCTCACCTCGTTCGGCGACGGCGGCCGCCAGCCCGGGCAGTTCTATGGCGTGCACTCGATCGCGTCCGACTCCAAGGGCAACCTCTATACGACCGAGACCTACGAGGGGAAGCGCGTGCAGCGGTTCATCTATCAGGGCATCCAATCGCAGCCGCGCGGCTACCAGGGCGTGCTCTGGCCGCGTCGGTGACCCGCACACCCGGCGGAATCCGGACCGTCGCGGCCGAGGAATTGACTTAACGCAAGGCCTTTCGCAGGGGCCGGTGGCTATGCATCGCCCGCCGGGGCGTGTGCGCGGCCGCTGGCCCGACGGGACGATGGCACCCAAGGGGACCGCAACGTGATACATGATCGACGATGATCGCTGACGCGCCTCCGACCGCGCCGCTGTTCGCGCTGCGCGGCATTTGCAAGCAGTTCCCCGGCGTACGCGCGCTCGACGACGTCTCGTTCGAGATCCGCGCCGGCGAGACTCACATGCTGCTGGGCGAGAACGGGGCCGGCAAGTCGACGCTGATGAAAATCCTGTGCGGCGCCTATCGTGCCGATGCGGGCGCGTTTCTTGCCAACGGCGAGCCCGTGCAGATGACCGCACCCGCCGACGCGCGCAAGCTCGGCATCGCGGTGATCTTCCAGGAGTTCACCCTCGTTCCCTATCTCGACATCGCCCACAATATCTTTCTCGGCCGCGAGTTTGCGAGCCGCATCCCGGGCCTGATCGACCGCGATCGGCTCTATCGGGAGGCCAGACGCGTCCTCGATGCGATCGGCTTCGCCATCGATCCGCGCGAGCCGGTGCACCGGCTCGGCGTTGCGCAACAGCAGATGGTGGAGATCGCCAAGGCGCTGTCGCAGGAGGCCCGCATCCTGGTCATGGACGAGCCGACCGCCGCGCTGTCGGAGCGCGAGACCGAGCGGCTGTTCGCCATGATCGCCCGCCTCAAGGCGCAGGGGGTCGCGATCGTCTACATCTCGCACCGCCTCGCCGAGGTCTTCGCCCTGGGCGATCGGATCACCGTCCTGCGCGATGGCCGCAAGGTCGCGTCCGTGATGGCCCGCGAGACGACCCCCGACGGGCTCGTCCGCATGATGGTCGGCCGCGCCGTCGACACCACCTATGGTCGGCATTTCTGCGAACGGCCGGGCAAGGTCGCGCTCGAGGTGAAGAATCTCAGCGCCGACACCGGCATCGCCGATGTCAGCCTCACGGTGCGTGCCGGCGAGATCGTCGGGCTCGCCGGGCTGGTCGGATCCGGCCGCAGCGAGGTCGTGCGTGCGATCTTCGGCGCCGATCGGGTCACGGCAGGCGAGATCCGGCTGTTCGGTGCGCCGCTCGGCGGCACGCCGGAAGATTCGGCGCGCCGCGGCATGGCGCTGATCCCCGAGAACCGCAAACAGCAGGGGCTGGCGCTCGGCCGCTCGGTCGGCGACAACATCGTGCTGGCCGGATTGCCGCGCATGTTCCCATCCGGCCTGTTCTTCCCTCAGCGCGCGCTTGCCGCCGCGCGGGCCATGATCGACCGGCTGCGGGTCGCCACGCCGTCGGCGCGCCGTACCGTCGCATTCCTGTCGGGCGGCAACCAGCAGAAGGTCGTGGTCGGCAAGTGGCTCAACGCGGACGCGCGGTTCTTCATCTTCGACGAGCCGACGCGCGGCATCGACATCGGCGCCAAGGCCGAGATCTTCAAGCTGATCGACGAGCTCGCGGCCAGCGGCGCTGCGGTCCTCATGGTCTCGTCCGAGCAGACCGAGATCGTGCACGTCTGCGACCGAGCCTATGTGATGCGCGCCGGACGCATCGTCGGCGAGCTCGCGCGCGATGAGCTGAGCGAGGCCAATATCGTGCGGCTCGGAATGCACCAATGAGCACGCTGCGCACCGGAATGCACCAATGAACGCGCTTCGCACCGGAATCCACCAATGAGCGCGATCCGCACCGCCGCCATGCCGGCGCTCGCCCGCGTCCCCGGCGTCGCCATCGTGCTCGTCGTGCTGCTCGTCTTGTTCGGGCTGACCGGCCCGCGCTTCCTCACGGCCGCCAACATCGCCAACATCTTGATCCAGTCGACGGTGCTGATCCTGCTCGCGCTGCCGATGACGCTGATCGTCATGACCGAGGGGCTCGACCTCTCGATCGGCGCCGTGCTGACCCTCGGCTCGATCGCGCTTGCCATGACGGTGATCGCGACCGGCTCGCCCGCGCTCGGGGTCATCGCCGGCCTTGCGGTCGGCCTCGGCTTCGGCATCGCCAACGGCGCGCTGGTGGCGCTGCTGCGGATCCCGCCGTTCATCGCGACGCTCGGGACGCTCGGAATCGCCCAGGGACTCTGTCTCGTCGTCACCGACGGCCAGAGCGTGGTCGGCATTCCGGCCGCCATCGAACGGGTCTATTCGGGCACGCTGCTTGCTGTTCCGCTTCCGATCGTGATCGCCGCCGTCGCGTACGCGGCCGTGCACCTGCTGCTCTACCGCACCCGGTTCGGCACCGCCGTGTTCGCGCTCGGCGGCAACCGCGAGGCGCTGCGGCTCGCCGGGGTGCCCGACCGTCTGATGCTGATCGCGGTCTATGCGCTCGGCGGGCTGATGGCGGGCTTTGGGGCGCTGCTGATGACCGCACGCATGAACGCGGCGCATCCGACCGCCGGCATCGGCCTCGAGTTCGACGCCATCGCGGCGGTCGCGGTCGGCGGCACCTCGTTCGAGCGCGGCAACGGCTGGCTGCTCGGTACGCTGCTCGGCGTGATCGCGGTCGGCGTGCTGCGCAACGGGCTCAATCTCCTCGCCGTGCCGTCGTCCGCGCAGGTCGCATGCATCGGCGCGCTGGTGATCCTGGCGCTGTTCATCGACGCGGTGCGGAGCCGTCCATGACCCTCGCGGCGGACAGCAGGCGCGGCGCGGTTCTCTCGCAGGACCTGCTGCAGGCGGTCTACCGGCTGCTCGCCGCGGCGCTCATCTGCGCCGGGCTCGCGCTCGCAAGCGACGCGTTCCTCACCCTCGGCAATATCCTCAACGTGCTGCGGCAGACCGCCCTCCTGTTCCTGATGGCGTCGGGCTTGACCCTGGTGATCCTGACGGCCGGGCTCGATCTCTCGGTCGGCGCCAATATCGGCCTCTCGGCCTGCCTTGCCGCGAGCGTCATCCAGGCGACCGGATGGGCATCGCTCGGCGTCGCGTGCGGCATCGGCTGCGGCGCGCTGATCGGGCTTGCCAACGGCGCGCTGGTGGCGTGGCTGCGAATTCCGTCCTTCATCGCCACCTACGGCATGATGTGGATGCTGACCGGGATGACCTACTATTACATGGCGGGCGAGACGATTCACGGCTTCCCGCTCGGATTTCGCCAGTTCGGCAGCGGCTATCTCCTGGGAATTCCGATACCGGTCTACGTCATGGTGTTCTTTCTCGCGCTCGGCACGCTGTTCGCCCAGCGCACCGTGTGGGGCCAGCAGATCTACGCGCTCGGCGCGAATGCCGAGGCCGCGCGGCTGTCCGGTGTGCCGACCGGCCGGCGGCTCCTGCTCGTCTACGCGTTCAGCGGCGCCATGGCGGGACTTGCCTCGCTGATCATCCTGGCGCGCATCAACTCGGCCGAAGGCGATATCGGCGAGAACCTCACCTTGCCGGCCATTGCGGCCGCGCTGATCGGCGGCACCTCGTTGTTCGGCGGCTCCGGTACGGTCTCCGGCACCCTGATCGGCGCGCTGATCCTGACCCTCGTCGTCAACGGGATGAATTTGCTTCAGATCAATGCCTCGTGGCAGCCGCTTGCTACCGGGCTGATCATTCTCGTCGCGGTGGGAATTGACATGCAGACGCGACGGACGAACACGTGAACCCAGGGAGTGAAACCATGAAAGCCATGCTCGGCCTTGCCGCCGCCGCGATCATCGCCGGACCGGCATTCGCCGCCGACGAGACGATCGCCGTCTTCACCAAAAATCAGACGAATCCGTACTTCCAGGCGGTGCGGGTCGGCAGCGAGGCCGCCGCAAAGACCCTTGGCGCAAAGGTCATCCAATATGTTCCGACCAAGCCGGACAGCATTCCGGAGCAGCTCTCCCAGGTCGAGGACGTGATCGTCAAGAAGCCGGACGCGATCGTATTCATTCCGGTCGACTACAAGGCGCTGGTGCCCGCCGTCGAGAAGATCAATGCGGCCGGCATTCCGGTGGTCAACATCACCGATCGCATCGCCAGCGGCAACTTGGTGGCCTTCGTGGGCGCCGACGACTACAATATCGGCCTCGCCACCGCCCGCCATCTGATGAAAGCGCTTGGCGGCAAGGGCAATGTCCTCATTCTCGAGGGCGTGAAAGGCAGTCTCACCAACACCGACCGCGTCCGCGGCTTCATGGACGCCATCAAGGAGAACCCGGGCGTCAAGCTGCTGGCGTCGCAGCCTGCCAACTATCAGCGGCTCAACGCGCTGCAGGTGATGGAGAACCTGATTCAGTCGTTCCCCCAGATCGATGCGGTGCTCGCCGCCAACGACCCGATGGCGGTCGGCGCGCTGGAGGCGCTCGAGGGCGCCAACCGCAAGGCGCTGGTGATCGGCATCAACGGCAGCAAGGAGGCGGTCGAGCTCATCAAATCGGGCAAGCTGCTCGCGTCGGGCGACTTCAACGGGTTCATCCAGGGCTGCC
>Ga0335081_10020600_pt1 | contig 10665 bp, 9 predicted proteins | sample Lox_Sample_35_FD_206713 | JGI IMG/M metagenome (GOLD analysis project Ga0335081, IMG submission 206713) | Soil microbial communities from Loxahatchee National Wildlife Refuge, Florida, United States - Lox_Sample_3.5 | ecosystem: Environmental > Terrestrial > Soil > Wetlands | place: USA: Florida... | reverse complement strand
AGTTAACGTGAACGGCGGCGCTATCGCTTTGGGACATCCGCTCGGGGCGAGCGGCACGCGGTTAGTGATTACGGTCCTGTACGAACTTCGCCGCCGAAAGAAGAAGTACGGCCTGGCCACGGCTTGCATCGGCGGCGGGCAGGGCATCGCTATGATCGTGGAAAGTTTTCATTAAAAACTGCGCCGCGGATCTACGCTGATATACGCGGATCAAGTCCGGTTCTTTTGTTTTGTTAATCCGCGTGAATCCGCGGCGAAATTTCAGGAGCATTCATGGAAATTAAGAAAGTAGGTGTACTCGGTTGCGGCCTCATGGGGTCGGGCATTGCCCAGGTTTCCGCGACCGCCGGTTTTGACGTCACTGTTCTCGAAGTCGAGCAGAAGTTTCTCGACAAAGGTTTTGCCGGCATTGAGAAATCGCTCGCCAAGTTTGCCGAAAAGGGCACACTCAAAGAAACGCCACAGGCGGTCCGCGCCCGTTTGAAGGGCACAACCAACATGAAAGACCTCGCGGACTGCGACATTGTCGTCGAGGCCGTCATCGAGAACATTGCGGAAAAGAAAAAAATGTATGCCGCGCTCGATGACATCGTGAAGCCCAACGGCATCTTCGCCTCGAATACTTCTTCAATCTCGATTACCGAACTAATGGCGGCAACCAAGCGCCCGCATCGCTTCATTGGTTTGCACTTTTTCAATCCGGTTCCGCTGATGAAGTTGGTGGAAGTCGTGCGCACAATTGCAACCGCGGACGACGTCTACGAGGCGGCTTACGACTTCGGCAAGAAGCTGGGCAAAGTCCCGGTTCGAACCAGCGATAAGACCGGCTTCATCGTGAACCGCCTGCTGGTACCGTATCTGCTCGATGCTGTTCGCGCTTATGAAGAGGGCGTGGGCTCAATCGAGGACATCGACACTTCCATGAAGCTGGGCTGCGGCTATCCTATGGGGCCATTCACGCTTCTCGATTTTGTCGGGCTGGATACGACCTATTACATCACCCATGTGATGTACGACGAGTTCAAAGAACGCCGCTTCGCATCGCCGCCCTTGTTGAAGAGGTTAGTCATGGCGGGCTGGTACGGCCGCAAGACCGGCAAAGGTTTTTACGATTACTCGGACCCGAATAATCCGAAGCCGAATAGACTTTGATTTTCGCCGCGGATTTGCGCGGATTAAAACGGATTTTAGAAAAGTTGTTTCCATCCGTGAAGATCCGTGGCCAGGTTCTGATCTTATGAACTTTGAAAACATACTTCTCGACAAGAAGAACTCCATTGCCTACATCACCGTCAACCGGCCCAAGGTCCTCAACGCGCTCAACATGGCTACTATGGAGGAGCTGCGGGCCGCCTTCACGGACGCGAAAAACGATTCATCCATCCGCGTCGTGATCATGACCGGCTCGGGTGAAAAGGCTTTTATTGCGGGAGCCGACATTGGCGAACTCGCCAAGCAGGATGCCGTCAGCGGGAAAGAATATACACATCGCGGACAGTCGGTGCTCGACCTCATCGAAAACCTTGGCAAGCCGGTCATCGCCTGCATCAATGGATTCGCGCTCGGCGGCGGATGCGAGATCGCCATGGCCTGCACCATGCGTTTCGCCAGCGACAACGCGAAGCTTGGGCAGCCGGAGGTGAAGCTCGGCATTATTCCTGGCTATGGCGGAACGCAGCGTCTGCCGCGACTCGTCGGCAAAGGCATGGCGATGCAACTGGTGCTCGCCGGCGAAATGATTACGGCCGAAGAAGCGTGTCGCATCGGCCTGGTGAACGAAGTGACTAAGCCAGGTGAACTCATCCCGCGCGCCGAGGCCATTGCGCAGAAGATCATTGCCAACGCCCCGCTCGCCGTGCAGTATGCAATGGAGGCAGTCAACAAGGGCATGGAGATGACTTTGCCAGAAGGCCTCTATCTCGAAGCGCTGTTATTCAGCGTGGCGTGCGCGACCGAAGACAAGAACGAAGGCACGAAAGCGTTTTTGGAAAAACGGGCGGCACAATTTAAGGGAAAGTAAAATCTCCGCCTCGGAGAACGCGGATTATCACGGATAAGCCATGAAGCTTGCTCAAAAGGTTAGAAAAAGTCCAGCAACCGTTCTTCTCGCAATTTTCGTTTGTTCACTTCTCGTCCATGCCAAGGACGACCAGCTACCCAAGCTTCTTCCCTGGTCGCAGCAGATTGCCGTCCGTGAAGGCTGGCTCGAGAAGCGTCACACCATGATTCTTCCGCTCATGCGGAAGTACGGTATCAATATGTGGATCGTGGTGAATGAAGAGTTCCACAACGATCCGCTCACCGAGTACGTCGCCCCTCCGCGCGTCTATACGGGAAATCGAGACATCTTCATTTTCATTGATGCTGGTGACGCCGGCCTGCGCAAAGTTGCCGTTACTGGCTACGCCGAAGAGAATCTGAAGCGGTTCTTCGAAACTTCCGACGATCCCCATCCTCCAGCTGAGACTTTGAAGGCTCTATATGACCAGTACAAGCCTGCGAAGATCGGTCTCAGCATCGGCGCCAATCGCGGCGTCGAGCGCAGCCTCACTCACGACACCTATAACTTTCTTGCTGAGAGCATGGGACCAGGCTCTGCCGACCACTTCGTCCCCGCGAAAGACTTAATCGAAGACTATCTCGATACCCGCATCCCAGAAGAATTCGACACCTACACCACCATGGTGCGGCTTACCGAGATTCTGACGCATCGTGCGCTGTCCAATGAGGTGGTTCATCCGGGAAAGACGACCGTCGGCGACATCCGTCGCTGGCTCTACGATCAAATGGGGGCGAACGATGTTGGTACCTGGTTTCAGCCCGACATCCGTGTTCAGCGCAAAGGCACGACGAACAACACCTCGCGCGGATTTCTGGCCGTTGCGTCTGAGAACGTCGTCATTCAATCGGGCGATGTGCTGCACATCGATTTCGGCATAACCTACATGGGCCTGAATACCGACTGGCAGAAAATGGCTTACGTGTTGCGTCCCGGTGAAAAAGATGCGCCTCCCGGATTGAAAGCCGCATTGAAGAACACGAACCGTCTGCAGGATGCGGTCACCAGCATCGCTCGCCCTGGAAAAACTGGTGGCGAGGTTTATGAAGCCGCGATGGCGGAAATGCAGAAGCAGGGAATTGAAGCCAAGATTTACAGTCATCCAATCGGCAACCAGGGCCACGGTCTGGGGCCGTCAATCGATTATCGCGCAGCCCAGCGAAAAGACATGGCAACGACCGCAGCGAAAACCTTTCGTCCAGGGTGCTATACCTCAATCGAGTTGAATACGGCGACCGCCGTTCCCGAGTGGGACAATCAGAAAGTCTTCATCATGATGGAGGACGACGCTTATCTGACGAACGACGGATACAAATTTTTCCGTCCACGCCAGGAGGCGTTTTACTTAATAAAGTAACACCGCCACGGATTGTCACGGATAAGAACTCAACGAACCATGGAATCGTCAAAGCAGTTGAAGGGAGTCGACCAGCAGATCCAAAAGAAAACCATCGCTGGAAAACTGGACGCGACAGGCCGGCGATTCGCGATCGTGGTTTCCCGTTTTAACGAATTCATCACTGAGAGGCTCTTGCGAAGCGCCTACGACGGTCTCATTCGCTCCGGCGCATCGGAGAAAGCCATTTCGATCGTTCGCGTGCCCGGAGCCTTCGAGATTCCTTCCGCCGCGCGCACACTTGCAGAAAACGGGAACTGCGATGCCATCATTTGTCTCGGCTGCCTGCTCCGTGGCGACACCGCCCACTACGACGTGATTGTCAACGAAGTGACTCGCGGCATCGGTCAATCCGCTCAGGAGACCGGCGTTCCTCATGCCTTCGGCGTTCTCACCTGCGACACGCTGGAGCAAGCCATCGACCGTGCCGGTCTGAAGATGGGCAACAAGGGCTTCGAAGCCGCACTGGCAGCGGTGGAAATGGCAAATCTCAAGCAAGCAGTCGTTGGTCCTAGGTCGCCGGTCGTTGGCAAAACCAAAACCCGCCATACTCGGCGCCCATCGAAATCCAAAAGCAAACATTAAACCTGTAAACTGAAGTCGGAAGCGCAACGTCAAGGCCGACGACCAACGACTAACGACCAACGACCACATGGGCACCCGCCGCAAATCTCGAGAGCTTGTCCTGCAAATGCTGTTTCAGGCAGACATGGGCAAGCAGACTCCGGACGACGTTCGCCGAACGTTCTGGAAGGAGCACGACTCGGCCAAGGGCGAAGTCCGCGGCTTTGCCGAAGACCTGTTCCGATTGGCCACCGACCATAGCACTGAAATCGATACCCTCATCGAACAGCACACCCAGCACTGGCGCATGGACCGCATGGCGGCGGTCGATCGCAACCTGTTACGGGCAGCCGTCGCGGAATTTCTCGGCTTTCCCGAAACCCCGCGTGCCGTCATCATCAATGAAGCGCTGGAAATTGCGCGCAAGTTCTCCAGTCCTGAGTCGGTGCAGTTCATAAACGGGGTGCTCGACAGCGTGGGAAAAGAGTTGGAACAGAAAGCAGCAAGTGGTTAGGTGGCTGCCCACCAACGGCGAGAGATCTACAAGCTTACGACCTAGGACCTACGACCACGAACCTACGGCTTCACCGCCACCAGATCCGGAAGACAATTCAGGCCTTTGAACGGATTTCCCGCCGAATCCTGGCACAGACCCTGCGGAAACGGAACTTCTGTGATATCGGCTCCGGTGGAGGTCTGCAGGACGTGCAGCATGCCATCGCTGGCACCAACATAGAGCTGTTGCCCGTCTGGCGAGAGTGATGCCCGAAGGGCGACGGCGTTTCCGTTGAGCGCGACCGCCGAGGATGTTTCCGCCGTGATATTGAACACCATCACGCTGCTGGAGTTCGATGTCAGAATGTAAGCGGTCGAACCATCCTGCGAAACGATCACCTGCGTGGGCACAAAAGCTCCGTGGCCGAGGTCGAACGAGCTGACGGAATTGCTCACCGTTGGCGTACAACCCTGGGGCGCGGTCAGTACGTGGATCACGTCCATTGTTGGCGGATCCAGGGCTACGACGGCGCTAGCATCCGCCAGCGTCTTGATAAAGATTGGTGTACCAGGGGTTGGGGCAGGAGCAGTAGCCTGTGCCGGATTGCAGGTTCCCCACGTCGTCACCGAAGACGGGCTGCCGCCTGCCACATAGGCAAAAGCGCCTTCCGACAAAAAACTGACGTCGTTGGCGGGAGCCGCCAGCGCAATCGTCTGCAACGCATCCAGTTTTGAATAAACGTACAGCGTGCTTCCTGCAACAATGAATGCCTTCAAATTGTCGGGTGAGAAATCAGCGGCAGTGGCACCCGTAATCCTGAACGAAACCGACCTGTTGGTCTTTGTATCAAACACGAATACCTGGTTCGGCGTATCTACGGTGTCAGAAACAATGACCGCGCTTCCGTCGGGCGAGACTGCCAGTACCTTCCCAGGCGTCGAGGTGAACTGACTCGCAGTATTCGCGGTGGCGCTCAGCACAGCCAGGCCCTTGCTTCCAAGCTGGCTGGCGTTGGTTCCCAGAAAAGCTTTCGATCCCTGCCGATCGAACACCAGAGAATTTGGTGTCGCTGGCAAGCTGGTGATCGTCCCGTAGGTACTTCCAGGAATTGTGACCGGGATGGCCACGCTGAAGCAATTATCGGTCGTGCCGCATCCCGTGCTGCTCACATATATTATGCGGCTTGGAGGCGTACCGGCTGCAGGCGCAATCGTCACCACGTTTTCGGGGTAGATCGGTTGGCTCGGCGAGAACCCAATATTGCAGGTGGGCGGCGTGCAGGAAGCAACAATTGTGGCTGTCCCTCCGCCGGTTGCCGCCGTAGCAATTCCGGAACTGGTCACGGTTGCCGACTTAGTTTCGGACGAACTCCAGGTGAGTGGTACTCCGGTGATCTGGTTGCCGAGTTGGTCGATCACGGTCGGAGTGATTGTCTTGGAATTGGAGGTTTCGCTGGTTACGTTGAGCGCGATCGACTCGACGCGGCACGTGGTGAAGTTTGTCGGCGTGCTGGTCGCGTTATCGACACGAGCAAAAATCTGCGTTGTCCCCGGGGTCTTGGCGGTTACCTGCACCTGGTTCAGCGACGTTCCATCGGCGAGATTGGCGAGTACATTCGCCGTGTTGCTGATGGTTGCCACTGATGCATTCACTGCCTGAAACGTGAACTGGCCAACGGTAGAAGTAATGTCAATATTTCGATTGAACGCGTGGGCTTCGAAGTATGCGTTTTCGTTATCAACCTTGCCCACCGATTGGCAGATGTTGTTTGGCGGAGTCACATTTGGGGGCGTGAAAGCATTGACTGTGATCTTGTCGATGGTCTGATGAACGTAGACCGTACTGCCGGGGCTGGTTACCCCCTGAGCGGTAGCCGTGATCGTGGAGATTCCAACCGAGCCCGGCGTGCAAATCTGAGGGTTGCTGAGCGAATCCCATGTGCCGGCGCAAGCCAAACCATTCGCAGCGATGGTCACTATCGCGGTGTTGCTGGATTGAAACTGAACAGGTTCGGTAATCGGATTATTGGTGGCGTCCAGCGGGGTAGCCGTGAAACTCAGATTGCTTCCCAATTCCATGGACGAACTGGGCGAAGGTGAAATGGCGATGCTGTCGGGAACCGGATTGGTGACAGTGGCGACTGGGTTGCTGCCGCTGCATCCACCTAGACTGAGCAACATGCTGCAAGCAAGGCAGCCAGCCACAACGGCCAAGGTCACAGAACTGCGCCTACCCATCGATCTCCCCCGCCCGCTGGACGACCTCATAATATTGAACCGGGAATCCCACAGTGTAGAGGCTGGCCTTATATTCAGCAATATCAGCCTGTGATTTCGCGATGCTGGTGGGATGCAGCAAAGTAGTGTTGACGATGTTTCCTTGCTCTTGTTATATTTATACGGTTCCGCGAGTCATTCTGGCTTACCTGTAGGTGGTGGGCTTTTGCTGCGCGTTTTGCGGGTGAAAGACTTCCAAAGAGAGTTGAGCCCTAAAGATACACGTCTCCGGATTTCTGGAGATGCCCTCGCTGAAAACGTCCTGCGCGTACTTCCCCGTTGGAAGGCTATGCAGGGCACGGCTGACGAAACGGAGTGCCTCCCGAGTTTGCTCGGTGCCTGGCGCCACCGTCGTAAGCGTTAGTCCGAACTTGTAAGCAACAATCTTCTCGCCCGCGATTGCGGGACGAGAATTATGACTGGCAATCGTCAGTCAGCCCCTGACGCAGGGAAATACAAGATTTGCGCTCCAGTTTCACTGCCGGGTTGCCGGTGTGTGATTGGGAGTGCGGTCGAGGAGCCATCGAGAGTGCCGACCTTTAATCAGTTAGTTCGTGCCGGTCGCAGGCGGCCGCGTTATAAGACGGCCAGTCCCGCGTTGCAGGGATGTCCGCAGAAGCGCGGGGTTTGCACGCGCGTTTATACGCAAACTCCGAAGAAGCCGAACTCGGCGCTGCGCAAGGTTGCCCGCGTTCGCTTGACCAACGGAATTGAAGTCACAACGTACATTCCCGGCGTCGGCCACAACCTGCAGGAGCACTCGATTGTGCTCATCCGCGGGGGCCGCGTGAAGGATCTCCCGGGTGTGCGTTATCACGTGGTGCGCGGAACCCTGGATTCGGTTGGCGTGGCCAATCGCAAGCAAAGCCGCTCGAAGTACGGAGCGAAGAGACCGAAGTGACGCCGTTTCGCGAGGCGTCTGAGCCTCGCGGGCGCCATCCCGAGCGGAGCGAGGGATCTCCGCAAGAAGGGCTAGGAGTTAACAGCTAAATGCCTCGAAAAGGACACATAGCGAAGCGCGGAGTTGAGCCGGATCCGGTTTATGGTTCGGACTTGGTGACCAAGTTTGTCAACTCCATGATGTGGGGCGGCAAGAAGAGCACGGTCGAGCGGATTGTCTATCAATCGATGGACCGCTTGCAGCAGAAAGGCGGCGACGAAGCCCTAAAGCTCTTCAAGAAAGCGGTGGAGAATTGCAAGCCGCTGCTGGAAGTGAAGACCCGCCGAGTCGGTGGCGCCAACTATCAGGTGCCGGTGGAAGTGAATGCCGATCGCCGCACGTCCCTGGCGATTCGTTGGCTGATTGCCTACTCCCGTGGCCGCGGCGAGAAGGGCATGGTCGACAAGTTGAGTAACGAGTTGCTCGATGCCGCCAACAATCGCGGCGCGGCAATCAAGAAGAAAGAAGACGTTCACCGTATGGCGGAAGCCAATAAGGCTTTTGCGCATTATCGGTGGTAGGCGGGCGGCGCTCAGCGCCGCAGCTTCTAGCCTCTAGCGCTTAGCTAGAAGCTAGCGGCTAGTAGCCTAGAACTGAAGTTGGAGCCCAGAAAGAACGAGTTAAGAGTCGTGCCCAGAACAGTGCCATTAGAGCGTTGCAGGAACATCGGCATCATGGCCCACATCGATGCCGGCAAGACCACTACGACGGAGCGCATTCTTTTCTATACGGGAAGAACGCACCGTATCGGAGAGGTCCATGAAGGCACGGCCACGATGGACTGGATGGAGCAGGAGCAGGAGCGCGGCATCACCATCACTTCTGCCGCTACGACCTGCGTGTGGCGCGATGTCCGCATCAACATTATTGATACTCCCGGTCACGTCGACTTCACGGCTGAAGTCGAGCGTTCCTTGCGTGTGCTTGACGGCGCGGTCGCGGTTTTTGACGCCGTCCATGGCGTGCAGCCCCAGTCGGAAAAAGTGTGGCGCCAAGCGGATAAGTATGGCGTTCCGCGCATTTGCTTCATCAACAAGATCGACAAGATGGGTGCGGATTTCGAGCATGCCATTGATACCATCCGCAAGCGTCTCAGCGCTCGACCCGTTGCCATTCAGATCCCGATTGGCCAGGAAGATAAGTTCAAAGGTGTCATCGATCTGATCGACATGAAGGCGATCGTGTGGAGAGATGAGACGCTTGGCGCCGAGTACATTACCGAAGACGTTCCGGCCGATCTGAAGAAGAAGGCTGAGGCATTCCGCACGCAGCTAGTGGAAACTGTTGCTGAAAATGATGATGAGATGCTGCATAAGTTCCTCGAAGGCGAAACGATCACGCCAGACGAGTTGCGCTCTTCGCTGCGCAAGTCAACTATCGCTCTGAAGCTGTTCCCGGTAGTTCTTGGAACAGCCTTCAAGAACAAAGGTATTCAGCCGCTGCTGGACGCGGTCGTTGATTACCTGCCATCGCCGCTCGATACCCCGGAAGTTACTGGCAAGAATCCCGATGATGGGCAAATGATTACCCGCAAAGCGGACGACAAGCAGCCCTTTGCCGCGCTCGCTTTCAAGATTATGGCTGATCCGTTTGTCGGCCAGTTGACCTTCATTCGTGTCTATTCGGGCCAGCTGCAGTCAGGCAATTCCGTGATGAATGCCCGCACGCAGCGCCATGAGCGTATTGGTCGATTGCTGAAAATGCACGCCAATAAGCGCGAGGAGATCCAGGAAATTCTGGCGGGGGACATCTGCGCAGTAGTTGGCCTGAAGAACGTTTCCACCGGCGACACGATTTGCGACGAGAAGCACCCCATCGTCCTCGAATCGATTGAGTTTGCTGTTCCCGTCATATCAGTCGCGGTCGAGCCGAAGACCAAGGCCGACCAGGAAAAGATGGGAATGGCTCTGGCCAAGCTGGCGCAGGAAGATCCCACTTTCAAAGTTCACACCGATCCCGACAGCGGTCAGACCATCATCAGCGGCATGGGCGAGTTGCATCTGGAAATCATCGTTGACCGCATGATGCGCGAGTACAAGGTCGAGGCCAACGTCGGCAAGCCGCAGGTTGCTTATCGAGAGACTATCCGCAAGCCCTCAGAAGCTGAGGGCAAGTACATCCGCCAGACCGGCGGTCGCGGGCAGTACGGTCACGCCAAGATTCGTCTCGAGCCGAACGAGCCTGGTAAGGGCTACGAGTTCATCAACGAGATTGTTGGCGGAACAGTTCCTAAGGAATACATCAAGCCGATCGATCAGGGCATGCAGGAGGCCATGGAAGGCGGCGTTCTGGCTGGCTATCCCATGGTTGACGTGAAGGCCACGCTCTACGACGGCAGCTATCATGAAGTTGACTCCAACGAAATGGCATTTAAGATCGCCGGTTCGATGGCGTTCAAAGAAGCTGCTCGCAAGGCGAGCCCGGTGATCCTCGAGCCTGTCATGTCGGTGGAAGTGGTCACTCCGGAAGATTTTGCCGGAACGATTATGGGCGACCTGAGTTCTCGCCGAGGAAGAATCGAAGGCATGGAGCACCGCGCCGGTTCGCAGGTGATCAAGGCCATCGTTCCGCTGTCGGAAATGTTTGGTTACGCAACGCACATGCGGTCGAGCACTCAGGGCCGTGCGGAGTACTCGATGCATTTCGCGAGGTATGAAGAAGCCCCGCGTTCAGTGGCGGATGAAATCATCGCCCGGATGCAGGGGAAGACGGTAGGGAAGTGACCGCGTATTGCGGGCGTGAGCGAAGCGGAAGCCCGCAGCGGGCATCCCGAGCGTAGCGAGGGGTCTCAAGAAGCAGATTCCTCACCGCTGAAGCGGTTCGGAATGACAAAGGTTTTGAGCTAACAGCTTAGGAGCTAGAGGCTAAGGCAATGGCAAAAGAGAAATTTGAACGCACAAAGCCGCACGTAAACGTGGGGACGATTGGTCACAT
>Ga0335081_10020599_pt1 | contig 10665 bp, 6 predicted proteins | sample Lox_Sample_35_FD_206713 | JGI IMG/M metagenome (GOLD analysis project Ga0335081, IMG submission 206713) | Soil microbial communities from Loxahatchee National Wildlife Refuge, Florida, United States - Lox_Sample_3.5 | ecosystem: Environmental > Terrestrial > Soil > Wetlands | place: USA: Florida... | reverse complement strand
GCCCGTACCGCACGGGCGAGATTGCGTACATCGGCCCGGGCCGCGTTGCGGGAGAGCCGCCGGCTTCGGTGGTTCCGAAAAACTTGAGGATATTGCCCATCGCGGATTCGGTCGAGAACTGCGGATTGCGCAAGATCGCGGTGCGAAGGTCAGGAACCGATCCTGAGGTGTGGGACATCTACGCGTCGGTGCGAAACTACGGGACAGCGCCAAAAGCCATCACATTGGCGCTCACGTTTGGCGGCGGGCCCGCGGGCGTGCGAAGGATGACGGTGTTGGCCGGCTCCGAACGCGAGGTTACGTTCGCATATCGCACACAGGCCGCTGGACTGTTGGAAGCAACGCTCCGGCCGCACGATGCTTTTTCCGGGGACGATCACGCCGTGCTGGAACTTCCCGCCGAACCGGTGCTCACGCTGACCGTGTACTCGAACGAGCCCGATCTTCTGCGGCCAATCGTCACTGCTGTTCCCCGCGTTCAGGCGATATTCCGGCCGGTGAGCGAATATCGTCCGGACGGAAACGGCGGCCTGGTGATTCTCGATCGTTTCCGGCCGCCGCAACGCCCCGCGGGAAACGCGATCTGGATTCAACCGCCGGCCGACGCCTCACCCATTCCCGTCCGTGAAACGCTTGAAAGCGTTCCGTTCGACCGCTGGTGCTCCGGCAACGCGCTGTGCACCGGTTTGCGTACCAAGGATCTTCGCCTGGCGTCCACTTATGTTTTCGAAAGCGCCCCTGACGACATCAAGATCGGACAGGTCGCGAGCGGTCCGGTGATCGTGGCGCGCGCGGGTCAGAATAAGGCCGTCGTTTTCGGTTTTCATCCGGCGCTTTCCGATTTGCGGTATGAGCTGGCGACACCGCTGCTATTCGGGAACATTCTGCGCTGGATGGCCCCGGAACTCTTCCGCCGATCGAGTGCGGCGGCCAGCAGCGCCGGAATGGTCACCATGCAGCTGGATCCGGATGTCCGTCCGGAAGACGTAACGGTTCTTCAACAAGACGGGACTCCTCTCCCCTTTACCACGCGCGGACAAACGCTGCGATTCTTCACCGGAACCCCGGGTACCGTGCGGGTACAGTCTGGAGACCGAGAGACCGTTTATTCGCTCACTCTGCCGGAGTTGTGGAATGCGAAATGGGAGGCGTTGGCCGGCGTAAAGCACGGCTTGCCTGGGTTCCGTTCCGCCGGAGGCCTTTCCAGAGATCTGTGGGAGTTTTTGGCGCTACTCGGCGGCCTGGGCCTGCTCACGGAGTGGCTGCTGTATGGGCGCTCCGAAGGCCGCGTGCGGCGCTTGGGTGTGCGTCTGGCAGTGCTTCGGCCGGGTGTCAGGAAGGCGTCATGACTTTCGATCACGCATGGATCCTGATATTCAGCGTCGTGCCCGTCGCGTGGGCCGCGCGCGAGTGGAGGAGCACGGTTCGCCACGGTGCGTTGCTGCTGAAGGCGGCGTCGTTCCTGGCCATCATTACCGCCCTCGCTCAGCCACGCCTTTCCTTCTACGACAGCAAAGTTGCGGTGGCGATCCTGGCGGACACATCGCGCAGTCTGACCGCGCAGGACCTGGAACGCGCGTCATCGATCGCGACTCAAATCGAGCGGGCGCGCGGGCGGCACTGGACCCAGGTAATTCCCTTCGCTCGTTCGGCGCGCAAACCGGCGCCTCAGGAGCGCGGGAAATCGTGGAATTTGCACTATACGGCGGGCGATGCCGGGCACGCTACGGATTTGGAAGCCGCGATTCGCGAGGCCATTGGCACGCTTCCCGCCGGTATGGTGGGCCGCGTGGCGCTGATCTCGGATGGGAACGAGAATCTGGGAAGCGTTGCCCGCGCCGCGTGGCAGGCGCAACGGCTCGGCATTTCGATCGACACATTCTCGCTCGCGGGCAGCCCGCCGCCGGATCTGCGCGTCGAATCTGTTGCCCTGCCGTCACTGGTGTTCAGCGGAGAACATTTCCCCATCGATGTAACCGTCAGCGCTCCCCGTAGTGCCTCCGCCCACGTCGAAGTGGCCGCGGACGGCAAGAGGCTGGGATCGAGCGACGTCAATCTCGAGCCCGGATTGAACCATTTGCGCGTCCGCGCCAGCGTGACCACCACCGGCGCGGTCGATCTGGCGGGAACCATCAGCGGCGCGGGCCTGGGCCAGGCGCGTTTCGATCAGGCGGTCACCATCCGGCGGCCGCGCGCGCTGCTTCTCACCAACGACCCCGTGGGAACCGAAGCGCACCTCCAGAAGACGCTCCAGTCCAGCCAGTTCGAGGTACAGATCGCGGCGCAGATCCCGGAACGATTCGACGACTACCAGCTCGTGGTTTTCAACAATTGGGATGCCGAATCGGTGCCCGCAGCCCGCAAACAAGCGATCGAAAAATTCGTGCAGGAAGGCGGTGGACTGCTGTGGATCGCGGGCGAGCGCAACATCTATGTGGAGAACAAGCGCCTCGACGATCCGCTGGATCGCACGCTGCCGGCCAAACTCGCTCCACCACGCACGCCGGAAGGGACCTGCGTTGTCTTGATCATCGATAAATCGTCGTCGATGGAAGGCAAGAAAATGGAGCTGGCGCGCCTGGCGGCCATCGGCGTAGTTGAGAACCTGCGGCCCATCGACCAGGTCGGCGTGCTGATCTTTGACAATTCATTTCAATGGGCGGTGCCCGTGCGCCGCGCCGAAGATCGTTCGCTGATCAAGCGCCTGATCGCGGGGATTACTCCGGACGGTGGAACGCAGATTGCTCCGGCTCTCACTGAAGCCTACCGGAAAATCATCTACCAGAACGCGGTTTACAAGCACATCGTGCTGCTCACCGATGGCATCTCGGAAGAAGGCGACAGCCTGTCGCTGTCACGCGAGGCAGCCAACAACCGCATCACCATCTCCACCGTGGGGCTGGGTCAGGACGTCAATCGCGCGTATCTCGAAAAGATCGCGTCAATCGCCAAGGGGAAGTCCTACTTTCTGAACGAACCTGCGGGCCTCGAACAGATCCTGCTCAAGGATGTGCAGGAGCACACTGGATCGACCGCCGTGGAGAAGCCATCGCAGATCACGATTACCAAACCAGCCGAGGTGCTTGAAGGAGTGGGCATCGATTCGGCGCCGCCTTTGCGCGGCTACGTCCGCTATATAACGAAACCGACGGCCGACACCATCCTCAGTATTGATGAGCACGACCCTCTTTTGGTGCGATGGCAATACGGGCTAGGCCGCGCCACGGTGTTCACCTCCGACGCCAAGAGCCGCTGGGCGGCAAGCTGGCTGACCTGGAACGGTTTCGACCGGTTATGGGCCAACATCGCGCGTGACCTGCTGCCACGCGCGCAATCGAGCGAGGCGCAGGCCGAGTTCGATACCTCCACCGAACGCCTGGTGGTCAATTACCATCTCAGCCGCATGGTCGATGAACCAGCTTCTATTCCTGCCATCTACGTTCTTGGGCCGAACGGATTCCGCGCCCCTCTTGAAGTTGCCAAGGTCGCCGCGGGAAGCTATCGCGGCGTGATCCAGATCGGGCGCAACCAGGGGCTGTTCCGTGTGCGTCCGCTGGTCGAGTCGCGCGCGTTTCCCGAGATCGGATTCTACCGCCCTGAAGACGAGCTGACGGACCACGCATGCGACGAGTTGCTTCTCCGGCAGATTGCAAAATCCACGGGCGGGCATTTCAATCCACCGGTGAAGGCCATTTTCGATGCCGGCGGACGCGCCGTCCCCTCTTCCATGGAACTGTGGCCGGGGTTGCTTGCGCTGGCGCTGCTTCTCAACCTAGCGGAGCTGGTGTCGCGGAAATGGAAAGGGCTCCTCGAGTCGTTCCGGCGCGCTCCTTCCGCCACGCCGGCGCATCCCTGAGCGATTGCTAGAATTGAATTCTAGCCCCTTTCCATGGAGAATCGAGAGATCGCGCGCGTACTCGGGGAAACTGCAGATCTGATGGAGATCGCGGGCGAGGACTCGTTCCGCATCCGCAGTTACCGGAATGGCGCCACCGCCATCGACGGCTATCCGGAGCGCGTCATCGACATTCTGCGCGACCCCAATCGAAAAGTCACCGAGATCCCCGGCATCGGCAAGGGACTGGCCGCAGTGCTCCAGGAGATTGTGGACCGCGGGTCGTGCGAACGCCGGGACGACCTGCTGAAGAAATTTCCTGTAGCATCGCTCGAGTTCCTCAAGATACAGGGGCTCGGTCCCAAGAGCATCGCGCTCATCTTCGAACATTACCGCATCTCCACCATGGATGAGCTGGAGCAGCTTGCCAAGGACCAGAAGCTGCGCGACCTGCCGCGTATGGGCGCGAAGCTCGAGGAAAAAGTGTTGCGTTCCATTGCGCAATACCGGATGCGCTCCGGGCGTTTCCTGCTCAGCTTTGCGCACGACACGGCCGGCGAGCTGACGACATATCTGCGCGAGCTGGATGGCATCGAAGACATCACCGCCGCCGGCAGCCTCCGCCGGGGTAAGGACACGGTGGGCGATCTCGACCTTCTCGTCACAGGGCCAAACGCTGCCGCGGCGCTCGATCGTTTCATCGCCTATCCACGTGTGCACGAAGTTCTAAGCCGGGGGGAGAACAAGGCCAGCGCCAAGATCGGCCGCGAAGGTCTGCAAGTAGATGTTCGCGCGCTACCGCGCGAGGCCTACGGCGCGGCTATGCAATATTTCACCGGCAGCAAGGAACACAACGTCTCAGTGCGCACGCGCGCCGTGAAAATGGGGCTCAAGCTCAGCGAATACGGGCTGTTTCGCGCCGCAGATGATTCCCGCGTTGCCGGAGAAACGGAAGAGGAAGTGTACGAGGCGCTCGGCCTTGCGTGGATTCCTCCCGAGCTGCGCGAAAATGCTGGGGAAATCGAAGCTGCCGCCGAAGGCCGCATCCCCGAGCTGATCGAGCTGCGGCATATCCGCGGCGACATCCACATGCACACTACCGAAACCGATGGGCGCGCGTCCCTGGAAGAGATGGCTGAGGCGGCGAAGAAGCTGGGATACGAGTATGTCGCCATCACCGATCATTCGAAAGCCATTGCCATGGCGAATGGCTTGGATGAAGCGCGCGCGGTCGCCTTCGCCCGGCGTGTGCGCGGGATGGATCAGAATGAACTCGGTATCCGCGTGTTCTCCGGCCTGGAATGCGACATTATGAGGGATGGCGCGCTGGATCTCGCCTCCGACGCGCTAGCTGAACTGGATGTGGTGATCGGCAGCGTGCACAGCCATATGAATCTGGAAGCCGGCGAAATGACCGACCGCCTCCTGCGCGCGCTGGAGTGCCCGCAGTTGCGCATTCTGGGCCATCCCACGGGCCGCCTGCTCATGCAGCGCGAACCGTTCCCCTTCGATTTCGATCGCATCGTGGCGGAAGCGGTGAAGCGCAATGTCTGGCTCGAGATCAACGCCAGCCCCGAGCGGCTGGATTTGAATGGAACTCTCGTTCGCACAGCAAAGTCCCGCGGGGCGAAGTTCACAATTTCCACCGACGCGCACCATCCCAAGCACCTGCACAATATGTGGTATGGCGTGGTGACCGCACGACGCGGCTGGCTTGGTCCGGGCGACGTGGTGAACACGCTCTCCGCCGATAAATTCCACGAGGCCATTCGCCGAAATTGAAAAAACTATGAAATTCGCTTTCCTATTGCTAATTTTGTTCTGTGCCGTTGTCCAAGCCGCACCAACCGTGATTCCCATCGAGAAATACACGCTAAAGAACGGCATGCGCGTGATTCTTTCGCAAGATAATGCCGTGCCGGTCATCACGCTCTACATGATTTACGATGTCGGTGCGCGCGTCGAGGAAAAGGGCCGAACCGGCTTCGCTCACTTGTTCGAGCACATGATGTTCGAGGGATCGGCTAACGTCCCCAAGGGCATGCATTTCAAGCTGGTCGAGTCCAACGGGGGCACGCTCAACGGGTCCACGCACCCCGATTACACAGACTATTTCGAAGTGCTGCCCTCCAACAAATTGGCGGTGGGCCTGTGGCTGGAAAGCGACCGCATGCGCAGCCTGGCCATTACCAAGGAGAACCTCGATAACCAGAAAGAAGCCGTCAAGCAGGAGCGGCGGCTGAGCTTCGATAATCGTCCCTACGCCACCGCCATCGTCGATCACTGGCCGCAACTGGCGTTCCAAAACTGGCAGAACTCGCATTCACTCATTGGGTCATTCGAAGATCTGAACGCATCCTCCGTCGAGGACGTGGCCAGATTTTTCAGAACTTACTACGCGCCCGATAACGCCGTGTTGGTCATCGTCGGCGACATCCGGATCCCGGAAACCAAAAAGCTGATCGAACAATACTTCGGCGACATCCCGTCCCAGCCCAAGCCGGCGAAGCCCGACCTCAGCGAGCCTGCAAACATCGCGCCGCGCAGCGAGGTCTATCACGACGCCCACGCTCGCGTTCCCGGAGTCATCATCGGTTATCCCGGTCCCATCCGGCGCTCTCCCGACTACTACGCCCTCGCCATGCTGGACGTGCTCTTCACCGGCGGACCCAGCTCCCGCTTCCAGCTCAATCTGGTCAAAGGGAAGGAATCGCTGATTCAGTACCAGGCCGAGATGGGCTGGCCCTTCGCTTCCAGCTCGGATTACAAGGACCCCGGCGACTACGCCATGTTCCTGCTCTTCAAGCCCAACTTCACGCCGCAACAGATTGTCGACCAGGTGCAGGAGGAGATCGCCAAAATCCAGAAAGACGGTGTGGACGCCAAGGAACTGGATCGTGCCCGTACGCTGCTCCGCTCGGAGCAAATCATTTCCCTTCAGAGTTCGCTGCACCGGGCGCAATTGCTCGGCCGTTACGAGATCTTCGACGGCAAACCCGAGCTGATCAATACCAACCTCGAGAACTTTCTCACGGTCACACCCGCCGAGATTCAAGGGGCCGCGAAAAAATATTTGACACCCGAACGCCGCACGGTTCTCCAGATCCTCCCGGCGCCCGCCCCGGCCGCCCAGGAGAACCACTGATGCGGCGCGAGATTCTTCCATTTCTATTCGCAGGAACAACGCTGATGGCCCAAACGATCGATCGCACCAAGCCGCCCGAGACTCCGCCTGTTCCCTCTTTTAAGATGCCGCCTGTGCACGAAACCAGGCTGCCGAACGGCCTCGCGATTGTGCTGGTGGAGGACGTGCGCTTCCCCCTGGTTAGCATGCGTCTAAGCTTTCAGGCCGGCAACAAATTCGATCCGCAAGATTTGCCCGGTCTCGCCGGCATGGTGGCAGGCCTGGTGACACAGGGCACCACGACGCGTTCCTACCGTGACCTCGCCGAAGAGTTGACCTCCATTGGCGCCACGCTCGATGGCCACGCGTCGCCGGACGTTTTCACGATTGGCGGCAGTGTGCTCTCCGAAAACACGGCAAAACTGCTGGACCTGCTGGCGGACGTTGCGCTCAACGCCAACTTCCCCGAGAACGAAGTCCAATTGCGCAAGCAGAACGCCAAGCAGACTCTGGCCGCCCAGCGTTCGCAGCCGGCCTTTCTCGCCAATGAGAAGTTCGATGCGCTGGTGTTCGGCAGCCATCCATATTCATTCTTCTCCGCAACCACGGAGTCGCTGGACCGCATGGATCGCAATTCCATCGTCGAGTTCCGCGATGCATTCCTGGTTCCGAACAACGCCGTGCTGCTGCTGGTTGGGCAACTTCCGCCGCAGGCCGAAACGTTGCAGCTGGTCCGCGATCGGTTCGGCTCGTGGAAGAAAGGGACGCTGCCCGCCGAGCCCGCGAAGAAGTTTCCCGAAAGCAAGCGCCGGCTTGTGCTGGTAGATCGCGCTGGTTCGGTGCAGGCCGATATTCACATCGGCCGCCTGGCCGCCACCCGCACAGATCCCGACTACTATCCGCTCGTCGTAGGAAACGCCATCCTCGGCGGCGGCGCCAGCTCGCGGCTGTTCCTCGACGTCCGTGAGAAAAAAGGGTTGGCCTACGACGCTCATAGCGAACTCGACCGTCGCAGAGACGCCGGCGTTTTCACAGCCGTCACGCAAGTGCGTAATGAAGAGGTCGGGCCCGGTGTAGAAGCCGTGCTGGATAATCTTTCTCAAATGGCCAAAGCGCCGGTCGCCGCCAGTGAGCTGACTGACGTCAAGAACTACATCAGCGGCGGGTTCCTCATCAGCCTGGAAACGCAGGCATCGCTCACCGATCAGATCGACCTGGTCAAAACCATGGGCCTGCCCGACGACTATCTCGAAATGTTCACGAGCCGCGTGCGCTCGGTCGAGCCGGATCAGATTCAAGCCGCCGCACGGAAGTATATGGACCCCAGCCAAGCCACGATAGTCGTGGTTGGCGACGCAGCCCAAATCGAAAAATCGCTCGAAAAGTTTGGACCGGTGCAAGTGGAGAAGGCCAAGTGATGAAGCTGATTTCCTCGAAGGAACTTTACCGGTGCAAGCTTTTTTGGGTCACCGAAGATGACGCCAAAGACTCTACCGGTTTCGAGATCAAGCGGTCGATTGTCCGCCACGCCGGCTCAGCCGTCATGATGGCCCTGGACGACAAGCACCGCATTTTGTTGGTCCGCCAGTATCGCCTGCCGGCTCGAGCCAATCTGTGGGAACTGCCCGCGGGCAAGCTCGATCCCGGCGAAAAGGCGTTGGCAGCCGCAAAGCGTGAGCTGATCGAAGAGACCGGTTATCGCGCGCGCTGCTGGAAGAAGCTGATCTCGTTCTATCCCAGCCCCGGCTACATCTCCGAGAAGATGACGATCTTCGTCGCGACGGGTCTTACCGCCGGCGAGGCGCAGCCCATGGACGACGAGCGGATCGAAACCTACTGGTTCTCCCCCAAGCAGGTGGAGCAGATGATCAACACAAATAAGATCGAGGACGGGAAAACTATCGTCGGATATTTTGTGTGGAAATACGCGCACGGGCGGTGATAACCCGCGAATGCATCGGCTTAGCAGCCGATTTGCCAACGACCACCTCAATCTGTAACCAACAAATTTCTCACGTCCTTTTGAACCAAATCGCCTGCCGCATCGTCTAATAGTCAGTAGGTTTCGCCGGATCAGCTTCGCTGCCACCGCAGTGCGCAATTTCACCCGGGAGGCCCTGCATGATTGCCTTGTCACAAATGTCCAAGCTCGCCGAACTTCGCGCCAGAACGGATCGGGACCTGGTGCGTCTCGTCGGCAATGCGCTGGACGTCGGCATTCAGTGCGCGTCTGCAGCCATGAATGCACCCGGGCCTCTCCGCGAGAAGGCAGAAGATATCTATGCAAACGCCATGATGCTGGTGACGAAAATCGAAGGTGTGACCGAACGTGTGCGGCTGGAAGGCAGACTGCAGCAACTTCGGGTGTTGCTGAATCGGCAAGGTGTCGCACAAACGGCATCCTTCTCGGCGTATTGAGATTCCTGCGGCGGCCAGCCGCATCTTCCGCGCGCAGTTAACCATCGACAGCGTACGAGTGGCAATCGTTGACCGCCAACCCATCCTCTGCCTAGCATGGTTAGTGGTTCGAAACTCACATCCTGATCCGATCGCGCCCATTGTGCTCGACTCTTAACTTCGATGGTTGAAGTCGCAGGCTGGATCCTCGCTATCACAATCCGCTACGCGCTCTATCTTTTGGAGTTGTTCGCACTCCTGATCCTGTGGCGGCGCTCCCTTTCTTCGCCGCTCTTGGGCCAACTCTTGTTTGTTCCGCTGGAGCGGACTTTCCGGAACTTCGCGCGCCGGCGCAGGCTGGCCGTGGTGTGCACAGGTTTAGCCGCGCTGGCCGCCCGTGCGGCGCTCGTTCCGATCCTCCCGGCCCGCGTACCCGTGATCACCGATGAGTTCAGTTATCTTCTCGCCGCGGACACGTTCGCCTCGGGCCGGCTCACGAATCCCACACATCCCATGTGGGTTCATTTCGAAACCATGCACGTGCTCCAGCATCCCTCTTACGCGTCGATGTACCACCTCGCGCAGGGAATGATTCTGGCGGCGGGTAAAGTGGTGACTGGCCACGAATGGGCTGGCGTCTATGCCAGTGTCGCTCTGATGTGCGCGCTGGTCTGCTGGATGCTGCAAGGGTGGCTGCCTCCGCAGTGGGCTTTGCTGGGCGGTGTGCTGGCGATCCTGCGGCTGGGACTGTTCGGTTATTGGATCAACAGCTATTGGGGCGGCGCCGCCGCTGCCATCGGCGGGCTGCTGGTCTTGGGCGCGCTGCCGCGCATCACGCGGCACCCGAGGGTGCGCGACTCGCTGCTGATGGCGGCCGGTGTCGTGATTCTGGCAAACAGCCGGCCGTACGAAGGATTCGTGCTGAGCATTCCCGTTTGCATCTTGCTGCTTGTCTGGATCCTGAAGAAGCGCGGTCCTGCCTTGACGACGGCGCTCGCTCGCACCGTGTTGCCTGCCACTGTGGTGCTCGCGCTCGGGGGCGCCGGCACGGGTTACTACTACTGGCGTGTCACGGGCAATCCCTTCCGCATGCCGTATCAGATCGACCGCGACCACTATGCATCGGCCGGCATTTTTCTCTGGGAGCGGCCTCGCCCCGTACCGGTATTTCGAAACCCGCAAATGCGCGAGTTTTACGCCGGCTGGGAGCTGGGCAAGTTCATGGAGGCGAAAACGCCTTTTGGTTTCGCGAAGAACGCGGCCGGCAAGGCAGGCGCCTTCTGGATGTTCTTCCTCGGGCCGGCGTTCA
>Ga0335081_10020598_pt1 | contig 10666 bp, 8 predicted proteins | sample Lox_Sample_35_FD_206713 | JGI IMG/M metagenome (GOLD analysis project Ga0335081, IMG submission 206713) | Soil microbial communities from Loxahatchee National Wildlife Refuge, Florida, United States - Lox_Sample_3.5 | ecosystem: Environmental > Terrestrial > Soil > Wetlands | place: USA: Florida... | reverse complement strand
CGGCCGACCACCGGCAGCCGTTGAGGTGTCTCGATGAAGACTTCGGACGATTGCGCGAAAACAGCCGATGCAATCCAAAATAGGGCCAAAATGTTTCGGAAGCGGGTCATTGTGTAAGGTGGTCCAGTGGGCAATTCACCTTCCACTGGTTTTTGGAGGGTCCGCGCAGTTTACGTGGAAGTCGGTGTCCGGTTGTGGGACCGAATGTTCGGTTTCACAACGCGTGGACGAGAAAAAAGGGGGACGGGATCCGGTCCATGAACCCGTCCCGCAAAAAGCTCACTCTCTGTGTTGACGTGCGCAGGGACGCGCTCCCGACGCCACGAGGTGGCTGCCTGAACGCGTCCCTCGACCAGGCTACTGATTCAACAATAAAGGGTTCCGGGCTCTGCTAGTATCCCGTCCGCACGGTATTTTCAGCCCTACGTACCTGGATTCTCCGCCCGGCGCTCCTTCAGCAATCTACCAAACAGGCGGTATATGATCGAAGAAGACGAACTGATACGTTACCTATGGAGCCAGAGGACGTTAAGGAGGCCGTGGTCTTCAAACGAAGCGGGCAGCCGCTCCAGTGGGGCGCTCAGGTCGTGTTGCTGGCCGGCTTTGGCGGCATGCTGGGCCTGATGCTGTTCGCCGGCATAGATTCACTGCGCGCCTTGCGCCAGATCCAGGCCCGCAACGTCCAGATCCGCCAGACTTTTCTGCTGCGCAACCGCGCCCTCGAGGAAATACGCTCGGCGCTTTATCAATCAGGCACCTTGACCCGCGACTACCTGCTCGAAAGGGATGCCGGCCGCGCCGAGACCTACCGCGCGAGCCTGCAACAGGTTCGCGAAGACATGCAGGCCTCCCTAGTGCGGTACTCGCGCTCGCTCGACGCGAGCGAAGAGGGACCTTTTCAATCTCTGCGGTCGCGCATTGCGGACTATTGGAAAGTGCTGGATCCCATCTTCCACTGGAATGCTGCTGCCAAACTCGAGCGCAGCGACGCCTTCCTGCACCAGGAGCTTTTTCCTCGCCGCAACACCACCCTGGAAATCGCCGATCGCATCGGCGAGGTTAACGAGCAGGAGCTGAACAACGGCGACGAACAGTTGAAAGCCATCTTCGACCGCTTTCGCTTCCGCCTGGGCCTGATGCTGGCCATTACACTCGGCGTTGGCTGCGTGCTGGCCATCGTCACCAGCGGTCAGATCCTGCGACTGGCGCGCGACGCAGAACTGCGCTACCGGCAAGTGGTCAACGCGCGCAGCGAGCTGAAAGAACTTTCCGCCCGACTGGTGGAAGCGCAGGAGCAGGAGCGCCGAGCCATCTCGCGCGAGTTGCACGACGAGGTAGGCCAGTCTCTGAGCGCCCTGTTGATGGAGTTGGGAAACCTGGGCGCGGTGGTTCCCGCCGATGCCGAGCTGCGCCGCCACCTGGAGTCCATCCGTAAGCTGGCCGAGAGCAGCGTCAACGTGGTGCGCAACATGGCCCTGTTGCTGCGCCCCTCCATGCTCGACGATCTGGGCCTGGTTCCCGCACTGCAATGGCAGGCGCGCGAAATCTCCAAACGCACGGGCATGGCGGTCACCGTGGACGCCGAAAACGTGGCCGACGATCTGCCTGAAGGCCACAAAACCTGCATCTACCGCGTCGTACAGGAGGCCTTGCACAACTGCGCGCGCCACGCCCGGGCACGCAGCGTGCGCATCCAGGTGGTCCAGGAAGGCGGGCGCATCCTGCTGAGTGTGGCCGACGATGGCCAGGGCTTCGATAGCGCTCTCGTGCGCGGCCTCGGCCTGCTGGGCATGGAAGAGCGCGTCACACACCTGGGCGGCGATTTCCAGGTGCAGTCCGAGCGCGGACGCGGCACCCGGCTGCAAGTCGAAATTCCGCTGGTTGCCCGCGCCGTCGAGGCCATGGCATGAATTCAGTGCGGATCGTTCTGGCTGACGACCACACCGTCATGCGCAACGGTCTGCGCCTGTTGCTGGAACGCCAGCCGAATCTGCAGGTGGTCGCCGAAGCCTCCGACGGCCGGCAGGCCGTGGCCCTGACCGAATCGATCAATCCCGACGTGGTGATCATGGACATCGGCATGCCCAACCTCAACGGCATCGAGGCCACCCGCCAGATTGTCAGCCAGAATCCGCGCGCCGCGGTCGCCATCCTCAGCATGCACGCCGACGAAAGCTACGTCATCCGTGCGCTCAAGGCCGGAGCGCGCGCCTACCTGCTGAAGGACTCCGCCGAAGCCGACTTGTTGGCCGCCGTGCGCGCTCTGACCGAAGGCAAGTCTTTTTTTAGCCCGGCCATCAGCAAGATCCTGGTGGAAGATTACATGCGCCAGTTGGAGAACCGCGGCGTGGAGGATACCTACGAACTCCTCACCAATCGCGAGCGTGAGATCCTCCAGCTTCTGGCCGAAGGCAAGACCAACAAAGAGGTGGCCAACATGCTGAACCTCAGCCTGTACACCGTGGAGACGCACCGCACCCACATCCTGCAAATGCTGAACCTGCACAGCGTGCCCGAACTGATTCTGTACGCCGTGCGCAAGCGCATCATTGCTTGATCGCGCCACTTGGTCCGCAAAGGCCGCTAACCACGCCGCCCGCCCCACAATAGAATGGTGAAGAGGTGATCGATCACGCTAATCTGGCGGGTGGTCCGCTTGTGTGTGTCTCTGGCCGGAGTCGCGGTGGTGACTTGGGTGGCGCACGGCCTGGTCCCCCTGAATGCCCCGACAGTGGGGTTCGCCTATCTCTTGCTCGTGCTGGTGGTCGCTACGCTTTGGGGATTCCTGGAGGCGTCGCTGGCCTCCGTGGCAGCCACCCTCACTTTCAACTTTTTCTTCTTCCCTCCGGTGGGCACGCTCACCATAGAAGACCCGCAGAACTGGGTGGCCCTCTTCACCTTCCTGGCGACTTCCCTCATCGGCAGCCGCCTCTCGACTGAGGCTAAACGGCGTGCCTTGGATGCTCTGGCCCGCCAGGGGGACGTGGAGCGGCTCTACTCCTTCAGCCGCGCCCTCCTCCTGATCGATAAGTCGGAGCCATTTCCCAAGCAGCTCGCTCGCAAGCTGGCCGAGATCTTCGAACTGGCCGCCGTGGTCGTCTTCGACCGGCGCACGGAGGAGTTCTATCGCGCCGGCCCGTCCGACTTCGAGGGTCTGGACGATCAGCTTCGCGAAGCGGCTCTGCATGGCACATCATTCGCGGACGCCGCGCACCGCCGCACCATCACGGCCGTGCGGCTGGGAACCGAGCCCATCGCGGCTCTCGCTTTGCAGGGCGCGCATATGCCCGATTCGGTCCTGCAAGGCATCGCCAACCTGGTCGCCATCGGGCTGGAACGCGCGCAGGCCCAGGATCTGGCGGCCCAGGTCGAGGCGTCCAGGCAAAGCGACCGGTTGCGCACGGCTCTGCTGGATGCTATGGCACACGAGTTCAAGACCCCGCTGACGTCCGTCATTGGGGCCACTACCGCGCTGTTGGATGATCCGGACCGGCCGCTCCAGGGCAGGCTGGAACTGCTCCAGATCGCCGATGAGGAGGCCCATCATCTGGAAAGCCTCATTGAAGACACCGTCGAAATGGGACGCCTCGATACCGCCGATATCAGCGTTCAGGCGGAGCCCACTAACCTGGAAGAGATGGTCCGTGAAGTGGTCGCTTCCATGCGCACCGGTATTGACTCCCGGCCCGTGGAGGTCACCTGCGGCGCGCCACTCCCCGCCGTTACGGTGGACCGGCGCCTGGTGAAGCTGGCGATCCGGCAACTACTGGATAATGCCCTGAAGTACTCGCCGCCGGAGAGTCCTGTCACCATTCAGGTCCACAACGCCGGCGGGATGCTGACCGTAGCGGTTACCGACCGCGGGCCTGGAATCCCCATTCCGGAACAGAGCCGCATTTTTGAAAGGCTCTACCGGGGTCCTTCCGTCTCGCGCCAGATTCCCGGGTCCGGCCTGGGCTTGAGCATTGCTTTGAACGTGGCCCGCGCGCATCATGGCGACCTGACGGTCTCGAGCCGCCCCGGCGAGACCACTTTTCTTTTGGGCCTGCCCGCCGATCCGGAAGGAGCCACCCGATGAGCGCGGGCCGTATTCTGGTGGTCGATGACGAACCTCAGATCCGGCGCATCATGCGCACCACGCTGACCGGCGCGGGCTACGAAGTAGAAGACGCGCGCAGCGGCGAGGAGGCGCTCGTCAAATTGCGGGAGTTCCGGCCTGACCTGGTGCTGCTCGATATCAACATGCCCGGAATGGGCGGCCTGGAAGCCTGCCGGGCGATCCGCGCGGACCCTAACGTCGCCATCATCATGCTGACCGTTCACAACACCGAGGCCGCCAAGGTGGAAGCGCTGGACGCCGGCGCGGACGATTTTGTCACCAAGCCCTTCGGCACACCGGAGCTGCTGGCCCGGATCCGCGCCGCGCTGCGCCGCGTGCCCGCCACACAATCCGCGCCCAGCCGGCTGCGGGTGGGCGAGTTAACGATCGATTTCACGGCGCGGACAGTCAGTCGGGGGGGGATTACCGCCCACCTTACTCCCAAAGAGCTCGACCTTTTGCGCCACCTGACACAACGCGCCAACCAGGCCGTGCCTCACCGGGAGTTACTGCAGGCCGTGTGGGGCCCCGACTACGGCGACCAGGTCGATTACCTGCGAGTCTTCATTAAAACCCTTCGCAAGAAAATCGAGCCGAACCCGGATCGACCGCGGTACATTACCACCGAACCCTGGATCGGCTATCGCTTCAACGGAACCGTGGAATTCTCGTGACCGCTTCCTCCGCCGAAGAGTGACAACCGTCTTCATGATTTCTTCACGAATTCTTTGGGACTTCTTCCGTTCTCTTCTGTCACCATCGGTTGCATGGGCTCGGCTGATGAAGCGTGGTTCAGTTTGGTCTTGGTAGCACTTTTTGCCTTGCTCTCTTTCCTGCGGACCCGATTCCCAAATGCCTCGCGCGGGTCCGAAACGGCAGTGCTCCTGATCGCCACAATTCTCTTCTTTTCGATCGGCAACTTCTTCCTGGGCCGGCGGCATCGTTCACTCACCCAATCGGCAACGCCGGTCACAACCCATCGCTAGCTATCTACAAAATGGCCGATTCTTCACGACTTCTTCATGCTTTCTCTATGACTTCTTCCGCTGCCACCGAATATCTTCAAGAAGTGGAAGGGCGGAACAACATCTTGCTGGCATTTGAAAAAGTCTTGCGTCCTGCAACTGGATATCCGGTTCCGGCTGAAACCGGGGAGAAGGAGCAGACACTCAACATCTCAGTCATTTTCACCTCCGTGGAAACGACTCTCGCGGCATTGAAACAGGCGGGTGCGCTGGCTAGCCGTCTGGAGGCCCGTATCACGCTCCTGGTGCCGCAGGTGGTTCCGTTTCCGCTTCCTCTGGAGAGTCCTCCTGTTTTGCTCGACTGGAACGAGCGCCGCTTTCACGTGATTGCGAACCAAAGCCCCGTGGAAACGAGGGTGCGAATCTATCTTTGCCGTGACCGCCTGGAGACGTTGGGGTCCATCTTGACACCCGGCTCGATTGTCGTGCTCGGCACTCACAAGCGGTGGTGGCCCACGCCGGACTTGCGCATGGCTCGTAAGCTGCGGAAGTGGGGCCACGAAGTAATTGTGACGAAAACGGAGTAACCATTATGCTCGACGTATTCTATGTCGCTGTCTGTTGCCTGGTCCTGTTTCTCTTCTGGGCTTTCACCAAGGCGTGCGACAAGCTGTAAGGAGAATCACAATGGACTATATCATCGCCGGCCTTGCCTCGGTTGGTCTGTTCGTCTACTTGATCTACGCGCTCCTTAGGCCCGAGCGTTTCTGAAGGAATAGTCATGACAACTCAAGGTGTGCTTCAGATTCTCTTCTATTTCGCGGTATTGCTGGTCCTCACCAAGCCGCTCGGCTCTTATATGGCGCGCGTGTATGAGGGCCAGCGGACGTTTCTGCATCCTTTGCTCCGGCCGCTGGAGCGCTTTCTCTATCGCCTGGGCGGCGTAAAGGAAGATGTCGAGCAGCGCTGGACGCAGTATACCGGCTCCGTCCTGGCATTCAGCCTGGTGTGTTTCGTATTCGCTTATGTCATCCAGCGTCTGCAGGGATTCCTGCCCCTGAATCCGGCCGGCTTTGGCGCCAGGCAGGTTCCTCCTGATCTGGCCTTCAACACGGCCGTCAGCTTTATGACTAATACCAATTGGCAGGCTTACGGCGGTGAGACGACGCTGAGCTACTTCGTGCAGATGGCTGCTTTGACCGTGCAGAACTTCGTGTCGGCAGCCGCCGGCATGGCTGTGGCGATCGCGCTGGTCAGAGGATTTGCCCGCCGGCAGAAGAATACGATCGGTAACTTTTGGGCCGATCTCGTAAGAGGAACGGTGTATATCCTGTTGCCACTGGCATTGGTCGGCGCTCTGCTCCTCTGCTCACAAGGCGTGATTCAGAATTTCAAGACTTACACGGCCGCCACCACCCTGGAAGGCAAGACCCAGACCATCGCGCAAGGTCCGGCGGCATCCCAGATTTCCATCAAGCAGTTGGGCACCAATGGCGGCGGGTTCTTCAACGTCAATTCCGCGCATCCATTCGAAAACTCTAATCCGGTTTCCGACTTCATCGAAAGCCTGTTTATCCTCCTGATCTCCGCCGGGCTGGTTTACACCTTCGGAAAGATGGTCGGAGATACACGGCAGGCTTGGGCGATATATGCCACCATGAGCCTGCTATTCCTTGCCGGCGTGTTTGTCTGTTATCCGGCCGAACAGGCAGGAAACCCCATCCTGTCCAGACTTGGCATTCAGGCGCGCGCCAGCGCTGCGCAACCTGGCGGCAACATGGAGGGCAAGGAAGTGCGCTTTGGCATCGCTCCATCCGCCATTTGGGCCGTGGCGACCACAGACGCCAGCAATGGCAGCGTCAACAGCATGCACGATAGTTACACGCCGATCGGCGGGCTGGTGCCCTTGTTTAACATCGAGACTGCGGAAGTGATCTTCGGCGGCGTTGGAGCCGGTCTCTATGGCATGCTGCTCTATGCCATCATCGCGGTTTTCATCGCGGGCTTGATGGTGGGGCGCACCCCCGAGTATCTCGGTAAGAAGATAGAAGGCAAGGAGGTGAAAATGGCAATGATCGCCTTGATCGCCTGCGCCGCCAGCATTCTGGTATTTGCCGCCATTAGTTCGCGGATAAACTTCCCTGCGAACAGTTACTGGAATCCGCCCGGGCCTGCTACTGCCAATATGAGCAACAACGGGCCGCACGGATTTTCCGAGATACTATATGCGTATTCAAGCACCACGGGTAACAACGGAAGCGCTTTTGCAGGCCTGACAGTCAACACACCGTGGTACGACCTCACTCTGGGCTTGGCAATGCTGATCGGCCGCTTTTTAATTATCATCCCCATGCTGGCGGTGGCGGGCAGCCTGGCGCAAAAGAAAGCCGTACCCGCAACCAGCGGCACGCTTCCTACGCACGGTCCGCTCTTCGTCGGCTTGCTGGCCGGAACGGTGATCATCGTCGGGGCGTTGACGTTCTTTCCGGCCCTCTCGCTTTCGCCCATTGTGGAGCATTTTCTGATGTATGGTGGCCAGCTCTTCTAATTAGCTGGCGCTAGGAGATATGTAAAGATGTCTACTATGGTTGCACCTCCGAGTTCGCACGAGCCAACTCCGCAAGACGACCCCACGTCGCTCCTTCCCAAAAAGCTGGTGCGGGCCCGCCCGCTCTTCGACCGCGAGATCGCCGGCCGCGCCGTGCGCGCGTCGTTTGCGAAGCTGAACCCGTTCACGCTCGCCAAGAACCCGGTGATGTTTGTGGTCGAAGTGGGTGCCGCGCTGACTACCATATTTCTGGTTCGCGATCTCTTCACCGGCGGCGTCCACATCGGTTTCTCGTTCCAGATCGCGCTATGGCTCTGGTTCACGGTTCTGTTTGCCAACTTTGCCGAAGCCATGGCGGAAGCGCGCGGCAAAGCCCAGGCCGATACGCTGCGCAAGACACGGAAGGATGCGCCGGCCAAGCGTCTCAAATCCGGCGATAAGATCGAGCAGGTGGCCAGTTCCGCGTTGCGGGCCGGCGACGAGGTGCTCTGTGACGCCGGCGATCTGATTCCCGGCGATGGCGAGGTCATCGAAGGCATCGCCACGGTTGACGAATCCGTAATCACGGGCGAGAGCGCGCCCGTCATCCGCGAATCGGGCGGCGACCGCAGCGCCGTCACGGGCGGCACCAAAGTGCTATCCGACCACATCCGGGTCCGCATCACATCCAATCCCGGCGAAACCTTCCTCGACCGCATGATTGCTCTTGTGGAAGGCGCGGAGCGCCAGAAGACTCCCAACGAAATTGCACTGAACATCCTGATCGCCGGCCTGACTCTTATCTTTTTGCTGGCGGTGGTGACTCTGCATCCATTCGCTCTTTTCAGCGTGGCGCAGACCGGTTCGGGAACCGTCCCGTCCGTAGCCGTCCTGGTGTCTCTGCTCGTGTGTCTGATTCCCACCACCATCGGCGGTCTGCTATCCGCCATCGGCATCGCGGGCATGGATCGTGTGATGCAGCACAATGTTCTGGCGTTGAGTGGCAAGGCCGTGGAAGCTGCCGGCGACGTCAACTCGCTGCTTCTCGATAAGACCGGCACCATCACGTTGGGCAACCGCCAGGCCGTCGAATTCCTGCCGGTCAATGGCGTGCAGTCCCCGGAACTCGCCGACGCGGCTCAACTCTCGAGTCTGGCAGACGAAACACCGGAAGGCCGCTCGGTCGTCGTGCTGGCAAAAGAGAAGTACGGATTGCGCGGCCGGCACATTCCCGAAGGCGAAGCTACTTTCCTGCCTTTCTCTGCCTACACGCGAATGAGTGGCGTCGACTTCGAAGGACGCCGCCTCCGCAAGGGCGCTACCGACGCGATCTGCAAGTTCGTCATCGAATGCGGTGGCCGCGTGGCGGGCGATATCCAGGAGATGAGTGACCGAATCGCACGCAACGGCGGAACGCCCCTCGCCGTGGCCGATGGCGGCCGGCTGTTGGGAATCATTCATCTCAAAGACATCGTCAAAGGCGGAATGAAGGAGCGCATCGCCCAGCTTCGGCGCATGGGCATTCGCAGCGTGATGATTACCGGTGACAACCCACTCACCGCCGCTGCCATCGCGGGCGAGGCCGGCGTGGACGATTTCCTGGCCCAGGCTACCCCCAAAGACAAGCTCGAATACATCAAAAAGGAGCAGGCCGCCGGCCGCCTGGTCGCCATGACCGGAGACGGCACTAATGACGCCCCGGCCCTGGCGCAGGCCGACGTAGGATTAGCCATGAACACCGGCACTATGGCCGCCAAAGAGGCCGGCAACATGGTGGATCTCGATAGCAATCCGACCAAGCTCATCGAAGTCGTAGCTATAGGCAAGCAATTGCTGATTACTCGCGGCGCACTCACCACTTTCTCCATCGCGAATGATGTGGCTAAGTATTTTGCCATCATTCCCGCGATGTTTATGGCCACTTATCCGGCCCTCCGCGCACTGAATATCATGGGTCTCCATACTCCCCAGAGCGCGGTGCTCTCGGCCGTGATCTTCAATGCCTTGATTATTATCGCGCTGGTTCCGTTGGCTCTGCGGGGCGTCAAGTACCGGCCTGTGGACGCCGCCAGCCTGTTACGCCGGAACCTGCTGATTTATGGACTCGGTGGCATCATCGCGCCCTTCCCAGGTATCTGGATCATCGATCAAATCGTTCACGCCCTCGGATTGGCGTAAGGAGAGTCATATGTTGAAACAACTCATGCCCAGCCTGCGAATCACTCTGGCTTTGACCGTACTCACCGGCTTGCTCTATCCCGGAGTCGTCACCGGGCTTTGTCAGTTACTCTTCCCCAAACAAGCGAACGGCAGCTTGATCGTGAAAAGCGGCCGGGTTATCGGCTCCAGCCTGATCGGCCAGAACTTCAGCAAGCCCGAGTATTTCCATCCGCGACCTTCCTCGGCCGGCGCCGACGGATACGACGCGTCATCCTCCAGCGGATCGAACCTGGGCCCCACCAGCGCTAAGCTCATCCGCGGCACGATTAAATTGGACGACAAGAAGAATGAAGTAGTCGATTTCGATGGCATCGACCTTCGCATCGTGCATTATTGCCTCGAAAACGGCATTCCCTACACATCGTCGGTGCCGCTCGACCATTTCAGGGACGCTAGTGGCTCTCTGGATGACGTGAAGCTGATCAAGGCGTTCAATGACGACAAAGCGCCATTGGTATTCACGCCCATAGATCCCATCCCCGCGGATGCCGTCACCGGTTCCGCTTCCGGCCTCGACCCGGACATCAGCCCCGCGAATGCCGCCCTGCAAACTGCTCGCGTCGCCAAAGCGCGCGGTGCATCGGTGGATCAAGTGAAACAGTTGGTCGCCCAGGTTACCAAACAACCTACACTCGGCCTGCTGGGTGATCCGCGCGTGAACGTATTACGTTTGAATCTGGCTCTTGACGCACGGTTCCCGGCGTTGGCACACTGATGTCTACGGCACAATCGATCCTTTTGCGGGCATACCGGATTTGCCTGGCTGCCGCGGCCCTCTGCACTGGCTTGGCCGCCCAGACCGCCGCACCTCCCGCTCCCACGCCGCTGCCCACCCCCGCCATCACGGGACCGCTC
>Ga0335081_10020597_pt1 | contig 10666 bp, 9 predicted proteins | sample Lox_Sample_35_FD_206713 | JGI IMG/M metagenome (GOLD analysis project Ga0335081, IMG submission 206713) | Soil microbial communities from Loxahatchee National Wildlife Refuge, Florida, United States - Lox_Sample_3.5 | ecosystem: Environmental > Terrestrial > Soil > Wetlands | place: USA: Florida... | reverse complement strand
GGACGTCAGCCCGAAATCCATCGGGCGCGAGATGTTCGAGACCTTCTCGGGCTTTGCGGACTACGTGAAGAGCTACGGGATCGAGAGGAGCGAAGGCGTCCTCCTCAGGTACCTGTCGCAGCTCTACAGGACCCTCGACCAGACGGTGCCCGAGGCCGCGAAGACCGACGAGCTCTGGGACGTGCTGGGCTTCTTCCGCTCGCTCGTCGGGGAGACGGACTCGAGCCTCCTCGAGGAGTGGGAGCGGCTGCGCCATCCGGAGGTTCTCCTCGCGGAAAGGGTGGCGCCCGCGCCCGGAGTGCGGAAGAAGGAGGCCTCCTGGCTCACGGAGCTCCTCGCGAACCCGCGCGTCTTTCCGGCGCGTGTACGCGCGGAGGCGCAGCTCCTCGTCCGGGCGCTCGCGAAGAGGGACTGGGAAGAAGCGGCGGAGCGCGTCTGGCAGCCCGCGGAGCGGGCCGAGCCCGCCGGCGCGGACGAGGGCCGCTGGGATGCCAAGCGCTTCGAGGCCGCGATGAAGCCGTTCTTCGACGAATACGGCGACCTTCTTGCGGGCGCCGAGGCGCGCCTCCATCACCTGACGAATCTGAAGCCCGCAGGCTCTCGCCAGTGGGAGGTCACGCAGACCCTCGTCGACCCGAAAGGCGATCACACATGGGCGATCTTCGCGGGAATCGACCTCAGGGACCTGGGCGCGCCAGACGGCCCGATCCTGAGGCTCCGGCGGATCGGGGTCTGAGCACGACCGGGCGAGACCGTTCGGGGAGAATGGTTCGGTGCATCTGGCCCTCGCGCTCATCGTCGCAGCTCTCACGGGCCAGGAGACCCGGACAGCCGGGAGCGTGCAGAGCGCGGTGCGCGTGGAGCGGGTTCTCGTCGACGCGTACGTCACGACCGGATCGGGCGAGCCCATCCCGAATCTCACGGCGGCCGATTTCCGCGTGAAGGTGGCCGGGCGTCCCGTGGAGCTGGAGTCGGTGGAATGGATCCCCGCGGGGCGTCCCGAGGTCGCACCGCCCGCGCCGGGAGAATCGGCCGGCGCCGGGGAGGGCCCCTCCACGCTGGCCTGGCCGCCCGGGCGCGTGATCGTCGTGTTCGTGCAGGAAGACTTCTCGCGTCAGAGGCAGAAGGGCCTGATGAGCATGGGGCAGCACCTGGACCGCTTCCTCTCGACGCTCGTACCGACGGACCGGGTCGCGGTCGTCTCGTACGACTCCCACCTGAAGCTGCGCCGCGACTTCACGTCCGACCCGGAGGACATCCGCGCGGCCTTCTTCGAGTCGTACTGGTTCGACGAGCCGCCTCCTCTTCCCGCCGGGCCCTTTCCGTCGCTCGCGCGGTACTTCGACTTCGGGGCGGCGAAGGAGGCGGCGTCGGTGGACAAGGGGCTCGCCCTGGTGGCGCGCGCGCTCTCGAAGATTCCCGGCGGCAAGGCGATGCTCTATTTCGGCTGGGGCCTTCAGGTGGACGGCAGCCCGCGGGAGGGACGCGACGCCGGCGAGGCGCTCCAGGCGCTTTACGAGGCCCGCGTGAACGTCTTCACGCTCGACATCTCGGACGCGGATTACCACACCCTGGAGGTGCGACTCATGGAGGCGGCCGACCTGACCGGCGGCCGGTACGAGAAGACGCACATCTTCACGGGCGGCGCTCTTTCCCGTGTCGCGAGGAGCCTCGGCGGCCGCTACGTGCTCGTCTTCGTGAAGCCGGAGGGCCCGCGCGGAGTCCATCCACTCTCCATCCGGCTCGCGGGACGGCGGGGAGACGTCGTCGCGCGCCCTTACTACCAGGACTGACGGCGAGTCGCCGGCGCTCGCGGTGCGGGCTTGATCCAGGTCCCCCGGGGCCTCGTAGAATCGGCGGAGCACACCTGTCGGAGGGGGGAGGGAGTCTTGAGAATCCGGGCTTTGACCGTGGCGGCGCTCGGTCTCGTCGCCGCCGGTGCGGTCGCGCAGGCGCCCCAGAAACCCGCGGGAGCGGTTTGGAGACCATTCAACCTCGGCACGTATCACCGCGCGGTGTCCACGTCGGACCGGGGAGCGCAGCTCGCCTTCGACCAGGGACTCAACTGGTCCTTCGCGTTCAACCACGAGGAGGCGGAGAAGGCCTTCCGCGAGGCGGCGCGCCTGGACCCGAAGCTGGCCATGGCCTGGTGGGGTGTCGCTCTCGTGAACGGCCCGCACATCAACAACCCCGTGGTCGACGAGGCGCACGCGAAGGCCGCGTGGGAGGCCCTCGGAGAGGCGAGGAAGCGCGCGGAGGGGGCGAGCGCCGTGGAGAAGGCGCTCATCGAGGCGCTCGGCGCGCGCTACGCGCTGCCGCAGCCCGAGGACCGGTCGCCGCTGGACGAGGCGTATGCGAAGGCGATGGGGAGCGTGCGAAGCCGCTTCCCGAAGGACGCCGACGTCGCGGCGCTCTACGCCGAGGCGCTGATGGACGTCCACCCCTGGGACCAATGGACGAGCGACGGGAAGGCCCGGCCGGGGACGCAGGAGATCCTGGATGCGATCGAGGCGGCCCTCGCGCTCTCGCCGCGGAATCCGCTCGCGCTCCACATGAAGATCCACGCGCTCGAGGCATCGCCTCACCCCGAGAAGGCCCGGGAGGCGGCGGACCTCCTGAAGAATCTCGTGCCCGACTCCAGCCATCTCGTTCACATGCCGGCGCACATCTATGCCCGGATTTCACGCTGGCAGGATGCCGCCGCCGCGAACGAGCGCGCGCTCGCCGCCGACAAGCGGTACAACGCGCGCGTTCCGGAGTTCGGCTTCTACCACGTTTACGAGGCGCACAACGTGCACTTCCTCGGGTTCACGGCCGAGATGGAGGGGCGAAAGGCGGTGGCGCTGGAAGCCACGAAGGCGGCCGTGGACGGGCTCGACCCGGCGTTTCTCAGGGAGAACGCCATGCTCGCCGACTGGTTCACGACGGTCCACTGGGAAGCCCAGATGAGATTCGGAATGTGGGAGGAGCTCCTGAAGGTGCCGGAGCCCCCGGACTACCTTCCCGTCTCTCGGGCGTACCGGCTGTTCCTGAGGGGCGTCGCACAAGCGGCTCTCGGGCACGTCGACGACGCGGAAAGGGAGCGGGCCGCGCTCGCCGAGGCGGTCAAGAAAGTGCCGAAGGAGTTCCTGTTCGGCACGAACGCGGCCGCGGACGTCTTCGGCGTCTGCGAGCCGTATCTCGACGGCGAGATCGCGTACCGGAAGGGAGACTTCGACACGGCAGTCGCGAAGCTCCGCGAGGCGGCGACGCGCGAGGATGCGCTGAAGTACGACGAGCCGCCGGACGTGACGGTCCCGACGCGCCATGCGCTCGGCGCCGTCCTGCTGGCCGCGGGCCGGCCGGAGGACGCGGAGGAGGTCTACCGCGAGGACCTCGTCCGCTATCCGGAGAACGGATGGTCGCTCCAGGGCGTCGCCCGCGCTCTCCGCGCGCAGAAGAAGGCGAAGGAAGCCGACGCCTTCGACGCCCGCTTTCGGAAGGCCTGGTCGCGCGCCGACGTGGCGGTGGCGTCGTCGTGCCTGTGCGTGAAGCCGGGGAGCTGACCGCGACCGAGACGGGCGGGGGCGGGGTCAGGACTTCGGAGATCTGAGGCGCTGGGCGAACCACCAGTGGTGGCCGCCGGGGTCCACACACTCGTAACTGCGGTCCGCCCAATACTCCTCGCCGTAGTCCGAGACCTTGGGCTCGACGACGATTTTCGCGCCCGCCGCCCGGGCTTTCGCGCAGTGGGCCTCGACGTCGTCGACATAGAGAAAGAGGTTCATGGTGTTCGCGCCGCCGATCTGCGACGGGCTCCGCATGAAGGGGAACTTCTCGGTCTTGCCGGCGAGGTCGCCGATCATGATGACGGCCTCGCCGTAGACGAGCTCGGAGTGATCGATGCGCCCTCTTTCGCCCTCGACCTTCAGGCGGACTTCGAAGTCGAACGCGCGGCAGAGCCAGTCGATCGCGGTGGACGCGTCGGGATAGCAGAGAGAGGCCGACATGCGGGGCCAGCCGGGAGGGGTGGGCTTCATGCTTGGCTCCTTTTAGGATAATTATCCGGATGGCGCACGCGGAAGGCGATCTCCAGGGGCCGGACTTCGGCGCGGGCGTTCCGGCCGGCGACGTCCGGGAGGGCGTGCCGCTGCTCGGCCATGCGCGCGGGGAGGCGGTCGTCCTCGTGCGGAGCGGGGGAGACCTCTTCGCGGTCGGCGCGACGTGCACGCATTACTCGACGCCGCTCGCGGGCGGGATCGCCGCGGACGGGACCCTCCGCTGCCCCCTTCACCACGCGTGTTTCGATCTGAGGACGGGAGAGGCCGTCCGCGCACCCGCATTCGCCTCTCTCGCCTGCTACCGCGTCGAGGTCGCGGGCGGGCTCGTTCGCGTGGACGAACGCCGGCCCGACACGCCGGCGAAGGCGCATGCGGCCTCCGGCCCCTCCTCGGTCGTGATCGTCGGTGCCGGCGCTGCGGCCTACGCGGCAGCCGACACGCTCCGCCGGGAGGGCTTCCAGGGGGCGATCACGATGGTCGGCGCCGAGGAGACCGGCCCGGTGGATCGCCCGAACCTGTCGAAGGACTACCTCGCCGGCCACGCGCCCGACGAGTGGATTCCGCTCCCGATGCCGTCGGGCGTGGAACTGCGAGCCGGCACGCGCGTCACCGCGATCGACACGGCCGGGCGGCGCGTGCTCCTCTCGGACGGCTCGTCCGTTCCGTGGGACGCGCTCCTCCTCGCGACGGGCGTCGAGGTCGTGAAGCTCCGGGTGCCCGGGGCGGACCTGCCGCACGTCCACACGCTCCGGACGTTCGCCGACAGCAGGGCGATCGTCGCCGACGCCGCGCGCGCGAGGCGGGCCGTCGTCGTGGGCGCGGGCTTCATCGGCCTCGAGGCGGCGGCGTCCCTGCGCGAGCGCGGCGTCGGGGTTTCCGTCGTCGACCTTTCCCCTCCGTTCGAAAGGGTGCTCGGCCCCGAGGTCGGAGGGTTCGTGAAGAGCCTCCACGAGGCGCACGGCGTCGCCTTCCACATCGGAGAAAGCGTTGCGTCGATCTCGAAGAGCGCCGTCGCCCTGAAGAGCGGCGCCGAGCTGCCCGCGGATCTCGTCGTCGTGGGCATCGGGGTCCGTCCCGCGACGGCCCTCGCCGAGGGCGCCGGACTTCGGATCGACCGCGGGATCGCGGTGGACGAGCGCCTCGAGACCAGCGCACGAGGCGTCTTCGCGGCGGGCGACGTCGCGCGCTGGAACGACGCGCGGTTCGGCGGGGCCATCCGCGTGGAGCACTGGGTCGTGGCCGAGCGGATGGGAGCGGCGGCGGCGCGCTCGATCCTCGGCAGGCCGGGCGTCTTTTGCGACGTACCCTTCTTCTGGAGCGCGCACTACGACGTCTTCATCGCGTACGTGGGCCACGCCGAGAGATGGGACCGGATCGACGTCCACGGCAGCCTTGCCGGCAAGGACGCGACCCTCGCCTACCGCGAGGCAGGAAAGACGCTCGCGGTCGTGACGATCGGGCGCGACCGCACCAGCCTCGAGGCCGAGCTCGCGTTCGAGCGCGGAGACGAGGCCGCCCTCGATTCGTTCGGAAGGACGCGGTAGGTACCCGGCTAACGGCGGGCGTCGGCTCGGAGGAACGTCCCGTCTTCGAGCTGCTGGAACGCGTGCCGGAGCTCGTCCTGCGTGTTCATGACGATGGGGCCGTACCAGGCCACGGGCTCTTCGAGCGGCTGGCCGGAGATCAGCAGGAAGCGGATGCCGTCGTCGCCGGCATGGAGCTCCACCTCGTCGCCGCGGTCGAAGAGGACGAGCGAGCGATTGTCCGCATGCGACGGGGGTTTCGCGTCCGCCCAGCCGGCGGGCTCGCTCGGAACCGCGAGCGGCCGGGACGCGTTGCAGAATTTCCCGCCTCCCGCGAAGACGTACGCGAACGCGTGGCTCGTCGTCTCGACCGGAAGGATCTTTCTCTTTCCCGCGGGGATCGACACGTCGAGATAGACGGGCTTCGCGGCCACGTCGTCGACCGGCCCGCCCGTCCCGTGGTAGCGGCCGCAGACGACGCGCACCTCGGTGCCGTCGTTGTCGACGACGAGCGGCACGTCGGCGGCCTTCACGTCCTGGTAGCGCGGCTCCGTCATCTTGAGCGACGAGGGGAGGTTCGCCCAGAGCTGGAAGCCGTGCATGCGTCCGTCGGGGTCTCCCTTCGGCATCTCCTGGTGGATGATCCCGCGGCCGGCCGTCATCCACTGGATGTCGCCGGCGCCGATCCTCCCCTTGTTTCCCATGCTGTCGCCGTGCTCCACAGTGCCCGCCAGGACGTACGTGATCGTCTCGATGCCCCGGTGCGGATGCCACGGGAAGCCCGCGAGGTAATCCTCGGGGCGCTCGTTCCGGAAATCGTCGAGCAGGAGGAACGGGTCGGTGTCGGACGTCGAGCCGAAGCCGAACGCGCGGTGGAGGTGAACGCCGGCGCCCTCCAGCGTCGGCTTGGCCTTGACGAGACGCTTCACGGTTCTGATCGCCATGGGATGACCTCGGCCTTCGAGCTTAACGCGAGCTGCCGGGCGCCTCGAGCGCCGCGCGATCCCACCCGGCGAGCGTGGCGCCGGACTCGTAGGTCGAGTCGACGAACGCCTGTATCGCCTTCTCGGGCGAGTCGGCGGCGCGCACGGCCTCGTACGGCAGGATGAACTCGCCGAGGTCGCGGTGGTAGTAGGCGCCATCCGGCCGAATGGGCGTCTCCTTGAAACCGGCCGGTTCCGGCACCGCATAGGCGTAGAACGCGGGCTCGAGGACCGGTCCGCTCCCCGGCCAGAAGCCGTGGCTGATGACCTCGTGGGAATAGGCTTCCCGCATGAACGCCGGGCCCTCGCGCGGCGGCGCCCGCCGGCCGGAGAAGCGCGTGACGGCGAGGTCGAAGGCGCCCCAGAAGAAGTGCGCCGGGCTGCACTTGCCGACGAAGGAGCAGCGACCTCGCGTGTACGTCTCTGCGACCTGCCTGAGGATCCGCCAGAATCTCCCGGCCTGAACGGCGTCGTAGGACCGATGCACGGTGTCCTCGTCGAACCGGATCCCGGGCGAAGGGAGCTCGACCGGAACCGGCGAGATCTTCACGTCGAGCCCCATATCGGCGAGCAGCGCCATGGCCCTTCGATAGAAATCGGCGACCGTGCGGGGCTCGAGCCGCATCGATCGCTCCGACCCGTCCGACGCGCGCACGAGGAGCCGGTGGTCGACGAAGTCGAACTCGATCGTGAAGGAGCGCGAATCGTGAAACAGCGGCCGCGTCGAGAGACCGCGCGGCGTGACCTGGAAGGCGATCCCCCACGAGTGGTTCAGCGGCGGCGCGAGAGCGAGCGCGACCTTGCCGACGATCTGCGTCCACATGTGGAGCGTCGCGTACGTGTCCTTCCACGCGTCGTAGGGAAGGGGCGGCCAGCGCTCGTCGTTCATCCTGGCTTTTGCACGGCCCCGTGGTCCGTCACGCCGTGCGGAGCTTACCCGCGCTCGAGAGCCGGGCGCAACCACGGACACTCTCGACGAGGCGCGCCTCGTCCGGCGCGTGGCCCGCGCGCTGCGCGCGGCTTTCCGTCACCCGCTCTGCGCGCGACTCCGGGCCTCCGCCTCCGCGAGCCATCCACGCCGCAGCTTCTCGGGCGGAACGCTCGAAAGGTACGGCTTGATGTCGAGGATCGGCGTCCCGTCGAGCATGTCGACGCCCCGCACGTGGAGCCTCGAGCCCTCACGGCGGAGGAGCTCGACGACGGTGAGGCCGATGGGATTCGGGCGAGCCGGCGATCGTGTCGCGAAGACGCCGTGCGGCCGGTCGTCGCTCGGAGGCGTGGCGAGAAGCTCTGGCCCCCGAGAACGGTCGAAGACCCAGATGACGAAGAGATGCGAGAAGCCGTCGATGTCGGTGAGCCCTCGCTCGAGCTCCGGCAGGATTTCGAGGGTGCCCTCCGCCTCGTGCTTCGCGCCGCATCCTTTCGGGATCTCGGCGGTGTCCTGGAACGGACTCCTCACGTGTCCGATGGGATGCATGGGATACATGACGATGTGGCCTCCGGCGCCGATCATGTACCCGCGCGAGGCATTACGGGTCCGAGTCGAGCATCGGAGGCGCGGCACCTCGCGGGGCATGACGACGCCGAGGAGGAACGCGCCGAAGAGCGCGTGGATCCCGATCCGCTCTGTCGTGAGGGCCGAGCCGATCCGCATGAGGAGGACGAAGGCGAGGATGTTCTTCGACGGCGGGCCCGGCGCGCTCCGCCCGATGATCCATCGCATGGCGGGTCGTAACCGATGCGTCGCGCGTTCCCGCCGTCACATGCCCGGCGGGCTCGGAGCTCCGCCGCCCGACTCGTTCGCGGCCGCCAGCGCCCGTTCGAGATTCGCCCGGGCGTATTCGTAATCGGGCCTGAGGCGCAGCGCCTCACGAAACTGCTCGATGGCTTCCGCCGTGCTGCCGCGCCTCATGAGGGCCACGCCGAGACCGTTGTGCGCCAGGTAGTCCCCGGACGACCCGAGGCGCAGCGCTTTCTCGTACGACGTGATGGCCTCCTCGAGCCGCCCCGCCTTCGTGCTCACCGTGCCGAGGTTGATCAGGACGGTCGTCTCGGCGGGATCGACCCTCAGGGCCGCCCGAAGGCGGGCGGCGGCCGCGTCGAGAAGGCCGCGACTCTCCTCGATGCGCGCGAGGTTGAGGAGCGCCGGAACGTTGTCATGCCTGAGGGTCAGCGACTTCTCGAGGTGCACGACGGCCTCGGCCTCGCGGCCGTTCTCCATGAGCCAGTTGCCGTAGTTCGTTTCGCACATGAAGCAGTCGGGGCTGCGCGCGAGCGTTTCGCGCCAGAGCGTCTCGGGGTCGTGGAAGCTCCGGGCGTGGCGGAAGGTCAACGTCCCGAAAACGGCGAGAACCGCCACGGCGAGGGCCGTCACGGCTCGCCGCGCCGTGCCGGAGAGGGCGCCCCCTGAAAATGCCCCGCACACCGTGCAGGCCGCGAACACGGCTGCCGCCTGATACGCGAAGTGGTCCGCCACCCACGAATAGCGCATCGCGTAGACGTTGAAGAACCCCATCGCCGGAAAGAGAACTCCGAAGAAGAGCAGGAGACCCGCGAGCGGCCCCCGTCCGAGACGGCGCGTCAGGAGCCACGCCGCCGCGGTCGCGGAGAGAGCGAATGCCGCGGGAAGCCACTGGGAGAGAACACGCGGATCGACGCGCCAGCGCTCGTAGACGAACGCGAGGTTCGCGGGAACGGCGAGCTTGGCGGCGTAGAACGCCGCGGTCTGTCCCGCGAGGACCACGCGTCCCGGGAGGCTCAGGCTCCACTCCTGCCCGGCCGCCCGCACCATCGTCCGCTCGAGCCACGCCGTGTGGAGGGCGAGGCCGGCGCCGAGCACGAAGAGCGGGGCGAGAGGCCGGACGTCCGCCGCCTCGATCCGTCCCTTTTTCCACCAGACGAGGACGAGAAGAACGGCCGGGACGACACAGGCCGTCGTCTTCGCGAGGAGGGCGAGAAGAAAGAGGACGATCGCCGCGAATGAAAGAGCCCCCGTTCCCGCGGCCGGCGCCTCGGCGGGCCGCCGTCTCTTGCCCTTTCGAGGAAATCTCCTGGTCTTCTCTCGTTCCCTGTTTTCCCGTGCAGCGAGGTACGCGAGCATCGCGAGGAGGGACAAGAACATGGAGAGCGTGTTCTTGCGCTCGGTGACCCACGCCACGGATTCGGCGCACACGGGATGCAGGGCGAAGGCGGCGGCGGCGAGCCAGGCCCCCGGGAGGCTCAGGCGGACGAGAAGCCACCAGAGAAGGAGGGCGGATCCCGCGTGCAGCAGGACGTTGACGAGGTGATAACCGAAGGGGTGGAGCGACCAGAGGTGCTTCTCGACCCAGAACGACGTGAAGACCATCGGGTAGTACTGCTCGTTCGCCCTCGGCTCGGTCCAGATGAGGCGGAGCCCGTCGAGCGTGCCGAGAGTGGGGTTATCGGTCAGGTAGGCGTCGTCGTTCCAGACGTAGCCCGCCCCCAGGGCCGGCAGATAGGCCGCCACGACGGCAGCCACCAGGACCAGAGCGAGAGAGACGGTCTTCCTGTGCACCGCCGCACGATAAGCCAACGGCCCGGCCGCGGGAGCGGCCGGCCGCCGAACCCCCGATCTCCCCGCCGCGTTACGCCAGGTGCAGGTCGATCAGTCCGTGCTGATGGAACGCGCCGATCCGCGGCGCGAAGAGCCCGACGAGGAACAGGACGAAAGCGCCTCCGGCCACTGCCGACAGCACGAGGAGCGGCGTGAAGCGGGCCGCGAGGATCTGGTCGGCGTTGTTCACCCGAACGGTGGCTTCAAGGACGGGCTTGAGGCCGGTGTCCGTCGTCATGATGAGTCGCTTGTCGGCGACCGCCTTCTGGAGCGGCACGTCGGCGACGAGCACCTCGAGGCGGTCGGCCGTCGTCGAGAGCGGCAGCGCGAGATGGGCCGGGGTCCAGGTCGCGTTGACCGGCTGATTCTGGACGCGCCAGATTCCCGCCAGCGCGAAGACGAGGACGATTCCCCCTCCCAGGAGGGCAAACAGCCGGAAATGACCCTTCGGCATGACAAACCTCGCATTTCCGCGGCCGGGGAGCCGCACTTTCCGGGATCCCTCAAATACTTAGGGCTCGGGCCAAAAGACCGTCAAGGGGTGCG
>Ga0335081_10020596_pt1 | contig 10666 bp, 8 predicted proteins | sample Lox_Sample_35_FD_206713 | JGI IMG/M metagenome (GOLD analysis project Ga0335081, IMG submission 206713) | Soil microbial communities from Loxahatchee National Wildlife Refuge, Florida, United States - Lox_Sample_3.5 | ecosystem: Environmental > Terrestrial > Soil > Wetlands | place: USA: Florida... | reverse complement strand
GTCGGCCGGGAGCGCCGCCAGGGCCAGGATTTCGTCCGGCGTGGCGCTCCCGGGCGCGCGGCGGTCCCGGGCCGCCTGGTTGGCCAGCTGCTGCAGCACCTCGTTCAGCGGGGTCGGCACGCCGTGCTCGCGGCCGAGCAGGACGATCTCCCCGTTGAGGAAGTCGGCCTCGATCGACCCGGTGCCGCGGGTCAGGCTCTGCCAGGACGAACCGCCGGCCCGTTCGGCCCCGTTGACCGGCAGGATCTGCACCCGGTCGGCGCGGAGCTCGTCGCTCTCCCGCTCGCCGGCGTAGGCGATCCCGGCCGCGTCGAGCACCGCGCGCCCTTCGGCGGTCACCCGGCGGCGCAGCTCGGTCCCGCGTGGCCCGGTGCCGTGGCCGCACACCGCCTCGGTCGCGTTGTTCACGTTGGCCAGCAGCTTGCCGAACTTCCACCGCATCACGTCCGCGGTGACCGGGGCCAGGAAGCCGCTGGCGGTCAGGTCCGCGCCGATCCGCCCGGCGGTGGCACCGGCCCCGGACGGGTACCGGCCGATGTGCAGCAGGCCGGCCAGCGGGACGCCGTTCGCCTCGACCACGCCCGGCTCCAGGTGCGTGGCAGGCAGCCACACGCACATTCCGTACACCCGGCGGAAGCGGCGCAGCGCGATCCGCTCGCTGGCCACCCCGTTCTGCGCGCACACCACCGGCAGCGCGTCCGCGGCTACCGTGCTGTTCAGCACCGGCTGCCAGGCCCATTCGGCCAGCAGCGGCTCGGCGTCCTGGGTCTTGGTCGCCAGCAGCAGGACGTCGTCCTCGCGGAGGCTGAGTTCTCCGGGGCCCGCTACCGCGGGGATGTCCAGCGCGGACGTGCCGTCCGGGGTGGCCAGGGTCAGGCCCTTGGCGCGGAGGGCGTCGAGGTGGGCGCCGCGGGCGACCAGGACGACCTCGTGCCCGCCGGCGGCCAGCTTGCCGCCGATGGTGCCGCCGATCGCGCCGGCCCCGATGACGATGTACCGCATTGCACCGATTCTGTCAGGGCCGGCGCGGGCTGGCTCAGGTGCGGTACGGGTTGGGGGCACGGTGCGGTAGCTGGTGACCGACAGGTACAGGTCGGTGCCCTTGGTGCCGTCGGGGCCGACCAGCGGCCGCCAGGGTATGCACGATTAGAGTTCGGCGGGCGCACGGTAGCGGCATTGTCCGGGGTTTCGGGGCTGCCATACGCTCACGGCATGACCCTGCCCTTCTCCGAAGCCCGCGCTCTGGCCGAAGACGCGCGCGCTCGCGCGCTGGCACTCGGCAAGGCGCTGAGCGTCGCCGTGGTCGACTACGGCGGGTTCATCGTGCTGATCGAGCGGATGGACGGCGCCCGGCCGATGACCGCGGACATCGCCCTGGCCAAGGCGTACTCCGCCGCCGTGATGCAGCGGCCCACGGAGATGCTGGAGAACTGGCGGAACTCAGACCCGGTGTTCTTTACCCAGGTCGGCCGGATGGGGCACCGCCCGATCGTGGCGACCAAGGGCGGCGTCACGATCAAGCGCGACGGCGCGATCCTCGGCGGCCTGGGTGTCTCGGGCGGCAGCCCGGACGAGGACCAGCGGGTCTGCGAGGACGTGCTCACGGCGGCCGGCTTCGAGCTGGACTTCCCGCAGTGGGCGGGCGCGCGGCGGGACGGAGACGGCCGTGGCTGACGATTACAAGTACCACATCGACCACCACGGGAGCCTGGTCCGGCCGGCCGGGCTGCTCGCCGCGCGCGCTGGCGGTGACGCCGAGGCCCTGGCCGACGCGGAGACCGAGGCGGTAGCCGCCGTCTCGCACGTGCTGCGCCGGCTGGCACTGTCCGCGGTCGGGGACGGGCAGTTCCGCCGGGCGCACTTCGAGTCCGTGGTGTACGACCAGGTCGGGGGCTTCGAGCCGGTCAAGGGCGCCCAGCCGCTGGCCGACGCGGCGGGCATTTCCCCGGCCCGGCGCCGGGTGTTGCGGGATTCGCCGCGCGCGGCCGGGCGCCTGGCTCAGGCTGAGGTGGCCCCCGTGCTCGCCGCCGTGGACCGGCCGGTGTTTGTCCAGCTGCCCTCGCCCGGGTACCTCGCGGCCGTCGGCTCGGGGCTGGGCGACCGGGCTTCCGTGGACGCGGCCGCGGCTCGCGGGGCGGCGCTGGCCGCGGTGCTGCGCGCCGAGATCGAGGCGCTGGCCGCCGACGGGGTCGCCTACGTCGCGCTGGGGAACCCGCTGTACCCGCCGCTGCTCACGGTGGCCGGGCGTTCCCGGCTGGCGGCTGCTGACGTCGACGCGGACGCGGTGCTTGGCATGCTGCTCGAGGCGGATCGCGCGGCGGTGGCCGGGCTCGCGGTTCCGGGTACCTTCCGCGTGGGGCTCGACGTGACCGACTCGGGGCCGCTGCCGACGACCGAACGCGGGTACGAGCCGGCCGCCGTGGACGCACTGCTCGACGCGAACCCCTTCCACCGGCTGGGCGTGGACTTCCCGGCCGACCCAGGCGCCCGGCTGCCGCTGGAGCGGGTCAAGCCCGGCCTGGTGCTCAGCCTCGGCGTGGTGGATGTGTCGGGCGCGGCTCTTGAGGATGTCGAGGACATCCTGGCCCGGGTGGACCCGGTGGTCGACGAGCGCAGCGAGGACGACGTGGCCATCGCGACGAACGGCGGCTTCGCCCAATCCGCCGATCGTCCGCTGATGAGCGAGGAAGCCCAGAATGCCAAGCTGCGGCTGGTGGAGACCGTGGCCCGCTACTACTGGGGCAACGAAATCTGAGTTCCGGCGGCCACGGCCGGGGTTTCCATCGGCCGAAGAAGGCGGGGTCGCTGCGTAGCGATGAGAGCGTCACGTGAGATTGAACCGACGGCAGGAGCCGCAAGGCGTGCCACGGACGGCCGGGCTACGTGGTGCGGCGGCGGAGGAGGGTGGCGATGGTGACGGCGATGACCAGGACACCGCCGTAGAAGACGTCGGATACCCAGGTCTGCAGGCCTAGCTGCTCGAGGCCGGTAATGCCGGTGGTGAGGAAGTAAATGCCGATCCAGGTGCCGATGGGGTTGAACCGGCCCGGCTGGATGACGGCGGTGCCGAGGAAGACCGAGGCGAAGACCGGGAGCAGGTAGGAGTCCGAGGTCGTGGCGTTGTAGCTGCCGATCGCGGCCACCGTCACCACGGCGCCGACGCCGCTGAACGCGCTGGCCGCCACGAACGAGCCGAACCGGATCCGGTTGACCCGGACCCCGGACAGGCGGCTGACCTCCCGGCTCGCCCCGGTGAAGCGCATGTGCCGGCCGAGCGGGGTGCACCCGAGCACGTAGGCGAACGCGAGCGCCACGGCCGCGCCGTAGAAGAACGAGACGTACAGGCCGCCCACCGGGAGGATGGCGATCTTCGCGAACCCGGACGGCGGCAGCACGATCGTGTTCAGGTTCGACATCCACAGCGCGATACCGGTGATCAGGGTGCCCATGCCCAGCGTGACCACGATGGTGTTCACCCCGGCCACGACGACCAGCAGGCCATTGACAAACCCGCAGGCCAGCGCGCCCAGCACGGCCACAACCGCGGCGGCCCACACCGGCCAGTGGTGGTTGGTCACCAGCACGGGCAGGATCGTCGCGGCGAAGCCGAACACGGCCGGGACCGACAGGTCCACGAACTCGCCGACGATGATCGTGCACAGCAGCGCCATGGTCATGAACACCAGCGCGTACTGGCCGTTGAAGATCGACTCGAAGGACGAGCGGGTCATGAACACGCCGGGCTTGGCGATCGTGAACACCACAATCAGCAGCGCCCAGACGCCGAGCACCGCGTACCGCGACGCGAAATGCCGGACCTGGAGGCCGACGGCGGGCCGGGCGGGCCCAGGCGGCGGGGCGACATCGCCGGCCGCGCTGGCGTCGGCGACGTCGCCGTGGTCCTGGCGGGCGGCGTTCATGAGAGAAGATCCTTCTGGGGTGGCGATATGCCGAACGTGGCGTGGATGATGTCGTCCTGGCCGAGGTTTCCGGCCAGCTCGCCGGTGACCGTGCCGTCGCGGAAGACGAGCACCCGGTCGCACAGCACGGCCAGGTCGGCGGCGTCGATGGAGGCGATGAGCACGCCGCAGCCCGCGCGGGCGACCGCGCGGATGGCGTCGATGATGTCGTGCCTGGCGCCGACATCGACGGCCTGGGTCGGCTCGCGCAGCATCAGCAACTCCGGCTGGCCGGCCAGCCATTTGGCCAGCACGACCTTCTGCTGGTTGCCGCCGCTGAGCGTACCCGCCGGCGCGGACGGGTCGGGCGGCTTGATGTCCAGCTTGGTGATCATGGCGGCGGTCTCCTCGGCCTGCCACGCCCGGCCGGTGCGGAACCGGTGGCCGCGGCTGCGGACCCGGGGCAGGGTGAGGTTCTCGGCCACCGACATCTCCGCGGCCAGGCCCTCGCCGAGCCGTCGTTCCGGGACGTAGCCGACGCGCGCCCGGACGAACTCCTCGGTGGAGGCGCGGCGCGAACCCAGCGAGATCCGCCGGTCCCCCACGGTCAGCGAGCCGGACTCCGCCCGCCGCGCGCCGCCGACCGCCTCGGCCACCTCCTCGAAGCCGGAGCCCATCAGGCCGGTGAGGCCGACGATCTCGCCGCGCCTGACGTCCAGGTCCAGGCCGGTGACCTGGCCGACCGAAAGCGACCGGACCGAGGCGGCCAGGTCATCCCGGGCGTGGCTGTCCACCCGGCCGTGGGTGACCAGGTGGCGGCCGAGCATCAGCCGGGTCAGCGCGGCCTCGTCCACGCTCCTGGTGTCCAGGCCGGCCTCGACGACCTCGCCGTCCCGCAGTACCGTGACCCGGTCGGTCGCCTCGACGATCTCCTCGAGCCGGTGCGAGATCAGCAGGACCGAGGCGCCATCGGCGATGAGCGACCGGACCAGCCCGAAGAACCGGCCGCGGGCCTCTTGCCCCAGCGCCCGGGTGGACTCGTCGAAGACGATCAGGCCGCCGCCCGGGCGGTGGTCCTGCACGGCCCGGGCGATCGCGATCGTGGCGCGGTCCTCGGCCGAGAGCGTCCCGGCGAGCTCGGTCACGCGGATGCGGCGGCCCAGCCGGGCCAGCACCTGAGCCACCGCCTCCTGCTCGGCCCGGCGGTCGATCCGGCGGAACGGCCCGCGGGCCTGGTAGCGGCCGAGCCTGACGTTCTCCCAGACGGTGCGGTCGTCCACCAGACCGAGGTGCTGGTGGACGACCGACACGCCGGCTTCGCGCTGTTCGGAGGGGTGAACGGGCATCCGCAGGCGGCGGCCGTCCACCGCGATGGAACCGCCTGGATCGGGCGTGTACACCCCGGTCAGGATCTTGACCAGGGTGGACTTCCCGCAGCCGTTCTGCCCGACCAGGCCGTGCAGCTCGCCGGGGGCGACGCTCAGCCGGACGCTGCGCAGCACCCGGGCCGGCCCGAAGGTCTTCGACAGCTGCGCGACCTCCAGCCGGCCCGGCGCCACGTCCGTTCCATCGTTTCCCACAACCGTCACGCTAGCGACCACCGCTTATCCGATGCCCCACAGCTGGGCGAACTGGCTCTGGTAGGAGTTGTCGCCGAACCAGGCGCCGGAGGCCTGGGCGGCCGGCGTCACCTGGATGCTGCCGATGTTCTGCGCGGTGAACAGCCGCGACGGGAACGTCTCGGTGGCCGGACCGGACTTGGTCGCCATCCGGAGGATCTCATCCGTAAGCGCCCAGCCGGCGTAAGCCTGGTCCACGGCCACCACGGCCTTGACGACCTGACCGCCCTTGAGCAGGCCCAGGCCGTTCACCGAACCGCCCGCGACGGCTAGGCCGACGCTGGAGGACTTGCCGGACTGCTGGATGCCGGCCATCGTGGGCTGGAGGCTGTCCTCGAACTCGGTGTAGTAGTACCCCACCCCGGGCGTGGCCTGGATGTTGGAGCTCACCGCTGCCTGCAGCTGCTGGTTGGTCTGCGTCGCGGTGATCTGCTTGACCGCGATCGTGCAGCCCGGGCAGTACTGCTTGTAGATCGGCAGCGAGTTCTGCACGTAGGACACCGCGGAAGGCGAGTCGGTTTCCTCCGCGATGATGGCGTTGGCCTTGCCGCCGGAGCTGGCGATCAGCCACCAGGCGACCTGGCTGGGCTGGTCGACCACGCCCGGCACGTAGGCCACCTGGTTACTGTTCGTGGTGCCGGACGGCGGGTACTGGTCCGCGACGACGATCGGGACACCCTTGCCCTTGGCTCCGTCGAGCGCGTTCTGCGCCATGCCGTAGGGGATGGCGTCCAGGACGATGCCCGCGGCGCCCGCGCCCGTGGCCTGGCTGATACACGAGGCGATGGTGCTCGGCGTGCCCGAGCCGTCGCACTCCTGGAACTTCAGGCCGGCCTTGGCCAGCGCCACCTTCATGGTCTGCGCGGTGACGACGAAGCCCGGGATATGCGCGTCGAGCGGGACGTAGTAGACCGTGCGGCCGCTCAGCCCGGATACCCCGGAGACGCTCGCGGTGGGCAGCGGGTACTTGGCCGTGGTGGATTCGAGTTGCGTCACCATCTGCTGGGCCTTGGCCACGCCCGCGGACGTGGTGTTTCCGGCGGAACTGCTGCTGGCCGGGGAACTGGCGGTCGAACTGCCGGATGAACTGCACGCCGCCAGGGCGGCCAACGAGCCGATCACTGCCGCAGATGACAGCCACCGTCTGCCGGTAAGCCTCATCGCTCATGCCTCCCAACGCTCAGGTTCACGGCCATCGCGTGAACGCTAGTTTTCTACTTCGTTGCATCGAGCACGGGGCGAAGGCTAAGTCTTCGGTTCGCGCAGGCCCGAGCCGTAGCGGGTTACCTCGTATTAACAAGCGAGTGTGTCCGTGACCGGCGGGTTCGCGGAACCGTCAAGGCGTACATCTAAGGTTGCGCCTCCAGGCGCTGACCCGGGCCGCCGGCATTCCTAGGATGACCAGCGCTGACATCCGAATGCCAGGAAGGTAACCAGCCCGTGTTCATCGTTGACTCTCAGGTTCACATTTGGCGCGAGGAGACCCCGGACCGCCCGTGGGTGCCCGGCGCCCGGGAACGGATCCGGCTCAACGGGCACCGGGAAGAACCCTTCAGCTATCAGGAGTGCGTCGCGCTGATGGACGAGGCGGGGGTGAACCGCGCGCTGATCATCCCGCCGTCCTGGGAGGGCGACCGGATCGACTACTCCCTGGAAGCCTGCCGGGCCTACCCGGACCGGTTCGGCATCATGGCCAGGATCCCGCAGAACAAGCCGGCCGAGGGCGCCGCGATGCTGCGGGACTTCGCGCAGAACCCGCACATCCTGGGCACGCGGCTGACCTTCCACCGGCCGGTCGACCGGAACTGGATGATCGACGGCACCAACGACTGGTACTGGCCGCTGGCCGAGGAACTCGGCCTGCCCACGATGGTGCACGCACCCATCTGGAAGGCCGAACTCGGCGCGATCGCCGACCGCCACCCCGGCCTGCGGATCATCATCGACCACATGGGCATCATGGCCCGCTGCGTGGACGACGCCATCGGCTACTGGGTGCAGGAGACCGCCGACCTGTGGCCGCACCCGAACATCTACGTCAAGGTCTCGGCCATCCCCGGGTACTCGACGCATCCCTTCCCCAACCTCAACATCGCGAAGTACGTTCGCGAGATGGTCGACAAGATGGGCCCGGAGCGTTGCTTCTGGGGCACGGACCTGACCCGGCTGATGGGGCACGGGCTGACCTACACCGACACGATCGAGCAGTTCACCAAGCACTTCCCGTTCACCGGCGACGAGCTGGATCAGATCATGGGACGCGGAATCTGCGAATGCCTGAACTGGCCGGTCCCGGTGACGGCATGACGATGCGGGGGTAGCGCGGTGAGCGAGTCCTTTGACGGGGGCGAGGCGCTGATCAGGGCGGCTGAAGACCTGGGCGCGGACTGCGTCTTCTCCTCCGCCGGGTCCGAGTGGGCGCCGGTCTGGGAGGCGTTCGCACGCCGCCGCGAGGCCGGCCAGCCGGGCCCGCGGTTCCTCGACCTGACCCACGAGATCACGGCGGTCGGCATGGCCACCGGGTACGCCGCGGTGACCGGGCGGCCGCAGGTGGTACTGCTGCACGCGGCGGCCGGCCTGCTCCAGGGCGCCAACGCGATCCACGGCGCCCTGCTCACCGGCGCGCCGGTGGTCGTCTGCTCCGGCGAGTCCACCGGGTACGGCGGCGGGCCGGGCCCTGACCCGGGCTCGCAGTGGTACCGGAACCTGTCGGTGGTGGGCGGCCCGCAGGCGGTGGCCGCGCCGTTCACCAAGTGGTCCTCTGCCGCCGCCGACGTCAGCGTGCTGTACGGCAGCCTCAAGCGGGCCGGCGAGCTCGCCGCGCAGCCGCCGGCCGGGCCGGTGTACGTCAACACGCCGGTGGAGGTGCTGCTCAGCTCGTGGCAGCCATCGCCCGCCGACGGCGCGGCGCCGCCCGCGGCCCGGACCGCGCCGGCCGCGGCCGACGTGGACGCGGCCGCGCGCATGCTGGCCGCGGCGGAGCGCCCGGTGCTCGCCACCGAGACCGCGGGCCGGGACCCGGAGGCCTTCGCCGCACTGGTCGAGCTGGCCGAGTTGCTGGCCATCCCGGTGGTCGAGCCGCAGTCCGCCGTGTGCGCGAGCTTCCCGCGCACCCACCCGCTGCACGCGGGCGGTGAGCTCGGCCCGCTGGCCGCCGACGCCGACCTGGTCATCCTGGCCGGCTGCCGGGCCCCGTGGTACCCGCCGAGCGCCAAGCCGGGGACCGCGACGGTGCTGGTCCTCGACGAGACGCCGCACCGCCCGCAGATGGCCTACCAGGTGCTCGCCGCGGACCGCTATGTCGGCGGCGAGATGGCGCTGGCCCTGCGGGCGATCACCGCGCGGGTCCGCGAGCTGGGCGCGGACGCGGAAACGGTCCGGGCGCGCCGGGACCGGGCCGCGGCCGCCCACGCCGCGGCGGACGAGGCCCGCCGCGGCGCCGAGCAGGCCGCGCTGGCCGGAACCGGAGGACCGGTCGACCCGGTGGCGGTCGCGGCCGCGCTGCGCGAGGTCCTCGGGCCGGACGCCGTGGTGATCGACGAGACGATCACGCACAGCCGGGTCATCGCCCGGCACCTGATGGCCGGGACACCGGGCCGGTACCGGTACGTGCAGGGCGGCCTCGGGCAGGGCCTGGGCGTCGCTCTCGGCGCCAGGCTGGCGCTGGGCCCGGACCGCCCGGTCACGTTCACCGTGGGCGACGGATCCTGGCTGTACAACCCGGTGCTGCCGGGCCTGATGGCATCGGCCCAGTACGGCCTGCCGGTGCTCATCGTGGTGTTCACCAACGGCAGGTACCTGTCGATGCGGCACAACCACCGGCGGGTGTACCCCGACGGCGCCGCCGCGCGGACCGGCTATCAGCTGGGCGTCGACCTGTCCGCCCAGCCCGACGCGGCGGCGGTGGCCGCCGCGGCCGGTATCCCGGGTTTCACCGTCGCCGCGACCCGGGAGCTCGCGCCGTCGCTGGAGAAGGCCGTAGCCACGGTCCGCGGCGGACACAGTGCCCTGGTGAACGTGGTGCTGTCCCAGTTATCTACCGAACGGAGCGTGGCGCGTGCCCACCCAAGCAGCGAGCAAGACCCTGGTCCGGGCCGATGACCTGCGCGCCCTGGTGAGCGGCATATTCGCCGCCCGCGGGGTGCGCGAGCCCGACGCGGACGCGGTGGCGGACGCGCTGGTCTGGGCCAACCTGCGCGGCATCGACTCGCACGGGGTCTCCCGGGTGCCGCGCTACCTCGAACTGTTCGACAAAGGCGAGTCCGCCCCGGACGCGGTGCCGACGGTGCGGCGGCCGCGCGCCGCCATCGCGATCGTCGACGCGCACGGCGCGCCGGGCCCGATCGCGATGAACCGCGCGGTGACCGAGGCTGTGACCGGTGCCCGGGAGTGCGGCGTCGGCTGGGCGTCGGTGCGCGGCACCGTGCACACCGGCGCCATCGGCTACTACACCAGCCAGGCCGCCGCGGCCGGGATGGCCGCGGTCGGCGTGGTCGCCGGCGTGCCGAACATGGCCTACACCGGGGCGCGCGGCGCCGCCGTGGCCACCAGCCCGCTGTCCGTGGCGGTGCCGGCCGGCCGGCACGGCACCGTGCTGCTCGACATGGCCACCGCGGTGATGGCGCTCGGCCGGATCGCCCAGCTCAAAGCGGCGGGGAAGGAACTCCCGCCCGGCGTGGCGGTGACGAAGGAAGGTGACCCGACCACCGACCCGGCCCTGGCCGCGGTACCGCTGCCGGTCGGCGGCCCGAAGGGATCCGGGATGAGCCTGGTATTCGAGCTGCTGGCCAGCGGCCTGGCCGCGAACCCGATCGTGCCCGCCTTCCACGCCGGCGATCGGCGGCACCGGCAGAACGGGTTCATCCTCGCGGTGGACGTGTCCGCGTTCTGCGAGCCCGCGGAGTTCGCCGCCACGGTGGACGCCACCATCGACGCGATCAAGGCGCTTCCGGCGGCCGGCGACGCGGCCGAGGTGCTGGTGCCCGGGGAGCGCGGGCGCCGGTCCGAGGCCGAACGGCGGAACGCCGGCATCCCGCTGGGGCCGAAGGTCTGGCGCGAGCTGGCCGGGGCGGCCGACTCGCTCGGCGTACCCGTTCCCGATCCTGCAAGCTAAGGATGCATAACCGGAAAAGACGGGTTTGGGTATCG
>Ga0335081_10020595_pt1 | contig 10666 bp, 9 predicted proteins | sample Lox_Sample_35_FD_206713 | JGI IMG/M metagenome (GOLD analysis project Ga0335081, IMG submission 206713) | Soil microbial communities from Loxahatchee National Wildlife Refuge, Florida, United States - Lox_Sample_3.5 | ecosystem: Environmental > Terrestrial > Soil > Wetlands | place: USA: Florida... | reverse complement strand
TTTGGCAGCACGTACCTGCCGGAGAAGCCGAACTTCTACAAGTCAAAGAAAGATGCGCAGGGCGCGCACGAGGCGATTCGGCCGACCGACGTTTCGCGCACGCCGGAGGATGTGCGGAAGTATCTGGAAGACGATGTTTTCAAGCTGTACCAGCTGATCTGGCAGAGGTTTGTGGCGTCGCAGATGCTACCGGCGGTGTACGACCAGACGACGATTGATATCAACGCGGACGATTACACGTTCCGGAGCACGGGCTCGATCCTGAAGTTTGACGGGTACCTGAAGGTGTACCAGATTCCGGTGTCGGGGGCGGATCGCGAAGACGACGAAAAGGACGACGAGGGAGAAGGCAAAGCGCTGCCGCGCGTGAACGAAGGGCAGATCGTGAGGCTCGATTCGATCAGGCCGGAGCAGCACTTCACCGAGCCGCCGCCACGGTATACGGAAGCGACGCTGGTAAAGGAACTCGAAGAAGACGGTATCGGGCGGCCTTCGACGTACGCGTCGATCATTTCGACCATTGTCGAACGCGAATACGTGAAGAAGGATCAGGGGCGGTTTACGCCGACGATGCTTGGCGAACGCGTCTGCGGTCTGCTGATCAAGAGCTTTGAAGACGTCTTCGACGTGAAATTCACGGCGCGGCTCGAGGAAGAACTGGACGACATCGAAGAAGGCAAGCTGCCATGGCGGGAGTCCGTGAAGGAGTTCTGGGAAAAGTTCGTCGTGGACCTGGATAAGGCCGGCGACGAGATGATTTCCTACAAGGCCGGCATTCCGACGGGGAAGAAGTGCGAGAAGTGCGGGCAAGGCGAACTGCTGGAACGTATCAGCCGCCACGGATTCTTCCTGGGGTGTTCGCGGTACCCGGAATGCGATTTCATCCAGGATCTTTCGGAAGAGGTGCCGGAGGATTCGGAGAACAAGGTCGAGTACTGCGAGAACTGCGGCAAGGAGATGGCGCTGAAGCGCGGGCGGTTTGGCGCGTTCCTGGCGTGCACGGGTTATCCGGATTGCAAGACGACGCGGCGCCTGGTGGCCGGGACGCGTATCGCACACCAGCCGGACGAGCCGCTGGACGAAAAGTGTCCGTTGGACGGTCAGGGCCTGGTGAAAAAGCACGGGCGGTTCGGCGAATTCATCGGGTGCTCCGGCTATCCGAAGTGCAAGTACACGCGGCCGATCACCCTGGGCATCAAATGCCCGAAGTGCCATGAAGGCGAATTCGTGAAGCGAGGAAGCCCAGGGAGGGGCGGCAGGTTTCGCACGTTCTACGGCTGCTCACGTTACCCGGATTGCGATTTCACAACGCCATTCATGCCGATTGCCGAGCCGTGCCCGAAGTGCGGCGCGCCGTTTGTGGTGGAAAAGAAGACCAAGATCGGCACCGTCCGGGCGTGCATCAAGGAAGGCTGCGACTGGGAAAAGTTGGCCCCGGAAGAGAAGCCCGCGGAGAAGCCAGCGGCCGCCCCAGCGGAAGAGCCAGCACCGGTCGGTGTGAAGGCCTGAGAACGGGCTGGAACCGTAGTCCCCTTTCGGAACAAACCCCGCAAGAAAACTATTCCTGCGTAAGCGTGTATCTATAATTTAGGGAGCAAGCACGGCGAGGGATGAAACCCACGATCCAAAAATACCTGGAGTACCTGCGCTCGGTGCGCAATGCGTCTCCACACACACTGATCAATTACGGGAACGACCTGGATCAGTTTGTCCAGTTCTTGACGCCGCCAGGGACGGAAACGCCCGAGCTGAAGCAGGTGACGCACCACGTGATCCGCGAATTCGTGGCGCACCTGCACGATGGTGGGTTGGAGAAGAGCTCCATTGCGCGGAAACTGGCGGCGCTAAGGTCGTTCTTCAAGTATTGCGTGCGGGAAGGGAAGCTCAGCGAAAATCCGGCGCGGCTGGTGCCCACGCCAAAGCTGCCGAAGCGGATTCCGTCGGTGTTGTCGGCGGAGGAGATGAACGGATTCCTGAATCAGCTGGCGGGCTCGGAAGAGGGCGGCGCGCGCGCACCCGGAAAGAAACGCCGAAAGAACATTGCAACCGCGCCGCGCGGCGGGGCGCGGATTGACGAGGACAGCCTGCTGCTGGCGCGGGATCGCGCCATTCTCGAGCTGCTGTATGCGGCAGGCCTCCGGGTCAGCGAACTGACGGGCCTGAATCTGATCGACATGGACCAGAAGGACCAAATGCTTCGCGTGCGCGGCAAAGGCAACAAGGAACGCATCGTGCCGTACGGGCGGAAGGCGGCGGAGGCGTTGCAGGCGTATTGGCCGGTGCGCGATTCGCTGCTGCAGGAGTGCGAAAGAACGGCGCAGCGGCCGGGCCTCGAAGCGGTGTTTCTGAATTACCGGGGAAGCCGGCTGACGCAACGGAGCGTGGGACGTATCGTGAAGAAATACGTGCGGCTGGTAAACGTTAATTGGGATCTGCATCCGCACTCGCTGCGGCATGCGTTTGCCACGCACCTGTTGGCGGATGGAGCAGATTTGCGGGCGATTCAGGAGTTGCTGGGCCACCAGTCGCTTTCGACGACGCAGAAATATACGCACGCCTCCATGCGGCACTTGATGGACATCTACGACAAATCTCACCCGCACGCCTAGCAGCGCCGTTGGCCGCGTCACCCAGCGGATTTTCCGTTCCCATCGAGAATCGTTCGCATTTTCAAACAGATTCATAGGACACTGGATCTTGCATTTGTTTGAGGGAGTGGAATGAACCGGAGCCGGGTGTGGGCGCTCGTCGGGATCGCCTGGATTTGCTTGTGCGTTGCGGGGAGGGCGCGCGCGCAGGACAACTACGAAATTCAAGTGTACGGATCGGAACTGGTCGACCCCGGGAAAACCATGGTGGAGTTGCACAGCAATTTCACGTTCGAGGGTTCGAAAACGGAAGTGGACGGGATGCGTCCAACCAACCACCAGTGGCACGAGACCATCGAGATTACGCACGGGTTCACGGACTGGTTCGAGACGGGTTTCTACATCTTTACGGCGTTGCAGAACGGCTACGGCTGGGATTACGTGGGCGACCACATACGGCCACGGGTAAGTGTGCCGAAACGCTGGAACTGGCCGGTGGGCGTGAGCGTTTCACAGGAGTTCGGCTACCAGCGTAGCCAGTTCTCCCCGGACACGTGGACATACGAATTGCGGCCGATCGTGGACAAGCAGTTGGGGCGCTGGTACTTGTCCTTCAACCCCACGTTCGACAAGTCGTTCCACGGGCCGAGCCAGAATCTGGGATTCATTTTTTCGCCGAATTTCAAAGTGAGCTACGACATTACGAAAAAGATCGCGGGAGGCGTGGAATATTACGGCTCGCTGGGGCCGGTGACCGGGTTCGATCCGGTTTCGGAACAACAGCAGCAGATTATTCCCGCGATCGATTTGAACGTCTCTCCCAAATGGGAGATCAATCTTGGAGTAGGCGTGGGCGTGACCAAGGCCACCGACCATTTGCTGGCGAAGATGATTCTGGGCTACCGGTTTGATTTTTAGGAGACTCGCGGAATGACGATGAGGCGCAAGGTTCTAAGCGCAGTGTTGGTGATGATGGCGGCTTTCGCCGCGGCCGGATTGCATGGCGGGACGGACCGGAACTCGGAATGGAACGCGCTGGTGGACGAGTATCTGGACAAAGTGTACTTTCCGCAAAATCCCAGCGCGGCGACCGTGGCGGGCATCCATGCTTACGACGCGGAGATCGAACCCTATTCGAAGCAAGAAATCGCGGAAGAAATACGAATTCTGCACCAGTATGAGCAACGCGTTTCCGAGTTTTCGGCCAAAGGACTTACGCCGGTGGCCGCCTCGGATCGCGAATTCCTGCTCGGGCAGATCCGCAGCGCTTTGCTGACCCTGGAGACGTTGCGGCCGCGGGAAAAGAACCCGGACGTGTATCCCTCGGGCGCGGCAAACGGCGTGTACGTGCTGATGGTGCGACAGTTCGCGCCAGCCGAGGATCGGCTGAGAAGCGTGGTCGGGCGTGAAAGGAAGATTCCAGCGATGCTGGCGTCCGCCCGGGACAATCTGAGCCACCCGCCGAAGATTTTCACCGAAATCGCCCTGGAGCAGCTGCCGGGAACTATCGCCTTTTTTGAAAGCGACGTGCCGGCCGCCTTCAAGCAAGTCCACGACGAAAAGCTGTTAGGCGAGTTCGCGAAATCCAACGCGGAGGTGATCGCGGCGTTGAAGGACTATGCCGCCTGGGTGAAAGCGGACGTGTTGCCGCGGTCGAACGGCGATTTTCGCCTGGGCGCCGCGAACTATGCGAAAAAGCTGCAATACGAAGAGATGGTGGATACGCCGCTCGACCGCCTGCTGGAGATCGGCTTGGCCGACCTGCACAAGAACCAGGCGGCCCTCCGGCAGTTGGCGAAGGAGATCGAACCGCAAAAGACGCCGCGGGAGGTAGTGGCGGAGCTTTCGGGGATGCATCCGGCGCCGGATAAGCTGATGGACACATTCCGGGGAACGTTCGATGGAATCATCGCGTTTATTCAGGCAAAACAGATCATCACGATTCCGCCGGGGCCGAAACCGATCCTGAAGGAGACGCCGCCCTTCGAACGGGCGACCACGACGGCATCGATGGATACGCCTGGACCTTTCGAAACACATGCGACCGAATCGTATTTTCACGTCACGCTGCCCGCGCCGGGAGATTCGCCCGAAGACGTGGCCAGCTTGATGGCGGGATTCAACGTGGGCACGATCGTGACCACTTCCGTGCACGAAACGTATCCGGGGCACTACTTGCAGTACCTGTGGACCAGCCGGGCGCCGAGCAAACTGCGGAAAGTGTTTTATGCGAACACGAACGTAGAAGGCTGGGCGCATTATACCGAGCAGATGATGCTGGATGAAGGTTACGGGCAGCCGGGGACGGGTGCGAAAGACGCGCGGGAAGCGAAGTTCATCCGTCTTGGGCAGCTGCAGGATGCGCTGCTGCGCGACGCGCGGTTTGTGGTGGGTTTGCAGATGCACACGGGGAATATGAGCGTGGAGGATGCCAAACGATTTTTCGTGATGGAAGGGTTTCAGTCGGAGAAAATCTCGGACATTGAGGCCAAGCGCGGGACCTCCGACCCAACGTATTTGTACTACACCCTGGGTAAACTGCAAATTCTGAAGCTGCGCGAAGACTACCGGAAGAAAATGGGCGATGCGTTCTCCCTCGGCAAGTTCCACGACGAGTTCATGGGCCAGGGGTTCCCGCCGATTGCCGTGGTTCGCAAAGCGATGCTGGGCGACGATTCGCCGACGTTGTAGGCGGCGGATGGCCGGTCCCAATCGAGTGACCGAAATCGCAGAAAAGAAGGCAGATACCATGCTGTCTGGAATTCGTGCGTTGACGGTCGCGCATGCCAGCCCGTATAATTGGAGTTTGTCTTAAGCCTTTGGAGGAGAGATGTACGCCGTCATACAGACCGGGGGAAAGCAGTATCGTGTCGCGCCCGGCGACACCATCCGCATCGAGCGGGTCAAGGGTGATGTGGGCGAGCAGGTGAAGTTCGGGACCGTGCTGGCCGTACATACCGACGACAAGAAAGTGTTGGCAGGAACGGATGCGGGCAAGGCCAGCGTCACGGGCAAGATCGTGGAGCAGGGCCGCGCAAAAAAGCTCACCGTTTTGAAGTACAAGAAGACCAACCAGTACAAGATTCAGCGGGGCCACCGGCAGAATTACACCGCCGTGCAGGTCAGCGAAATCAAGCTGTAAATTTCAGGGAATCTGGCTGGCCGGGCGGATGCCCGCCGCCTATAGGGAAGGATTCGGTCATGGCACATAAGAAGGGCGGCGGTTCGTCTACAAACGGCCGCGATTCACACGGACAGAGGCTGGGCGTGAAGCGGTTCGGCGGGCAGTTGGTGAACGCCGGAACGATCCTCGTGCGCCAGCGGGGCACGAAGCATCAGGCGGGCGACAATGTGGCGAAGGGTAAGGACGACACGCTGTTTGCCCTGGTCACCGGCTACGTGAAGTTCGAGGACAAGGGCAACCGGGGGCGCTTCATCAGCGTGACACCGGCGGAGCAAGCGAAGGCCGCGAACTAAGTCCGACGGCATTGCGGCGGCCCCGGCGCGAGTCGGGGCCGTTTTTTGTTTTTCGCCTCCGCCGAAAGCCGGCTGCGGCGGATGGGCAGAAGGCATAGAGAAGAGTGAAGAGATGTTAGTTGATGAAGCGAAAATTTATGTGAAGGCCGGGGACGGGGGCAATGGCTGCGTGGCGTTCCGCAGGGAGAAGTATGTCCCGCGGGGCGGCCCCTCGGGTGGAGACGGCGGCAGGGGCGGAAGCGTCTACCTGGAAGCAAATCCCAACGACAACACGCTGCTGCGCTACCGGTACAACCGGGAGTTCAAGGCGGACCGCGGGCGGCATGGCGAAGGCTCGAATTGCACAGGCGAATCGGGTGACGACATGATTCTGAAGGTGCCGGTAGGCACGCTGGTGTTCGACGCCGAGGGCGATGAACTGCTGGCTGATTTGAAGAAGCCGGGCCAGAGCGTGCTGGTGGCGCATGGCGGGCGCGGCGGGCGCGGCAACCAGCATTTCGCGAAGCCGTGGCACCAGGCTCCGCGAGAGAAAGAAGAGGGCGAGACCGGCGAAGAGCGGAATTTGCGGCTGGAGTTGAAGCTGCTGGCGGATGTTGGCTTGGTGGGATTTCCGAATGCGGGCAAATCCACGCTGATTTCGGTGATCAGCGCGGCGCGGCCGAAAATTGCGAACTATCCGTTCACAACGCTGGAGCCGAATCTCGGCGTGGTGAATGCCGACGGCGGAACCGGGGGACACGGCACGGAGCTTGGGCGCACGTTCGTTGTGGCGGACTTGCCGGGGCTGATCGAAGGCGCGAGCCAGGGCGCGGGACTTGGCATCCGATTCTTGCGGCACGTGGAACGGACGCGGCTGTTGGTCCACTTGATTGATACCAGCGACATGGCCGAGCTGGATCCGGTGAAGGCATTCGAAATCATCGAAGCCGAGCTGGGCGCGTTCAGCGAGAGGTTGCTCGAGAAGCCGATGATTGTCGTGGCCACGAAACTCGACGCCACCACGGACAAGAGCAAACTGGAAGAACTCCGCGAATTCTGCAAGAAACGCGGTTTGGAGTTTCACGCCATTTCTGCGGCTGCCGGCGAAGGTGTGAAGGACCTGGTGCGCGGGATGGCGGACGCGCTGGACCGCATCCCGAAAGAAGCGGTGGAAGACGAAGAGAACGAGGCGGAGAGGGAAGCGGCTGCCGAAGCGAACGCCGAAGAGGGAAAGGAGTTCGCTGACCTCGAGGCCTATGAAGCCGATGACGAAGAGGCGGATGAGGACGAGGAGGCAGCGAGCGGCGAGAATTCATGAGAGAATCGGGTTGGGGAACATCCGGGAGGCGGATTGACCACGGCACAGGCTGCAGCTCACCGTACGGCGGCAAAACACCATCCGAGACGCATTGCGCTGTTTGGCGGTTCCTTTGATCCCATCCATGCCGGGCACCTGGCGGTAGCAAGAGCGGCGGACCGGCGATTCAACTTCGACGAAATCCATTTCATTCCAGCAAGCCGGCCTCCGCACAAGCTGAAGCAGCACCTGGCACCGTTTCCGCACCGTTTCGCGATGGTGGCGCTGGCGTGCACGGAGCATCCGCATTTTGTGCCGTCGCTGGCGGAGGCGGGAGAAGATTTCAGCGGCACGCAGTTGCACTATTCGGTGGACACGGTTCGATATTTCCGCCACGCCTATCATGGCCACGGAGACCGCATTTTCTTCATCGTGGGCGCCGACGCGTTTCTGGATATTCCGATGTGGAAGGAATACGAAACGCTGCTGGGGCTTTGCGATTTCGTGATCGCCAACCGGCCGGGGATCCGGCTGGAGGCGCTGCGGCTGGTGATTCCGCCCGATCTGCACGCAAGGCCGAACGCGAAGCGCGAGAAAGAAGACGAATCGATCGCGCATGGCTCGCCGATTGTGGTGCAACTGGAAAAAACCACCATCTACCTGCTGGAGAACGTGTCCAGCGAGGTGAGCGCGACCGATATCCGCCGGAAGTGCAACCGCGGGCAGTCGATCCACGGTCTTGTTTCCGCGCGGGTGGAAGAATACATTTTGAAACAGGGATTGTACCGGTGAAATTAGAAAAGCTACCCAAAGGCGTGCGGCTGGCCGTGGAAGCGGCGCAGGATAAAAAAGCGGGCGCGATTACCGTGCTGGATTTGAGCGGCCTGGGCGTGTTCACGGAATATTTCGTGATCTGCACGGGGTATAGCAAGCCGCAGCTTCAGGCGATCTGCACGGAAATTGAAGAGGCGCTATACCGCGAAATGAAGCGGACACCGGAACACCGCGAGGGCCATCGCTCCGCGGAATGGGCGCTGCTGGATTTTGGCGGGTTCATCGTACACGTGTTTGGCGAAGCGGCGCGGCGTTTCTACGACCTGGAGAGATTGTGGCGACAAGCGCCGACGCTGGTGCTGCCGGATGAGCCGGATTCAGCCCACCGAAGAGAGCTGTCAGAAAAAGCGGGATAGACGCACTCGCGAAGCTCTTTTGAAAAAATCAAATTCAATCGGTAATTTGCGGCTCAAACGCGCTTGATCAGGACCGCGGTGAGGTCGTCCGCTTGCCGCGTGCCGTTGGAAAAGGCCAGCACAGCTTCGTAGAGCGCCCTGATGATTTGATCGGGCGGCAGGACGCGTGCCTTGCGGACGGCCCCCTCCAACCGCTGCTTGCCGAATTCTTCCTGGGCCGGATTTTCAAATTCAACAAAACCGTCGGTGATCAGCAGGAAAATGTCGCCCTTTTGCATCTGGATCTTCGTGGGCGGACCGGACACGAGCTCGGGAAGAATCCCCAGCGGCACTCCTTGTGAGTCGATTTCCCGGAAGGAATCGCTCGCAGCCGTATAGAGCAAGATGGGACCATGGCCGGCGGAGAGAACTTGGAGTTCCCCTGAGCCGGGCAGGAACGACGCGCCAGCGAAGGTAACAAAACGGGTCGGATCGAGATCGCGGGCGATCGAGGCATTGATTTGAGTGATCGCTGGCAGCAGGTCCGGGTGCGCCGCGAACCCCGAGCGAGCATACGCGCGGCAGGCGGAGGCCAGCAGGGCCGGGCCAATGCCGTGTCCGGTGACGTCGCCGAGCACAACGATTAACCGTCCGTCGGGCAGAGTGACCCAGTCGTAGAAATCGCCGCCGGTATCATCAGCGGGTTTGTTCCATCCGGCGACGGCGATTCCGGGAATTTCGGGGGCCGTTTGCGGCAGCAGCGCTTGTTGAATATCGCGCGCGGTCTCCAGGTCGTGCTGCACGCGATCGAGTTGCCGGCGGGTTTCCACCTCGCGCAGGGCGGCTTCCACGTGCTTGCGAATTTCGCCAGCCACGCCCCCGGCGATAAATCCGCCGACAAGCAGGATGATGGCGTAGAGGCTTACGTCGGTTTGCGTCACCGGCGCCGGGTGGCCGGGAGTGGGGGGAATCCAGCCGAGATAGAAGGCGGCGGCAAGATACGTGGCGGCAGCGGTGATCCCGGCAAGGCGGCAGATCCAGGGATCGAGTCGCAGAATCGATAGAATAATGAACACAAAGAAAAGCAGCGTGGAGGGACTCGCCAATGGGCGGTAGAGAGGTTCAAAACCGGGAGCCGTGAGCCAGGCGACGCCAATCGCGGGAACGGCAGTTTCCAGAATCGTGCTGCTGAACCAGAAGAAGCGTGGAAACTCCTGATTTGAGCGCAGCGCGCGATTCACCAGCCGCAGCATCCCATATTCGTAGAGCCCGAGAGTCACGGCCAGCGCCAAATTCCATCCGGCGTGAACGTTGAGCACCGTGGTGTGCAGAAGGAAAACGCGGATGGTGAGGGCCAAAACCACCACGGCGAGAAATCCGAGCACACCGAAGATGCGCACACGTTCGCTGCGCAGTTCGGCGGCGTAAAACGCCTGGGAAGGGATTTGGCTTTCGACCATGGTCCTGGAACGGAGGAGCGGTTGCAGGGCCATCATACGGGCTGGGAAGGCCTTTCCCAAAAGAAAATTTTCGGGAGCCAGGAGACGCCTAGAGCAGAGGAAGGTAGACTCGGAGGGTGAAACTCTGCCTCTTGATGCTCGGCAAAACCCGGCGGCCGGAAATCAACGCGATCCTGCAGGATTATGTGAAGCGCATTTCGCGTAGCTGTACGATCGAAGTGGCCGAAGCGCGCGACGCAGCTGCCGTGTTGAAGCGGCTCGATGCGAACCGCGCGGCGGCTTCCGCCCTCCTGGACGCGGGGGGGAAAGTCTACGACTCGGAAGCCTTCGCGAAGTGGATCGGTGAGCAGCGGGACCGCGGCCTGCGCGAGATGATTTTTGTCTGCGGCGACGCGGATGGCTTTCCCGACGGCCTGCGGGAGCGCGTGAAACACAGAATCTCACTGAGCGCGATGACCTATTCACACGAACTGGCGCGCGTGATGCTGGCGGAACAGATTTACCGGGCTTTCGCGATTCTTTCCGGCAGCCCCTACCCCAAATAGGTGGCGATGAAGCGCCTCGGCTCGTCTGAGTGGGTGCGTTTTCCCGTGTTCCATGAAATGATGTGCAGCGGAAAAGACGATGGCGATACGCATTGCTCCAGACAAGGATATGCCTTCGGTGGCGATTGAAATTCCCCTGGAAAGGCCGCTG
>Ga0335081_10020594_pt1 | contig 10666 bp, 13 predicted proteins | sample Lox_Sample_35_FD_206713 | JGI IMG/M metagenome (GOLD analysis project Ga0335081, IMG submission 206713) | Soil microbial communities from Loxahatchee National Wildlife Refuge, Florida, United States - Lox_Sample_3.5 | ecosystem: Environmental > Terrestrial > Soil > Wetlands | place: USA... | reverse complement strand
AGCCGACCGTGAGAAACCAAGCCGTCGAGCGTGTGTGCTGGCGGGCACAAGACTTCGCAGGAGCTATCCAGTGCAACAACTCTTCCACGAACCACGGGCTCCGCAATGGTGAGCGCTGGGTCTCCCGATCCAGCCGCCAAGTCCAGTACCACTGAATCAGGTTGTAGCTTCGCAGTGGAGAGCAGCGCATCCGTCATCGCCGTATTCCAATAGGCGCTTCTGGCCATCGGTCGCTCACGCGTGCGTGAGCCGCTGCGTCCCATGAGTCACGAGCAGTCATTTCGTTAACGCGGCTTCATTCTAGAGTGGAGATTTCGAATCAAATCACCGGCTGCGATGCCTCCCGAAAGAGATACCACGCTATGAAGTCAAGATCACCTCGAACGATCCTGTATGGTCGCGCATCAGTCCCATTGCGGTAAGAACGCGCCCCAGCGCAATGAAGGGTCGGAACATCCAGTACTTCCGCCAAATCGCCACCATAGCGCGTTCGTGCTCGGCGCGGTCGTTGAGAAACCGTGCTGTGCCTTCGAACTTCTCGCCAGCGATGGACAGCCTGATCGTCGGCGTCTTCTGGACGTTGCGAACCCACTGGCGGTTGACGTTCGCGGTGCCGAGATAAAGTTTGTCACCGTCTAGAACGAACCAGATCGTGACTTCGCGCGGCTTCCCGGTCTTGCGTCCATAATGGGTCAGGGTCGTGGTCTGCTTGCCCGTTACCTTCTTCAGTCGCGAAAGTGCATTCGGTTCCATAGTCTTTCATTTTAGACCTCACAGGAGCCATCCCTAGCAGGCTGTGGTGTAAGCCTGGATTCGTGAGCGGAAAGTGCTGAAGTATCCACAGGCATTGTTCGTAGAATGCGCGCATGGCGATGGGGACGCGGAAGCAGCGGGAGAAGCAAGAGGACATCTGGATCGCGCACACGGAGTTGGCGTCGGCTCCGGGGCATCCGTTCTATCAGCGGCTGAATGAGTTGCTTGAGGCGGAGAAGTTCGATGAGTTCGTCGAGGGGCGGTGCGCGAAGTTCTATGCGGCCAAGTACGGGCGGTGCTTTGGGTTGACCTGCCCCCTGCTTTCGCGCACGAGATCATACGACAGTTTCCGTTTCCGTCTCCGGGTTTGCGGCTGAGGACGGCGGAGCCAGCAAAGCGCAGCCGGCCTTAGCCGCCCTCATCGCTGTAGCAAACTCCTTCGGCGTCCGGTACCCCAGACTACTGTGGGGCCTTTCTTCGTTGTACTCTTTCTGCCACGCTGCGATTTTTCGCCGCGCATCGAACAAATTCTGAAACCAGCTCACCGTCAAACACTCTTCCCGCAGCCGGCCATGAAAGCTCTCAACGTGTGCGTTCTGGGTCGGCTTTCCCGGCTGAATGTGTACCAACTCGATCTGCCGCTCTACACACCAGGCTAGAAAATGCCGACTCGTTAACTCCGGTCCGTTGTCGCAGCGGATCGCCTGTGGTTGTCCCCGCTTGGCCACGATCGCATCCAGCACTCGCGTTACTCTTCGGCTGGCAAAACTCGTGTCCACTTCCAGCGCCAAACACTCCCGGGTGTACGCGTCCACTACGCTCAGCACGCAGATGGCTCGCCCGCAGTCCACCGCATCGTGCACGAAATCCAGCGCATTATCCATGCTCTGCTGACGTTCGATCTCGGGCAGCAGGAGCCCGGCCGCAGTTTCGCTGCCAGGCACCTTCGCCAGCAATTCCCGATTGATCCGACTCAGACCTTCCAAGTTCTCTTCTTGGGGAGGCCGTCGATTCACCCCGGCGGGTGGTGCTGGATATGGACAGCACGGAAATCCCGGTCTATGGAGAACAGGAGCAGAGCTGGATCAGCACCTCGGTCTCAAACCAATGCAAGCGCGAAGGCAATGCCTATAACGGGCATTTTGAGTCCACCTGCTATCACCCGCTGCTGCTGTTCAACGAGGCGGGAGACCCCCGCGCTCTTCCAGCGCTTCATAGATCTCCGGCTTGGAAAATGCGGCGTCGGCGCGGAACACCACTTCCTTGTCTCGCAGCAGGTTGGCGTTCGCCGGAAGCCGGATCGCGTACTGCTGACGCGCCCGGTAGGACGGCCCAGTCATAAACCCATCGTGTGGTACAAGGGCTTTCTCTATCAGGCGGCCAGTTGGAAGACAGCACGACGAGTAGTGGCGAAGGTGGAATTCCATGCCGGGGATTTGTTCCCCCGAGTGGGGTTCATCGTGACGAACCTGGAGACGCCGAGCCGGGCGGTGGTGCGGTTCTACAACAAGCGGGGTACGGCGGAGCAGTGGATCAAGGAAGGTAAGCAGGCGGTGAAGATGACCCGCCTGTCCTGTCATCGTTTCCGCTCCAACCAGGTGCGGCTGGCGCTGAGCCTGCTGGCCTACAACCTGGGGAATTTGTGGCGGCGGCTGGGTCTGCCGAGAGGGATTGAGAACTGGTCGCTGACCAGCCTGCAGCAACGACTGGTGAAGACCGGGGAGCGGCTGGTCAAGCATGCCCGCTACTACTGGCTTCTGCTGGCGGAAGGACACCTGAACCGGCGGCGGTTCGCGGCGATGCTGGGCCGGATCGCGTTGCTACCGGTCTCGACGGGATAGATAGATATTGGTCAGGTCGGCAGCGAAGTCTTTCTACCGCGAGTTGGAGTAAGCAGAGGTGTTGCAAAGGTGGGCCGCCAAAGGTGCAATTTCGGCTGTGCTGGTTCGGGATCTCGTACCGGAGGGGGCGAATCAGTATGCAAATCATTGCATCTTGACAGGAGCAGTGATTGGGGCTTTACTTCCGACCACTCCTTGTGGGGCAAAAAGGAAATTCCAGTTTACTGTCGGAGACGCAGTAGCGCCGGCCCTTGAGGAACAGAGCGTGGACGCGATCATTTGTCGGCACTTATTGTGGACTCTGCGCTCGCCTCAAGTTGCGCTCATGAACTGGCGTCGGCTCCTGAGGCCAAAGGGCCGAGTTGTGGTGGTCGATGGATTCTGGTTCACGCAGGCGAAACCGGAAGGCAATGAGCTCTTCGAGCGATACTACACAGATCGCACATGGGAGGCACTGCCTGCAGTGTACTGGGATCGAGTGGAGCCTGTCGCCGACCTGCTGACAGCGGCAGGATTTTCGGATGTGACAATGACCTATTTGGCCGACGCCCGTCGGTTGGCTGAAAAACCGGCATCCGCGCAGCCGTGGTTTGCGGTAACGGGTCAACGAAACGAATGAGACCACGAAGGGCGTGCCTTCATAAGGCACTGACTGACGTATCTATCTACATGGAAATGAGCGATCGAACGATGCGTAATGAGCGCAATTTCACTCCGGCCCTGCCGTTGTTATGGGCTTACGATCTGATCGTCGCGGCCTTTACCCGGGAACGCACATGGCGTGGCGCATTCTTACGACAGTTGGATCCTAGGCCGTCCGATATCATTGCCGACATCGGTTGTGGCACCGGCTCTTTCTTGGCCTTGCTTGGACGAACTGCGAAATGGGCGAAGCTCATCGGTGTCGATCCAGACGACAGAATTCTGCGCCGGGCGCGCCGAAAGCTAGAGGCGGCGGGAATAGTGGTTACCTTGAAACCGGGCTACTTGCGAGACGTTAGAGCATTGCTCGCTGGCGTTGGCGTCAACAAGATCGCTTCGAGCCTTGTCTTCCATCACGTTCCGCTGGGGGAGAAGCGGGCAGGTTTATCTTCGATATATTCGGCACTCTGTCCAGGTGGCGAGCTGCACGTCGCAGACTACGGTTTGCAACGCACCAGATTGATGCGATGCTTGTTCAGGATCGTCCAACACATCGACGGCTACGAGAATACTCAACCCAACGCCGATGGAATCCTTCCGTCGCTGATGACGGAGGTGGGCTTCGCACAAGTGCAGGAAACCTCAGTAATTCCGACGCTGACTGGATCGATTTCCTTGTACAAAGCAATTCGGCCTGCGAAATGAAGGGGCATGCAGGCATGTTGTCTATCCAATTCGGAAACAGCTCTGGCTCGAGTTGCAACCCGTGTTTGGATCGGCGTGCTGCGTAGCGTCAGCTACAAGAAGCGGCGGGCATGCGCAGCGCTCATCGAGCGTGATGGTGTATCACCCCACTCTCGCTGGGGTGGGTGTTCGTCTGGTGATGAACTTTGACCTCACCGCTATAGTTTTCATTTTCTGCCATGAACGATTGTTGTATGCCGCAGTTAATTGGAGAAGGCGTATCGCGAGTTGTGAATTCCAAGACCTTCGCAAACAGATGTACTGGTGCATCCAGACATAAGCGGTCAAGCGCCGAGATGACGGGCTAGCCAGCCACGCACGCCGTTATAAAGCCGCGCGTATGGAGGATAGAACCAGCTCGCCGGGTTGAAGCGGCCTTGCATCATTATGGCCCGTTCATGGGAGAAAGCACGAAACCCGAACCGACCGTGGTAGCTGCCCATTCCACTCATACCCACACCGCCAAAAGGCAAATCGGGGTTCAGGAGGTGCAGAACGACGTTGTTTATAACAGTGCCTCCAGCCGATGTCAGTCTCAGTATCCTTTCAGCTTGCTCCCCCCGACGAGAAAAAACATATAGCGCGAGAGGCTTAGGCTGCCCATTCACGAACTTAATCGCTTCGTCAAGGTGTTGGTAAGCCAAAACAGGCAGAATGGGACCGAAGATCTCTTCCTGCATGATGGCGCAATCGGCGGGCACGCACGACAAGACGGTAGGTGCAATATAACGTTCATCGGCGTCGACGTGTCCGCCGATTTCGACGCGTGCACCGTGTCCCACGGCGTCTTCCAGTAGCGAGCGGAGCTTGTTGAAATTGCGCTCATCAATAATGCGGCAGAGGTCCGAGCTGCCTCGACGCGCGCTGTCATTTTCTCCGTAGAATCGCTTGATCACAGAACGCATTGAGGCACATAACTCGTCGGCGCGTGCTGCGTGCACAAGCACATAGTCGGGTGCCACGCAGGTCTGGCCAGCATTGAAGAACTTGCCCCAGGTTATGCGCTCGGCGGCGGTTGCAATATCCGCGCTCTCGTCCACTATTACTGGCGATTTGCCCCCAAGTTCGAGTGTCAGCGACGTGAGCCGGGGGGCTGAAGCAGCCATAATCCGACGCGCAACCTCCGCAGTCCCCGTGAAGAAAATGTGATCAAAAGGTAATTCAACGAGTGAAGCGGCAACCGACAAGTCACCCCGGACCATTGACACCTCATCGGGGTCAAAGCACTCCGACAAGATGCGTTCGGCGACGGCATTGGTCAGCGGCACTCGCTCTGAGCCGCGCAGCATCACGCAATTGCCCGCCGCGATCGCGGCTACCAGCGGCGCAAATAGCAACGCAAACGGGTAATTCCACGCCGCTAAAATTAGTACGAGGCCTCGTGGCTCGCAACGAATCTCGCTGCGGGTGCCGAGCAGGTGAATCGGCGTGGGCACGCGTGCCGGGCGCATCCAAGTGCGCAGGTGCCTGATGGTGTGCCCCAGCTCTGTTAACACGAGCTGCACCTCTGACAGTTCTACCTCCATGCGAGGCTTGTGGAATTCTTGGGTCATAGCAGCGACGAGCTGGTCGCGATGAGCCAAAATTGCTGCCTTCAGGCGGCGAAGTTTGGCAATGCGTTCCGATGCGTTCCCGAATCGGACTGCCTGGCGACGCGCCTGTTGCCGCTGGAAGCGGCACAATAGGTCTGCTGGGGCGGGTGCATCCGCTAAACTGCCCTTGTTAACTGGGGTGTTTTCGACAGATTCTTCAGGCATAGAAATGAAACCAGTGGGCGGATGGTGATGAGCCGGGCTGAACGCTTCGCGGGCGGAAGTAGCGCCCAGAATGGCTGCCGCGTATAGCTTAACATCTTTAGCCGCGAATTGACATTGCCCTCCCTGGAGAGTAGAATGCACCCGATTGTCAAGTCCACGGGCCGTTACACCCGATAGCCAGCACTACACTTGGGGAGGGTGGTCACTATTATCCTGATTCCTTTGATTGTTGCAAGAATCCTATGGCCGTAATGGCGCCTCTGCCGACTGCACCGCAGGAATCGGTAATTCCCTTCACCGCCAGTGATGGCATGGTCTGCAATCTGATTCATGTCCGTGGTGGGCGGGCGCCTAATCGCGGACCAGTGTTATTGGTGCACGGAGCGGGTGTGCGGGCCAACATTTTTCGGCCACCTCTTCGTCGAACCATCGTTGACTCCTTGCTCGATGCCGGCTATGACGTATGGCTGGAGAACTGGCGCGCCAGTATCGACCTGGCGCCTAATCCTTGGACGTTGGACCGAGCCGCCCTATTCGATCATCCCCAAGCCGTCCGAATCGTCGCAGAGCGAACCGGCTGCAACGCGATTAAAGCGATTGTGCACTGCCAAGGATCGACGAGCATGTTGATGTCAGCGGTTGCCGGCTTGGTCCCACAGATCAAGACGATCGTCAGCAACGCGGTATCACTTCATCCCGTGGTTCCGCGGCTTTCCAAGTTGAAGCTGGATTTGGTGCTGCCTCTATTCCGATTCATTTCTGACTATCTGAACCCGCAATGGGGACTAAACGCGCCTACCTTCCCAGCCAAGATCATCCGCACAATTGTGAATGCGACACACCACGAGTGTAGAAATGCGGTCTGCAAACAAGTGAGCTTTACCTACGGCGCGGGCTTTCCCAGCCTGTGGAGTCACGAAAACCTGGATGAAACCACACACGACTGGATTACGCATGAGTTTGCTGCGTGCCCGATTGCCTTTTTTCGCCAGATCGCGCGTTGCGTCCGAATGGGGCACGTGGTCGCGTGCGATAGATTCCCGGAATTGCCGCTCGACTACACCGCTCAGCCACCCAAGACCGACGCTCGCGTTGCCTTTATCGCTGGGGAAAACAACCTGTGTTTCCTGCCGCAATCACAGCGCCAGAGTTTCGAATATTTCGATCGGCTGAGGCCCAACTATCATTCGATGCGTACGATACCGGGCTATGGACACCTGGACATTTTCATTGGCAAGAACGCCGCCCGCGACGTCTTTCCAATCATTTTGTCGGAGTTGCAGCAGTAACGGTGCCGGGAGTGACCGTCGACAACAACAACAAGAAGAAGATTCCGGGGCCTCAACGGCTAAGAAATGGCACGGTTTGCTTGAACTGTCCAGACGACCACATGAGTACACGCAGGAACTGGCACAGAATTATGGTGACATTGTTTGTCTTAACTTTTGGCGCGAACAAGTTATCTTTCTTCTTAACCCCCACCACATTGAATATGTCCTTCATCGCAACCCGCTCAACTACATCAAAGGCACGGCGCGATGGAAGAACAATTCGCGACGAGTGCGTAGCGCTCTTCGCGGCGGGCCGCGAGACTACCGCGTCCGCGCTGAGTTGGACACTGTACCTTCTGGCCAAATATCCGGCCACTGCGAAGAAACTGGCGGAACGAACTGCGCTAGTTCCTTCGGTGCCGGCCTCCGCAGTTTGACGACCTGCAGCTGCGCTACACGAAAGCCGTACTCGCGGAGGGAATGAGGCTCTATCCGCCCGCGTGGTATATCAGCTGCCGAGCTCTGCTTGATTTATCGACTGGGGCCGTACAATCTGCCCACCGGGTCAATCCTTCATTTCAGTCCTGGGTCATGCAGCGGAATCCCAAGTATTTCCCCGAGCCGCTGCGCTTCGATCAGTACACCGAGTAGCCGGCGATGATGGCTTCCGTTCCCAGCGCGATCGCCAGGTGCGTCTTGCCGACACCCGGCGGTCCCAGCAGCAGGATGTTCTCCTTGCGCTCCAGAAACGCCAGTCCCGCCAGTTCCCGCAGCTTGCGTTCGTCAATCGAGGGCTGAAAACTGAAGTCGAACTGCTCCAGCCCCTTGTTGTAGGGGAAGTGTGCCCATTGCGTCTTCAGCCGCACGTTGCGTGCGTGTTTGGCCGAACTCTCGGCGTCCAGCGCTTGTTCGAGGAAGTCCAGATACGGCAGGTTCTTCGCTGCCGCGGTTTCCGCCAGGCTCTCGTAACAGGAAGGCAGGTGCGACAACCGCAACCGTTGCATGTGCGCCAGCAGACGTTCAGATTGCAGCGACATGGGCCACCTCCTCGTAGGTTGCCAGCGGCCGCAACTCCACCTCCGGCACCGCATGATGCAGGCCGACACCGGGGCCGGGCACTAACTTCCGCATCGGTTCAGTTACGTTTGCTCTGGGAAAAGTGCGATCCTGGCGCGGCAAGCTGCCATAGTGCGCCGCCTCCATCACCATCACGCCCTTGCCCGTGGCTAACCGGTGTTCGGCGATCTCGTCTTGCTGATGGAAGACGCGGAGGATACCGCCGTCTAACGTTTCCCGCACGGTTACCGTCTTGCCCGCATAAGTGTACGGCACCGAGTAACGATTGCCGTTGTAACTGATGAGGCAATCCTTGGTGGCTTGGCGATGACTCACGTAGCTAGTGTCGTAGTCGGGCCGCCCTGCAATCGAGAGCAGATGTTCCTGTTTCCAGCGTTCCTTCGGCACCTCGCGCGTGGTCGCATGTACGCGCCCATTCACTTCCTCACACCAGGCCAGCGCCTGTCGATTCAAATCGCCTAACGATTCAAAGTGCACCCCAGGCCAAAAGCTGGTGCGCAGATAGCGAATCGTGGCTTCCACCTTGCCCTTGGTCTCCGGCCGGTAGGGATGACAAACCCGTGGCACGAAGCCGTAGTAAGCAGCAAAGTCTAGAAAGCGCGGGTTCCACCGCGGTTCTCCCTCCACACGCCCCACCACCACGGTTTTCATGTTGTCGGTCAGCAGCGTGGCGGTGACTCCGCCGAAATAGTGGAAGGCGTGCACCAGACAGTTCAGCAGAGTCTCGGTGTCCTGCTTGCGGGTGAACTCCACGTAGCGTAGGCGCGACCAGCACAGCAGCAACACAAAGGCGTACAAGCGCGCTCCCGCCCAGTTGCCGAAGTGCCCCCAGTCGAGTTGCGACTGCTCTCCGGGCGCGGTCTCGAAACGCACAAACGCCCGCTCCCGGCCTTCGCAGCGCCACTCCCGCACTGTCGTTTTCACTTGCGTGTAGCCGCCGTCGTAGCCGCGTTTCTGCAGTTCCCGGAAGAGACGGCTGGCGTTGGAGACGCCCTGCTCCCAGCGCTCGCGGAGATAGGCACGGTAGGCCTCGATCTTCCACGGCCGGGGCGGGCGCTGATAGGGCTGTGGCGCTCGCCGCAGGTATTTGCGCACCGTCTTGCGATCCCGCGCCAAACGGCGCGCGATCTCGCTGATGCTCACTCCGTCGTGATACAGCTTCTGGATCTCCATGAACTCCTCCAGTCGCAGCATCCTGGCGCCCCTCCTGGGGCCAGCATGCGCAGGCTTCGCCGCACTGGGGATTTTTCATGCGCCACTTTTGTTGATTATTCAGGTGCCACTCACAAGTCGATGTCGCCCCAACTCATCTGTCCGTTTTCTGTCCGTGAAGGCGAGCCGAAAGCAGCCCTCAACGCGGCGCGCCGGGGATGCAACCATTCATCAATCCGCATGGCGGTAAGATCGCAGATTGCCGCTTAAAGTATCGGGCGGCACTGGCGTCTCGTAAGCTTCTGCGAGGCGGCTAAAGCTCTTTCTCCATCTCGGAGATAAGGCGGCTCAGAGGCACGCCCAGCGCCGTCGCTATCTGAGTCATGTTCACAAGAGCGATGTTGCGGGTGCCCCTCTCGACGTCCCCGATGTATGTGCGGTGGATGTCCGCAAGTTCCGCAAGCGCTTCCTGCGATAAGCCCTTGCCTTCTCGCAAACGACGAACAGCGCGCCCGAATGCAGATTTCGGGTCGGTTTGTTTTGAGCGGACCACGATCAGGAAAACCCTAGCGAATCCGATGGTTATGCGTCTACAGACTATGAGTGTAAGCCTAGCAACGCCTACGTGTGTCCGTGACTATTGAAAGAGCCGCGCCCACGGCCTTCGGGGCCGTGTCAACCTTGGGCTGGCGTGCCAGTTCCTTTTCGAGGATTTCAACCGCCAGTTCCCATGCCTTCTCAGACAATCGGGTGGGGTTGGCGTCGGTCACTCGATGCTTTAGATTCTCGTGAGCGTTCAGCAGTCGATCAAGAATTTCTTTAGGGAGCACCAAAGTGTGGCGGACGAGGACAGCAATGCCTTTCCCTTTCAATGCGGGATACTCGACCTGCTCTTCAAACTGCCCCTCCGGCAGGTTCTGCGCTGCCTCGACAATCTGAGGAGTAATGCAGATACCGCACTTCTTCAACCTGATAACGCGCTTCGCGTTTTCGCGGGTCATTCTTGAAACAGCGGCAGTTGGAAGTGCCTGATGCCCCGAAGTTAGCTCGCGAAAGATTCTCATGGCCTCGTACGCTTGCGACTTGCCGTATCCGAGAGCGTCCTGCACGTAGCATTGAAGGTTTTTGTACCCCAAGGCCAAATACAGGCGTTTGTCCCGAATCTCGAGTAGTAGTTGACCAATGCGTATGACATCGGCCTCCATGCTCGCAAACCTCTCGCGCAGTTCCCGGTCAAAGCGTTTGGCCTTCCTGACAAGCGATCTCGACAGTTTATTGGCCGGAGTTTCGAGCCGCCCATTGGAGATTGCGAGGGTATGGTTGGTTCCCAACGCCTCTGAGGAAGTAGGTGTGGTGCTGTTTCCCGGCAGTTGCAGAGCCTCTCTCGTCGAACGTGAATACATAGATCCTCCACAATTGGAAAGTCGCT
>Ga0335081_10020593_pt1 | contig 10667 bp, 9 predicted proteins | sample Lox_Sample_35_FD_206713 | JGI IMG/M metagenome (GOLD analysis project Ga0335081, IMG submission 206713) | Soil microbial communities from Loxahatchee National Wildlife Refuge, Florida, United States - Lox_Sample_3.5 | ecosystem: Environmental > Terrestrial > Soil > Wetlands | place: USA: Florida... | reverse complement strand
GCGGGCACGATCGGGCCGAACGTGAAACCGGTGCGCCTCGACGTGAACTCGCGCCGCGACCTTCTCGCCGCCATGGGGGGGTGCAACGCGGTGGTGAGCGCGGTATCGTACTCGGTCAACCTCCAGGTGACACGGGCCGCGCTTGAAGCCGGGGTGCACGTCTGCGATCTCGGCGGGAACAACGACGTCGTGGCAAAACAGATTGCGCTCGACGAGGAGGCGAAAGCGAAGGGAGTGACAATCGTCCCCAACAGCGGCCTCGCTCCCGGCTTGATCAACATCCTGGCGGTCACCGGAAGCGGGGCGTTCGACGCGGTCGATTCCATCCGGCTCCGCGTCGGGGGGCTCCCCCAGCATCCGCGGCCGCCGCTCAACTACCAGATCGTGTTTTCCGTCGAGGGCCTGATCAATGAATACGTCGAGCAGGCGCTGGTCATCCAGGACGGCGAGCTGAAGCACGTCGAGGCGATGTCGGATATCGAGGAGATCGAGTTCCCTCCCCCCTTCGGCACGCTGGAAGCGTTCACAACATCGGGGGGGCTCTCAACGCTCCCGGAGCTGTTTGCCGGAAGGGTGAGGAACCTCGATTACAAGACGATACGGTACCGCGGGCACTGTGAGAAGTTCAAGACGTTGATCGACCTCGGGTTTACGACGCTCGAGCCGATGATGGTGGGGGGGAGCGTTAAGACCAACAGGGAATTCTTCGCGGACATGCTCCGCAAGAAGCTCGACTTCGGCGACAGGGACGTGGTGCTGGCGCGCGCAACGATCAGCGGCACCAGCGGGGGCGCGCAGAAAGTCCTGGCGTACGAATTTATCGACCTCTTCGACGAGTCGACCACGATCACCGCCATGATGCGCGCCACGGCGTTCCCGACGTCGATCACGGCCCAGATGCTCGCCCACGGGACGATCACGGAGCGCGGGGTGAAGCCCCCCGAGGTCTGCGTGCCGGGGGAGGCGATGATCGGGGAGCTGGCCAAGCGGAACCTGAAGATCACCAAACGCGTCACAGAGACCTGGAGCTGACGATGCACCCACTCTCCGTCCAGATTATCACGCGGGACAGCGTCTCCCGGCGGGAGGTCCAGCACCAGTACATCCTGGAGGGCCGGCACCCCCGGTGGGAGCTGTTCAAGATCTTCGTGCACGCACTCGTGCACGTCAAATTCTCCTGAAGGAGCCACATGGCGGATACATTCTCGTTCGATATCGTGTCGGAAGTCAACCTCCAGGAGACGGACAACGCGATCAACCAGGCCCGGAAGGAAATCTCGCAGCGGTACGATTTCAAGGGGTCGAAAAGCTCCATCGAGCTTGACCTGAAGGAAAAGAAGCTCACGGTACACTCCGACGACGACTTCCGGCTGAAAGCCGTGATCGACATCCTGCAGAACAAGCTGGTCAAGCGGGGCGTCCCCCTGAAAGCCCTCGACTATGGCGCGGTGGAACCGGCCACGGGGGGAACGGTGCGCCAGCAGATCGGCCTCCGCGTCGGGATTGACAAGGAGAACGCGCGGCTTATCGTGAAAATGATCAAAGACACGAAAATCCGGGTGCAGGCCCAGATCATGGAGGACCAGGTCCGCGTGAGCGGGAAGGTGAAGGACGACCTGCAATCGGTCATGAAGCTGATACGGGAGGCGGACCTGAAGTTCGCCGTCCAGTTCACCAACTACCGGTGAGACTCCTCCGCAGGACACTTCTGTGCGCGGCGCTGGCCGCGACCGTGGCGCAGGCGCAGGAAAACGCCGTGCGCGTGGAATTTGCCGCCGACTCGAGCCGGAGCACCGTGATCGGCGCATTCCGCAGGAACGGATTCGTCTACGTTTCGCTCAACGACATCGCCCACGTCTTTTCACTCGCAACGTACGCGAGTCCGCAGACGCAAAAGTTCGAGGTGAAACGCGTGCCCCTCCGCCTGAAAGTGAGCGGCGAAAATCCGTTCGTGGTCGTCACGGACGACTCGGGGAGGAGCACGGCCTACCAGCTTCCCGCAAAGGTCATCTACGCGGCCAATTCGTTTTTTGTCCCCCTCTCTCCGTTTCTCCCCCTTCTCCGCCCCGTCTTCGGGATTAACGCGTCGTACAACCAGTGGACGGGCATGCTGGGCGTCGGGACGCAGCCTGCCGCACCGTCGTTCGACATCGCCGGTCTCCGGCTCGAGTCGAAAACGAACGGGATGCTCATCCGGATCAATGCGACCAAGAAGCTGGACGAGTACGAGAACTGGATGCGGGGGGACGGGTGGCTCTACGTCACCGTGGGGGACGCCCGGGCGGACACCGCGGCCATTAACGCGGTAAAACCCCGGGGGATGGTGAAGGAGATCATCGCCATCCAGTCACCCACGTCCGTGCAGCTCACGTTCAGGCTTGCCGGGAAAGTCGCGGCGACGGAAATCACGAGCGACGACTCCTCAGACGACCTCCTGCTGGCGATCCGCACGCCCGTCGCCGATGAATCCGTACCCCCCGCTGTGAACGAGGTCATTCCCCCTGCCCCATTGGGCCTGCCCCACCCGGAGAAGCACGAACCCCCCGCGGCCGCGCGCAGGGCCCGGGACACAGCACGCGCGGAATCTGCCATCGCAGACACAACCTGGGAGCGGAGGGAATCCGCCGTCGCAGATACAGGCTGGAAGCAAGAGGAAGCCGCCGCAGACACGGGCCTGCAGCAAACGGAGGCCGCTGTCCCGGTCGCCGGGAAGAAGCACGCGGCGGTGGACGCTGCGCCCCTGCATGCGGAGAGGAAGCCGGAACCCGTCGCCGCACTCAAGGCCCCCGCGGGCGCCAAACGCGAGATGCCGCCTGAACTCGAGGACGAGCGCGCAAAGTGGAAGCTCGACGTCATCGTCCTGGATGCGGGGCACGGGGGATACGACCCCGGGACGATCGGCGTGACGGGCGTGAAGGAGAAAACTGTGGCGCTTGGCATCGTGCTGAAGCTCGGGGCGCTCATCACGAAAAACCTGAAGGACGTCAAGGTCGTCTACACGCGGAAAGACGACAGGTTCGTCGAACTGTACAAGCGGGGCAAGATCGCCAACGAGGCGGGGGGAAAACTCTTCATCAGCGTCCATTGCAACGCGATGCCCCGCAAGCCGAGCAAGACCCGGGGGTTCGAAGTCTACCTCCTCCGGCCGGGGCGCACAGACGAGGCAATCTCCATCGCCGAGCGCGAGAACTCCGTGATCGAAATGGAGCCGGGGTACGAGGAGAAATACCCCGAGCTTACGGAAGAGAATTTCATACTCGTGACGATGGCGCAGAGCGCGTACGTCAAGGCGAGCGAGGAATTCGCCGGCCTCGTCCAGAAGGAGATTTCCGCCCGTACGAGCATTCCCAACATGGGGGTGAAACAGGCGGGGTTCTACGTCCTCGTGGGCGCCTCCATGCCGAACGTGCTCGTCGAGTCGGCCTACCTCTCCAACCGGGACGACGAGCGTTTCCTCAGGAGCGACTCCGGGCAGATGAAGATCGCCGACGCGCTCTTTCGCGCAGTGAAGAAGTATAAGACCGAATACGAGAAACTGCTCCAGGAAGGGAAGGACTTCGGCGAGACGCGGTAGGCGGGCCGCGCCACAGGCCGGCGGCCCGTTTGGAGCCGATCAGTGTCGGCCGGCGTGAAGCCGATCAGCGGCTGCCGGGCTGGTCTTTCGAGAATATGTCGTCGCCCAGGCCCGTGTTGAGGCGGTAGTTGGTAAACGTCACGGTGACGGTGCCCTTGCGGGGGTTCTGAGGGGGACGCATCGGCGCCGCAGGCAATTCGGGCTCGGCAGAATCGGGCGCCGCGATCGAAAAGTCCGCCTTCATCTCCGAGGCAAGCCAGACTCCCTCCACCTGCACGTAGGCAAACGTAATCGTCGCGACCCTGTCGCCCCGCCCTGTAGTCACGATGCGCTCCGGAGTCCACCGGCCGGTGTTCACGTCGATCAAGAGACTCCGGGGAAATGTCCGATCCGATTTTGCCTGAAGCAGGACCTTCTTTACCGGGACGCCATCCACGGTATCCTTCCCCACGCCCGCAACAGTAAATCTCGACAGGAGCTTGCCAAAGCTCGGCTGGAGCCCCTCGCGGGGGAGCATCGCGAAGCCTTCGGCGTCGATGTGAATCTTGTCGGGTTGCTTGAAGTACATCGTGGCGTGCATCGGCGGCACGTTCATCCGCTCGATGTCGGCCACCACGTCGAGCGTGACCGTGTAATCGTGCACCGGGGCAAGACGCGCGTCGACGCTCCGAAGTATCGAATCTCCCTCCTGGTCGCCTCCCCGCGCAAGTGCGAACGCGGCCGCGGCGGAGAGGGCAATGGCCCGCGTGACCGACGTCCGTGTGATGCGCCCCGGTTTCATGCGGCCGGTTCCACCCGGTCTGTCGGCGCCACGAACATGTTGTACACCCACATGAGGAGCGCCGCCGCGACGCCTGTCGCGATCAGCGCGTACCAGACATATTCCGGTTTGCCCATCGCTTTCGACGTCTGGTAGAGCCATCCCCCCACCGGGTCCCCGACGAACCGGGAAATCGCGATCGGGAGGAATGCGTAGCCCTGGAAGAGTCCCTGCTGCCCGGGAGGCGCGATCGTCGAGATGTATTCGTAGTAGCGCGGGGCCTGTATCATCTCGCCGATGGAGAACGCGGCGATGCCGGCGAAGAACATCGGGATGCTCGGGTGGATGCCGATGATCACCCAGATGAGCGAAGAGACGGCAAAGCCCAGGAGTATCGCCGAAGGGGTCGGGAGCTTCCGCGTCAGGCGGTTCACGGGGAGCTGGAACAGGAAAATGGCCAGCGCCCCTCCCCAGGACTGGACGAGCTGGTAGGGAGCGTTCTTGTCTATGTAATCCGTGATGTAATACGGGACGATGATAAATTCCTGCCAGAACGGAATCCAGTAGAGGGCGTAGATGAGGAGGAATATCATGAACCGGAAGTTGCCCAGGACTACGACCAGGTTCGCAAGCTTCCTCCCCAGCGATTCGGTTTCCGCGGGAGTGTTTCCCCGTATCTCCCGGTAGAGCGTCAGGTTCACGACCACCATCGCCAGGCAGCTCAGCGCGGAAACCAGGTAGACGTACTGGTTCCCGAAGTTGCAGACAAACGTGGCAATGGTCGGTCCGAGAATCGCCCCCACGTTCACGAGCCAGTAGTAGATGGCGAACCCGAGCGACTTCGTCGATTCCGTCGTCGTGACAGCGACGGTGCCGAGGACGGAGGGCTTGATGAACGATCCGCCGAACGCCGTGATCACAAGGAACGCGAGGAGGAGCGAGTACGACGCGTGGCCGCCGTATACCCAGGCAAAGGCCCCCATCCCGATGCTGCCAATCGCGAAGTAGCCGAAGGCGAGCGTGGAGAACGCGATCGTAAACGCCCGGCGGAACCCCCACTTGTCGGCCAGCGTCCCCGCCAGCACGGGGAGGAGGTAGATCATACCGCCGAAGACCCCCGAGAGCGCGCCGGCTTCGGACTCGCTGTACCCGAGGTTGTTCCGGAGGTAGATGACGAAGACGATCTGCTGGCCGTAGTAGGCGAGGCGCTCGAAGAGCTCCATCCCGTTCGCGACCCAGAACGAGGGATGGAACCCCTCACGGAGCGAGGCGAGACGCTGCGAGAGTGGCACGGGTCGGGTCTGTCTGATGTGTGGGCGAAGGACCGCTACAGGAGAACGATCTCCTGCTGGACTTCACCCGTCACCTCGGGGACCCCGTCGTGGCGGATGAACATGTTGATTTCCGTCCTCACCGCCATCTCCCCTTCCAGGTAAATGCCCGGTTCGATGGAGAAGCAGCAGCCGGGGAGCAGCGCACGCTCGTCCTTCGTCTCCAGGTTGTCGATGTTGACGCCGGTGCCGTGCACCTCGTCAGTGATCGAGTGGCCCGTCCGGTGGATAAACTTCCTTCCGAACCCGGCCCTTTTGACGATGTTCCTGCAAGCGTCGTCCACCTGCCAGCCGTAGCAGGGGACGCCCTTTGCGAACTTCTCTTTCACGAACGCGATTGCCGCATCGCGCCCCGACCTGACGACGTTGAACATCTTTACGTATTTCTCCGGGGGAGTCTCCCCGACGTAGCCGACCCACGTGATGTCGTAGTAGATTCCGCCCGGCACGTTTTTCTTCGCCCACATGTCGATCAGCACAGTGTCCCCATTCTTGAAGACCTTCGCCTCCTTCTTCGTCGTTTCAAAATGAGGATCTGAGGGGTGCTGATTGACCCCCACCATGGGGGGATCGTCCGTCGTGAGACCCTCCTCCGTGAAACGCTTCATGATAAACTGCTGGATGTCGTACTCGGTCTCCCCGCTCCCGTTGCGCACCGCGCTCCGGATCCTGTCGAAGGCCTCCGCACGGATCCTGTCCATGACGCGCCCGGCCTCCATGTGCATCCTGTAACCTTCCTCCGGAATCACGGAGACGAACATCTGCACGAGGTCTGCCGATGAAACGATCTTGTAGCCGAAACTTTTCAAGAGCTCGATCGTCCCGGCGTCCACCATGGAGACGTAGGGGACGTTGTTTTTCGGGGAGTACTGCATGGCAATCGTCTTCTTAGGTCCCAACAGCTTCCTGAGCGAGCTATGCAGCTCCTGCCACGACGTGTACACAAGCTGTTTCCCCGGAAGAGGATCCAGGCGCCTGCGCTCCACACCGGAGACGAGCATCCTCGGCTCTCCCCGGGCCGGGATATAGTAGTACCAGCGCCTCGTGGTCATCTTTTCGAAGTTGAGACCAAGAACCCGGTAGGAAAGCTCATCGCGCTTGTGGAAATCGCAGAGGAGCCACCCGTCGATCTTCTTGTCCTTGAGGGCTTTCTGGATCTTCTGGAGGTCCATGGCAGTACCCGGAGTGTGGAGAGGGCGGCAGATTGCTTCGTCGCTTTAAAGCGCTCCTCGCAATGACGGGGAGCTGTCATTGCGAGCGGTCTGTGCGAAGCAATCAGCTCAATACGTCTTTCGTGACAAAAATATACCAAGTGGCGATATAAAAACCAACGGTGTAGATCCCCAGGTAGACGCAGTGGGACGCGATCTCCCCCCAGGGGACTGGCTGCTCCATCACCTTCTCCCACACGCTGAAGTAGGTCGTGAAGAGGTACGGGCGGACGGACTCAAATATCGACACGGGAGCGTTGCTGACCACGACAAAGACGATGATGACCGCCATCGTGCCGATGATGGGGCCGATGGGGTTTTCCACGAGCGAGGAGAAGAGAAACGCAAGCGACGCCACGCACCACATGCTCCATATCGCGAGCGCGAAGGAGACCGCGAACCGCCAGGGCACGTCGGCGCGCGCGATGATCGTGAGCGTCCGCCCGGGCACGAGCAGGTCTCCCGTCCCGAAGAGCGCCAGGCCCAGGCCGACCGCGAGCGCGCCCAGGAACGCAACGAGCGAGGACGTGTAGAGGAGCGTGGTCAAAAACTTCGCGTTCAGTATCCGCGTCCGCGACGGGGGGCGTATCAGGAGCTGCCGGAACGTCCCGCCGGTCGCCTCTCCCGCAAGCTGGTCGCCGGCAACCAGGCTGATCAGGAAGGGGACGTGGATCCAGAGGCTGTTCATGATGACATACGTGATCAGGTAGGCGTTGAAGAGGTTCCCGACGAGGAGGAAATCCTCCCCGAGGCCGCGCGTCATGTTCCGCACGAGCGAGCCCCCTTCCGCCTTCAGCCCGAACTCCACCAGGGGAACGACCGCACCGATGGCGATGAACCCGATGTACGTCCGCCATTTCGCGTACGTCTTGAGGATCTCGTTCCGGATGATCGCGCCCATCAGAGTCCCCCCTCACCCCCGGTGAGCGAGAGGAAATATTCTTCGAGCGAGCGCTGGGGGACGAGGGACCGGACTTCGACGCCTCCCCTCACCAGCTCCGCGTTCATCGCGGCGGCGAGGTCGGCGGAGAGCTCGACGACGATTTCGTCCTCCTCCGCGTGCGCCCCGCCCGCGTAGGGAAGGGCCCGGATGATCTCCAGCGCGCGCTGCACGGGGGTGGCGCGCACACGCACGCTGCCGTTTTCCCCCCCGAGCAGCTCCCGCACGCGACCCTGCACCACGAGTGAGCCCCTGTTGATGATCGCCATGTTCGTGGCGACCTGCTCGATTTCGGGGAGCAGATGCGAGGAGAGAAACACGGTCACGTTCCCCTTCGAGGCCAGGCCCGCGATCAGGTCGCGCACCTCCTTGATTCCCTGCGGGTCAAGACCCGTGGTGGGCTCGTCCAGGACGACGAGCTCGGGGGCACCGAGGAGCGCCGCGGCGAGCCCGAGGCGCTGCTTCATGCCGTGCGAGAAGGATTTCACCCGATCACCCGCCCGCGCAGCAAGCCCAACGGTCTCGAGAACGCCGTCAATCGTGGCTGCGGTTGATCCGCCGTTGAGATCTGCAACGATTTCGAGGTTGCGGCGGGCGGAGAGGTAAAGGTAGAAATCCGCCCGCTCGACGAGTCCCCCCACACGCGCGAGCACCTCCCGCCGGTGTTCGCGGAGCGGGAGACCGAAGAGCTGCACGGTTCCCTCGGTCGGCGCGATAAGCGAGAGAATCATGCGGATTGTGGTGCTTTTCCCGGCGCCGTTGGGACCGAGGAACCCGAAGATCTCGCCGCGTCGGACCGTCAGGTTGAGATCGCGGACCGCCCAGCGGTCGCGGTATCGCTTTCCGAGGCCGATAGTCTGAAGGACGATGTCCCCGGAGCCGTCCTGTCCGTCCACGTCCGCCTCACTTTCTTGACTCTCTAACCCTTTTTACATACAATAGCTCGCCACCATGCCGAAGCCCACCCACACGAAGAAATCCCGCGTGCGCCCCAAGCGGTCTCCCGCCAAAAGACCAGCACGCAAAGTCGGCGCACCGGTCGTCGACCTCCTCAGGCGCAATATCCTCTTCAGCGGCGTCAGCCCACAGATTATACGGGCGTTCGCACCCAGGGTTCAGGAGCGCACATTCTCGGCCGGGGACGTAATCTTCAACGAGTCCTCCCGCGGCCGCGAGATGTACTGCCTCACCCGGGGCCGCGTGCGCATCAAAAAATATACTAAATTCGGCGTGGAGTCGCTACTTGCCGTGCTCCACGAGGGGGACTTCTTCGGCGAGCTTTCCGTCGTCGACGGCATGTCCCGGTCCGCCACGGCCGAAGCGATGGACGACTGCGCCGCCCTCCTCCTAAGCCAGGACGACGTGCGCGTGTTGACGCAGAAGAGCAACGAGTTCACGTTCAATCTCCTCACCAACATGGCGGTGAGGCTCCGCACGATGGACCAGACGTTCATGCTCGAGCTGGACCGGAGCGCGATAGCCACACGGGAGCAGGTTGGCAGGCTCAACATGCTCATCGAGGCGAGCAAGATCGTCAACTCCGCGATCGACCTGGACAAGCTGCTCGGGCTGATCCTGGAAGCCGCCTCCCGGAGCATCAACGCCGATCGCGGGACGCTCTACCTGCTCGAAGCCGGCACCGGCGAGCTCTGGTCGAAGGTGGCGCAGGGAAACAACATCGTGGAGATCCGCCTTCCCGTCGGCAAGGGACTCGCGGGCTACGTGGCAAAGACCGGCGAGGTGGTGAACATCACCGACGCCTACAAAGACCCCCGGTTCAACCCCGAGATCGACAAGAAGAGCGGCTACAAGACGCACAACGTGCTCTGCATGCCGATGCGGGACAAGGAGGGGAAGATCCTCGGCGTGTTCCAGTTCCTGAACAAGCGCGAGGGCCCGTTCGGGCCAGAGGACGAGTCGTTCATCGACGCGCTCTCGGTGCACGCCTCCATCGCGCTGGAAAACGCGCGCATCGCGCGGGAGATGGTGCAGAGCGAACGACTCTCCGCCGTCGGGAAGATGGCGAGCACGATCATCCACGACATCAAGAACCCGATGGGCACGCTGCGCATGTACGCGCAGGTGATCAAGAAGAAGACCGGCGATGCGGAGTCGGCCCAGCTCGCCGACGAGATGATCCGGCAGGTGGACCGCTTCGTCAATATGACGCAGGAGATCCTGGACTTCTCGCGCGGCGTGAGCGACATCCACCTGGAGACGGTGCCCCTGGAGGACGTGATGGAGGGGGCGCTCGCGTTCATCGAGAAGGACCTGGTCAAGCGCAACGTCAAGCTGGTGCGCGACTTCCGATTCAAGGGTGAGTGCACGATGGACGTGGAGAAGATGGTCCGCGTCTTCTACAACCTGGCCGGCAACGCGGCCGATGCCATGAAGGACGGGGGCACGCTCACGATCAGGACGGAGAAGCGGGACGGCACGCTGGCCATCGAGTTCGCGGACACCGGCTGCGGGATCCCGGACGAGATCCGCTCGAAGATCCTTGAGCCCTTCTTCACGTACGGCAAACGGCACGGCACGGGCCTCGGGCTCGCCATCGTCAAGAAAATCGTCGACGACCACCACGGCGCGCTCGAAATCGAATCTGCTGTAAACAAAGGCACTACCTTCCGCATTCTAATACCGGCGAACGTCAATTGACCATTGTTTATGGACTATAGTCCATAGTCCAGAGACTTTTGTCAATTGGTCTTCCTCCTCCTCCACCCTCCTTTTTGTTGAAGTTCCTGCGGGAAAACCGTATTTTGTGTGTCGCCGCTGGGTAGATGGCGGAATTGGCAGACGCGTTGGACTTAGGATCCAATGGAGAAATCCGTGGGGGTTCAAGTCCCCC
>Ga0335081_10020591_pt1 | contig 10668 bp, 12 predicted proteins | sample Lox_Sample_35_FD_206713 | JGI IMG/M metagenome (GOLD analysis project Ga0335081, IMG submission 206713) | Soil microbial communities from Loxahatchee National Wildlife Refuge, Florida, United States - Lox_Sample_3.5 | ecosystem: Environmental > Terrestrial > Soil > Wetlands | place: USA... | reverse complement strand
TAACACGACTGGTAGCCTCGCCGTGCAGTCGGCGCTTGGAACAAGGTTCGGAAGTGAATAAGCGCCCGATCCAGGACCAACGTAGCCGGGTGCCACGACAGTTGTCGCTCACTTTGAATCCTGCCTCTCAACTCTCATAACTACCACCACCGCCACCACGGGCTTTTGCTTGGAGGGAATTCCAATGAAGGCATCTGCCATATCCGACGCCCTGCGCGTCCTCGTGGCCGCGCGTCAGCCCGTCTTCGTCTGGGGCGGCCCCGGCGTGGGCAAGTCCGCCGTCGTGGGTCAGGTCGCTGAAGCGTCGAAGGTCCCGCTGCAAGACGTGCGCGCACTCCTGCTCGATCCCGTGGACTTGCGCGGTCTGCCGTTCCTGGGAAGCGACGGTCGGTCGAAGTGGGCGACACCCGAGTTTTTGCCGCGGGACGGAACCGGCATCCTCTTCCTGGACGAACTGAATGCGGCGCCAGCCATGGTCCAGGCAAGTTGCTACCAGTTGGTCCTGGACCGAAAGTTGGGTGAATACACCCTGCCCGATGGCTGGGCGATTATCGCCGCCGGAAACCGCGACTCGGACCGCGGGGCCACCACCCGGATGCCCACACCGTTGAGGAACCGATTCGTCCATCTGGAGTTCGAGGTCGACGTGCAGGAATGGTCCGAGTGGGCGATAGGGGCTGGCATTCGCCCAGAGGTGATTGCGTTTCTCCGATTCCGACCCGAGTTGTTGAGCGCTTTCCACCGTGACGCCAACGCCTTCCCATCGCCCCGATCCTGGGAGTTTGTCTCGCGCATTCTCGACTCGCTCGGTCCCCCGTCGAACCTGTCGATCGAGCATGAGGTCATTGCGGGAGCCGTGGGAACGGGCGCCGCCACGGAATTCTCCGGCTTTCTGCGGATGTTCCGGGAATTGCCGAACATCGACGCCATTCTGATGAACCCTCTCCAAGAGTCGGTCCCGGAGAATGCGGCCGCGCAGTATGCAGTCAGCTCCGCGCTCGCGCGCTGTGCCTCCGACACCAACTTCGACCGCATCTGCCTATATCTGGACCGTCTGCCTACCGAGTTTCAGGTGCTGTGCGTTCGAGACGCAACTCTCCGCACGCCGGCCGTTCGCTGCACTGCGGGTTACGTGAAATTCGCCGTTGCCAACCACCACGCTATCGCGTAGAGAAGCTCGGCTAAGCTCGCCGGTCCCGCCTTTTCCGCAGAATACACCTCACCCAACAGGAGGACACGTTGTCATGACCTCTACCTCGAGTCAGGATCCGTCATTGTCTTCGCGAGCGATGCTGTGCTCGCTTTCGATCAGTATGTGGTCGGCGCGGAAACACGACCGCGAAGCGTCGGAGGAAATCGCCCAGCGGCACGGCGCGCAACTTGACGCCGGCCGCTATCACAAGGTGCTTCTTCCCACGGAGGCGCTTGCTGAGATTCACAAGATCGTGAGCGAGGCCCGCCAGGAGCACTACTTCATGACCCTGCCCTGGGACGATAACGGCTATCGCGTCCTCCCGGCAGCCGCCTACATGGACCATACCGAGAAGATGCAGGAGCTGTCGAACCGCTTCACGCCTGCCGTGGAAGCCCTCGTGCAGCAGTTCGGCGAGCTTGTGGAGGAGGCCAAGGTTCGGCTCGGCGGTCTGTTCCGGCCGGCGGACTACCCGCCGCCCGACGAGCTTCGCTCCAAATTCTCGTTCGAGACGAAAGTGATGCCCTTGCCAGACGCGGGCGATTTCCGGGTCGCCCTGGGTGATGAAGAGAAAGAGCGAATCAAGCGCCAGATCACTGCCGCCGTGGAGGCGTCTCTACAAGTCGCAAGCCGCGAGCTGTGGCAGCGGCTCTACGACGCGGTGAGCCATCTGGCGGAACGCCTCCAGGCCTACAAAGTGACCGGAGCGGGAGTGGAACATCCATTCCGTGATTCCATCGTCACCAACCTGGTGAAACTCGTCGACGTTCTGCCCAAGTTGAACGTCACGGCGGATCCGGAGCTGGAACGGCTGGCCACCGAGGTGCGTGCCTCGCTGCTGGTCGACCCGCAGGAGCTGCGCAAGTCGGAGTCGGCTCGTACGGAGACAGCCATCGCTGCTTCTGCAATCGCGACCCGAATGGCCGCGTACATGGCCGGCTATTCGGGTCCTTCGCCAGAGGAAGGGAGGGCAGCGTGAACCCTCCTACCGCGGCGACGACCGGCGCGACAGCACAAAAGCTGACTCGGGCTCGGGTTCAGCTTCTGCTGAAGCAGCCGTTTTTCGGCACGCTGAGCCTGAGGTTGAAACTGATGCCTGGAGACCTGGCAACGATGGCGACCGACGGCTCCCGGGTCGTCTACAACGCCCGCTTCGTGGATCAGCTCAAGCCAGCAGAGTTGGAGGGAGTACTCGCTCACGAGGTCTTACACGGGGCCCTGGGACACCAGTGCCGCCGTGGCGATCGCGACCGGGAACTCTGGAACGAAGCCGCCGACTTCGCGATCAACCCGCTTCTTCTTGGAAACGGCCTCACACTTCCTGCCGGGGCGCTGATCGACCCCGCGTTCAACAACTTGAGTGCGGAGGAGATCTACGCGCGTCTGCTGGAGAGAAGAAGCGGCGATGGCTGCGGACCGACGCAGGGTCCGCAGCGAACGAATGCTTCCGGGAGGACGGCTAACGGTCCGCAAGAAACACAAGGTGCGGCGACTCCGGGTCCGACGGCTGGCTCACCCCCACACACAGCGTCGAAGCAAGTCGGGCCGACGACGGGCGAAGCCGCGAACTCGGAATCCATGCGGCCGGGCGGGTTCGGCGAGGTCTGGGACGCGACCGACGAGCAAGGTCATCCGGCCTCGCCAGCCGAGCGGCGCCGGCAGGAGCACGAATGGGGCATCGCGGCAGAGCAGGCGCTCCGGTCGGCCAAGGCGTGTGGCCAAGAGCCCGCAGGAGTTGAAAGACCACTGAGCGAGAGCCGCCAGTCTCGGCAGGACTGGCGCGCGATCCTGCGTGACTTCGTGACGGCCACCACGCCCTCTGACTATCGCTGGTCACCACCCAATCGCCGCTACATCGCCTCAGGCCTGTACCTGCCCTCCGTCGAGCGCCGGGGCTTGGGTGAGATCGCGATCGCAGTGGACACCTCGGGCTCGATCGGCTCCCGCGAGCTCGAGCAATTTGCGGGTGAAATCTCGGCCATTTCCGAAGAGGCACAACCGCAAGCGATCCACGTGGTGTACTGCGACGCGGCGGTTCAGTCGACTCAACAGTTCGGGTCCTCAGAGCCCGTGCGACTTGAGCCCATAGGCGGTGGCGGCACAGACTTCCGGCCGGCGTTCGGGTGGGTCGCCGAAAACGACATCACGCCGGTCTGCCTCATCTATCTCACCGACTTGTGCTGCGATTTGTATCCCGAGACCCCGGAATATCCCGTCCTCTGGGTAACCGATTCCCGCAGGACTGCAGCTTTCGGAGAAACGCTTCGGATTGGCCCAGAGTGAAGACGCCGGCATAGGAGAGCCATCCTTCGCCCACTGACCCCGCAGGGCCGAGATGCACCATGTCTCGGGGCGATCCGTCATCTGCGTGGCCCGATCCCACTACGGATAAGGAAAACAACGCGCGACTTTTGGGTGAACTACCATGCGAACCAGACTTTGCCAGCAATGCGGCGGCATGATCGAGGAAGGCCGGTTGCGAAACCAGCCACCGATCGAGGCGAAGTACTGCCTGAAGTGCCGGTCGGAGCGGCGGCGCCGGGCAAACCTCAAGTATGTGTGGCAGCCACAATATGACGACTACCTGAAGGCGCACTATTATGGCGGGCTCATTCGCCGCTTCCAGGTGCTCAACCGGATGATCCGAGAAACGAGGCTGCCGCGCTGGTACATCAAGAAGCGCGCCGCTCGTCTGGGGTTAACCATGCACCCGGACAAGCGCCCCTGGACGGCGGCGGAGCAGGAGATCCTCGAGCGCCTGCTGGGGAGGGTGAGCGCGCTCACGATTGCCAGGAGGCTTAAACGTACAGAGGCTTCGGTGGTACTGAAGATCAAGCGCCTCGGCGTGTCGCGCAGGGTTCGCAACGGCTACACCATGCGAGACCTGGAAGAGTGCCTGGGCGAAAGCCACCACAAGATTCAGCGGTGGGTTGCCAACGGGTGGTTGCGCGACCGACTGCAGGGCACGCGCCGGCACGACGGTAACGGACGGGACATCCACCGCTTCCAGGAAAAGGAGATTCTGGGTTTCATTCGAAACCATCCGCTGGAGATTAATCTCGGCCGCGTCGACGCAGTTTGGTTCCTAGACATGATTCTCCTCAAGGGCAGGGAAGCTTCTGAGGGCCGTAGCCGACGTGGCACCGAGGTCGACGGTGAGGCTGCGTAGGGGACTCCGCATCCTTACCCATCCAACGAGCGCCTCGCCTTCGGAACCTAAAGCAGAGGAACAATCGCATGGCTATCAGTGAAACTCTCTTTCGTCTCGGTCGGATCGTGGCAACACCTGGGGCACTGGAAGCGCTGGCGGGTAGCGGCCAAGATGCGCAGCTTTTCCTGGAAAGGCACGCGTCGGGGGATTGGGGTCAGTTGGACGAACACGATCATGCCGAGAACGATTACAGCCTCGCCTACGGCTTTCGAATATTGAGCAGTTACCGCACAGCGGCAGGTGAGACCATCTGGATCATCACGGAGGCCGATCGGTCTTCCACTTGTCTGCTTCGCCCAGACGAGTATTAAGGTGAATCAGGCGTTTCCACATGTGGAAAGTGCACGGTCGTATGAGTTTGACCCGTACTTCGGGGTCTCGATGTCCCCGCGTCAATCCCCTGCCGCGCCGCAGGATCATTGACAGTGAGCCTGACCGATCAATTCCAGTCCAGTTCCATCCAACCCAGCCAGTCGGGCCGAAGAGTCTCCTGTGGGCTTTGCCCTGGCGGAACGTCTTAGTGTCAATTCCGTTCAAGCGCGGCAAGCGCGGGCCTCGCGTCCGTGCTTCACAAAGGGTAAGTTTTGAGCACGCGACAAAACCGGTGCTGTGCTTGTTGCCATACCGGTCGGTTGTAGGGACAGTTCCAGGAAGGCGGAAAGCGGAGTTCCGACGAGCTTCACGGCGAACCTTCAACGATCAGCATCAGCGGCGGCACGAAGAGCGTCCGATGCGTGCTCTTGCTGGGCGACCCAATTCATGGCTCGCTGAGGCTTCGCATTCTTGGGTGGCTAGGGCCCCATATGCGTTCGTTCGCCTCGTCTCGATAGAGCCTTGCATCAAGCTGCATGACCAAGTTCCAGAATTGTTCGTACCCAAAGGCGTCCGGGGGAAAGTGTCCTCGCTCCGCCTCTGGGATATCGAGCATCGGCTGCTCCTCTATGCGCTGAATGCGGAAAAGAAAATCACTGTGCCGGAGCTCTGAGAGAAGCGAGAGCACGTCCGGGTCGAGATAGGCTGCGTAAATCTGCAGCGTGCGATCGATCTCGCCCGATGCTCTGATGGCTGCATCCTTGATAGCTTCTTTCCGCCAGGGCTGATTTTTGAGCTTTGCAGCGATAAGAGCCCGATCTCCGTTATTCAGCATGCACTGCGGGAAGATAAGGCCGGAGGTGCGCGGCCCGCTATAGCCAGGGCGCACAGTGTCGAGCTTCGCCTGCCAGAGGGCCTCGACGAACCAACCTGACAGATCTTGAAGCGCAAGCCGGAGCTCGGTGTGCGCAACATGCGTGATCTTCTCTTGTTGAATACGGCGCAGGTCGGCACCCTGCTGGGCTCGCCACGTAAGGACGAATGATGAAAGCAGTGCGATGGTCGCCAGAGCGAGCGTCAAGCGCCCGCTCGATGTTAGCCGTTGAAGGCCCCGCTTCTCGGGATCCCATTTCGGCTTGCCAACGAGCGCAATCAAAGCGGCAGCGAAGGCCACAATTGAGGGGCTATAGTCCAATGCGTTCATTCGTGCCTTCCTTCCGCGCTTGCGCTCAGAATGGGCGCGCCCAAATCGGTTGATCTATTCTGTGCCGCCAACAATGTTGCAAGCGTCTCAGAATGGGTAAGTTTTGAGACACTTCGCCGACCCGCTAAAATCAAGGCCTTGCGCGTCTCAAGAACTAGCCTCATCACCGAGCGGACCCGCGCCGGTATTCAGGCCGCGAAGGCCAAGGCGTGAAATTCGGACGCGAGCCGAAAACTCACGTCTCAACAGGCAGCCTACGCCCGGAAGCCGATTACATCTCTTATATTAAAGTCAATCCGTCGACGATCGCCGTGAAATTCCGCCATGTCAGCGGGAATCACGAGTTTCAACTGAGCGAATGCCCACCACGCAAAGGCCTCCTCGTCACTGGGCTGGCCGCAGGCGAGCGCGCTGCGTTACCTGGCGACATCTGGCGCACCAGCGGCGACTTTATCCCGCCCACATGTGACAGCCCTGTCTCGTCCCCGTGCAGGGGCCGTGCAGGGTGAGCTGAGTCACGTCCCGGCTGAGACGGGCTGTCATCCGGCCTTTTGCCTCTTGCGCTCAGCCCACCACCGCTTTTTGAACTCTGAGAGCCGCCTTCTTGCAGCAGCGTTAATCCGGCGACGGCCGCGTCTCCTACCGTTCTTGGCCTTCTTGCAGCGTAACAACTGAGGAGCGAACATAATGACACAGCGACGCGGTCTCATTCTTCGCATACTGGCAGACTTTCTAGTCGCTTGCTTTGCGCTCGGCGCCTTCGTTGGGGCATCAAAAAGCACGAATGGGGCCTTGTTTATCGCAGTTCTTGGCGGCCTGCTTCTTGCGGCGGGTGCGGGCGGCTACCTGGAACCCTCCGCCAAGACGGTATGGATTCACCCGCTTGTGATCATGTCGCCCGAGCTCATCGCTCTGACCTTTGCCCTTCTCACGTGCCACGGCTTCGAGTGCGAAGGGATGGTCGGCTTCCTGATTGTTGTGAGCCTTTTTACGCTCGTATTGGTGGGGCTGGCTTTCGCTGCTTTCTACGTCAGGCGCTGGGTCACACGATCCAGCGGGGCGTGAGATTGGGTTCCCAGCCACTCCCTTTGCAAAGTAGCCCACTACCCATTCGGCATATTGGCGGTTGTCTCCGTCACCGGATAGGCGGCACCCGAGGGGCCAGGCAGGAAAGGTTAAGGGACCTCCCGCATCGTCGGTCCTGTTCTCACCCAGTGAGCCGAGGGGCTGTCCAACCCTCTCTTCCACCTGAAAAGCAGCCTCTGAGATTTGTCAGACGCGGTCTTCGAGGCCGCGCCCGATTTACAGAAGTCGACATTTGCCAAAAGAAGGGAGTTCAATCTATGAGCGCCAGTGGATCAGTCAACAAAGTCATCCTGGTGGGCCGCCTCGGCAAGGACCCAGATGTTCGTTACACAACTGAGGGGACCCCCGTGGCCAACTTCAGTGTGGCGACGGACGAGACGTTTACAGACCGCGCCGGGGACAAGCAGACTCATACCCAATGGCACCGCGTAGTGGCTTGGAAGAGGCTAGCCGAGATTTGTGGGGAGCACCTCCAGAAAGGCCGGCAGGTGTATATCGAAGGCAGTCTGCGCAGCCGAAAATGGCAGGACCGGGAGGGGGGCGAGCGGACCTCGTTCGAGGTCGTGGCTAACCGAATGGTGATGCTGGGTTCTAAGTCGGAGAAGCAATCGGCGTCAAACGGTGCCGATCGGAACGGCCGCACGCCCGAGAGATCCACGCCAGAGACAGATATAGGAGACCAGGACATTCCGTTTTGATGTATCCCAGGGGGCGGAGTTTGCCGCGAATCGCCCAACCTCCGCCGCCCACAACGATGTCGTCGTCGTCAAAGCGGTGGGCCATGAGTTTGCCTCCTGAGCAGCGAACAAAAGACGAAAGTGCTACAATGCTGCTGTCATGGGAGTTCGCTCTTGCCGCGTCACGATCACGGACATCCAGGGAGTGACCCACACGGCCGAAGTAACGGCCTCGACGCTTTATGAAGCCGTCGCGCTCGGCCTCAAGGCCATCCGCCGCCACGATTGGGTCGGCGAGATTTCCGAACCGCTTGGAACCGTCCGGGTTTCCGTCACGAACATTCCAGTCGAACACATCGTCAAACTCCGTGACTTCACCTCATGGCTCGAACGAAGAGGTGGAAGCCCGAAGGACGTCACCGCCCGCAGCCATATCCGGGAGCTTCTCGGAGAGTGCTGGGTACAAGGGCAAGGCGACTAACGCACGCGAAAGCAGCAAACCCGCGAATTCGCCAACCTCAGGCCAGCGAACCAGTAACCAGTAGAGTTCTCCGGGGTCTTGCGCCACACGCTCCAGGTCGGGGCACTCAGGCCACTGAGAGACTTCGCCTGTAAGTAGCACCGGCCCGAGATCCGCTGCCGTGAGTCGTGGACAATCGCGACCATAATTCCTACACCCATTTCGGCGGCCCGGTGATTCTCATCTTCATGGGGGCATCCATCTGGCGGATATGGGCGCACCCGGGGCGATCCGCATCGCTTGCACCGAGGCAGACCGCGCGCCTGGCGTACTCCGCCTCTGTGCGAAATCGCAGATTAGGTAAATGCTCACCAGGGGTGGAAATCTTCTCGAGTGTCTTGCTTTCGACGGAGCGTGCACTGAGAGCGTCGACCACGGCCGACCTGATAGAGTCCTTGAGGCCAGGAACCAGCCCCGAGCCACCGGTCACGACAACATTGAGGGTCACGGGAAGCGGGAGCCAACGGTGGTCCGGGACACCGCGCACATACTCGCCAGCATGTTGTGCAATGCGGGCTCGCCAGGTATCGACAAAGGCCAGCTTGTGCCATCCCGTCTGTTGTAACTTGCGGGCTTCGGCCTCCGTTTGGGTTATTGGCTGATTCATCGCGCGGTAGTGGTTCATTAACTCCCGCGTGAGCTCGTTGCCAGCCACGGCGAAGCTCGACGCAGGCGTGAAATAGTAGAGTTTCTCTTTGCCTGTCTCCCTGTGCCGAACGCGGAGCATGTACCCGATGTCGGTCGAACCTGCACCCACATCAACCACTAAGAGCTTTGCCAGCCCAGGGGCGCCGGGAACACTCTCGACGCGCATGGCCCGCAGATAGGGCAGCCCAGCAGCTCCCGATTCGGTAACGAAACCCCATCGTAGCCTCCCATCGGGAGACGTGAACGAGATCTGCATAATCGTCCCGATATCGAACGCTTCCGTCTCGCACGCGCCGTGTTCCAATGCCGCGCTCACTAGGGCGCGCCACGCCTTGATAGAGAAAGGGGCACCCGGCCGAGGCAATTTACCAAGATTCATCTTCGCTGCGATGTGAACCGCCACGGCCGCTGCTTCGCGGAAGTTCTTCCCAGCCAGCTCGGCCTTCTTCCCTTTATCCACCAGCCAGTTAGGAAAAGAAAACCCGATGTCCACCGCACAGTCTGGGCCACGCTGGTCCCCGATCTGCGACAGCGCGTCAGCGAGAAGGCAACAAAGCGAGAAGCTCACGACCTCTCCAAGCGAGGTTCCGGTATCGAGTCGCTCAGTGGCCCAGAACGATCCGCCTAGGGGGTCGTTAATGAGTACTCCCTTCAGTCCGCGAACGCCCTCGTCATCGCTCACAGCCTCCTGCCCGAACAGAAGCAACCCACCTTTGCACGTAATGTCGGAGCTGTACAAAGGAAGCCTGCGGAGGTAAGTCCTTCCATCAGGCAGGTAGCACGCCCATTTCGAGGAGTGGGTTCCCCAATCAACGCCCAGGAAGCAAGTCGGCGCCATGGAATTCCGGTCCCCCTTCAAGCTGGCTCAACAAGAGCTTTGATCAAAACAGTTGTAACCCGGCCGTCCGTCACTTCGACGCGAGGTCGAATCAGGCGCACTCGTGCAGGCCTTTTATCATCGTGCTCCGTGAGCTCATGCACGATCGAATTAAACTCGGCGATCTCCCCGGGCTCTCCCTTAACTTGAATGCCGAAGAAGTTTTGGAGCACCGAACACAGCTCATCGAACGCTTCTCCCGCACGTGGCGAGTCGCCAGCTGCGGTCCAGGACCTGAGAAGAGCGCTGGCAAGTTGGGTCGACTGCACAGTGGCTACGGTACCGGTTTCGAAGTCCGGTTCCGGCTGCAATTCGTGGCCGACTTCCAAGAGATCAGCAAGGACGCTCTGAACGCCCGGCTCCAGTTTCCCGCGGTCAGAATAAAGGTTCTCCAGGAGCTGTCTAGCCTGGCGCTCCGTGAACTTCAAGCGGCGCAGAGTGTGAGCGGAATTCGCAAATTCTTCCTTGCTGCCAGCCATCGCCATCCGCCGTACATCTTCAATGGCCTGGCTCACAATGGAATCGTACGCGGACCGAAGGTCCCGCTGCTCCTCAAGTGCAGTGGATAGCTCGGCATCGATCACGTTCCGTGCAGCCGCCAGCAGGTTGAAGGCGTGCTGCTGGACCGCAGGGATTTTCACTTCCGCAGCTTCGGTGAGGGCCAAAGCAACGAGCCTGAGAAGCACAGCATCGCGCTTTGCGGGAGTGCGTCCCTGAGATCTTCCGGCCTTCTCCAGAAGGGCAAGCACGACATCAATGTAGGCGCGCACTGAATCGAAATCCAGGGGAATCCGATCTTTCTTAGCGCTCCACCTCGCAACGAAGCGCTCGAGTCGGCCGGCCAACCGCTCAACTCGCATTTCTCCGTCAGCCCTTACGAGCGCAGCGAGCGTCGAGAAGACAACCGCAGCATCCAGCAGGGTGCGTCGCGTTGTGAGCAG
>Ga0335081_10020590_pt1 | contig 10668 bp, 7 predicted proteins | sample Lox_Sample_35_FD_206713 | JGI IMG/M metagenome (GOLD analysis project Ga0335081, IMG submission 206713) | Soil microbial communities from Loxahatchee National Wildlife Refuge, Florida, United States - Lox_Sample_3.5 | ecosystem: Environmental > Terrestrial > Soil > Wetlands | place: USA: Florida... | reverse complement strand
TACCCTAGCGATACCCGGTTCCAGCTCGAGTACAACCAGTCGGGCGTCCTGGTCTACGAGCTCAAAGCCTAGAAGGAATCGGCTAAAATGGAACCAGAATCTGGATTTCCGACATCGATCCAGAACCTGTGTCGTGGATTGGCGAAAAAATCTCCTTGTTCCTGAAACAAGCCTGATTCAGGCTCCGATTCGGGAAATAAAGCGTGCTTTTCGCCTATTGTAGACCATTTGTCCACTAGCCTTATATAGTATAATCTGGAAGCGGGAAGTTACGAAAATAAGTGAATAATATGCAAATGCATATCACACCAAACAACAAACTAGCTTCTTTAGGAACGGTAGGGCTGCTATTCCTCGCAGGGATAGCAGGAATGGTCTTTCTGCTCCCGGCTTCGCCGGTGCACGCAGCGAGCCCAACGGTATCCCTATCTACAATAACAAGCGGCGTGGAAACCGCCGCGACATCGGGAACCGTTGGCTCTAGCCTTACCATTACTGGTAGTGGCTTCACGAGCGGTAAGCCCATAGCAATCACGACGACCGTCGGAACGACCGTCGTTTCGTGGTTCACATCAGCCAGCCAGAACACCTGTGGAGGCGCCTTTGGGAGCGCCATAGGTGGAATCGGGACCCAGAACAGCCTCTACACCGGATCAGCCGCGACTGCTTGCTTGACGACTAGCGCAAACGGTGCCTTCAAGACCACAGTGACGGTTCCGGCGATGCCTGGTGGTGCAGAAACCATCGTGGTCACCGACGGAATAACCCCTGTGAGCACCGCGTTCACCATCAAGGCAGCACTCACAATGACCGTGACAGCGGGCGACAGCAACTTCGGATTCCCTCAAGAGGGAATCCCTAACACCATGGCCGTGACCGGGTTCGGCGCCTCTGAAGCCGTAACGGAGTCATCGACAGCGTTCACCACGACCGGATTCTCGTGCACGACAAATGCACTGGGATCCTGCACGTTGAACACTGCGACGCTCACAGTCGCCGACCAGAATTCGGGCGCGAAGACGATCTCGGCAACTGGCGGTACCAGTGGCCTGACCGCTTCGACCACGTTCACGGTTAATCCGTGGGCGGCATTCTACAACTCGGCCAACAGCCAAACTCAATTCAGTTTCCTCGGAACTGCTCCAACCTCGCTCGTCATTGAAGCGCACGGGCTGCCCGCGGGCACTATCGGAGCCAACAGCATCACCATAGGTGGCGTAACCGCCAGCAACACTGCAATCACCGTCGGCACATCAGGCATTATCTCCAACGTCGTCGTCTCGCCAACGTCCAACGTTCCGTTCGGACAGGCGAATGTCGTCATTGACGGGACCACCTTCAGCTATGCCGCAGGGAACATCGCAACCTCCACCGGAGTGACCTCGGGCGTCGTCGCAACGACTGCAACAGGGGCTGCCCCGTGGGGTGGCGCGTTGGTCTCCTCAATTCTGGGTCATGCCGCCGTTGGGACGGGGGTCGTTGGCCTAGATGCTACCAGCTACAAGCCGGGGTCCGTCACAACTCCTTCATCCACTAGTCCGGCGCCCGCGCAGAATGCAATAGCATTCTTCGGGTACGGGTTCGTGGCAGGAGCTGCGACAATCAACCAGCCTGCGGGTGCAGGAACAATCCTCGTTGGCGGATTGACGCCAACAGCTAGCGCAAACGGAGCAATCTTCAGCGTCACCTCGCTGAGCGACACACCATGGTCAACATCAGCGAATCCAACAGTGGCCGCGACCTACTCGCCCACTGTAACACAAGGCGGTGGTCCAGCAAACGTGCTGAGTCCATCGTTTACCATCACCCCGTGGATAGACACCACATATGGCGCAATCCCAGCAACGAGCGTCGACTACACAACGTCCAGTGAGACCTTCATCGCGCACGGCTTCGGGGCGACAGACGTCCTGACCGCCACGATTGGAGGAGCTTCAATGCTATCCGGCGGAACTTGCACAGCAGTGAACGGGGCATGCACTACCCAAATGGGTAAGGTGCCCGACCTGGCAGGCGGCCCACAAGCCGTCCAAATTGCCGGAAGTGTATCTGCTGCAAGCCAGATAGCGGCTGGCGCAGTCACCTACTATCCAATTGCGAACTTCTACGCCGCGACACCGAGCACGGCCTTGAGCATAGTTGCAGGAGCGTCTGGCTCAACAACGATACTCAGGACTAGCACGGGATCGAACGGCTTTGGAGTTCACGGATTGAACGCCAACACCGGATACAGCGTCGTGTGGAACGGCATGGGAAGCACCCAGGTCCTTGGCACCTTCACCTCTACGGCAACGGGAGGTATTCCGGTGCCAGGAGTGCAGGTGACTCTACCATCCGACGCCTCGGGCATCCATGTCATCGACATCCAACTAACTTCCTCACTCGGCACGAGCGCCCTCTTCGGGAATACGCACGTGGGCGACCTCGCTTTGACCGATAGCGCAGACACCTCTGGCCTACTCACAACGTACACAAGCCAATACGGCGACCTTCTCTTCAACCTCGGCACCTCACTCATTGCGAGTCCAACAGTCGCGAATGTGGGGCAGCACGTGGCCATAACAGGGAGCGGTCTCTCTGCCGGAACCCAATTTGACCTGGGCGTCTCCCTAGGCGGCTCAGGCAACGCCAACCCCGTATCCTCGACCAACCCAGCCACAACTTGCGGGCTGACCGGAGTTGGAGCGGCGAGCGCACCGACGGTGATCGTCGGCTCGTTCACAGCAACCAGCACGGGCGCAGTCCCTGCAGGAACCACACTGACACTGACTGACACGCCAACAGTTGCCGGACACGAAGAAGGAACCTTGTACTGCGCGTTCGCGCAGACTGGAGCCACCTTCGGAACCGCAGCCGCTGTCGGCACAGCGCAGTTCCTGCTGGCAGCATCTGAGTCATTGAACATGACCACGGCTCCAACAGGGCACAACGTCATCATCAACGCGCACGCACTGGCAGCGAACACCGGATACAACGTCCTCTTCGCGCCATACACCAGCCCAGGAACAACCACAATAACCGGAACTGTAGTGGGCGCAGTCCTCTCCAACTCCGTTGGAGCAGGCCAAGCCACATTCACAGTCCCCAGTACAATCCAGACAGCAAGCGGTAGCCAACCAGTGAGCAGCGGCTCGACCTACAGCGTGGAGCTCCAAAGCGTAGGGAGCACCGGCGTGGCCATCTCGTCGCCAGGCAGCATCACGGTGGGATCCGTCTCAATAGCCTCTTGCAACACCACCTCGTGCATGTCCGTTAGTGGAACTCCAACCTTTGGAGTGCAAGGCGCCTACAACGGCATCACCAGCTCTTTCACCAACACGTCGAATGAACCAGTGACGGCCTTTGTCTACGCGGTAGTGCACAACGCACTAGGACAGACCGTCGACATCTCGACTGCCACAATCACCGCGCCCGTTGGCGGAAGCGCCACGGCGTTCAACATCGTTTTCGGCCTACCACCAGCAACATACAGCGTTACCATCTTCGTAACCTCCAGCGCAGGAACCGCAATCTCAAGCACAAGCACAGTCTCGGTGACTATTCCGTAGTCACCAGGTGATCGAAATGAAGACATTCAGAACCATCGCAACAGTCCTTCTCGCGGCCTTCCTGGTCCTCGGACCAGTGGTCGCGTTCGCGGCGGGCGAGACCGTAACGGTCTCGACCAACGCGGGCACCTACTCAGGCAACGCAACAATCCAAGTCACAGGAACTATCAGTCCGGCGCCGACCGCGGCCGGTACGGACGTCGTCGTAACGACGACGGGCCCGATGGGCGCGGTCGACACAGGAGAAGCTCCGGTCGCAGCAACCTCGGGGGCGTATTCGTACGTCCTCGTGGCGGGTAGCCCACAGTGGGTCGGAGGGACCTACACTGTGAACGCCACCTACGGCGGCCCCGGCGGCACAGGCTCCGCGACGACAACCTTCCAATATTCGGGCGGCATAAGTTCCGTCACCACCACCACCGTCACGACGACGGTCACCACGACTAGCATCAGCACCACCACCACGACGACAGCCGTCTCCACAATCACGATCGCAACCGTGGACTCGGCTATCGAGAGTTCCATCAGTTCAATGAATAGTCAATTGACAACCATGACTGGCTTGCTCAACACCATCTCATCGGGAGTGTCTGGAATAACCAGTACTCTCAGCCCACTCGCGAACAACATCGCCACACTCGGCGGCCTCAGTGGCCAGCTAACAACAGTGACGAACGACGTCAACAACAACCAGACATACGTTCTGGTAGTTGCGGCACTCGCAGCAATCACCCTAGTCCTCGAACTAGCAATATTAGTAAGAAAGCTGTCTTAAGCTAGGACAGCTTTTCTCCTCTTTATTTTTCCAGACCTAGCGTAAGCCATGGTTCCATTCACGCCAAATCACTATCGGTAGGCGTAGAGCAAACCCTCGGAGCCCACTTCCATGAATCCCTTGACGGTGCGGGCGATTCGACCACTCCCATAAATCAAGGAGAGCAGCAGTCGGTACAGCGTCGCGTTACCCTCGTTGTACCGCTTCAGAGCGCAATTCCAGGGCTTCGTTGCGCCGTACACGACGCCCTGAAACGGGGACGGCATCATGACGACTTCGAAGCCGGCGTGACCGAGTTTGGCAACCATCTTCCTCAAGCCTTCCCTGTGGGCGGAGTTCTGGACGTGAACTTCGGCGGTTATCTTGTCGACTTCGTCCAATGCAGAGTAGCTAGCCGCGAACACGCCGTACTCCGTTCCTTCGATGTCCATCTTTAGCAGGTCGACGTGGCCGATGCCTTCGACCAGATCGTCTAATGTGGTCGTTTCGACGAGTTGTTCTCCGGTATCCTGCAAGGCAGATACGGTCCCGGCCTGAGAGAACGCAAAGACGCCACGCCGCGACGACAGGGCGACTTGGCGCGCCTCTACGTTTTCGGCGCGGTTCAGTCTAATGTTAGACTCGAGGTACCAGTAGTTCCGCTCGCCCGGCTCGAGAGCCACGACCCTCTTCGCGTATCGTGAAGCTTTGAGGGTGTACAACCCGACAAAGGCACCTGCGTCCACGACCGTCGCGCCGGGAGGAAGACAGGAGAGCCTGAACCTATCGAGAAGCTCATAGTCCTCGTAGACCAAAACGTCCTTTATGGCGACCCACAGTTGATTTGAGGGCAGGAGGGCCCGCATAAGCATCCCCCGACTCAAGAAGTCAACCTGAGCTTGCCCTCCCTTCGATGCCCCGATCGCGTTGAATAGGTGCCATGGACTCAGGATCTTGACGGCCACGCGCTCGACGACCTCCTAGGCGCAAAGGGGCCGGGCGATTTATCTTTTGGCGTCGCGCCGGCCCGAAGACGCTCGAGACGCGCCAACCCATATCTAATATAACGTGACAGCGAAAGAGGCTGTGGCGCGTTGAATCCAAGCTCGGCCGTGTCCGGTACGCCTTCGTGCGCCTTGCTGACCTGTCCTGGAAGGTCGATGCATTGAGGTGTCTGGTCACGGGAGCCGCGGGCTTCATAGGCTCGCACCTCTCCGAAACTCTAGTTTCGCGGGGCGACGATGTGCTCGGGGTGGATTGCTTTACGGACTACTACCCGAGGAAGCTCAAGCTCGCAAACCTATCTGTGCTTCGAAAGAACAAGCGGTTTCGATTGGTCGAAGCAGACATCTCTTCCGCGGACTTGACCCCGCTCATCAAGGGGGTGGACTGCGTCTTTCATCTTGCCGCCCAACCCGGCGTTCGAGCGAGCTGGGGAGCGGGCTTCGGCAACTATGTTAAGGACAACATCGTCGCGACACAGAGAGTCCTCGAAGCCCTCAGGGGGGGCAAGACCCGAAAGATGGTGTTCGCCTCGTCCTCCTCAGTCTACGGTGATGCTGAGCGACTGCCAACGCCCGAGGACGCCGTCCCCACCCCGGTCTCACCATATGGGGTGACAAAGCTAACGGCCGAGCAGTTGTGCGGCGTCTATTCCAAGAATTACGGCGTTCCGGTCGTGAGCCTCAGGTTCTTCACTGTCTACGGTCCGAGACAGAGGCCGGACATGGCGTTCAGCAGGTTCGTCTCAGGAATACTCGCTGGAAAGGAGATCGAGGTATTCGGGGACGGAACACAGGGAAGGGACTTCACCTTCGTGAAGGACATCGTCGCGGGCAACGTTCTTGCTCTGGACGCTAATCCCGGAACCATTTACAACGTCGGGGCAGGGAAGACGATCGCCCTCAACGAGGTAATCGCGACGATAGAGTCGATAGTGGGCAGAAAGGCCAGAGTCAGGCGCAGGGCGAACGCTCTGGGCGACGTGAGGAATACGTCTGCCGACATCAGCCGAATCTCGAGGGATCTTGGGTATGCGCCGACGACCAGCCTCAGAGAGGGTCTGTGTCAGCAGGTCGAAGCTCAAGTCGCACGCTGACCCTTCGACGCGAAAACGAACCTTGCAAGAGATATCAACTCGGTCATGTCTGACCTCCACGGTTGCCAATGAGGCCGTCTGGCGGGTCACAATCCCGCGTGTCCGTCGTGATCCCGACCCGGAACAGGATCGACAAGCTCGCTAGGTGCCTTGACTCGGTCTGCGACAGCGACTACAGACAGACCGAGGTGATCGTCGTTGACGACGCGTCTGATCGACCTGTGGGCGATACACTCTCTTCGAGGTTCCCAAATGTCAATTTTATACGAAACGACCACCGGCGCCTCCTCTCTTGCTCTAGGAACGCCGGAGCCGCCGCCGCCAGCGGCGAGTTTCTCTTCTTCTTGGACGATGACAACGTCTTGGCAAAGGACGCCATCCGCCTCCTCGCGGAGACGCTGGACAGCTCGGATCGGGTCGCCGTCTCGTCTCCTGTGATCTACTACCTTGGTAGACCCGACGTGGTGTGGACGTCCTACATCTCCAGGAGCCCTCTCCCAGGATTTTACGCTCTCCACACCGATGTACCGGCCTCCAGCGCCGCAACATTTTCCTTCCACAACTCGTTCATGGTGAAGAAACGGGTCTTTGACGAGCTCCATGGTTTCGATTGCGCCGAATTTCCCGTTCGGTTCGCCGAAGTCGACTTCGCCCACCGCCTCAACTCGCAGGGTTACGTCGCCGTCCTCAACCCTCATGCGAAGGACTGGCACGACCTTGGGTGGGCCTTGGCTCATGTGGAGAGCAAGAGGGCTTACTACACGGAACGGAACAGGATGATAGTAATCAAGAGGTACTACCCGAGAAACGCGTTCAGGTTCTATTGCTGTTGCCTCCTTCCTTTTCTGACTGCTTATTATCTGCTTCACCACCCGCTCAGTTCCTCCGACGGCCGACTGAAGACTGCTTCGAGCTTCCTGAAGGGAGTGGTCTCCGGTCTCACGACTGACGCTCGAACCAGCGCCTTCATGGAAGCCTCCACACATTGAGGGAGAGGTCGAAGATCAGCTCGTAGCACCATTCTCGGGACGACCTTTTTCGAGCTGATTTTGGGCACCAATCAGACTAGTCGGAACGTTACAATTTCACATTCTTGCACCGACGAACAGAGAATGATACGATCGACTTGTGCTACAAGGTTCTGCTCCAATCGGGTCAGTGAAGAGAGTGGCCAGCCCAGAACGCCTTGTCTGCATCGCGGTTCACAACGCAGTGCTCTTAATGGGTGCAACCGAAAGCCATTCCTGGCGGCGGTGCGGTTCAAGGTGATTGAACTCAACTCGCGCCGTTGGGAGGTTAGACTGCATCCACTTCTTTTTGCGTCCGGGTTGGGCGCGTTCGAAGACGAACCGAAGGAAGAGGCAGACTGGAATGTCCGCGAAGATAATTGAAGTTGTAGTGTTCCGCTCCTATTCGCTAAAATCTCCAAAGAAAACAAGATGAGGAAGACCACGCATAGGGGGAATGCCGCGCACAGGACACTGCGGCAAACAAGAGAAATTGGGAGATTCGGTAGACTGGCCGCTTTCGCATGAACTGAGCTATGGGGCTCATTGTTTTCCTTGGCCTCGAACGCTTGTCTCCACCTGGGCTCTCCCCCTTTTTCCTTCGAACGCTGGAGCCGTGTGCAGCCCGCTTCCGAACGCCCGCCTGAAACACCGGCGGCTTGGGCGGAACAAACGTGTGCCTATTTGAACGCAGCGCGAGAGGAGTGGTTCTATGAACAAAGAGCCCCCTGTTGAAAAGGTTAGGCGCTGAGGTGTCCGTTGAATCTGGAGGGGTCATCTCCCCCTTTCCTCAGCAACCGCGCATGAACGACTTTCCAGGACGCCCCCGCGAACAGGTGGGGTGCTAATAAGGAGAGGCGGAAGAAAGCCACGGCGCCGCCAGTGACAGGTTGGGCCAAGGCTATCGCGGGAGCCACAGTTCTCCACGAGAGAGAGAACGGGAGAGTGCCCCACCAGCGACGAAAAAAGACTCGGCCGCGACGACATAGGAGAACTGTAGCCGACGGCACAACGCTTATTTCAGCAAGCCGGAATTCGCGCCAAGTAGCGCACACTCATGAAGATAGCATGCATCCCCGCTTTGGACGAGGAGCGGTCGATCGCCCGGGTCGTCATCGGTTGCCAAAAGCACGTCGACAAGGTCGTCGTCTGCGACGACGGTTCGTCCGACATGACGGCCGACATAGCTGAAAGGTTGGGTGCCGACGTGATCCGGCACGATAGGAACATGGGAAAGGGGGAGGCGATGAGGTCGCTCTTCAAGAGGGCCAAGAAGCTCGACGCGGACGTCATGGTGACAATCGACGGAGACGGCCAGCATGACCCCGACGAGATTCCAAACCTGTTGAAGCCGTTGGAGAGTGGCGAGGTAGACATCGTGATTGGCTCGAGGTTTCTTACTGGAGGAAGCGGCGTGCCTGAGCATCGCGCTGTGATGAACCGGATTCTGAGCATCATGACCATCGAGGGGATTTCCGACACGCAGTCTGGGTTCAGGGCCTACGGCAAGAGGGCGATTGAGAAGCTGCTTCCCGGGGAGATGGGGATGGGGGTAGATTCGGAGATTCTCATCGACGCCGTCAAGGCTGGCCTTGTGGTCGCCGAGGTCCCCGCGAGCGTGAGCTATGGAATCGGCAAGACCTCAAAGCTCAACCCGGCCCATCACACCGCGGACGTCGTATTCAGTCTCGTCAAGCTTATGTCGATACGACACCCGCTCGTCTTTTTCGGCGTCCCAGGTTTCGCGCTCGTGTCGTTCGGACTCTATTATCTCTTCAGGGCCGAGACGCTGTTCTCAGCGCAGCAGGTGATCACGCCGCTGACCTTGACCTATGGCCTGCTCGCATTTTCGATAACCCTCTTCGGACTGTTGGCGCTGTTCACCGGCATAATCCTCTTCACCATCGCGACGCTGGTGAGGAAGAACCAGTAGTCATCCTCCTCGCATCGCTACGACCCAAGATTATCGTAGATTCTCTCATAGGTCTTCACCGTTCGCTCCCAAGTAAAGCCCCGCGAGGCATCCCGCGCCTTGGCCGCGAGGCTGGATGCCAACGTCTTGTCATCAAGGACCTTGGTCAGCGCCGCGGCCAACTTTCCGGGGGACCCTGGCTCAACCATGAACCCATTCTCCCCCTGGACGACGATGTCCTTGATTCCGCCGACGGCGGTCGCTACTATGGGCTTTCCCAACGCCATTGCCTCCATCATTGCGAGCGGATTGCCGCCCTCGCTCAAAGACGACATCAGGAAGACGTCCGCGGAGCTCAATTCTGTAAGCGCGTCTTGATGACCTAGGAGCCCTTTCATTTCCACCGACCCCTGCAGGTGGCGTGCGTCGACGTATCTCTCCACCTCGCCTCGAACGGGACCGTCTCCGACGACGGTGAGCAGCAGGTCAGGCCGACCTACCAGCGCGATCTCGAATGCTTTGATGGCCGTCATCGGGTCCTTTACAGCTCGGAGGTTTCCCAGGAATATCACAGTCCTTCGGCCTTTCGCGACGGCGGCCCGTCGTGCGCCTTCGATGTCTTCCTCGTCCACCCCGTTTTGGACCACGACGACTTTGTCCTTGTCTACCCCATACCGGTCGATGAGCACGTCTCTGATCTCCGAAGATGCCGCTGTCATGAAGCTCGCCCTAGAGAACACCGCCCTTTGTACGAACCTCCAGATTCTGCTCTTCTGGAGGTAGAGCACGTCATACCCGTGGCAACTCACCACAAACCGCTTTCGAGCCACCAATCGCATCAGGTAGGCCGGGACGGCGAAGTAGGACCCGTAGTGCACGTGAATGACGTCGACTCTTTTATTGATCCTCAAGAGATGAAGGAGTGCCGAGGTCACAAACGACAAAGGCCCCAAGAACGGCCCCGGCAAACCGAGCGCCTCGACTGGCACTCCGCCAGCCTCGGATTTCCTGCCGATGTTTGAGTACCTCTTGGTGAAGACCCGAACGTCGTGCCCGGACTTCGCGAGGAGCCTCGCGTGGTTGTATGAATGAATCTCCACGCCGCCAGTCCTGAATGGATATATCCCCAAGGTGAGTATGGCTATCTTCAAGAATTCCCTTCAGTCGGGAGCAGCAAGCCTGTATGCCCGTATAAGCCTTCTAAGCGATAGCGGCTCTGTAGAAAACCCCTTCTGACCGATTGGTCGTTGCCCGAATTTCGGGTTCGAGGCATGTGAGATTTTTAGGCTGACGCACCATCTTCCTCTCCATGTTTCGAAGCAAAAAGAGGAAAGACGGTGCAGCCAGCA
>Ga0335081_10020589_pt1 | contig 10668 bp, 8 predicted proteins | sample Lox_Sample_35_FD_206713 | JGI IMG/M metagenome (GOLD analysis project Ga0335081, IMG submission 206713) | Soil microbial communities from Loxahatchee National Wildlife Refuge, Florida, United States - Lox_Sample_3.5 | ecosystem: Environmental > Terrestrial > Soil > Wetlands | place: USA: Florida... | reverse complement strand
GAGCACTTCGAAGGATCACGAGGTGGCCGTCTCAAATCACGCCGACACGCCCAGTACCGGCAGATCGGTCACAGCCGGATCAGCTATCTCATACACCACTCCCGTGGACGTGAACGCGCCGTCGTAAACGAGTGCTTCAGCATCGGTATTCGAGAGCGGGACAGGATGGACATGAGGTGAAGAACAGTCCGTAGGGGACCGCATGGGTCACACGCGTCTACATACACGACAGGACATCTGGACATCCGCGCACGCCATCTGGCTAGCTCATTTGATCGGGCGCACGCCACAGACGCCCGCTTGCGCAGCGGAGGCCACACCGCGTTCCGGGAATGCCCGGACCGGATGGCCGGAACCCTGATGACCCGGACCCTGATGGCCCGAATCCCCTTGGCGCCGCAGTCAGGCGTGCCACGGTCAGGCGTCCTGAAGTCAGCGGGTCCCGCGGTCAGGCGTGCCACGGTCAGGCGTGCCACGGTCAGGCGTCCTGAAGTCAGCGGGTCCCGCGGTCAGGCGTGCCGCGGTCAGGCGTGCCACGGTCAGGCGTCCTGAAGTCAGCGGGTCCCGCTGTCAGGCGTGCCGCAGTCAGGCGTGCCACGGTCAGGCGTCCTGAAGCCAGCGGGTCCCGCGGTCAGGGGTGCCACGGTCAGGCGTCCTGAAGCCAGCGCGTGCCGCGGTCAGGCGTCCAGAAGTCAGTGCGTGCCGCGTCAGGCGTGCCGCGGTCAGGCGTCCAGAAGTCAGCGCGTGCCGCGGTCAGGCGTGCGGACCTGACCGTCGAACCCGGCCTCCGCGTCGGCCGCAGCCTGCGCTTCCTCCATCTCCGTGGCCGCCAGGGCGGCATCATCGAGATCAGCTGCCGCTTTGTCGCGGTTGCGCCGCACGGTTACGGCGGCGATCGCGCCGATGGTGGCGGCGACCAACACCACGCTGCCCATTACCTTGGGCCAGCGCCGCCCTCGCTTGTCCGCCTTAGCGAGCGCCCTGGCCCGCCGCGCGCTCACCTCGTGCGATGTCGCAATGGCCCGCCGCCGTGCCCTGCGTCCGAGCTTTTTTAGTTCCCCAGGCGCCGGCTCGAGCCGGTGCGCGGTTGCCTGGAGGACGGCCGAGACCTTTGGCGCGACGTTCTCCTGGACGCCGTGGGCAGCGTGCTCGATCCGGGGCGCTACCCACACACGCGCGCCGTGTAGTTGTTGTGCCGCGTTCTCCCGCGCCGTCTTCGCTATCGGCCCGAGTTGCTGCGCGGCCTGGCGCGCGCGCTCACGTGCGGCTGGTGTCACCGCCTTGGCCTGCTCCTTTGTCACAAGCGACATGTTGACCTCCCGGATTGTTATCGTCTGGCAGGCTTCCCGCGATGGCCCACACCAATCCTGCCTGTCTACAGTGGCCAGCAGCCCGCATCAATGCCCGCATCACCGTGAGTACCCCGGCACCCGAACGGCTAACGTATGCGCCAGCCAAGCACATTGGCACGGACCGGCTCGTGGGAGGATGCGAGGCATGACCGACACGCTAATCGCTACGTTGCAGACGAACCACGGCCGGGTCGTGGTTCGCCTGTTTTCTGATCATGCGCCGAAGACGGTGCGTAACTTCAGCGAGCTCGCGGAGGGCGGGCGCGAGTGGAAAGAACCGAGCACGGGCAAGAAAACGACCGCAAGGTTGTACGACGGCACAATCATTCATCGGGTGATCCCTGATTTCATGATCCAGGGTGGGGACCCACTTGGCACCGGCAGGGGCGGACCTGGCTACAAGTTCGCGGATGAAATCCATCCCGACCTCGTCTTCGACCGGCCCTACCTGCTCGCGATGGCGAACTCCGGGCCAGGCACCAACGGCTCGCAGTTCTTCATCACGGTCGCGCCGACGCCGTGGCTAAACCGGAAGCACACCATTTTCGGCGAGGTGATCGAGGGCAGCGACGTCGTTGACCGGATAAGTCAGGTTAAGACGGGTCACCAGGACCGTCCCGTGGAAGATGTGGTGCTGGAGTCGGTTACGGTTGAGCGTGGCCCAGGCGCAACCGCCGGATAGGAACTTGAACGCGCCCGATAAGCAAAGCGGCGTGGGCAGTGGATCCCAGGTGCCGACGTGTTTCCGGCACCCAGGCCGCGAGACATACGTGTCATGCGTGCGCTGCGGTCGTTACGCCTGCCCGGACTGCCTCCGCAGCGCCCCAGTCGGGCAGCAGTGCGTCGAGTGCGTACGTGAAGGCATCCGCGCCACCCCGAAGGCCCGGACCGTCTTTGGCGGCCGGGCAGCCACAACCGGTGCGCGTGTCACGTGGGTACTCGTCGCCCTGAACATCACTATCTATCTGACCGAGCTGGCCAACAACAAGATCATTGACTATTTCGCGTTGATCGGCCTGGCGCGAGACCCGGCACTCGGCGGCCAACTGGTCGGGGTGGCGAACGATCAGTACTACCGGCTCATCACCGGAGCGTTCCTGCACGCCACCACACCGCTGCACATCTTGTTCAACATGTGGGCGCTTGTGGTGGTTGGCCCGTCGCTCGAGCTGGCGCTCGGCCGCGTGCGCTTTACCGTCGTGTATCTGACGAGCGCGCTCGGCGGGTCCGTACTCTTCTACTACATCGGTGCTCCGAACTTGCCATCCGTGGGTGCCTCCGGCGCTATCTTCGGCTTGTTCGGGGCGTGGTTCGTGGTCGCCAGGCGGCTGCGTCTGGACGCCAGAGGAATCGTGGTCCTGATCGCCATCAACTTGGTGATCAGTTTCACGATTCCGGGCATCGCGTGGCAGGCGCATGTGGGTGGGCTCGTGACCGGTGCCGCTCTGACTGGAGCGTACGCCTATGCCCCACGGAATCACCGTACGCTCATCCAGGTGGGCGCGACGGTCGCGCTGCTGGCCGTTCTGATCTTGGTCACGGTTGTGCGGACATATCAGTTGACCGTCTGACGCCCGTTCATCACCCGCATCGACCGTCTGGCACGGGGCACCGCCCAGTCCCGGACGTGGTATCTGTGTGGGTCGGGATCCGCGTACCGCCCCGGGGTCCACGGTGCCGGGCAGGCCAGTACGCAGGACTTCGACGGCCGCCCCCGCCCCGTCAGTGATCGTGAGTAGTTATCCACAGGTTGTGGATTAGTATGTGGACCGAACTACAGCCGTGTAAGCCGGGAGGCTTGAGCCATCGCCTCGCGCTCAAGCACGGTTGGGCCGGGCGATGACCTCCTAGGGACGTTTCGAGGCCTGCGGATGGCCTGCCCAGGGGAGCACGGGTACGGGACACTTCGCTGCCACTGCATGTCCCCGGCGATGCAGACAGTTGTGAAGACCTCGCGTAATAGGAACGCAAGTCTTCCGCTTGCGGGAATTCTCGCCAATCGCCACAGTTCGGATTGTCGGTGTGGCGGCTTGGGCGGATTTGTTGGGCGTCTGCCGCCGGCCCCTGCCGCAGGTCGTGCCGTTCGAGGGGTGCCTGCGGAGCGCCGGACGTCGGGCGCCGGCCGTGTCGGGCACCGGCCGTCGGACGCCGACGGTGTCGGGCGGGCCTGCGTCGGGCGCCGGCCGTGTCGGGTACCGGCCGCCGGGGGTCGGTCGTGCGTGGTGCGCTCGCCCGGCTTGTTCAGCGCCAGTGGGTGGACAGGACCACGCCGCCGATGATGAACGCGAAGCCGATGAGCAAGTTCCAGTTTCCGATCGCGCTCATCACGGGTACGTTGCCGCTCGTGATGTAGAACACGGCGATCCAGGCAAGCCCAAACAGCAGGCAGAATACCATCACAGGCACCAGCCACGGCGGGCTGACCTTCGACTTGGTGGATCGTTGTGGCGGCGTATAGACCGCCGTCTTGCGCACGCGGGACTTGGGCACGGTAGTCTCCTGGTCGGGTCCTGCCGGTAAGGGTAGTTGCTGGCGGCTGCGGATAGGGTGATCGGGCGCGGCGCGGATCGGCGTTTCGCTGGAATCGGGTATCCAAGCTGCACGGGGTATCGGAGCCTAATCCGTGCCTCTACGTGACGGATACTGTACACTGAGTGGCTGATACGTCCGTGCCCGCCTGTACAGCGAGTACGCGGCGGTCTGCGGGCCGGACACGCAGTGGGAACCTCGGCAAGATCACGATTTCGTCGTTCACTGGGTCGGCAACATTGCGTAATACGGTGGTCTCCGAAAATGCGAAGCTCTTTGCGTAGCTTCGGTGAGCTCTGCCTCACCATGGGTGTCGTCATTCTACTGTTCGTCGGATACCTGATCTGGGGAACCGGCATTCAGGCAAGTCATGCACAACACGCCTTCGCGAGCGAACTGAACCGCCAGTGGCGCCAGCCAACGGACCATCCGAACCAGCCGAACCTCCGGCATCCGCTGCCCGATCCTATTCATCTCTCGCCCGGCAAGCCCTTCGCGTTCATCGAGATCCCGCGTTTCGGCAGGCACTGGCGCTTCGCGATCGTCGAAGGAACGGGCCTTCCGCAGCTCGCGCTTGGGCCGGGCCACGTGCAGGGCACCGCGTTGCCGGGCCGGGTCGGCAACTTCGCCGTCGCCGCTCACCGGGTCACCGCGGGCAATCCCTTCTATCACCTGCCCGCACTCATGGTGGGCGATCTCGTGATCGTCGACACGAGGGTCAACCGCTACGACTATCGCGTCACGGGAACTGAGGAGGTCCTTCCCACAGACATGAGCGTCCTTGATCCCGTTCCCTCTCATCCGCATGCTCGGCCGCGGCAACGGATGATCACGCTGATCACCTGCGACCCAGCATGGACGGGCACGCACCGGATCATCGTGTTCGGCAGGCTGGCCAGTGCGCAGCGGCGGCGCGCTCGGGCGGGTTGAGTCTTGTACGGGTGGCTATGGCGCCGGTTGCCCGGGGGGCCGTTCAGCAAGCTTGTGTCGCTGATACTGATCATCGCACTCGTTGTCGCCATGCTGTGGTTCTTCGTGTTCCCGTGGACGGTAGTGAACCTGCCCATCGACCGGGTAGGCGTGGCCGGGTAGCGGCGAAGCGGGCCGGCGAACCGCGCACCGGGTAGCGGCGGCGCCCCAGCTACTGACCGCCGCCGCCGCCATCGCCGCCGCCATCGCCGCCCCCGCCGCCGCCATCGCCCCCGGGACCGCCGCCCTGACCCGGGCCCTGGTTCTGACCTTGGCCGGTAGATGTCGGGGACCCGGTCTGCGTGGGCGACGTGCTCGGGGCGGGCTGGACCCAGATCGTTATCGAAGTGCCGGGGGTGACCGTCGCATTGGCGACCGGCTGTTGACGCCAGACCGTGCCGGGAGCGGTACCGGTGGGTCCGGGCAATTCCACCGGGTTGACCTGGAGACCCTGGCTCTTCAAGACCGATTCGGCACTGTCCGCTTGCAAGCCGACCACCGACTGCACGACGGTACCGCCGCCGGAAACGTCGAGAACGACGTTGCTGTTTGGGTTCACCTTCGTGCCGCCGACAGGGTCCTGCTGCACCACCGTGCCAGCGGGCTTGCTCGACTGAACCGTCTTGATCACCGGGCTGAGGTTCTGGTTCGACACGTTGCTCTGCGCCGTGTTCGAGTCCTCACCTACCACGTCCGGCACCGTGACCTGCTGCTGGCCGGAAGAGACAAAGACCTTGACGACGGAGTTGGCCGGGAGCAGGGAGCCGGAAGACGGGCTGGTGCTGATGACGTTGTTCTGCTGGACCGTCGTGGAGGTCTGATTGACGACCTGCGGCTGCAGGTGATTCGCGACGATCTGCTTCTCGGCCTGGCTCAATGACAACCCGGTGACGTCTGGCACTGCGTACTTCTTACCGCCGCCGGCCAGCAGGAAGTAACCCACTGCGGCGACGGTGCCGAGGACCAGCAAGGCGAACAGCGCCCATAGCGAGGCGCGGCGGCCCCCACTGCCTTTCGGTGGCTCCTCGGGCGGGCCGTACTGGTAACCGGGCATCGCGCTGGTCGGCGGCGCCACCATGGTCGCGCCACCCATACGCTGGGTGTGCTGGAGCATCTCGGTCGGCGGCGCGGAAACCGGCATGCCGGACATCGCGCGCTGGATATCGGCCCGCATCTCCGCGGCGCTCTGGTAGCGGCCCCCGGGGTCCTTGGCCATGGCCTTGAACACGATCGCGTCCGCCCAGCGGGGGATCTCCGGGTCGACCTGTGATGGCGGGACCGGGTTCTCCCGGACATGCTGATAGGCAATCGCGACCGGCGAGTCACCGCTGAACGGCGGTCGGCCGGTGAGCAGTTCATACAGCAGGCAGCCGGTCGAGTACAAATCACTGCGGGCATCCACCCGTTCGCCGCGGGCCTGTTCGGGTGAGAGATACTGCGCTGTGCCGATCACCTGGGCGGTCTGGGTCATGGTGACCTGGCTGTCGCTGAGCGCGCGGGCGATGCCGAAGTCCATGACCTTGACGTCGGCCGTGCGCGTTAGCATCACGTTCGCCGGCTTGATGTCGCGGTGCACGATGCCGTTGCGGTGGCTGTAGTCGAGGGCACGCAGCACGCCGTCGACGATCTCGAGTGCCCGTTCAGGGAGCAACCGCCGGTCGTCGCGGAGCAGGTCCCGCAGGGTGCGGCCGTCCACGTACTCCATAACGATGTACGGCACGGTGACGGGCCCCACCATGTCCTCGCCGGTGTCGTAGACCGCGATGATCGATGGGTGGTTGAGTGAAGCGGCCGACTGCGCCTCACGGCGGAAACGCGCCTGGAAGGTCTGGTCGCGAGCCAGGTCGTCACGGAGTGTCTTGACAGCGACGATGCGGTCCAGGCGGAGGTCACGCGCGCGGTATACCTCGGCCATGCCGCCGCGCCCGACGACCCCGTCGAGTTCGTAGCGGCCACCGAGGAGCCGAGGCTGAGTCATGTCTCGCACTTTTCCTTACCGTCCTGCGTTCTGTACATCCCGGCGATCCGGGTGTCACCGGCGAGCTTACGGGCTGGCGTCCGTCGAAAGCGTCGCCGATGACGGTGTCGTTGGCGGTGTCGGTGACGCCGTCAGCGTGGCGGTGGGCGTTGGCGTCGTCGTCGAGGTCCGCCTGAGCGTCTGCGTGGGTGTCGGGCTGACCGATAGGATGGGGCTCGGAGCCGCCGAGAAGGCCGGGCTTGGCAAGGCCGGTGCCGTGGGACCGGGAAAGGCTGTGGGGCCGGTAAATCCCGTCGGGTTCGGCGCGGGCGGGCTCGCGGCAGGCGGGTTCTGGCTAGGGGTGTCCGACACCACCTGGTGAGTGTGCTGACTGGGGCGTGGCGTGGGGGTCGAAGACGGACTGCCCGCGGCGTGACGACCGGCCACCATCAGCGCCGTCGTAACGCCACCGACCGCGATGATCGCAAGGCTGACCGCGGCCACCACGAGGGCGCGACGGTGAGCTGACCGGTGTCGCGTCGGCGTCAGCCGTTCAGGATCATTCATCGGTAGCTGCGTCGTGGCGCTGTCATGCAACCGGGGGCCCGTCGCCGCATCGTCGGCGAAAAAGGCCGCCGTATCCTCGGAAGCCATCTCGGCAAGATCTGGGCCCGACGTGGCCGGGAGCGCGTCGCGCAACGCGTTGGCGCGATCGGCTACCAATTGTGCACTGGCTGGCCGTTCCTCCGGCCGCTTGGCGAGCATCCGCATCACCATGTCCGTCACCAGCGGAGGCACGGTGGGCGGCAGCGGCGGCGGCACTTCACGGACGTGTGCGAGAGCGAGCGCGATCAGTGCATCGGCGGCGAACGGCGGCGCGCCCGCCAGGCACTCGTAGGCGACGACACCGAGCGAGTAGATATCAGACGCGTGCGTGACCCGCAGCCCGCTGGCCTGCTCAGGCGAAACGTACTGCGCGGTGCCCATGACCATTCCCGTCTGGGTCAGGTGACCGGCCTGTGCCGCCTGCATGGCTCTGGCGATGCCGAAGTCGGTGATCTTCACTCGCCCTTCCGCCGTGACGAGGAGATTGCCTGGCTTGATGTCACGGTGGACGATGCCGGCCGTGTGCGCGGCCTGCAGCGCGCTCGCTGCCTGCGCGATGATGTCGAGTGTCACCTCGGGGGACAAGTGGCCGGTGCGGGCGAGGATGGCGGAAAGTGGCTCGCCGGGGACCAATTCCATGACTAGGTATGCACCGCGGCCACCTGAGCCGCTGCCGGTGCCCGCGTCCTGTTCCCCGTAGTCGAATACCTGGGCGATCCCGGGATGAGACAGTGACGCCGCGTAGCGCGCCTCGGCGCGAAACCGCGACGCCAGCGCCTCGTCGCCGATGTAGGCGTGTCTGAGCAGCTTGATGGCGACCGGCCGGCCGAGCACCTGATCCGTGCCGCGCCAGACCTCACCCATGCCGCCCGCCGCGATCCGCTGATCCAGCCGGTACCTGCCACTGAGCAGGACGCCGACCATGCCGTCCGGGTTGGCCGGGTGCTGCCAGCCCGGCTGGCCGCCCGCCCCGTCGCCGGCGGGGTGCTGGCCGCCCGCCCCGTCGCCGGGGTCGGCCGGGTGCTGGCCGCCGGCCCGGCCGTCAGGCCGGGCAGGAGGTCCGCTGATTGGGCCGGTTCCGCTCATTGCTGCCCCAGGTACGCCTTGATGACCGCCACGGCGACGGGTGCGGCGGCGTCGGCGCCTTCACCGCCCCCCTCAACCACGACGCCGACCGCTATCTGCTGGTTGCCAGATTGTGCGAAGCAGGTGAAAACGGCATCGTCCAGGCCGGTGTTGTTGACACCATTTTGCGCCGTGCCAGTCTTCGCCCACACCTGGATGCCTTGCGCCTGCAGGCTGGCGGTGGCGGCGTGCGCCGTGCCGGATGGGCTCTGCACTACCTGCTGCATCATCGACTTCACCTGATCCGCCACGCCGGGGCTCAGCGCCTGGCTCAGTACCTGTGGCGTGGTCGATTCGACGCTGGACAGGTCCTGCGCCTCGACCTTGCCCACGAGATTGGGCTTCATGAGTGCGCCACCATTGGCAATCGCCGCGGAGAACATAGCCTCCTGAAGGGGCGTGACCGTGTCGTCGAACTGGCCGATGGCGGTCATCGCGGTCTGGGCAGGGTCGGTGATGAGAGGGCCGTTACTCTGTGACACGGGCAGCGGGATCGTCAGGTTCGGAATGTTCATGCCGAACCTGGTGGCCTGATCGCGCAGCGCCGCGCCGCCGGCCTTCATGCCAAGCCTGCCGAAGACCGTGTTGCAGGACACCGTGAACGCGTAGATGATCGGCACCCTGCCGCTGCCGCAGGGCAGCCCGTCGAAGTTGATCAGCGTAGTGCTGCTGTTGGGGAGCATGAGCTGTGTCGGTGCATCCACCACTGTATTCGGGTTGTACCTGCCCGAGGAGAACAGTGCGGAGCTCGTCACGACCTTGAAGGTGGAACCTGGCGGGTAGGTCTCGTTGATCGCACGGTTGAGCAGCGGCTGCGCCGGGTCGGCGCGGTAAGCCTTGTCGATCTTGTCGAGCTTGGCGCCGTCGAAGGTGGCGTACCTGTTCGGGTCAAAGGTCGGCACGGACGCAAGCGCCAGGATCTGGCCGGTCTTCGGATCGAGCGCGACGACCCCTCCGGACCTGCCGGTGGCAAGCAGCGCATTGTAGGCCGCCGTCTGCGCCTGCGGATCGATCGTGGTCACGACCTGGGCCCCCTGTGGCTTCTTGCCGGTGACCATGTTCACGAAGTTGCGGACGAGCAGCCTCGGGTCGCTGCCGGAAAGGAGCTTGTTCTCGGTGAATTCAAGCCCGGTCGAGCCGAAGATGGAGTCGTAACCCGTAACGGGCGCGTAGAGGGAGCCGTTCGGGTATTGACGCTGAAACTTGTAGATCGCGTTCTTGGTCGCGACCGACCGCGCCAGGACCGTGCCGTCGGCGGCGACGATCTCGCCACGCTGCTGCTGGAACTGCTGCTCGAACGCGCGCACGTTCGATGGCTTGCCTGTCAGGCTGTCGGCCTGGAAGGCCTGCAGGTAGTAAATGTTGAGCATGAGTACGACGAACATCACCAGGCTGGCGATCGCGAGCCGGCGCAACGCCCGGTTCACTTGAGGCTCACCTGACCTTCACTACCTGGGTCATGCCCTCTTCCTGGATCGGCTGGGGCGCCGGCCGGCGTGCGCTGTCGCTGATCCGCATCAGCAGGGCGATCAGCATCCAGCTTGCCACCAGCGACGAACCACCCTGCGAGAGGAACGGCGTGGTGATCCCGGTGAGCGGGATGAGCCTGGTGACCCCGCCGACGATCACGAACACCTGGAGGCCGAGCACGAAAGACAGGCCGCCGGCGAGCAGCTTGGAGAAAGGGTCACGGACGGTGAGTGCCGCGCGTAGCCCGCGCTGCACGATCAGCCCGTAGAGGGCCAGGATCGCCATCAGTCCGGTCAGGCCAAGCTCCTCACCGAACGAGGAAACGATGAAGTCGCTCTGCGCGAGCGGCGTCAGATATGGCTGCCCCTGGCCCCAGCCCCGGCCCACGACTCCCCCTGAGCCCATCCCGTAGACGCCCTGCGCGAGTTGGTACGACGGGGCGCAGTTGGCCTGGGTTGCGGGATTGCAGTTGATGTTCGTTGCGGAAAACGTGTGCAGCCAGATATCGAAACGCTGACCCACATGGGTGAAGAGCACCGCGGTCACCACGACGCCGAACAGGAACAGGGCCAGGCCGATGAGCAGCCATGAAGTTCGCTGCGTGGCGATGTAGATCATCGCGATGAACAGGCCGAAGAACATCGCTGACGTGCCGATGTC